>Ga0136642_1000051_pt1 | contig 76360 bp, 73 predicted proteins | sample LowCatLa1302831Y_FD_115313 | JGI IMG/M metagenome (GOLD analysis project Ga0136642, IMG submission 115313) | Freshwater microbial communities from Lower Cathedral Lake, Yosemite National Park, California, USA - 13028-31Y | ecosystem: Environmental > Aquatic > Freshwater > Lake ... | reverse complement strand
TTTTAGACCAATGAACATTTCAAATCGGCACTAAAAAAATAATTATATAGAGTAATATGACATCAGACCCTTATGTTGGAGAGGTTCTCCTTATACATTTACCTGGAACTAAGAGACCACGTTTTAGATGGATTGTAAAAAAACGAGAGGATAAACGTTATATTGTTCGTGCTCCCAAAATCGGTGTAAAAATTAGTAATCTTACTCGTAAGCGTGATAATGACTTTGGAAAAGAAATGCTTCTTCCTTTTGGTGTAAAGCCTCGTAGTCATACCCAAAAAAGAAGAAAACACATTTAATTACTAAATTTAGATTGGTGCCAGTTTAAAATGTTCGCTGGTCTAAGATTCATTGGTTAGTTGGTCGTATAACATAAAAAATAAGGAAGTTTTAACTTCCTTATTTTTTAGTCACGACGGTACCTTATGAACTTAAAATTAAGAAGACCATCGCCTTGCACAATGCCCTGAATGCCCGCCTCCACAATAGTCCTCCTCCTTGAATCCAGCCTCTTCACGACAACAAAAAGGATTGTGATTATCTTTTGCCGTCGGTAAGCGTTGTCCCGTGGCAGGATCATGGTATGTGCTGCAGTATTTTTTACCACACGCCCAGCACCAGGTGCGACCACACCCTTGGCCAACATGGAACTTGTTATTCGTATCGAGGCCGCATGCAAAGACATAGGCACATGCCGCATCTTTTAGACACCATCGCGCACACCAAGGGCACTGCTTTGCATCGGTAGATCCTTCTTCTTTCATCTACCAGTGATACTCAGAAATAAAGAAGCTCAAAGAGCTTCTTTATTGCAGAGTTTATCACCAGTTAGGTCGTGGGACTTATATTCTAAGGAAGCCAATACTTCCTTAGAATAGAGTCACGACGTTAATGTTCTGCCTAAAAGAGGTAGAGGAATACTTTACAAGAATGATCCCCACCTATACAGTGGAGTCAAGCCGTGCCCCCACCGATCTCTGCTTTCTCGGTGCAAAGTACGGAACGGATAAGAGCCCTTTTAATACAGTAGGACACCGTCATCCTTATACACCGATCTATTCCTTTCTCTTTGCCCCGTATCGCCATCGCCCCATCCAGTTTGGAGAGATCGGGGTGGCAGGAGGTGCGAGCGTGGCCATGTGGAGCCAGTATTTCACCCCCGCAGCCAAGCTCGCCTTCTATGATTGCGACAATAACTTCCTCGCAAATGCGCGCGGGTTCGGTATTCCGAACGCCTCCTTTACGAATATGAATGTAAATGATGTAGTAAGTATTCGTGCGGGACTCGGGGTCACCGGATCCATGTTTGATCTGCTTATTGATGATTCCTCTCACAATGTGGCTGATCAAAAAAATATCTTAGAGGTGGCGATTGATTTTATGAATCCTGGTGGACTTCTTATTGTGGAGGACGTCTTTCGGAATGTAGAGGATAAGGATTATCTGGCAATTATTGAGCCGATCAAGGAAAAGTTGAGCTTCTATGCTTTCTTCATGGCCGAACATACGAACAAATGGTCTCCTGGCTGGGACAATGATAAGATTCTTATGATGGTGAGAAAGTAAACTCACTGGTAAAGATCATCATACTCTTCAACAGCAATTGTAATTCGTATTGTTAGAGGTGCCGCTGGCGCCGCTACTGGTAGAGGTTTTGGCATATGCTCTTGATGCACAGAAGGAAAGTAGTACAATAGAAAGATAAACTTCTGCGCAAACCAGTCTTCGTAATCATATATCGAGCCACTCTTTGTAATCACACCATTCTCCATAGCCAAATAAAGACACTCCTTTAGAATTGAATACAGATGGGGATTTTTTCTCTTAAAAGAGAGGAATATCCGTATAGAGTGAAGAAACACATTTCTGTAATCGGAACTCTCCATTTTTGATTGAAAAGGAGGTAATACAGACTCTGTTTGATATGAACTATACGGGTTCATATTTTGACATTGCTGATATTCGGATGGATCACATTTATTTAGAACTTCAACTGTACGTTCACACATTTCTCTAGCAATTCTGTTATATCGAGAATGTCTGTATTTTTTATAATAGACATCGTGTGGGTGAACGGGCTGTCTAAGAACATCGTCCACATATTGTTTGCATGCGTTGCATTCCATTGGCTAAAGGTTGAGTATTTTATTTATGCTCCAATATATCAATTTTAGGCAAGGGGGGTCCCTTGCCTAAAATTGACTCCAGACGTTCCCTCGGGCACTGTATAGAAAACCATGTCTACCGCCGAAGCCTATAAGAAGCACACTCACCGCGAGCACATTCTTGAGCTCCCTGATACCTACATTGGTTCAGTGGAGACACATGATGAGCACCGCTGGATCTACGATGTGGAGAAGGGTAAGATGGTGCAGGAGGTTCTCAAGTTCAACCCTGGCTTCTATAAGCTGTTTGATGAGATTGTGGTGAATGCGCGGGATGCCCTTGTTCGCAGTGCAACGTTGGCGAACCCGATTAAGCATATCGAGATTGGTGTTTCTTCCACGAATGCGGGAGGGCAATGGCGTATCACAGTGGAGAATGACGGCGATGGTATTCCCGTCGTCGAGCACCCTGTTGAGAAAGTCTACGTTCCTGAGATGATCTTTGGCCATCTTCTCACGAGCGGCAATTACAACAAGGAGGAGGAGAAGATTGTCGGCGGCAAGAACGGCTACGGTGCCAAGCTCACAAACATCTTCAGCCACGAGTTCACCGTCGAGACTCGGTCTCCCGCGCACGGCCTCAAGTATAGCCAGACCTGGAAGAATCACATGCTCACCTGCAGCAAGGCGTCGATCACGAAGGACAAGGCCAAGGGATTCGTCCGTATCTCCTACGTTCCCGACCTGGGCCGCTTCATCGGTCTCTCCATGGACGACATGGTGAAGGTTCTTCACACTCGTGCCATTGAGATTGCTGCGATGGCCGGTCGTGATGTGAAGGTGACCTGGAATGGCGCTGTGATTCCCACCAACACGTTCGAGAAGTTCGTTCGCCTCTTTGTGAAGGACGATGCCAGCCTCGCCTATGAGAAGTGCAGCGAGCGCTGGGAGATTGCATCCGTTCTCACCAGTACTCTCTTTGACGACGAGGATTCCGCCTCCGAGGAAAAGCATGTGAGCTTTGTGAACGGCGTGAACACCCGCAAGGGAGGTAAGCACGTCGACACGGTAACTCGCCACATCCTCGGAGATTTCTGCGAGTTGGCCCTCAAGAAGAAGAAGATCGAGATCAAACCTTCTCAGCTCAAGGATACGGTAATGTTCTTCGTGAACGCTACAATTGTGAATCCTTCATTCGACTCTCAGACGAAGGAGTGTCTCACGACCCCGGCCACGAAGTTTGGCAGCGTCTTCAAGAGCACTCCGAAGTACTTGGATGCCCTGGTGAAGCTCGGACTTCTCGATGAGGCCCAGAGCATTCTGGACGCAAAGGCCGCCCGGGAGGCAAAGAAGTCGGATGGCAAGAAGCGCACGACTCTGCGTGGAATGCCGAAGCTGGTGGATGCTCTTCTGGCCGGCACGAACAAGTCGACGGAGTGCACTCTCATTCTTACAGAGGGAGACTCGGCTGCGACTAGCGCAATCACCGGCCTCAAGATCGTTGGAAGGGAGCGGTGGGGCGTCTTTCCTCTTAAGGGTAAGATGCTGAATGTACGCGACGTAAGTGCCGATAAGTTCAGCAAGAATGAGGAGCTCACCGCCATCAAGAAGATCCTGGGCCTCGAGCAAAAGAAGGTGTATTCGGACTTGAAGTCGCTCCGCTACGGTCGCGTGATGGTGATGGCGGATCAGGATTTGGACGGGTCGCACATCAAGGGCCTTCTCATGAATCTCTTCCATGCCGAGTGGCCTGCTCTTCTCAAGGCCGGCTTCGTCTGCTCTCTTGCAACTCCCTTGCTGAAGGCAACGAAGCGCTCGGATGTTCGCAGCTTCTATTCACAGGCCGAGTTCGATGGCTGGCGCAGCAGCCTCGGGGACTCCGGTCTTCGTGGCTGGGGTCTCAAGTACTACAAGGGATTGGGTACCAGCACACCCGCTGAGGCTCAGGAGTGGTTCAAGAACTTGCATGAGATCAAGTACACCTGGGATCAGGAGACAGATGAGACCTTGTCGCTTGCTTTTAGCAAGAAGCGGGCGGATGACCGCAAGAAGTGGTTGGCCGGATATGATCCTGCTCGTCTTCTTGTGGTAGGTGATGGCGGTCGCGTGGACTTCTCCCGCTTCATCCACGATGAGCTGATCCATTTCAGTAACGCAGACAATATCCGGTCGCTCCCGCACCTGATTGATGGCTTCAAGCCTTCGCAGCGCAAGATCCTCTTTGGTTGTCTGAAGCGTGGCCTCACGTCGGAGATCCGCGTGGCACAGTTGGCCGGTTATGTGAGTGAGCATGCGGCCTACCACCACGGCGAGGCCTCTCTCACTGCGGCCATTACGAGCATGGCCCAGATCTTCGTGGGTGCGAACAACATCAACTTGCTCGCACCCGTTGGACAGTTCGGCTCTCGTCTCATGGGTGGTAAGGATGCGGCGAGCCCGAGGTATATCCACACTCACCTTGAGTCGATTGTGAACACGATCTTTCGGAAGGAGGATACCAGTGTTCTCAAGTACCTGGATGATGATGGGCTTATGGTGGAGCCCGAGACGTATTGGCCGGTTATCCCGATGCTGCTTGTGAACGGCTGTGTGGGAATTGGTACCGGGTTTAGTACAGATATTCCTCCGTTTAACCCGAATGATATCATTGCCCTTCTGCGTGATCGTATTGCGGGACGGCGCGCATCGCTGGAGAATCTCGCATTGCAGCCGTGGTGGATCGGCTTCAAGGGGCGCATGACGATGCTGTCCGACGGGGTGTGGCAGACGCGTGGTCTCTATGAGTTCAATGATGCCAAGAAGTGTGTGACGATTACGGAGCTTCCTGTTGGCACATGGACAAACGACTACAAGGCCTTCCTGGATGAGCTGTGCACGAGTAGTGAGAAGGAGAAGGGTGTTCTTCTGAACTACGACGACCTCTACAATCACGTCGATGTCCGGTTCGATCTCTATCTCGATGCTGACTACTATGATGACGTGAAGGCGAATACGGCTGAGTTTGAGAAGCGTTTCCGCCTCACGACGACGTGGCGCACTAGCAATATGGTTTGCTTCGATGCGGATATGAAGATTGTCCGGTACACCTGCGTGGGCGATATCCTTGAGGCATTCTATGCTCCCCGTCTCCGAGCGTATGAGGAGAGGCGACAGAAGGAGATTGATCGTCTTCGGGCAGAGGCCGTGGAGGCGGATGCGAAGGCGAGGTTTCTCCGGGCTGTTCTCGAGGGTACCATTGATCTGCGGCGATCGACCGATGAGGCGATCGTGGCGGCAATGAAGTCTCACTCGCTCCCCCCGTTGAGTGGGACACTGTTGGTGGAGGCCGTTGAATCCTATGAGTATCTGCTCCGACTCCGGATGGATCGGGTGAAGGCTGCAGCCATTGCGGAGGCGGAGGATCATGTTGCAAAGGCCTCTACAGCCGTGGACTTGCTAGAGAAGACCACTGCGGCTACGATGTGGCTGAGTGATCTGGGTGAGTTTGAGAAGGCTTGGACTTCGATGCGTAGCCATACGGAGGACCTACTTACGAATGGAGGCACGGCTACAGTTGTGAAGAAGAAGATTCGCGTTGCTGTGAAGGCATGAACAGTTGCGGCCTAAAAGGTGATGAACAATTCCTTGTATGGTCTATTAGTCTAGTGGTTAGGACATGGGACTTTGAATCCCAGAACCTCGGTTCGATCCCGAGATAGACCTATCATCTTTTCTAGATTATTTAATAGAAAATGGATCTTTTTACAAAATTATTCTGGATTAGTTCACTACTATTTATTGGTTTATCAGGCTATTTGCTATGTTGCACAAAGAAGACTAATGTATTTTACATGCAAATTGCTTCCGGGTGTGGTATGTTTGTAACTAGTAAAATTGGGCGAACCTTCTTAGGATTAGAGTAAATGATTCGTTCTTTTTAAATGTATCTCTCTTTTTTATGAGTATCGTATACTCTTTAAAAAGATAGAAGACTCTACATATACGGGTTATTCGGTCTTTACCGAACTCCTTACATGTAAGGATTGTTCGGCATTGACTTAGCCCCTGCCGAACTCATGCTCACCGGCATCGACATCGGGACCGGTAGATGGCTGATATCATTCAAATAGTAATAGTAATGATCCACCGCGGATAAAATGTGAGGAACCGACCAGCCAATCACCTTCTCGTTCAAATCCTCTACCTGCGCCTTCACATCCGAAGGCATGTTCCGGGCATACTGATAATAGATCGCCCGCATAATGATTTTCAATTCATCTATACTTTGTTCATCAATCACGTATCCCTTCGGCTTGCTTCCTTCGAACACGCCCTTTCGGATTCCATTCTGGATCGTAGCAATGTTCTTCTTTGAAAAGAAGGTCGAGGAAAGTACGGTCGTCTCCCAGTTTCCACGAAGCATATCATTCTCAAAATCATTCTCAACTTTCGTTTCATGCCGGTACCCAGGGATCCGGTCCGCCACCTCTCCACCACCGGTCAGGTTCACGCGTCCATTTTCTGCCGAGTTGAACGTATAAGGTAAATTCAGAAGATTGTCCATCTTTTCCTATTGTACCAGTGAGACTTAAATTTATTAGTCTTAGCATTTCTAAAATAAAATCTAGCCTATGAATATAAAATGAGTGTAGTCTCCGCCACACGTATCGGTAAGACGCTTTCGGTGGATAACGAGTACTACATTCCTATCGGAAACCTCACGGGCCTTATCTTCGCCCTGAACAGCACGACGAACCAGCTCTCCACGGCGTCGTGGGCGAACTTCGGCTCCCGCTACCTGTCCTCTGTGAACGCCGCGGGCCAGGGCCTCCTCAAGGACATGGGCCGTCCCTACGTTTCGGCGGGCCGTACCTTCCGCAGAGTTCAGCTGGTTGTCCCGCAGTCCACCGGCACGGTCTCCACCAACGGTGTCAACGGCCAGACGGGCACGACCCCGACCCAGGATTTCCTCACGGGCTATATCGAGGTTGGCTTCCCCGAGACAAGTGCGTCCCTGCCTACGCCGGTTGCCAAGTGGGGCCGGTAGGCAGATAGATAAAGATAAATAGATTCTTCCGGTTTACCACGTAAACTCAAAGTTTAGAACTTTAAGTTTAGATGGTTCCTTTCCCGCGTATTTTTTTCTAATGTGTGAATATAAAATGACCAGTGTTCTCCGTGCTATGAGAATCGTTTCGCTCGATAATGAGTTCTACATCCCGATCGCCGATGCGACGGGCCTCGTCTATGCCCTCAACACCACAACCAACCAGCTCTCCACGGCGTCTTGGGCGAACACCGGCTCGCGCTACCTCTCCTCGCTCAACGGCGCGGGTAAGGGTCTCCTCCGCGACCAGGGCAAGAGCTACTTCTCGGGCGGCCGCACCTTCCGCAAGGTTCAGCTGGTTGTCCCGCAGTCCACCGGCACGGTCTCCACCAACGGTGTCAACGGCCAGACGGGCACCGCGCCGAACCAGGACTTCCTTACGGGCTATATCGAGGTTGGCTTCTCTGAGACCGCGGGCACGCTCCCCGCGCCGTTCGCCAAGTGGGGCCGTTAAACACCCGTGTGTTGGTACTAAAAGTATCCATACTAAAACTATCCATACTAAACTCTTTTTATGAGTCTAGTATAGATAACAATGGACTATACATTCCTCATATACATTTTTCTATCCTTAGTGCTTACATCTGGTGGCGCCTATACACTCCTCATGTCCGGGCGAATTGTAAGCAGTATTCTCTTTTTTATTGGCATTATTGCCATTGAAGTCTATTTCGGCACACGGTGGTTCAATGGAACTAACCAAAAGAGTATACAGCCTTCCATTGGAAACTGGCCCCCCTCTGTGAATGTCTGCCCCGACTTCCTATCTCTCTACAAAACGGAAAATACCTACTATTGCGTTGATACGATTGGAGTGGCGCCCAATAAGGAAGGGGCTATTCAAGTGTTCACAGCAACCAGTGGTGCTACACCGGACGAAAAATACAGATTTAATCTCAATGTGGGCACAACAGGAACAGATCGCACCAAGGTGCTCTGTGATGAAGCGAAGTTAAAGCATGTAACATGGGAAGGTGTCTGGGATGGGTCGACATGCATGGGAGGATCCCCGCCAATCCCTTCTACCTAGGCGCGGCGGTCTAAACTGCACGACTTACTAAGAATAAGATGAGTACTTCTTCAGAAAAACAACAGAAAAGAAAAACACACTGTCTCTATCCAGATATTGAGGATACCCTGAAAAAGTGGCTCGATAACCGTATTCTCCCTGCAGCCCTTCTTCTTGGGGAACCCGGTGTTGGAAAGACAACACTTGCCTATCGTATTTATGAAGAGGCAAAGTTGAAGGTTGTAGAGTTTAATGCAAGCCATACTCGTAGCGGAACCTCCTTCCGAAAGGTGATCCTTCCTCTTCTACGAGAGGGCGGAATCATGCAAATGGTCGAGAATGGCTCAAAAGGAGGTATTGGTATTTTACTTGATGAGATTGATGGGCTGAGTAGCGGTGAGCGCGGAGGACTCCAAGAACTTCTTGCCTATCTCAAATCGCCCGAGGCACTTGTGGGCCGTCCTGTGATTCTCATTAGTAATACACTGGACAGCCGCGCTCTCCAGCAGATTGCAAAGCACTGTCTAACCATCCAGGTATCCGGTGCAAAAAAGTCTATTCTTGAAGACTGGCTTCAGAGAGAAATTCCAGAAAATATGACAACAGATCTGCGCGCTCTTCAACGGCAGCTTGCCGGCTACGAGGCTGCCGAGGAACAGGTCCATATTCCCGAAGGTGTCCTCCCTGTTGCATGGTGGTCTCTCTGGGAGGATTGGGACTACAGTGTTGAGCTCGATATTGAGAACAACGAAGGGAACCTTGCCAGCCTCATAAGTCTTGAAAATATCCCAGAGAGAATTCAAGCCTCTCATGGATCGAGTGAGGAGGGATGGAAACTGTATCTATCCCTGTTTGAGGCGTACCGAATGAGCGACCAAGGGGATTTCTGGGCCTTTTTCTACCAGTGCTGGAATATTCTTCCACTCAGTCTTCAGCTCAAGCTAAAACATATTAGTATGAGAATCACAACGGAGGCGCCGAACCCGAAGACTCGGCTTGAGATAACGGATATGAGATATACTCCTGTTCTCACAAAGCAGTCTGCCATGTTCAATGCATGGAAGCTTCTCTGTGAGCTCTCTGATACATATAAAGTTCCTGTACGCATGTGTGCAATGTATGCATATGCGGAAACATTAAAAGGAGGAATACGTCCCGATCGGATTCGCCGACTAGAAGGTATTTCTTTGCAGAAGCTCTATGCTTCACTTGATTCCTGAGTCATCTCATCCGGGTGGAGAAGACGATACAGATACAGAGGGTCCTTGCGACCCATCCGATACGCACGTCCCGTGATCTGCTTTTCCTCGTCGAGGTCCATTTTATGTAGAAGTATAACATGCGTTGCTGAAGTGATTGTCAGTCCAGCGCCCGCATGCAGACTATTTAATAGCAGGCACTTTACCTGCCCCTTTGAAAAGGCATTAAGCGTGGCCTGTATGGAATCCTTTGTACCCTTCACCTGCTTCACCTCGATATTGAGTGCCTCAATTTCGCTCTGAATCTGGGTAAACGGATTATCATAGCGGCTAAAAATGAGAAACTTGCCATTAGGATTGTCGCGCAGAAGTTTCAGAAGTGCCTCGCGCTTCTTGGGCATAGGATCCTCGACTGGAACCTGTACAGACGAAGATCCAAGAGATATCTTACGAAGGTGCGAGGGGTGGGTGAGTGTGCGACAGAGGGGGCACTCGAGTTTTCTCGTAAGGCTCGTAAGAATACAGGTTGCACAAAAAATGCGGCTGCAGCACTTGGTAAGAAGAGAATCACTCGGCTCGTCGAAACAAATAGGGCACATTTCGTGCTGGAAGTTCTCAATCCGCTCCTTGATATTCTTGATCTGTTCCTCGAGGTGGCTTATCTTTGCCGTGAGGTTTGCAAGTGCTTCCTCCTTTGCCTTGGGCGTCGAATAGGAAATACTTGCCTTGAATTCATACGTTTTCTTGAGACGATCCAGCTCCTTCATCCTGTTTTCTGTAACGGCTTGGATCACCGTGAGAGGTTCATCGCTCTGAACACCAAGAAGGGTAAGGGCTGTCTGTGTATCCCCTGCATGCAAGAGTGCGCGTACTTCTGGAGCAATTGCATCGGATACAATCTGTTGGCTGAGGCTGGGCCTACAGAGGATATTTGTTCTATAGAGCGGAGGAAGTGAAATAGAGTCCTTGATGAAGTCTTCAGAACAGCGAACAACCGTGTGGCCGCGAAGAGGATGGCTTACACAAAAGTGTTCGATAATGAAGCGGCTGTACGTTATATAACGCTCGTGGAACACGGTGGATGAATGAGAATTCTGTAGAAGGATTCTATATGCACGCTTCAAATCCGGATGATACTTGGAGTTTTCAGAACATATATTGGTAAGAAAGAAATGATAGAAATAGACGGCCGCCCCGCCATTTGAAAAGAGAATGCTTGGCCAACTTGCAGTAATGAGCCATGTGAACTTTGTAAGAGGATATTCATCGCGGGAAAGTTTTATAGAATCTGCTTCATCGATATAGACCCTTTGAAATCGAATCTTATGCGTGCTGATTTTTTCTAAGAAGGCCTTGGCTAATGTATTTGAAATCAGGATTAAATCACTGGAAAAGAGTTTCGTGAAAAACTCGTCGGAGTCGAGTACACGTTTCGTAGGAACCAGAAAGGGTTTTAGCTTCGATTGGTCTTTTATATAGGCTGTCCACTGTCTGAAGAGAGTGTGGGGGACGATAAGAAGAGGAGGGGCTTCTGAAAGATCAGTGTATACTACGTCGCTTATACTGAACATCATAGGAGATACATAGGGTGATACATACGGAATTACCTTCATAGCCTTCTTTTTCTCCTTCATCTCTGCAATATGTCCCATAATCATGAGAGATTTTCCTACACCTACACTATCGCCTAGGAGAGCCCATGATGAAAAGAGTTTTTCACCTGAAACGTCCAGCCCATTCGTAAGCTGTGTCTCCTGTAGATCCATTGCGTGAATCGCTGCGGCCTGGTGAGCCCTCAGAGGCACCTTCAGGTATGGATTTATAGAATTTACCCGAAGAGACGAATCTACAAGCTGACGAGTGTAGACATCGTTCTGAATACTGAAGAATTTTTCTGCAGGGGTACGCATTTCTCTATAAAGTTTTACACGTGGGTTTAGGCTGATCTGAAGAAATCCCTTAAGGACGAATCCTTGATGAAGTCCTGTAGCTTCATTACCGTCTTCTTTATGAAAGGGTTATTCTTCTCTTCACGCATCTTCTTCTTATCAAAGGTGTTTTCAGTGTGACTCATCACAAGCATAACCTTCATCGGATCCAGCTGTATCATTGGATTCTTGTAGTTCTCTAGGAAGGACTTCTCCTCGGCGTGCGTAACCGTTTCATCATATTCGTGGGAGACCGCGTAAGCCTTTGTCCACGCCATGGTTCCATTCGTTGCGTGGTTGGCGTTATAGGGACCGAGCTTGTAGATTGTCTGTATATCACTGTAATACATGTAGACCTCGGAGGAACCGGCAAGATGTACCTTAGGATTTCGCTTGAAGGCTGCAACTGCCGCAGCTACGCGATCGGGCATATAATAATCGTCGTCGTCCATGGCCACAATGATGTCTCCACGCGCCGCCTTATTCAAAAGATTCCTCTTTGCGCCAATATTTCTCTTCTCAGGATCATATAAATAGCGGAAATTGGGGAGCTGATCCTTATATTGGTTAAAAATCTCCTCGACGGGCTCATCTCCATCATCGTACACGATCCATTCCATATATTCCTTGCGATACGTTTGGCTTAGGAAGCAGCGGATGAGGCTGGGGATGAATCGTTTGCGATTATATGTGGGAGTAATCACGGACACAAAAGGGAAATTAGGATCTTTGGGGGGAACACTCATCTATCTAGATAGGGTGCTAAGCCGTTAAGCTGGCTGCAGGAGCAGGAGCAGTGAATACATGGCTTACACTCTTTACTGCTGCGGCACCTAGTAAGGCACTTACCCCCGGGGGTTCTACACGTGCTAGGGGAAGTTGTGGAAGAAGAGGTAAAACAACGCTTCGTTCTAGAGGAAGCGGCGACCTCGGGCCACCATACGAAAAGAGACCACGGCTTTCTCCTTCAATTAGAGGAAGTAACCAAGCTCTAAACACAAGTCCTTTGCTCACAGTTGTTGAAAAGAAGATACCGATGCAGAGAAACTGGAATCCAATAAGGCACATCAACCGTATAAACTTGCTGTCTTTGTAAGGTGTTAGAAGGGGAATTCCCCACGATGCTAGAAGACTATAGGCCCCCGCGAGTAGCGCCGTGTAGAAAAAATAAAAGAAAGTATAACTTCCCTTCTCCCCGTACTCCCGAAATGCGAGATTACTTCCAACCGATCCGGCCCATATAACAAAGCCGGTATATAAGACCCAATAGATAATATTTACTGCAGTCTTTATAGCATCCGATTTCATATCAACGGGCTCTTTCTCTTTTTCCTGAACCGCTGCATCAATATCCACCTTGTTTTGCACATCGTTCTGGCTTTTTTCCACAAACTGTGCAGTTTGCCGTTCAAATACACTGACCTTCGAATTAATGTTTGCCAAGGTGTCTGTTGCAGCAGGTCCATTATAGTATTTCTGTACTTCCGTTAAGAGTGTACTGTAGTCGTCAATTGTTGATTGAGCAACCCCGGGAATTTGTTTTACGATACCAAGAGTGTCGCTACCCCTTTTTATGGCGGCGCCTAACTTAGAAAACTCAGATGAAATTGCTAGATTGTTTTGATTTGGATCTGGTGTAGTACCAGCAAACGGATTCCACCAAGACATCACCTACCATATGGATTCAAATTTGTTACATCTAATTAGAATGAGCCACACGCGGAAAAATAAACTCCACGACTTCGTGGTGGCGATCCCCTCGTACAAGAGGGCAGATACATTAAAAGAAAAGACACTTCCTCTCCTCAGCCACTACGGTATTGAGCCTCGTCGCATCCATATTTTTGTGGCGAACAAGGACGAGGAACAGCTGTATAAGGATACACTGGATCCGAAACTGTATGGAAAGATCATTGTGGGTGTGAAGGGAATTGGCCCCGTCCGTAATTTCATTTACGACTACTTTCCTATTGGTAAACCCATCGTATCCATGGACGATGATATCCAGGGCTTTCTCGAGTACGATGCAAAGGCCAAGCGGAGTGAGAAGAAGCTCGGAGATCTGAAGAAAATCATCCAGCGCGGCTTTGATGAATGCAAGAAGGCTGGATGCCGTCTCTGGGGTGTCTATCCCGTGCCGAATGGATTCTTCATGAATGATCGCGTAACGACGGATCTGAAATACATTATCGCCTGTTTCGAAGGCTTCTTCAACCCTGGAACAAAGGGGGCAAAAGGCATAAAGCTTAACAAGATGGGCCACAAGGACGATTATGAGAGCAGCATTCTCTTTTACAAGGCGGATGGCGCGGTAGTGCGCATGAATTTCGTTGCTCCCAAGACGGCCTACTATACGGAGAAGGGTGGACTCCAGGAGTACAAGGGGAAAGGAGATATTCGCTCACCCGAGGGTATCTTAGAGGGTGCGAAGTGGATTGTGTCCACGTATCCCGAGTTTGCCAAGCTCAATCTGAGCAAGGCCTCTGGACGTGCAGAGGTAAAACTGAAGGACATGCGGGAGAAGGGGGCGACGCGAAAGGTGAAGAAGGAGTAAATGCTTGTGGCATCGACTCTACCTCATCTTCTAGCAATTGGTCCAATTTATACAGTCTATCCTGGATATGGAATACTTATTTTCACATCCACGACAGCATCGGTTCTATGGCACGCGTACGGTGAACCCGTTGGAACCCTCCTTCTTCTCGACTATGGTCTCGCAGGGATCTGGGGCGCGTATGATCTATGGCTCGGCGTACGAAAGGGTCTTCTTCTGCGATTTATCTTACTAAATATGATTGTAGCGTACGTGAACACTAAAATTTCCCGTGGAACAGGCTATGCGACCTATCACAGCCTCTGGCATCTTCTTTCATGTGCAAAGGCCATCTATGTATCTTGGCTTATATCGCATACTTAACACCGCCCATACCAGATGCAACCTCAAAGAAGTTTATGTTTTCGACATAGATCGTGAGATCATAGGTGTACGTCGTATTCGGAGGAAGATCAAAGACATCGACCTCGACCTGGAAATTCCGAATACGGCTCGCATTAATGCTTCCAGAGGGCTGTACACCCGGGCTATGAAGAGAAAAGCTATACACAGGAAACAGGGTCTTTGTCTGCCCCTTCATGTACTTCCACGGCGTGATCTTCGTGAAGTAATCGGCCGTCTTTTCTTGTTGGATTTCATTACCATCACAGAGAACACGGAGTGCGCGAATAATGGATATTTGTCCATTCGGTACAATGAGTCCAGATGCAAGGATTCCAGATGCAAGGGCCTGTGAGTAGAGGGGATTAGTGGTGTCGTTCGTTGTGGGTGTGGGATTATACGGGGGCGTGGGATTCGTGGACCAGTTTGTGAAATTAGAAAAATCATTGCGTGCAGCCGAGTCCGATCTCTTCGGTAAGAAAAAAAGGCGTGTGAGTGGATTATGGATTTCAATATCAAGCGTTTTGCGAACGGTTAACCCCGTAAACACTTGTGGTGTAATCTGTGTAACTACATAGGAGAGTGGAGAGATTGCAAAAATACGCTGTTCGTCTGTCGGGAGATAGACATACGTTGCTTGAAGTCGCGGATTGATGTAGAACTGATCGAGTGGAGGGCGTGTAACCCCCCAGTCCGCCAGAAAAGCACTGATCGGCGCATTTAAATCTGTATTCTGCCCGTACGTAGGGATGTTTAGATAAGAGTTTGCGGGCGGTGAAGACACCCGGTAATTGGGTGCTACACGATTGCCGGCCAGATCCAAATATGTATACAGTCTCTCGATAGGGTTCAATGTAATCCGGACCTCGCACTCGTGAAACTGGAGGCCAACAAGAGGAAGGGCGTTCGAGAATGCCTCCGAAAACCAGAAACTGAGAGGAACATGAATCTCTTGGCCGAAGATGGAGGGACGATTTGCCTGACTATTTATGTTGATATTCGGATTCTGAAAAACACTAGGATATGCCGATGCCGTTGGCCCCCCCGCATAAACTCCTTTACTTGGATCATTAAGTTCATCTGTATCCCCGATTAAAATGCGCCACTTCTCAAACTCATCTGTCGTTAGATCAGACATAGCTTTGGCGAGGAGATAGGTTCCATCAAATTCCTGGATCTTCTGCCCCCCAACGAAAAAGGCGGCCTTTTGGATGATGGCGGCGCCGAGATACCGGACCCATTTAAATTCATACTGCCGTGAACCCGGACTTATAAATTTACTGTAAATATCTGGAATCGTAAAGGTGAAATAGAGATCGCAGAGAAGATCACCCACGCGCTGAATTTTTGCACGAAGCTCAATAGGCTTATCAAATGGAAGTTCATTCGGTCCGTCCATTGCAGTGGTTACATTTTCCGTGGCAAAATGCGTATATCTGCGAAATGTCTTATAGAAGTATGTCATTTGCGGGGTTCCAGAAAGAATTACATTCTGGGAACCATATGCGATTAGGGCAAGTAAACCTCCACCCGTCATTCTATCTTCCCCATGTTTCTAAATTCTTAGACCATCACCTCAAAGGTTATTGTCTATTGAATTTTAAATTTGCATTTTCTAGGCATTATACGATGTTGTCCACCACGAGTCGTTCATGTAGGGCGGCACGATCGCAGTATCGCTCTTCATTGTGGTAGAGGGGCCCGCATTCATAAGAGCCTGGATTTCTCCGTAGGAGAGTGCATACCGGGCATACATAAAGCTGCTCATCATGCCTTGGAATACACCAGCGACCTTGAATGTATCCTCCCCAATTGCTCCTGTTGTAGATCCTAAGCTATAGTTGGCATTCGAAAAGAGGACAATATCCTGGAAATTCTGATATGCCATTGTATTCTCGAACCGTATCTTATTTGCGAGATTACCATTTACGTGAACCTCGAGACCCGAACGTCTGCAGTTGAGCACCACGTGGAACCACTTCTTCACAGGAATATTTGCTACATCCACAAAGGTATAAGGATTCGCGAACGTGTTCATCACGATACGCATCGTATTGGTTTCCCCGCGAATAAAAACACCCGGGCCCATGAGAGGCCAGACACATCCAAATCCTTTGTGCCACACATGATAGAGAACCGCCGAGTTTGTAAATGTACTCGGGTTCACATAGAGATAGAACGAATAGGCAAATTCCGTGCCGGTAGGCTCATTATCGGAGAATAAAATTGGAATTGCATCCTGGTACTTCGTGGGATCCTGGTGAACTGCAAGGGTCCTGTCCGTGGAGGAGACCGTATAGTTCATGAGAGGAGTCATCTTTTGCTTAGAGTATGTGAAAGCACTATAAAGTCCTTCGAGTGTGAAGAAAAAGACGAGCACAATAAGAACAAGGACAACTGCAAGAAAGAGCTCGCCAGCGGGTGTCGCTGCCATTAGAGTTCCGATGATTCTACTTTGTCCATATTGGCTATATCTATTGAGTCCATACTGGCTATACCTATTGAGTCCATACTGGCTAGCCCTGTCTAGATATGACATCTACTGATAGGGATTAAATTAACGTCGTGACTAAAAAGTAAGGAAGTTAAAACTTCCTTACTTTTTATTTCCTACCCTAAGGGATGGCTGGCACAGCCAGCACTTACGACGAATTAACCGATGAATCTTAGAATTAAGAAAGCTCTTTGAGCTTCCTTAATTCTAAGTTCATATGGTACTCCTCCACTCAAAAGAGAGATTTGAGGTAGGATATAATATCAGTGGATTTTCCATCGGGGCCCGCTATATACATCTGATAGATCTGATCAGGATTAATAGCCTGTTTAAATGTTGTTACATTTGAGACATATCCATCAAATCCTGAACGATCTGCGACACGCATAGAGACTCCCGTAGGATCTACCTTGTAGTAATGCTTGAGGACACAGGAGCGCGAGAGCTTTCCGTCCATGTATACATCGCATGTACGCCCATTGATCACAACGGTAATCTGTACCCAACGCTGCATATCGATTGTATCAATGTCGCACATCGGTTTTACATTAAGAAGGCCATCGTCGATTAGAAGAGGAGTGAACAGCACATCCTTATCGGTTACCGTTAGACTTGTGTCGTCGCGATTTGTGATCGAAGGATCCGAGTAATCTCCAGAAGAAGGAACATCATTGCCCGATGAATCCGAGACACCGCTTCCCAGCGAACCGGACGCATCCTTCGTATGAACTCTCACAAGGAGCGAGTTCTTGAAGGCACCGAGGGCAATCAGAAGAGTGGCAAAATTGCTTCCACCGATCTCAAGAATGTGTTTGCGTATTCCAAGATTTGTATTAAACCCTGCGATGTAGACCCAGAGATTCACCGTGTATTCTCCTCCTTCATACAGTGACGCAATCGATGTACTTTTCTGAAGAGCATTTGCGGCCATCTTTGATGAAAATACCACGACTTGGTCGGACTTATTTGAAGGAGTTACAATGTAATTGTAGAGAAAATACAAAATAACAACTGCACATATGATAATAATGAAATTTAGGAACCAGGGGATTGCAGATGACACTCCGCTACTTACATTCTTTGTAGAGGGTATGTTTGGTAATTTGAAATCCGGTGCTTTGAAGCTGTCCATTCTCTACCATATGAACTTAAAATTAAGCATATGGGGTTTCCCACTCAAACAGGGGGGCCGCAGGAGGAGGAGTTGATTGTGTTATGAGTGTAGGTAGGTTCGAGAGAATAGTATAAGATGCATCTTTGCTTGGAGTTCCTCCAATCTGCGGGAGGTTCTGCCCGAGGATAGGTGCTCCTGTTGTATCCACTCTTGATTTATACTGGGACTGTACATCAAAAAGTGTAACACCTCTTGGGTACTTTGTTGTGTAAGCTATATATCCAGTGAGCCCGGGATTTCCAACTTTGATCTGAGGATCTCTAGACCCACGCTTTGCAATATTGTAGAGAGTCGTCTTCGAAACAACAAGTTCAGTATTGTAATAGACTTCAAACCGACGACCTGTTCTTGAAACTGTTACCATTACCCACTGTTGAATAGGTATTTGGGGTAGCGCGACCGTCTCAATATAAAATCCTTTTGAGGTTGAAGCATTGTTTCCAGATTCATCTGTGATAGCATTCCCAGACATATCTTGCGGTGCCTCCGTCTTCAAGACGAGCTGCGACATCGCCTTTCCCTGGCGACTTGCATCGGGAGACGGGATGATTTCTACGGTACAGGCTGCATTGATTGTGAAGAGAGGAAGATATCCGCTGTGGACACAATTCGTACACTTCACATCCTTGCAGTTACACGTATCATATCGACCATCCTCACATGAGGCGAGCCCGTCACCAGAACCACATGGTGTAGCCGTAGTTGTGCGCTGTAAGGGGAGTATGTAGAAAAATGCCTGGAACGCGGATGATGAATCTTGTAAGAATGAATTGATATCGACTTCTGAGAGAACTCCAGGAGAATTTGTAAGTAGATAAGGGGTCATATCTTGTGATGAAGTTGATGGACTAGCCTTGGGCATAAACGTAAGAACTATGATAGTTATAAGTGCAATAAACAATATGAACATTAATATGTAAAACCACGGCATTCCTACCATATCAAGTTAAAATTAAGGAAACTCAAAGAGGTTCTTTAGTTTTAGAATAATGTCATTTCAGCGTTTGAAAAAAGAGGGCTCGGGAAGAACAGGTCCAATGGCGCGCAGATCACTCGGTGTAAGAATACGAGCCCAATACTGTATGTTTGCGATTTGTACACTAGAACTTACCCTAGAAGGGGGTGAATAAAACGTCCCTGGACTGCCGATTAATGTTCCTTTGAGAATACGGGTGGCTTCTAACTTTCCGTTGATGTAGACTTCGACGTAGTTTGAAGTGAAGATAATGCCAACTCTGAAAGGTGATCCAACCGGAACATTTACAATCGTAGGGAGTGGTTCGGGTGTAACATCGCCATTAGTTGTAGTGGTTTGCGTAATGATATTTAAATCATTCTTCATAGAGTCAATATAGACAATTAGATTAGAATCTGTAAATGTTGTAAGAATTGTAGATATATTCATATTCGCGGCAAGTTCCTTCGCAGCGGTAGAGCGATAGAGAACAACGTGTGGAGAACTTACCGTGGAAAAATCGCTAGAGACAAACATATCAAATGAAAGGGTGTAGTCTGCATTGAGTAGATTCTTGAATCCAGGGCTCGGTGGCGAATCGGGCGGGGCCGGGCCCGACGACCAGGAAAGTTGCCCGTCTGTTATGCCAGCAGATACATCAATGGGGGCAGATGTACCGGATGAATCGAACTTGAAAACTGGCGTGATTGTATAGTGGACAACAATAAGAATCATAAAGATAAAAAAGCTAATGATGCTCAGGTAAAATAAATAAGAGAAGATTCCTGAGAAGAAGCTAACTGCAGTTTCTGTTGGCCGTTGCTCTGTGGGGGACCACCAACTTCTTCCTCGCGATGCCTCGGGACCTCCTCGCGATGCAATGGGACCACCCCACCAACTTCCTCGCGATGCCTCGGGGTAGCCTGGCGATGCATCGGGGTAGCCTCGCGATGCCGCGGGAAAACTCCACGATGCATCGGCTACCGCCCTTCGTTGTGGCGGAACAGCATCTGGAAAGAATGATGGAAGGAATGAACTTAATCCACTTAATTCTTTTCCTCTTCTACCAACCCATTCGGCTGTCGTCGTCATACTTAGTAGTTCATGTCTTTATTTTGCGGGTACCCTTCTTTACCACAAGGGACCCCTTTTCGGGGTGAAATTCAATCTTATCATAATATTTCTGAGTGTCTTTCTCATTACAGTGGAGCAGTTTCTCCCGAAGGTAGCAGACAAATGAAATGCGTGTAAATGCCTTTTCAGCGCCCACTGTTCCCGTAGAGATATCGTCTGTGTGAATACGGGGAAGTTTCTTATTCTTTGCCTTGTCCTCGGCCGTCTCATACATCTCCGTATTGCAGTGCCATTCGTGAACATCCATCGCCACGAAATCTCCAGTGCGAAGATCAAACCCCACCTTGTAGCGGGGAAACATTGTAACCCCTCCGTGGTAATAACCACGCTCAATCACAGAAAGATTTCCAAAGCCCTCCTTGAAATCTCCATCATCCATGTGAAGGGCTGTGCGGAAATTGCGGTTGATCGTTACTGATGAAAAGGGTGTTTCGGGAATCTGATAGGCCTTCTTTGAGGAAGCACGTTTGTATTGGCGCTCATATGCGTCGGGTACAAGAGCTTTGAAGACCTTTCCGAGTTGCTGAATATAGGGGATTCCATGTTTGTACTGCTTGAAGTAGCGTTGTGTGTACGATGTAAGACGGCACGGAAGTCCCATGAAGGGCGTCCTTTCAAAGAATCCGAGAACACTGCTGAACACAAGATTGTTTACGCGCATCTTACTGAGCTTTCCATTGTGCATGTAGCGCGTCGACCACTTTGTAATCTCTATGGGCTTTCTCTTCTTCCAGTATTCGCTCTTCAGATCAATCGGTCCCGCCGCAGCACCGCGATTACGGGACGGAGCAGATGTCTGATAGAAAGATTCCCAGCCCTGCCGTACACAGTCTTTGGGTATAACATTCTTTCTGAATTTTGCGAGAAGTTTCTTCTCACCTGTGTCTGCATCAAGGCCATAGATATCTGCATCTTCATCAATCAGTGTCTCAATATCTTTATCGGTGAAGTAGCTACCCTCGCGCGCCTTGATCTGATCCGGTGTTAGCTTAGGCTCAAGAACAATCTTCTTGGCCTCTTTCTTGGGACTAGACGCCTCCTTTGCGGCAAGACGAAGTCCCTCGTAAATCGAAGGCTCAAAAGGTTTATCTGCTTTACGTGTTTGTTTTCTCTTTAGAAGAACCATCCTATTAAGGTGGCTCATTTTTCTTTACTAGTAGTCCACCATATGGCTCCTACCGCAACAAGTGCAACCGCGGCGCCGATACCGATTCCCTGGATTCTCGCACGCATATCTCCTTCAGCAAAATCTGAAGGTGTCCAAAGAGGACTGCGCCCGAGGTTACCAAGACGTTTATAGTACTGGATAACTTCCTTTTCAAGAACTTCGGCCTTGTTCAGAGATTTATTCACTGCATTATGGAGATTAATTGTCCATTTGAGAAGATCACCGCGGCGGTCGAGATGGGGCGCGATCGGATTCAGGGCAAGATGTTGTACATAATGTTTCCTACATACTTCACAAGGAAGAAGCAGTGTGAGAGATTCAAAAAAATCCTTTGCTGCTTTTTTCTGTGAATAATTGGGCTCAGACGGATATCCTAGGGCAACAATGTGAATTGTGTTCCAGAAAATGGGCCCCCATACAGTCGGTGGCATTTTTAGCTTCATTGCGATTCTTTGCTGCTAGATACGGAGATTTGTTCTTTGGGTACTTACCGCGGTCTAAAGTAACAACAACAGCATCAAGTAGTGGAAACAGAGATGTTTCAAGCAAATCATAAAATAAAACCGGCTACGTGCATGAATTGTGGCATCTACGGGCACCATTTTCGGAATTGTATGGCCCCCATTACAAGTTACGGAATGATCATTTTTCGTGTGAAAGGTGGTTGGAATCAGTCAAAGGAACTTGTCCAGAATATGAGCAGTATTTCGGGGCTCGAACATTCGGTGCAGAATATCCAGTATCTTCTGATTCAGAGAAAGGATAGTCTCGGCTTCGTCGATATTATGAGGGGGAAATACAAGGTAGATGATGTGGATTATATCATGAATCAGTTAAATGGACTTACTGCGGTCGAAAAGGATAAACTTCTCAATGTACCATTTGATACGTTGTGGAAGGATCTCTGGGGAATTGATCCGGATGCGCCTAGCCATTCCTATCGGAACGAGAAGGAAGTGGCCAAAGGAAAGCTGGATATTTTAAGAACAGGGTTAAAACATTCAGAGACGGGCGAGGAAATTAAGCTTGATTACTTAATGGCGAAAGTGAAGACTTCGTGGGTTACACCCGAGTGGGGATTTCCAAAGGGTCGCCGTGATCATAATGAGAGCGAGTTCACCTGCGCACTCCGCGAAGTGTTTGAGGAAACCGGTCTTACGGATAAGGATATCTGTTTCATTCGCAATTTGCTCCCCATTCAGGAGACTTTTTTTGGGACGAACCGGTTGCACTACTGCCACAAGTATTATCTCTCATACATGGAAAAAGAAAAGGATATTTCAATTGATCCTGCGAATAAGATGATGGTCCGTGAAATTGGAAACATAGGCTGGTTCTCCCTTGAGGAGGCACTTGATCGGATCCGGCCCGATAATGTGGAGAAGAAGGAGATTCTGCTGAAGGCGAGTAGTCTTTTGCGGAACTACTGTCCGCTCATTCTTTCATAAATAATCTATCCTCATTGTATATGGGAGTTTCTTCATCCATCCACTCCATGGGAGGGAATTATAGACGGGGATGAGAATTCATCGTATGCTATATACAATATGATGAGTGAGTCTGATAAAAAGCTATGGAGAAAAGAAAAAAAATTACATATCATGTTTGTACACGAGGAGCTCGATAAATATCGAGGGCTAATAATGCAACAGTATATCGAGGGAAATGAACTTGATAAGCCATCTCAATATGGTGGTTTACCGATATACTATGTAAAGAAACATCAAGTATCTGTCGGTGGAAGAAGAAAAACAAAGAAAAACAAGAGAAAGTCTAAAAAACAGAAGAAGTTATAAGTTCATGTGTCTCCTTGAATCCGCCGACGAATTTACCGTCCTTGAATACCATCGGGAAAGTTTTATGGGCGCCTGTGCCGGCCGCCTCGGCAAATGCAAGAAAAGCGTCCCTGTCTTCTTCAAGATAGGGCGTGGCATCAATCAAAAGAGGAGCATCCTCCTCGAGAAGTTCTTTTACGAGGCTGCAGAATTTGCAACCGGTTTTCGTGTATACAGTAAAACCAGTTGTGGAAGGCGGAGGGAACATTCTCTTATGGATAAAGGATCTAAGTTCCTATTTTATACAGAATAGATAGATGGAGTTCGGGTCCTTATCGGCAAGGGAACTTTTAGATAGATGGGAAGTCGAACCCAATTTCGAGGTTCGCACGGCCATCGTAAAAGAAATGCAAAAGCGCTCTCCTAAACTATTTCCTTCTAGAGATGATACCTATGAAAAGGCATTTGGCCTCTATCCCTCCACCGATGATCCGAATTTTCACGAGAAACTCTTCGCAAAGCGGGAGTTCTTAGAGAATCGGCAGAAGAGCGTGGCCGATACACAGGCCGATCTGGATATACAGGGAAAGGATGCATGTTCTACTGAAGAAGATTTTGAGCTGAGCACGGTGCAGCGGTTCATCGGCCGGTACCTGTCTCCCCAGTGCCCCTATCAGTCCGCTCTCTTATTCCACGGAGTGGGTGTTGGAAAGACCTACGCGGCGGTGGCAACGGCAGAGGCCTATCTCGAAACCTTCCCTAACCGCAAAGTGATTATCGTGGCCCCTCCGAATATTCAGCCGAATTTTCGGCGAACCATCTTTAATATGGAGCTAGTTACAATTCCTCCTGAGGAAAATATTCCCAATTCGTCTATTGGATTTACGGAGGGATTTTACCTGAAACACACGGGTATGGAATATGAAAAGGATAAAACGGTAATTGCGCATCGGGTTCGGTCATTCATTGACGCACGCTATGATTTCATGGGCTACCGTAAATTCGGCAGCTACATTGATCGCACAGGTTCACAGGGGGCTTTTGAGAAGCGTGCCTTTAGTCGCGAGTTCGATGGCCGTCTTCTTATCATCGACGAGGCCCACAATTTGCGTGATGTTCCCGGTGAAACGGAGGACGACAATGCTGATTCTCTGAAGGACGATGAGGAGGGTGCTGGAGCCGGAAAACGGCTCACACCGAGCCTCACGAAGCTGCTGCGATATGTGCACGGGATGAAACTGATGCTCATGACGGCCACGCCGATGTACAACAATTATATCGAGATTATCTTTATTCTAAATTTACTGTTACTTAACGATAAAAAGGCGCGCCTCCAGACAACTGATGTGTTCGAAGGAGGCGGCTGGAAGAAGAATGCGGAGGGGAAGGAGATTGGTCGCGAGCTTCTGGGCCAGGTCGCGAGTGCCTATGTGAGTTTTATGCGTGGCGAGAATCCCCTGAAGTTTCCGATCCGTCTCATGCCTCTTGGCCTTGAGCGTTTCCGCAGCTGGCCCTCGTATCCTCCTGCAGTTGCCGAATCGAAGGAGCTCAATTCGGCCGAGGAATTCAAGCTGATGAAACGCCTTCCTCTTGTACCCGTGCGCTTCACGGGGTCTTCACTCAAAAGTTACATGGATATCACAGAGGAGGCGGCGGCACGTGGCGGTGTGTCCGTCGGTGCGATTGAAAAGATGGTGGAGGCGGGCAACTGGTTGTTTCCTGGCGAGGGACGGCCCACAGGAAATGAGGGATTCTCCTCCATGTTCCAGGAGTCTGGGGTCCAGTTCAGCTTACGGGGCGACGGCGACTGGCTGTCCCCTGATTCGATCGGGGAGGTGTCTCCGAAAGCGAAACTGATCTTGGACCGACTCCAGCACGGCATTGGCGTCTCCTTCATTTTCAGCCGCTTCATTCGCTCAGGTGCACTACCCCTTGCTCTTTGTTTGGAGGCGAACGGATACACAGTGCATGGACGGGAGACACCCTTTCTAAAGGAAGGGGTGGCCCTATCCGCTGCGAGCGGAGGTCGTCAGTGCGCCTTCTGCTCTCTCCGTGAGACGGGGCATCCGAAGCTTGTTGGAAAAAAGGATAATCATCCCGCACATTCCTTCCGCCCTGCAAAGTATATTCTTCTCACAGGAACCCAAGCGTTGTCGCCGAACAACGGGCGGCTTGTGGAAGATGCCCGTGCTTTCTCAAATAAAGATGGAAAAGATATAAAGGTGATCATTGGCTCTCAGGTGGCGAGCGAGGGTGTGGACTTCCGATTTGTGCGCGAGCTCTATGTATTCGACAGCTGGTTCCACTTGAACAAGATGGAGCAGGTTCTGGGTCGCGGCGTGCGTAACTGCAGCCACTCGGCTCTTCGGCCCGTGGAGATCGAGGGACACTGGTATAGCCAGCAGAATTGCACGATTTATCTTTTGGTCACCGCGTTTCCTGAGAGCGAGGATCGTGAGACGGCCGATATGTACATGTATCGGCGCGCTATGAGAAAGGCCATGGAGATGGGGCGCGTCACCCGTGTTCTCAAAGAGTATGCACTGGACTGCAATTTGAATATTGATGCCATTAAGATTCCTAGCGGATCACTGCCTTCACAGAGACACATTGATTCCCAGGGTATCTGGCAGGATCCTCTTCGCAAAGAGATGATTGTTACGGATACACCCTACACGAGTATCTGCGACTGGATTGAATCGTGCGACTATATCTGCCGAAAGAGTGAGACAGAGGAGAGGGTGCCCCTTCTCCAGTTGAAAGATGCCGATACCTCTACGTATGATGAGTATGCGGCGCGGGCACATGAGGCTAAGATTCGGAGAGTAATCCGGAATCTCTTTGCCATGCAGATCTCCTACCAGTTCGACGAGCTGCACGACAACTTGTCTGGGGTACCGCCACTTGCTCTCTCCAGTATCCTCTCTGGAATTGTGGGGAATCAGTCGTTCCGTGTTACGAGCCCATCAGGGAAAGAAGGATTTATTATTTACAGAAATGGATACTATCTGTTCCAGCCCGATTTCTTGAAGGACAGAAGCATTCCTCTCGCACTCCGTGTTGCGAACTATCCTGTGAAGCGGGACGTCTATCTGCCTGATACAACGGTAACGACAGTTGTTCGGGCTCGTGAGGACATTGGCATCTGGGGTCTCTTCATGGTCTGGGCTAAGACGATTGGTGATTCGAGCGCGAGCACGAAGTTGCCCGACGAGATCATGGCGGAGATGGAGAAACGGTACTCAGGAGATCAGGGAGAGATTCACAAGGCGAAGCAGCAGGTGGAGACAATGGTGTGGATCTATGAGAAGATCAAGGGGCACGTGGACAGCTGCGTGGCTTTAGAGAGGGCTGTTCTAGAGTATGTCTGGGACGAAGTTCTTACAATGAAGGAGCAGCAGTCGCTTGTGAAGGGGGGCGGGGATGTTATGTTGGAGATTGCGAAGCAGCAAGTGTTGAAACGGGATACCTTCCGTTACATCGACTTTTCAACGGCTGGGCTTAAGTATATCTGTGCAGACGGGGCCGCATGCCCTGAGGCGGTTACGCGGGTTCTCGATGCAGATGCCTTTGCTCCTGCAGATACTACGACAACTGGACGCATCTATGGCTTTATGGTGCCGAAAAAGGGGGAGATGATCTTCAAGACGAACGAGAAAGTGGCGGCAGTGGGTGGAAAACCTGAGAAGGGTGGTGAGTGCGGCAACATCAGTACCGTGTCGTTTCACGTGAAAATGCTGGTGGAGATTGGAAAGATCCTGGAGTCGTATGAGGAGCGGGAGATTGTGCTGAGCACGGATCTGCGCGTTGTCGAAGAGGAGTATGAGGAGAAGGGGCGAATGAAGAAGAAGAGCGTGCAGAAGGACGTGGGAACGTTGGGGGAGCTGCGGCCGGCTGTTGTGGCTGATCTGCTGAAGGAGCTGGCGAGGACGAGCCACGAACGGAAGATCCGGTACATTGAGGAGCACAAGTGGCAGGAGTTCCCTCGAAATGCAGTGCGTGCGTGTGCTCTAAAGGATTTGTTGCTGCGCTGGATGAATGCGAAGAAGGTGGGTGGAAAGCGTTGGTTTTACCGGCCGGTCGAGAGTTTCAAGACGAAGCACAAGGGGTTGGCTTTGAAGGTGTGAGGGGGTAAATTTGAAGTTGGCATATTTACGTAAGGAGTCATTAAAATGCCAACGGAGACTGCTGTGCAAATGAAAGCACGCACAGATAAACATAATGCAACTTTACTAAATCGTTCTAAACTGATGGTTCGTCATACAATGCAACGTGAAAATTCCTGGAAACCACAGCATAACACAGATTTTATCGATACAGTTGTGCGCGGATGGCATTGTGAACGAGTACCAGCGGCCCTTTTTTCTTCTTGAATAATGTGTTCCTAAAATTTGAACTCGCCCTCAACTGTACTTGCATGTTACGAATGGAAAACCCATCCTACAACAGCCTCGTCCCCAGAAATCTTATAATGACGATAACATCTTGCTTCTACTGCGGTGCACCAGATGCAATGATTCGGGAGACGGAGAGGTTATTCGGCCTCAAATATTGTCCCATGCATAAGAATGCAGCTATCCGTGACTGCAGGGCCTATCTACATACAAATAAAATGGTGAGAATGAAGGATGCATTTGCACATCCTATTATTGGACAACTGATGACTTATATAAAGGAGTTATCAGGATTCCCTGTATTGCGCTCGAGTGGCGTATATCAAGAGGGATGGATTCTGAATACAAATCAGATTATGTATCCTACTAATCTTGTGTGTACAGATGACTGGATGATTCCTGTGATCAATGTGAAAGAGAATACTATGAAATACATTTCGATCTGTAGCTTGAAAACGACTCATCCAGAATTAATAGAGAGTATTGATAAAGCAATCTTCTGTCTTATTGATGGAATCTATTCAAAGGAGTTTGAGGAAGTTAACTTACCAGAGGAGTATCCTGAGTTGCCCATTGTAGAACCTATTGTCTTTAATAATTACGCTGGAAGAGTCTTGGTATTGCCGACAAAGGTGCATGAAGAGAATCCCGAAAAGCCTTAAGTAAATTTGAATGAAAACTAACCCGCTGAATGTGTAGGAAGACAATGGAATATACTGCAATCTTTGAAGAGCGTGTACCCCTCACACCCAGGGATCTCGGAAAGAATATTGAAAATATTGATGATATTCTTCTCGATAAGATGAGCACGCGTCTAGAGAATAAGTGTTCGCGCCACGGCTTTGTGCTCCCTGGCACCCTCAAGATCCTCTCGAGGTCCATGGGATATGTGGAGAAGGGGCGGTTTACGGGCGACATTGTCTACCATATTCAGGCCGAGGGCAAGGTTCTCAATCCTCCGACGGGCATTATCATCCAGGGAATTGTGATTCGCAAGAATAAGATGGGCATGTACGTTTCTTTTGATGATGCCATCCGGGTGATTCTTCCGCGCGACCTTCACATTGGAAACGAGGAGTTTGAGGCGGCCGAGGTTGGAGAGGTAGTGAAGGTGGAGATTCAGAAGTCTCGGTTCCAGGTGAACGATCCCTATATCCTCAGTGTAGGCCTGTTCCGTGGATCTATCAAGGGAGCTCCTGCTTCTGCTCCTGCTTCTGCTTCTGCTTCTGCTTTTGCTTCCGCAGAGGCAGAGGCAGAGGTAGGAGAGGAAGAGGCAGAGGCAGGAGAGGAAGAAGAGGAAGAGAAGCAGGAAGAAGAGGAAGAGGTAGGAGAGGAAGAAGAGGAAGAAGAGGCAGAGGCAGTTGAAGCCCAGTAAATGCGGGAAAGCACCTTTCCCTAGAAGATACGAACGAAATAGGAAATGTCGGACGACTATGAAGAAAGAAAGAAGCTTCTAGAGGATCTCAAGAGACTTGTGAAATCCGAGCAAGAGGATATTTTTCGCATCCTGAAGGAAACACACTCCGAGTACAGTGAAAACAGCAACGGCGTCTTTTTTGATGTCTCCAAGATCTCTTCCGAGTCCTTTGAGAAGATCAAGAAGTACATGGAATTCTGCATTCAGAATCGTCAGAACTTCACTCTCCGTGAAGAGGAGGAGCGCAAGGCACAGGAGATTCTCGGTGCGACCTAAATATGGCTCACTATAGATATATAGAATGTTGGTTGATATACAAAACTGGATACAACAGAATCCCCATCGAGGCACTAGTGTTCCCCCGATAGAGATTCAGCTTGAGAGCGATACCGGTGGATCCAAGAAGGAGGCCATCAGCGGTCCCGGTGGTCTCGTGGCCACTCCCATTGAGCCCCCCGGCCCCGTTGCCCTTTCCCTCTGGCACACGGACCCCCTGTATCGCGCAGGGACCTATACACTTCGCAAGCAGATCCTCCGTGAAGAGCTCATGAAGCTCGGCGCGAAGATCGAGGAGACCTGCAAGGGCCGCCGCTGGAATCGGGTGAAGATCCTTGAGCAGCTCGCAGCACAGCAGACAGCTGCCGTTTCTCCTCAGCAGGACACACGGGAACTCGACGATGCTCTCTGCGAGGTGCTCGGGGTTCAGAAGCTCATCATAGACGATGCGAATAAGAAGATTCTCCAATTCCCCGAGGATTTTCGTCGCTGGACAAATGAACTCCCCATCTGGACATGTGGTCTCGGCTCCCGTTGCGTATACCACCTTCCCGGCGAGAAGAGTCTGAGCGAGGGCCTCGGGCTAGGGGCCTGGATTTCGGAACGCGAGGCCGATGGATGGAAGGTACGGTGGCCCGTCACCGATGGAAAGTTAGAGGAACTAAAAAAGAAGGCGACCGATCTGTCCGTATCCTTTTCTTTCCAGCAAAAGCCTCTAAAAGAGGATTATGCAGTTGCTGTGGGCCGTGCTGAGGCAATTCGCCATCTAGCAGATGAATTTTCTATTGGGGCAGCACCCTAAGTTTGAAGCGATGGCCGCCCAAAGGGAACTCTATATAAGTGAATAGAACGCGGGATGGAACTCTACCCTGCAGAAGCCGAAACCCTTCAGAAAATTACGAATGGTTGGCTCACGGAAACCGACCAGGAACTGGAGGCCACCTTTGGTGTAAAGGGTGCGGTCGATGTAACGACATTCCTGGCAGTTGCGCAGCGTCTTCGTGCGAAGGGGTACCGCTCCCTTCCTCAGGAGGACCGTATGACGATTATGACTCCCGAGCATATTCGTTTTACACTTCCGACAATGGGTGTGATCCAGCAGTACTGTCGCGATGACACAATCGCGGGGAAGCCCTTTGTCGCCATGATCAAGGATCGTACTCTCCCGACGTCCAACCTCGACATCGAGGACTATGATGTGCGTGTAAAGACACGCAGGGAGCTCGGAGTTTCAAAGGATGATCCCAAGGTAGCCCAGCTGATCGCAACGTGGGGGCAGCAGCGAAAGGCGTTCCGTATCATTCGCCGCTGGACCTTTGAGGGCGATGGCCTCCTGATCGACATGTCGATTGTCCGCGGCACACTGAAAAACAACAAGGGGGAGTATCGCTGGATGCGCCGTTTCCGCGACCAGGATGTAATGGCCGCCCCTGCCCTCTATGAGATTGAGGTGGAGCTCAAGAGAGTCGAAGGCGACACTGTCGGGTCGGCAATGAAGCGGCTAGTGAAGGGTGTCGGCGAGGTTCTCCGCGGCATCCAGAAGAACAGCATTCTTATTCGTAAGAGCACAAAGGACCGTGTTCTCAAGGCCTACCAGGGCCTCGTCGGCACGAACAAGTTCCGTGGTGTTCCCCCAATCACTCTTGAGCTCGGAAATTTCTTGAAGGATCATGAGGAGGGAGTGGCGAATCTGCGCGATGGATACAATGTAACGGACAAGGCGGACGGACTCCGCGTAATGGCCTACTGTGATTCCAAGGGCGATCTCTTCTTGATCGATATGGCCATGAACGTGTATCGCACCGGCCTCCAGAATCTTCTCTGCCGCCAGTCCCTCGCCGACGGTGAGTGGGTAACACAGACCAAGGAGAAAAAGGCAATCCAGCAGCTTCTTCTCTTTGATCTCTACATTGACATCGACAAGAAGGATGTAACGAAGATGCCATTTCACACGGGTACGGCGGAGGAGGGTCGCCACAGTCTTCTCAAGAAGTGGACGACCAAGTGGAACACGGATCCGAAGATTATTCTGCCCGGCATCACACCTGCCACAAAGGTGCAGGTGGCCATGAAGAACTTCTTGTTCGCGAAGGCCGGAGATGGCTCGATCTTCCAGTCGGCTGCGCGAGTCCTCGATGCGTATCCCGTCTACAATACGGACGGCCTCATCTTCACGCCCAACGCGGCGCCGCTGCCCGAGAAGGCAGGGGCTGCTTTCCTTGCCCAGTTCAAGTGGAAGCCGGCCCACGACAATACAATTGACTTCCTGATCTCAATTGAGAAGTACCCTGAGGGACGCGAGGAGCGTGTCTTTACGGGCGTGAAGCCCGGGACGAACGAGACGGTACAGTATAAGACTCTGCGCCTCTATGTTGGCTCAAGCTCCGATGTCTCTCGCACCAATCCTCGCGAGGCCATTTTGGAAGAGAAGGAGCTGCGCTCAGGGAAGAGGGGCGAGTACAAACCGGTCCTCTTCAATCCAAAGGAGTTCCCCGATACAATGGCGAGCATTTGCTACCTGGAGATTAAGACCGATCCCTATACGGCCCAGGACTATGTTACAACCGAGCGTTCGGGTGAGCCGATCGAGGACAAGAGCATCGTGGAGTTCGCGTACGATGGCTCTCGTCCCTCGGGCTGGAGATGGGTTCCCGTACGCGTGCGCCTCGATAAGACGGAGCGCCTTCAAAAGGGAATTCTCGGGCGGACGCTGAACAGTGAGGATACAGCGGAGGGTGTTTGGAATAGTATCAATGAGCCGATCACGGATAGTATGATTCGCACGGGCAATGAGGAGCCGTCCGAGGAGGAGAACAAGGAGCTTATGAAGCTGAAGGAGGGTCGCCAGCTGGTTGCGCGGCGCTACTATGAGCGCAAGGCGACTGCGCAGGATCTTCAGCTTGTGCGTGGTCTTCGTGATTTCCACAACAAGTATGTGAAGGAGAACATTCTATATATGGCGGGGCTCAAGGGGGGTAAGAAGACTCTCGTGGATCTGGCTGTGGGCAAGGCGGCCGACTTACAGAAGTGGCGGCGTGCCAATATCTCGTTTGTTCTTGGAGTGGACATGGCGGGTGATAACATTATAGGGGCACAGGATGGAGCCTATCGTCGCTATGCCGATACGGTTAGCCGCGCTCACCGTGGCTCAGTGCCGCCTATGATCTTCGCAATTGCCGACAGCAGTAAGTCGATTGTGGATGGTGCTGCGGGTGCTACAGACCAGGAGAAGAACATTCTCCGCAGCGTGTTCGGTCGTGTGCAGACGAGCTCGCCGGTTCCTCCTTTCATTGAGAAGAATGCAAGTCGTCTGAAGATGGGCTCGGACTGCGTGAGTGTGATGTTTGCACTCCACTACTTCTTTGAGAACAAGATGATGTTCAATGGATTCTTGAAGAATCTTGCCGATATTCTGAAGGTAGGTGGCTATTTCATCGGCTGCTGCTTCGATGGTGAGAAGGTGTTTGATCTTCTGCGCGGCGTCTCCGTGAAGAATGGTGTGGAGGGGGATTCGCTGCTGTGGTCGATCAAGAAAGTCTATACAGATGATGATCTTCCCGAGGATGAATCTGCATTTGGCATGGGAATTGATGTGGACTTCATCAGCATTGGCACCTCTCACCGCGAGTATCTTGTGCCGTTCAAGCTACTGCAGGAGAAGCTTGGAAAGATTGGGTGCGAGCTGCTCACAGCAGAGGAGTTGAAGGAGGTGGGCCTGAAAGAAAGTACCGCTCTCTTTGGGTCCACATATGAAAAGACGGATGGAAAGTTCGCCATGAGCCCGGTGGTGAAGGAGTTCTCCTTTCTGAATCGGTGGTTCGTCTTCCGCAGAAAGCGGGAGGTGGACTATGTGGAGGAACAGGAAGTGGAGGAGGCCGTAAAGAAGGCATCTCTGGAACGCATCTTTGCACCTGCACCTGCACCTGTTGCTGCAGCGACACCTATCGACGCCACGCTAGAGGAGAAGACAGCACGCGAAGCACTCAAGGCACAGACGGCAAAGGTGGCGAAGGAGCTCACGGACTTACCGGTTGAACAGAGAATTGCGGCGTTAACGTCGATGCCGCCGATAGAGCGCGCAAACTCCATTCAGGCTCTTACGGGAGCTGTAAGAGAGGCAACGCTGGCTGCAATGCCCGCTGCAGTGAAGGTGGCCACGCTGGCTGCGATGGAGAATGCAGCAGCAGAAGCCCCTGTTACGAAGAAGAAGATTCGGATTGTGGCTCCTTCAGCTTCTGCCTCTGCAGCAGAAGCCGCTGCTGCTCGCACCCTCCAAGTCGAGGCAGGAACCGCGGCTCCTGCCGAGGCAAAGTCGCGCTACACTCTCTCAGAAGTCTTCCAGTTCTTTGATGGTGCCAGCCTCGAGGACCGCCTCAGTATCAACGACAAGGGTGCCGGTCGCTGGCTGAGCCCATCCGCCCCCTTTCCTCTTGCCGATCCCGAAGATTCCTCATCTGTCTATCCCACCCTCGAGCACTACCTGGCGGCGATGAAATACAAGCTCGCGAGCACAAAACCCGATCTGGCCAAGTCCCTCTTCAGCCGCGAAGGCCGCATCCACCAGAAGTTCATGAACCAGCGTCTTCTGGAGACGAACAGCAACACGAAGCCTCTCGGTGAAAAGAGAGATTTCGAGCTTCTACAAGAGGAAAAGGATGAAGTACGTAAGGCCCTTCGCCCCGCTACGCAGAAGATGTACAGCGCCCCGATCGACGAGGCCGCATGGGCCACCGTGAAGGATAAAGTGCTTCTCGATGCCCTCACACAGCGCTGGGAGAAGGATGCGCGTCTGCGAAAAATTGTAGAGGCAGCTCGTGGGCAAGGAAAGATCCTGCTGTACTACACCCCTGGCGCCTCCTCGAGCAATCTTGGTGCTGTGAGAAAGCCTGATGGGGCGATCGAGGGCGATAATAAGATTGGTAAGGCCTATATGAGCCTCGCGGGATTTCCTGGGTTCTAGATTTAAACCTACGTGACGATATTCAACTATGGAACAGAGAATAAGGCGGTTCCAAGAACTACATAACAACAAGTGGTTTCATATTATGAATTGGACACTTGATGTGATTCGGACGTCTACCCCTGAGAGAAAAAGGATGTTAATTGGGTATGGTTCTTGCTTTTATTTTTAGCATAAAATAGTATGGCCCGCCCTCTCTTCACAGATGGCTGGAACTCCTTCTGGCATCTGGCCTTTGGCCTTATAGCGGTCTGGTACTGGCCACTTATTGTGTTTTTTGCTCTCTATCAACTGCACGATCCTTTTGAAAAGAATATAGTGATTGATTTCTCGGAGTTTTTTGTCGGATATGGCTTAGGGTATCTGATTAAATACCGTACACGCCTGTAATAGTCTTATACTGTTTTACCCAGTTCTGCCAATGAAGAAGTCCAACGCCTCCTTGCTGAATCGCGCGTTTCTCAATGAGCTCAAACAGCTGGAAGTTATATTTTATATTAACGCTCTTATAAGTCGACGTGATATTTTCAAATGGAAAACTCGGCTTTGCTAAACGTCTATTTACATCTTCATGAAGAGCCCAGATCCAATTCCGAATCCATTGTTTGAGTTCTGAATAGGGTAGCTTTGAAATCGGTGTAACAGGATGGGCGGCAAGCCACGTCTTAAAATGATCTCTGCAATCGGAGCAAGGAAGCATATCACCTGTAGCAGCGAGTAGGCCCTGCCATGCGCGGACTTCATCATTTCTATATAATTCTGTTATCACTTGGCCGAATCGTTCTGCAAGAGCGTGGAGAACTATCCAGACAAACGGGCCCCATTCTTTATTTTCTGGGTATGCCGGACCAGGTATTTGACAACTACACGGCATCTATTCAACTAGGGTTGTCTAAATATATTCTTTTCTACGCAGAGGTCTAAAGTTATAGCTTGATACTTTAGATAGAAATGCCCGCCAAATGGCAGAGCCTTGCACGTGTAAATGAACATGAAAGAGATAAATATGTGCAGTTTGATGAACCTACCCATATTTATACTGTAAAAGGTGAAACGAAGGGATACATTAGCGTAACAAAGTTTCTCCATGATTTCTTTCCTCATTTCGATGCGGATAAGATTATCCGCGGCATGATGTCGAAACCGAACTGGAAGGAGAGTAAGTGGTACAAGCCTGGCATTACCGTAGCCGATATCAAGAAGCAGTGGAATGATAATGGCAAGGACGCAACGACAAAGGGAACCGCTATGCACTTGGCGATTGAGCAATATCTCAACGGGGCAGAAGGAATCATTGAAACTTCTATGCTTCAGACACCCGAGTGGCGCTATTTTAAGAAGTTCTGGGAGAAGTATGGCAAGGATCTTACACCATTTCGTACAGAGTGGGAAGTGTGGTCCGAGGAGTACCGGTTAACAGGAAGCATTGATATGATTTTTTACAGAAAATCGGATAATACCTATCTCATTTATGACTGGAAGAGATCAAAAGAAATCAAGACATCAAGTTCATTTGGCCAGAAGGCATTTTATCCTCTGGATCATCTTCCTGATACGAATTACTGGCATTATTCTCTCCAGCTCAATGTATACCGCTGGTTCCTCGAGACACATTATGGCCTAACAATTAGCGAAATGTATCTTCTTGTACTGCACGAGGATAATACAAGTTATCAGAGAATTCCTGTAAATCGTATGGAGGAGGAGACTGCGGATATGATGGAGGCGCGAAAGCGGGCTGTTGAACAGGGGTGCCATCAGCATATTGTTCTTCCTATGCCTCCGCGTGTGGAGATGAACGATGCGAAGGAGGACTGTATGATCGAATAAGTAAAATTGATTGCAAGGGTTCAAAGCCCTATCACCAAGAAAAGATAATGCTACCCTCTTTTAAGAATGTTCTGGATAAGTACTTCAGCCAAACAGAAGGGCGCCAGATCATTTCACACCAGCTCGAATCTTTTAATCATTTCATGGATATCGATATCCCTGAAATTATTCAGAATGTAAACCCTCTTATTATTCGTGGGAGCCCGGAAATTCCTCTTAGTGGTCCTCGGTCTGCCCTTGCCTCTGCAACAGGCCTATCTACAACAGCCGCAAATGCTCTTATGAAGACTATTGTATCACCCGCGGTTCCCGTACCCGTGGTAACTGCAGCGGGTCCTGTCCACGTAAACTATGAGTACGAGGTCGAGGTAAACTTTGAGAACATTGCCATTCGCAAGCCGACTATCTTTGAGAACAATGGTGCCATTCTTCCTATGATGCCGAATGATGCCCGCCTTCGCAATCTTACCTATGCCTCACCCCTCTTTGTAGATGTGCGCGTGAAGACAACCTTCATTGACAATACGAAGCAGGGTGAGAGGACTGTACGCGAGCGCCTTTTCCCGAACGTACACCTTGGCAAGATTCCCGTGATGGTCGGCAGCAAGTACTGTCTTCTCCACGACCAGAAGCACCTCCATCCCCAGAGCCTCGGAGAGTGCGCAGAGGATTTTGGCGGCTACTTCATTGTGTCGGGTGGTGAGCGCGTGATCATCAGCCAGGAGCGCATGTCAGAGAACCGCCCCTTCGTCTTCCGCAATAACCGCAACCCCACAAAGGAGGTCGAGGTAATTGAGGTAAAGAGTATTGGTCCAGATAATGATCAGGTACCGAAGAACAATGCAGTGAAGATTATGTACCATCCGAAGAATATCCAGCTCCATCTTCTTCGCGCAACACTTCCTCGCATCAAGACGGATATTCCTCTATTTATTCTCTTCCGTGCCCTTGGTGTTGTCTCCGATCGTGAGATCATTGATCTGATTCTTGGGCCAGACCAGGATGGCCAGTTCGATTCCATTCTCACGGAGAGTATTCTGGAGGCAGAAGAGGTGTATACGCAGGAGCAGGCTCTTGCGTGGATCAGTGCACAGGTGAACAGCTGGTCCTCCCGTACAGTGAAGACACTGAAGATTCAGGATATTCTAAATACGGAATGTTATCCCCACGTCGGTGTTAAGGAGAACAAGTGGTACGACAAGGCCTGCTTTCTAGCACACGTGGTTCGCAAGCTTCTCTGGGTAAATGCGCGCCGTATTCCGAACGATGACCGTGATGCCTATCCGAACAAGCGCGTGGATCTTCCAGGGTTTCTGCTTGCCAATCTCTTCCGCACGTACTTCACCTCCAAGATGGTAAAGGATATTCGCGCGAGCATTGGAAAGGAGATTCACGGTGGCAGCTGGCGAGCATCGGGTAACTTCGAGGACATCCTCAACGTGAGCAATGTGAACAAGATCATCAAGTCGGTGATCTTAGAGGTCGGCCTCAAGACGTCGCTGGCCACGGGCAATTTCGGCTCTGCCAAGATTGGTGGCCCCACAAAGGTGGGCGTGAGCCAGGTTCTCAACCGCCTCAACTACATCAGCGGCATCTCGCATTTGCGCCGAATCTCCACGCCCATTGAGAAGACAGGTAAACTTGTTCTTCCCCGTAAGCTGCATAACACGCAGTGGGGCTACATTTGCTTAACAAAGGATGCGGATGTTCTCAGAGGCGATGGAATCTCTACGACAAAGATAGGTGAAATGAAGAACGGTGATACAGTCCTTACGGCCGACTCGATTACTCTGAAGGAGACGGCCTCTGAGATTCACAGCTATTTCGAGACTATTCCCGAAAAGATTCTCAGGATCAAGACAATTTCAGGACGCGAGATTGGGTGTTCTCCTGATCACCCGCTTCTTGTTCAGAAGGGGAGCTCCTATGAATGGGTGCACGCGGGAGATCTTGTTGTCGGTGATACGTTAATCGTAAAGAACTATACTCTTCCTCTCTCCAAGGAAGGTGAACACCTTACGCTTCGTGGAGATGACCTTCTTAAACTCGATTCCTCCAAGAAGCGTATTCAGGAGCTCGAGTCTCTTGACTTTCTGGATACTCCTTTCACAGGGGTACAACTCGAGGCGCTCGCCCGCCTCCATGGTCTTTGCGCAACAGACGGCCATGTAGAGAAGCTGGAGTATGGCTGGTCTGCCAGCTTCTACGTGGGAGAAGAAGCGGATGCAAAGGCCGTGGCCGATGAGATTGCACGCCTTGGGTTTGAGAGGCCTACGCCTCGGCCGAAGTCGTCGACGCACACAAATTCTGAGACCGGAAAGGTTACGAACTATAACTACTATGATGTATCGAAGGGCGGGGCGTTTGCCACACTCATGGTGGCGACAGGGGCTATCGTCGGAAAGAAGGGAGACTCGACTCCGTCCCTACCGGCGTGGATTCTCAATGCATCGCCCTCCGTAAAGCGTGAGTATCTTTCAGCCTTTCAGGGAGGTGATGGTTGCCGTATCACGATGTACACGAATGGTAGCGAAAATAGACACAAGGTTTCAATGAACCCTACACAGCAAACGTGCTCAACGGAGACCGCCGCGGCTCACAAGGCTTATATGCAACAGATTGTTGGGCTCTTCAAGGAGCTGGGCATCGAGACGACTCTGAACACTATCGTCTCTGAAGCAAATGTGATTCATAAGATTCAGTTTCAGACGGACTATGTGTCCGTTGCGCTCTATGCACAGACGATCGGTTACCGGTTCTCTGCAGAGAAGGTTCGTGCATCTGCTCTTCCCATTGAGTATGCACTCTATCGTTCTGAGCAGCTGAAGAAGAAGGAGGATGCAGTATCTACGATTCATACTCTGCGCTCGGAGGGAAAGACACTTGCCGAGATCCATTCACAGGTTGAGGGGATGTCGATGGAAAGTGTGCGGAGATTTGCGAATGATTCGACGAAGGCCTGTACTGCAAAATCGGGTATCTCAATGTCCTTTGAGAACTTTATGAGTATCACGTCGATGTCGGGTGATCGTGTTATGGTTCCGATTTGTAGTATCAAGGAGGATGAGATCGAGCCCGTATATGATTTCACAACTCGCTCTGAGAATCACGACTTCTATGCAAATGGAATTCTTGTAAAGAACTGTCCTTCGGAGACGCCGGAGGGGCACGGTGTAGGTGTCGTAAAGAATATGTCGAGTACCTCGCTCGTGAGCATCTACAGCAATCCTGGTACCATTCGTGATTATCTGGCCACTCTGAAGACGGTGGCGCCCCTTGTAAGCTGCTCAGCGGAGGAGAAGCACAAGAAGACACGCATCTTTCTGAACGGCGCATGGATTGGCATGATCTCCAATGAGAATACAATGAGGACGTTACACAGCCTCCAGAAGGCCAAGCGGTCCGGTCGCATTCACATTCAGACGGGCATCATCTGGCGTGCGTCCCTCCGTGAGATCTGGATCACAACGGAGGCCGGTCGCATGCTCCGCCCGCTCTTCTATGCTCCCGCCCTCGCAGAGATTGCGGCCGATACGACGGGGCGGCTGGTGAAGCAGGTGGACGCTCTGAAGACGTGGGAGGAGATTCTTGTCTGGGAGAGCCCAAAGGGCAATCAGCTCATTGAGTTTATTGATCCGGGTGAGACGGAGAGCACCTACATTGCCACGTATCCCCATGAAGTGCCCGGTAGCGACTTCACGCACGCGGAGATCCACCCTAGCACCATTCTGGGCACTCTGGCGAGCAATATTCCGTTCCCTGATCACAATCAGTCGCCGAGAAATTCGTATCAGGCTGCGATGGGGAAGCAGGCCATGGGAATGTACGCGCTGAATTTCCGGGAGCGCTTCGACGCCATGTCGCATCTGCTCTGCTATCCCCAGGTCCCCTTTGTGAGCTCCTTCATGTCGGATTACTACGCGGCCCAGAAGATGCCGTCGGGACAGAATATCACAGTCGCCATTGCCACGTACACGGGCTACAATCAGGAGGATTCAGTGATGATCAATCGTGCATCACTGGATCGTGGCCTCTTCCGTTCCATCTTCTACCGCACGTACAAGGATGAGGAGAGGAAGAACCAGAGCAGCGGCGAGGAGGAGCGCTTCGGCAATCCGGATCCGACCCTTACCCGCCAAATGAAAAATGCGAACTACAGCAAGCTGGACGGTACCGGTTTCGTCCCTGAGAACACCTACGTTGATTCGAATGATATTCTGATTGGAAAGGTGGTCCCTCTGCGTGTTCCGACGGGCATGGTGATTCCCGCAGGCTCGAAGAAGTATCGCGACGTGTCGAAGACGATGCGTAACAATGAGTGCGGCTGGGTAGACCGCATCTTCCGCAACCGGAATGGCGAGGGCTACTCGTTCGCCAAGGTGCGTGTGCGCCAGGACAGGATTCCTGAGATTGGAGACAAGTTCAGCTCACGCCATGGGCAGAAGGGTACGGTGGGAATGATTCTCAATCCCGAGGACATGCCACAGACGGCTTCGGGCATCATTCCGGATATTATCATCAATCCTCACTGCATTCCGAGCCGCATGACGATTGCGCAGTTGATGGAGACGCTGCTCGGCAAGGTCTGCGCAGAGCTTGGATGCCTGGGCGATGGGTCTCCCTTCAATGAGGTGACGCTTGAGAAGCTAAGTAAGATTCTGCGCGATGATCTCGGCATGGAGCCGTCTGGTAATGAGATTCTCTATAACGGGTTCACGGGACGCCAGATGGATACAAGCATCTTCGTCGGTCCGTGTTTCTACCAGAGGTTGCGCCACTGCTCTGCAGACAAAATGCACAGCCGCTCTTCAGGGCCGCTCGTGATGCTCACTCGCCAGCCGGCCGAGGGGCGCGCACGTGAAGGTGGTCTCCGCTTTGGTGAGATGGAGAGGGATTGCGTGATTGCGCACGGTATCACGGAGTTCACAAAGGAGAGATTCATGGAATGCAGCGACCTCTTCCGTTGCTGGTCCTGTCAGGATTGCGGCCTGATTGCCATTGTGAATCCGAAGGAGGGTATCTGGTCGTGCAGGGGCTGCGGGAATACGACGAGCTTCAGTGCGATAGAGATCCCCTATGCCTACAAGCTGCTTCTTCAGGAACTCGAGACGATGTCGATTACGAGTCGTGTGCTCACACAGGGGAAGCTGATGAAGCACGGGCTTCCGAAGGTGGCGATCACTGATAAGAAGAGTTAGAGAGGACAGATACCTTCTTCTTAGGAAACCAGAGCCGAGGGAATGAAAACCATATTCTTTTTTTCGGCTTCGGCCTTGTAAAGAGAGAGAGAAGAATGTCTGAAATAGAGTCTTCATTGTAGAAAGTGCATTCATAGTCCTCATTACAGTACACATGATACGCAGGGATGCGTGTTACATACTCACTGTCTTCTTCGATTCCTGGCGTGAGCGGCTGAATATCAAACTCAATATAATACTGTTTACAGAAATTGTATACACTGCTATACTCCGATGGATCATAGTTATTTTCTGATTTACAGAGACCAACTATGTAGAGCTTGTGTGCATGTCGCATCATGACTTCTTTTTCATTGAGTACTCTTGCATTTTGTTCAAACACGGGATTTGTTACGGGCTGCATCATACATCAAGTGGTCACGTGTATCCTTTAAATTTACAAGGTAAATTTGAAACTATGGTTCGCTTTAGGATGCTATAACAAAATGGATGCTCCATCTGCCCCTCTTAGAAGAATTCCTCCCCCTCCCCCACAACGGAACTATATTCATAAACTATCAGATAATTCTATTCTGAGGAAAATGCCAGCATTAGATATTGTAAAGATTGATATCTGGCATGGAAATCGTATATTAAATGAGGAGCATAAAAAAGATATTTCTGAAAATCTAAAAGGTGGTATTCAAAGTCTTGATCTGAAACCATATCATCTTGTTTCATATCTTGTAGAAGATGGACTAAAAACATATATTGTAGACGGGCAGCATCGTGTAAGTATCTTAAAGGATACTGCTCGGAAAAACATGGAACAATTGAACTTTGATGTTATTGTTATAGAAAAGATGTGTGAAAGTGAAAATGAGGTGATTGAATACTTCAAGCTTCTTAATACCACAAAAGCAATTGAATGGAAGGAGGATCCAACTCTTCAAGCGAATGCATATATTGCAGCCTTTGAAAAAGAGTTTAATAAGGGAAAGGTAAAGCTTCTTCGTTCAGAAGGATCGCATCGCCCATACATGTGTACAAAAAAGCTTCGAGATGCTATTGTAAAGTCGAATATCTGTTCTCTAGAAAAAACTCCACAAGAATTTGTTGAACATGCTCTTCAAAAGAATAAGCAGTTCATTGAGCACTTCAAATCAATGACATTGAGAGAGAAACTTCACGATCGAGCACTTACTCTCAGTTTCTGTTTGGCAATTGATGAAAAGTTCTCGTGGTTCCAAGGGTTCGCCTAGGTCTTCACACACGTTATAACACCTGCAGTAGTTGTAACAGTAGCATATCCTTTTCCACAGATGGCACGGTGCTTTGTAAGAGTAGCAGGAGTTGTTTTTCCACCTGAAATAGAACACATATTTGTTCCATCTGCTCTTTTCTTTTCAGGTCCACCATGGCATACATATCCTAGACAAAACCCCTTTCCATCTGGTGTAAATCCAGTTTGGCAATAGGGAGTTGGTGCAACCTGGAAACCCTCTGTACTTGAGGAGTATCTTGTATATACTATAAGAGCTATAGCTATTGCTACAAAGGTTCCGTAAAGAAGTTGCATTCTAATCCAGCTCATATCTCTATCTAGGTGCAAGCTTTTATCATCAATCTATGAGCGCAGTAAAATTGACTTAAAGGCCACGCTCCATCCTCGCTAGACTCCGGCTTCTATTCTCAAAATGCCTTGTAGTATGTATGTTCAAAAGCGTGATGGTTCGAAGGAGGGCGTGTCGTTCGACAAGGTCCTGAATCGCATCAGGAAGTCGGCGCGTGGTCTCTTGGTGAATCCGGATGCTCTGTCTCAGCAGGTCCTCTCTCGTATCTACGACGGTGTACCCACGACACAGCTCGACGAGCTCACCGCAGCAAATGCGGCGAGCCTCGGGACCGTTCATCCGGACTGGGGTACTCTGGCTGCGCGTATTGCCATCAGCAATCACCAGAAGAATACGGATCCCTCCTTTGCAAATGTTGTACATGCTCTTTCGAACCAGAAGATGAAGGGTACGGGCGACATTTCCTGCATGATCTCAAAGGAGATTCTGGAAGTGGTGGTGAAGCATGGAGAGGAGATTGACGCATATATCAAGCACGATCGCGACTACCTTCTCGACTATTTCGGATTCAAGACGCTTGAGAAGTCCTATCTTCTCCGGGATACATCGATGAAGATTCTGGAGCGGCCGCAGCACATGTGGATGCGCGTGGCTCTTGCTCTCTGGTCCGAGAACCTTCCTCGGGCCTTTGAGACCTATGATCTCTTGTCGCAGAAGTTTATGACGCACGCGACACCCACCCTCTTCAACGCGGGCACCCCTCGCCAGCAGCTCTCGTCGTGCTATCTTCTTGCAATGCATGATGATAGCATTGCGGGAATCTATAAGACGCTGGGCGACTGTGCGGCGATCAGCAAGTACGCGGGTGGTATCGGCATTCACATGCACAATGTGCGCGCTCGTGGCAGTCTCATTCGCGGAACAAACGGCACGTCGAATGGCCTCACGCCCATGCTTCGTGTCTTTAATAATACTGCACGCTATGTTGACCAATGCTTCACCCCGGATACTCTTGTCTATACTCTTGCAGGTGCAAAGGCAATTGAGGATGTGAGTGTTACAGACAGGGTTCTTACAAGCACGGGAGCATATGAGGCCGTAAAGGTTCCTGTCCGGCATGAGTACAATGGACAGATGCTAGAGATCCAGGTAAAGAATGCGGTCTACCCGGTTCGCGTAACTCCTGAGCACCAGGTCCTTGCCCTCAAGGATCAGGCAAAGGGCCTGAACTTTGATGTAATCCGCAATCGTCTTGAGAAGGGATATGCGAAGGCAGAGTTCTCGGATGCGCGCGACTTGCGTGAGGGAGATTTCCTTGTCTTTCCCATCCCGCAGTATGAGTGCGATGTTCCATCTCTTACCGAGGAGGATTGCCGACTCTATGGTATTCTCCTCGGTGATGGATATATTTCCAGAACTATTTCTGGTATTTCCGTGAATAATACGACGAAGCAGGGGGTTTACGACTTTGTACTTGACTATCTTACAAAGCGCGGAATTACCGTCTATCCGGAGCAGGAGGGGGAGCACTCTCTCAAGCTACGCTGGTCGACCGCAAATCCAGGGTTCAAGTTCACTCTCTCTCAGCTCTATGATTCCGATAAGCAGAAGAGAATTGATACGCCATTCCTCCACCTTCCTCTTTCGAAGGTGCAACAGGTTGTGCGCGGCCTTCTTGAAACGGATGGATGCATTGGTTCGAAGGAGATCTCCTTCGAGGTGAGTTCGTACCCTCTCATGGAGGGCATGCGCTACCTTCTTCTTCGTATGGGAGCACTTGCCTCCGGATACGAGAGAAATCGTGTTGGTAGTGTATCCTCTACACGCGATATTCACACGAATCTTCCTACATCTGTTCTCCGCGTTCCTCGTATTGCAGAAATCATGAAGATGTTCCCCTCAGCCCCCGCGGGCGAGTATTTCACTTACCTGAAGTACCAGAACAATCTCTATACACGCATTCAGACGATCACTGAGACAATCTACGAGGGAGTTGTGCACGACTTTGAGATTGAGGGACCGCACGACTATACGGTGTCTCACCTCGGTGTTGCGCACAATGGTGGAGGTAAGCGCAATGGCAGCTTCGCTGTCTATCTTGAGCCCTGGCACGCGGACGTCGAGGATTTCGTGAAGCTGAAGCTGAACTCCGGTGCAGAAGAGGAGCGTGCCCGTGATCTCTTCTATGCTATGTGGATCCCCGATCTCTTCATGGAGCGGGTGGAAGCGGACGGAGACTGGACTCTCTTTTGTCCGATGGAGGCTCCTGGGCTCTCCGATGTGTGTGGAGAGGCATTCCGCAGCATGTACACTCGCTATGAGGCCGAGGGGCGTGGACGCAAGACGGTGAAGGCGCAGAAACTATGGTTTCAGATCCTCGATGCACAGATGGAGACGGGTACGCCCTATCTTGTCTACAAGGACGCTGCCAACCTGAAGAGCAATCAGCAGAATCTCGGCACGATCAAGTCGTCGAATCTGTGCAGTGAGATCATTGAGTTCAGCAATCCCCAGGAGACGGCGGTTTGCAACTTGGCAAGCCTTGCTCTTCCATCGTATGTGAAGGATGGTAAGTTCGATTTCGAGGAGATGATGCGTGTTGTGCGTGTTACCGTACGCAACCTGAATCGTGTGATTGATATCAACTTCTATCCGACGCCCGAGACAAAGCGCAGCAATCTGCGCCACCGCCCCATTGGACTCGGTGTTCAGGGCCTCGCCGATGTCTTCGCCATGCTGAAGATGTCGTGGGAGGATGATGCGGCAGCAGAGCTCAATCAGCTCATCTTTGAGCACATGTACTTCGCGGCCGTGGAGACGAGCTGCAAACTTGCAGAGGAGGAGGGCGCATATGAGAGCTTCTTTCAGCACACGAACCCGTATTCTCCGGCGGGCCATGTAGACTGGGGGCTGAATGATCCCTCTCCAGCTGCACTTGGTCGTCTCCAGCCTGATCTTTGGGGAGTGACGCCGATTACGGAGACGCGCGGAACCCTGGATTGGCCCGGGCTCCGCGAGAAGGCCAAGAAGGGAATGCGCAATTCTCTTCTTATGGCCCCGATGCCGACGGCGTCCACCTCGCAGATCCTCGGCTACAACGAGTGTTTCGAGCCATTCACAAACAATCTCTACACTCGCCGCACGCTAGCGGGCGAGTTCATTGTTCTGAACAAGCATCTTATGAATGAGCTTCTGGAGCTGGGTCTTTGGAACGAGGGACTGAAGCAGGAGATCATTGCGCGCAACGGAAGTGTCCAGGGAATTGCGGCCATCCCTGAGGAGATTCAGGCCCGCTACAAGACCACATGGGAGCTCAAGCAGAGGATTCTGATTGACATGGCCGCGGCTCGTGGTGCATTCATCTGCCAGAGCCAGTCGCTCAATCTCTTCGTGGCGGATCCGAATTACGCGAAGCTCACGAGCATGCACTTCTATGCATGGAAGAAGGGTCTGAAGACGGGGTGCTATTACCTGCGCACAAAGGCGCCGGTAGCAGCACAGAAGTTTACGGTTGATCCTCGCCTCATGGCAGCGATTTCAGGGGGGGCATCCTCCTCATCAGTTGACGATGGGGGTGACTCGGATGCTGATACGACCGATTCAGAGCATAGTGATGATGAGGAGATAAGTCCAGAGGAGCTCAAGAAGAAGAATCGCAAGGAGATGATGGATCGGCTTGCGGCGGAGTATGAAGAGGAGGTGCAGAAGACCAAGGAGGCCGCGGATAAGGGAGAGGGTTGTCTATTCTGCAGCGCTTGAAGTCTTAGTCTCCACCTTAATTCCCGCGAGCCCATGAACAAACACTAAGAATTCGCTGGGAAATCCCCAGAAACATCCAGGGTTGACATCGGGTCCAGACGGAATCCGACGCGAACTCACATTCTGTCCATGAGAAAAGGCGACAATGATCTGCTGGGGAGGAATCTCGAGAAGATCAGTCTCCCTGTTTTTCAGTAGCGTCTCACCCTCTCCAACCTGGACATCCGACGGGAACTTCTTCGCCTCCCACCACGACTTATAGAAAGTGAGGCTCGCCTCTGAGATTCTCTCCGACAAAGGGATGTCGAATGGCGGTACATTCACCGCACTCACAGCCTTCTTCAGATCATAACATGCAATGCTCGTGCACGCCACAACCTTCGGCTTCCACGGATGCAGCGTGAGCCAGGCCACGCGGCGGCGGAATGATGTCTCAGGATAGTGATCGTCGTCGTCCATCATCAGAATGATGTCGGCAGTGGCGGCTGCACATCCAATGTTTCTCTTTTCACCCACTGGGACCCGACTATCCAGCCGAATGTACTTGATCGTGAGGGGAGCCGACTTTACCGCCAGATCCTTCACTTTCTCCGTTACAGACTCGTCGGGCAGATCAGTATCATCCACAAAGATCCACTCGATCTTATCCTTCGGATAATCGGTAAGAATCATACTATGGCACGCAAGGTCGAGGAATCTCTTGCGGTTGTATAAGAGCGTTACCACGGAAATGGGAGGACATGCCTCTGGTAAAAGAATCGGAGGGAGCTTCTCTGTTTGTGTCTTCAGACAGTTTCCAATCACCTTTAAAAGGGCGAAATGGAACTCTTCATAGCGATCCTGAGAGCGCTTCTTACGAGCCTCGCGCAGAACTGTAAGATCTCCCTTCATGAAATCAAGTATCTGCGAATCGAGTGCTCGCAGATCACGAGGAGCATCTGCGTACATGGCGAACGGATGCTTCGGGTCTGATGCGGTCTCCGTTGAAGGAAGCCATGCGACACCCTCCGCATCACGATATGTCTCCGTGAAGGCCTCGATCGTATTCAATATAGTGAATGCACCCACACTCTCTGCTTCTGCAGCAGTGAATCCAAATCCCTCCGATCTCGAACAGCAGATATGCCCCGGATAAAAGTTGGCAAGCTTGTGCCGTGTCGTCTCATCTATGTCGCGGACAATCAGCTTCACGTTCTCACCTACAGTAATGGCGTCGAGCGGTGCAACGGAGAAGACGGTGAGCTGGGGATACGTGTCCTTCCAGAGAGGGAGAAAACTACGAGCATAGGCCCGACGATTCTCACTGCCTCCGATAAACCAGACAAATCCCATTCCAGGCTCATTCGTCATACCAACATTCATTTCAACATTTTTCCATCCACCAAAGGCCCAGGGAAGAACAGCCGTCTTTCCAATCGGGAGGGCCAGTGTCTCCACAAAACGATCTCTTGCCGGTCCATTCTTAAAGATTAGTAAATCAAACTTACTGAGATACGGAGTGTAAGCAGGAACATACCATTCAGGATTTATAAGAAGGATATTCGTAGCCGCCCAGCTCTGCCATGAATAGGAAGGAACCTCAAAGTGAATACAGACATCGCAGGGGACAGGTGCTTCAAGCGGATCGCAGTGGATAAGTGAAATTGTGGGAGTTGATGAAAGTACCTTAGTAAATAGCTCTACATCTTTACGGATACCAAAGGGATTCGACTTATTGTACAGAAGTACAAAACGTTTGACCATCTATCCAACTACAAGATAGGAGGTTTAGGCAGACATGTCCAGAGATATTGGATTTTTACAATGGACAGACCCGCTTGCCTGGATGGAATCCATGAAGGGGGCTCGATGGGCTGCCGCTGTGGTAAGAGAGAATTTGCTCTATTCAACGGCCGTCGATGCCCTTTCATCAAATAAGAAACCCCTTAAAGAATTTGAAAAGAGTTCAAAGGAACACTTTATTGCAAAGGCATACAGATGCAATGGGATCACGATTTCATCTGATATGGGATCGTGGTCGTGGCCCGGTGGAAAAGTAAGAGACACTGCGGCCGTCTACTCCGAGGATGATCTCTGTTGGACCATTGAAGAAGAGGGTACGGGGAGAGAAGTGTATTTTTTGAAGTGTTATCGCAATGAGACTGTTCTCTGGTCTTACTCAAAGCCCGTCGCCCCCTTTCTTGCTATCGATAATGGGCTCTGTTATCTCATTGAAACAACTCAAGAGTTACGGTACGGTCGCTGTGTATGTATTGGGGCGCTAACTGGAAAAGGACGAAAGGTCGTCTTTGAAGAATCAAATCTACAATACAACTTGTCCCTTGTACATGGGGAAAACGGTTGCGTGTTCCTGCTTGCAGATAACAGTGGTCGCCAACGTCTGTATCATATCGTGGAGACAAAGGCCGAACAACTCTGTCACCAGGGAGTTTCTTTTGTTCCAGTCGGCTATGCCTATGGGTCGAAACAGCCGTGCTATTTTGCAAGAGAAAATTCATTTTCAACTCCGTGGAGGTCGTTTGGGGCTCCTCTACGCGCATGGTCGATTCCTGTTAGCTTACGCCATTCCCGCATAGAACAGGTGTCTCTGCGTCACCGACTCCTTGTAACATGTGAGGCGGGTGTATCTTCCCTCTATCATTGTGCCCTTTCCCCCATGAAACGGTGCTCGGTGTACGGGTCTATTACGCTTAACCCATGGTCGGGTGATACGTATATGGTCTGTGAGCTTGGTTGCATGCCTCAGGTATATCCCATTCATGAAAACCATGTGTGTAAAAAGAGATATGCCACGGTGGATGATGGGACTACTCGCTCTGCAGATGGTACGCGTGTCCCTTATCTTCTTATACATGGATCGGAAAGACCCAGTGCACTCATGGTAATTGTCTATGGTGCATACAATCTCAAGACAACGGTGAACATGGGTCGCTGGAAGCCTTATCTGGATGCTGGATGGGCACTTGCAGTCGCGATGGTGCGTGGTGGAGGCGACTATGGAGATCAGTGGGCAGAGGATGCACGGCGGCATAAGAAATACAAGTCGGTCGAAGATACAGAAGCTGTCATACGGGCTGCACAGAAACAGATAGGGATTGGCTGGAAATCTACGGCGCTCTACGGGCGTTCTGCAGGAGGCTATATTGTGGGGTCGGTGTGTTCACGAGCGGCAAAGGGAGGGCTCATTGGAATGGCCTATGCTGAAGTGCCCTACGTGGATGTTCTTCGGACAACAACGAACAATAGCTTGCCACTTACCATTTTAGAATACAATGAGTTTGGAAATCCACGGTCGAGGCTTGAAGATTTTGAGACAATCCTGGGGCTCTCCCCGGTGGATTCCCTGGGAGACGGCGGGGCTCCCGGTATTTTCGTAGTTGCATCTACTTCGATGAATGATCGGGAAGTTCTCACCTATGAAAGTGTGAAATGGATACAACGGCTACGTGGTTCTGGGGGGGAAATGAAACTTCTGCGTATCTTAGATGGAAAGGGTCATTTCGTGAAGGGATCCGCAGCAGATGTTCAGCGGTATGAAGATTTTGTATTATTGAATGCTTTTGCTGCCGCCAGCAAATAAAAAACGAAGGTATAAATATAAAATGAACGCCGCCCCTGCAAATGTGAATGCCGCCTCAAATGGAATGCGTAAGATGGAGGGTGGCCGCCGTCGCCGCCAGAATGCGGCCACGCGCCGCCAGAATGTGGCCCGTCGCCAGAACGTGGCGCGCCGCCAGAATGCGGCCACGCGCCGTCGCCGCCAGAACGCCGCGATGACGCGCCGTCGTCGCCAGAATGGCATGACGCGCCGTCGTCGGTAGACGACGAAGATCGTCGGTAGACGACGAAGATCGTCGGTAGACGACGAAGATCGTCGGTAGACGACGAAGATCGCCATTAGATCTTAGATAAAACAGCTTGATTTCCGCTTTTCAATCGCGAATCAAACAGTTCCCCTGCCCAAGAAGTTTACGGAGGAAGAGATTCCTATGAAGCGGATGCTTTCCGTGTGTCTTGATACCATTTCTATGCTTGAGAGTCCCATACCCCTTGCACGAATCGATTGCATAGTTTGTAATAAGCTCCGGTTCCTCTGCGCACGCCTTCATCACGAGTTCATCGTGGGTCTCCTTTGCGAGAATGGAGGCCGCGGCAACCGCCAGATATCTTCCATCTGCCTCAGGTTCTACGATCTGCTCGATCTCCGTGTCCATACGCAGAATTCCATCTAATAGAATGCGCCCTGGTTTTACAGAGAGCCCATGAAGTGCTCTCTGAAACGCCAGACGATTGGCGGCAGACATTCCCAACTCATCAATCTCTTTTGCTTCTACGATTCCAACGGCGGAGTGCAGGGCGAAGCTCTTAATTCCTTTTAGAATTGCAGCCCTCTTCTTTGCACTGAGCTTCTTACTGTCTTTGATTTGTTCTGAGATTGCACGAATCTCATCTGTCCATATTTCCTCGGCAGGCCAGATCACCGCACCCGCCACAAGAGGACCCCAGAGACATCCTCGCCCTGCCTCGTCGATTCCAACCTCAAGAATAGTGTCTGGCTTATATTTCGCTTGTAGCATCTTCTGCGGCAGTGGTAGTATACATTTCGTCAATTTTACAACCAGATAGCTCGGTACAGACAGTGTCCACAAGATCTTCGTATTTAGAGGTTATAATTCCCTCTGGATGAGGAGAAAAAGATGTTTCGCTTACAATCTTCATCCCAGCAAATCTCCATCGTTCACAACGGATTGATTCGTAGATTTTCCATTCTTCATGTAAATGGATATTTAGAAGAAGATGCGACATACCAATCTGCCGATCTCGTTTATCTCCAAAACTGTTTGTTATATACTTTAGTTTCAGCCTTTTTTTTCGTAATATATCTACGATAGTTTGCCTTCTTCCTGATGTATTCCCTACTATGCATACATGGTAACGTTTTGGCAGCTTCATAAACTCCTGTAGTTTTCTTGTTTCTTCTGCTCTTTCTTTATAAGGAAGATGTGTACCTTTTCTCATTATCTTGCAGTTATCTTCTGAATAATCAAAAATGTCCATATTAGGTAATAAATACGTTTTTACATACTGTAATGTTCTTGTATCTGTGCAATGCTCTGTATTCAGAAATCCTATTTTTGAATTAACTGGAAGTAAAGGGCATTTATAATCTACCATTAGTCCTATTTGAGGGAAGTCAGTTGGTTCTGGTGATTTCAAAGTAAATGGTATAAGTCGTATCGATAAATAATATATATTTTCTTCTAGAAATATCGTATTTTCATCATATAAAAATAGGGTATACTCTGGAAGAGTATTTTTAATATACTCTTCTAGATATTTATAGTCAGGTTTAGTACATATAACTACTTTTTTCATTAGTATAGAATTGTTGTATTACTTTATATCTACGCAAAGCACAATCCATTGCTGAATGTTGTGTTCGCAGGGCACACCATGCAGCTCTGCATACCATCAAAGACTCCCTTGTCGCACGAAAAGCACGTTGTGTCGCGTAGGGCTGCATTGAGGTTGGCACACTTTGGCGGCACAGTTGTTGAAGGGACTTGTATAGGGGGCATGCCAGGAAGTGTCATTGTTGTCATCGATATTACTGCGGCCTCACTCTTTGCAGGCGTTATCGTCGGAGGTACAGGCAGACTCTTCGGAGGAGGATATTCGCATAACGTTCCATTCAATGTAGATCCCGTAGGGCATACAGCAGTCGCAGGAACTGTTTTCATCATTAGCGGAAAAGAAGGATTTGGTACACAAAGATTTCCCATCATAAAATAGTTTGCATCGCATTTTCCACACATTCCTGATGATCCAGTAATAAGGACACCGGAGTTAGGCGGGCACGTATAGGTAGGAGGAACACCGGGAATGGCCTTTGGTACTGTTTGAGGCGATGTTGCCACTACTGTTTGCCCTCCAGATTGGCGCTTCTTGTTATGATTCTTACGCGTGGCGACCATTATATCTTATGATTAGAATATATTAAATACTACCGTCGTATGAATCTTAGACCTGTGGGCATTTCAAACGGGCACTAAGCAAAGCCCGCCTTCGGCATTTTGCGCTTGAAACTTGTTTAGAAATGCCCACGGGCCGCCGACAAAGGGGCATTTAAAATGCCCGTTGGTCTAAAATTAAGGAAACTCAAAGAGCTTTCTTAATTTTAAGTTTATATGATAGTAAGATGAAGAATAAGTTTCTTTACTTTGGCCTTTTTCTCATAGGTCTTTCTATCCTCATTCGCTTTTCAAATACGAAAAAGGAAACTTTTACGGATATCTCTGGTACAGATATCTCTGGAAATTCACTTCCGACAAATTTAGCAAACCTATTAAATCTAGTCTTTCCTCGTATACAATTCAATGCGATAGGTGCAGAGCCCACGGATATAACAATTAGCAGAGCTTTTTTAGACGAAGATCAAGCTCATCTTCAAAGCATACTTGCTACTAAACTAACGAAAAAAGCAGAAGAATCACTTTCTTCTGCTTAACGTCATGACTAACGTCGTGACTCTATAATAACGAAGCCTGCCGTCGGCATTTTGCGCTTGAATCTTGTTTAAAAAAGTTCGCGGGCCGCCTTCCAACGAACATTTTAAAATGTTCGTTTCTCTAAAATTAAGGAAACTCAGTGAGCTTCCTTAATTTTAAGTTCATCTGGTAGATGAAGAGTGTTATCTTCTGGGCCTTATTTTTACTTATAGGCATAACTATTCTCTATGTAACCTACTCAAAGGTGGACTCTTTTGTTGATGGCTCTGCAGAAATGAAAAGTCTTGAGGGACTCCCTGAAGAACCCAAATTCGTGGTTCCTGAAGCACTTCCTGTGCCGCCACCGATTGGTCCCGACGATGTCCAACCCTATGCACCTCCTACATTTTCCCTTCTTTCCCCACCCCCCGGTGGAGTTGCAGTAGTGAATTCTCTTCCCTACAAGGACCCTTCCCAAGAGAGTGCCCCCCTTTCAAGAATGAAGAATGTCCTGGAAACAGCGTACGGCTTTTTACGAAATGAGGCCCCTGGGGTGGAGACATCCAGTAATCCCGCCCTCTCCCTTCCTCTCACCACTCTGCGCGGAGACATCCAGCGGCTGAAAGACGAGGTCTCTGTCCTAGGGTTAAATCCTGGGATTGAGTCCACACTCACGCAATCCGATGTAGACGAGATGGAGGCGAACCTCGGCTATCTCCAAAAGAAATGGAGACAGCAGACGGATATTGAGGGATTTACGGATATTTCTGGTAACGACGATCCGAGGGCGACCCTGAACGATCTTCGAGATGTTGCCATAAAGCTCAAGGTTGAAATTGCTCGCCTCAGCGCACTTTCGGCCACGGATCCTCTGATCTCGAGCCGTATTAGCCATCTCTCTGTAATTTCAACGGAGGTCGAGGGAATTATTACGAAGGTGGAGAATGGTACATTTACCACAGATATGATTCCTATTACAAAAAAGAATATCGACTCCTTTCTCCCTCTCATAACGAACCCAAATAGCAAGATCCCCGTTACACTCAAGAGTGTAGATCTGTCTCCATCTCTTGCAAGCCTGATTCCTGCATGGCTGATAGGAGATATCTCTGGTTCTGAGCTAACAACGTATGTGATGAACAACTACCTAGATACTTTATTTAATGGACTTTCCTGGGATATGCGCTTGAACTACACGGCAAAGAGACTCGCGGATCTTGCAGATTCAAAGGAGAAGACATCTGAGAATACGCTGGATGGACTAAAAGTTGCTCTGGAAGATACGAAGTTAACTGCAGATACAAAGTTAACTGCAGATGCGACCACACAAGGGGGGGCGACACCAACAGATTACCGTGGACAGTTTGCAAGTGTAACCGATGGGACAACGACAACAAATACAATGAGCACCACTTCTGCATTTGATTGGCAGGAGAGATCAAAACAGATTTGTGCGGCCATTGAGAAACACGGATATGAGCCCGGTGATTTTGGTTGCATGAACGAAGATTCAACTGTTAGTTCGAACTTCTCATGGCGTGGCTACACACGTATGATCTGCACGCGTGTGGGGACTCTATATGATCCTGGCGCCCCTGAAAGCTGCGGATGTCCTCCCGTGGAGTGGAGTGGCTGGCGCGCATAACTCCTTTACCACTAAGAGAAAGAGATATGCGTCTCAGTCCTTTTCAAATTGGAGTCCTCGTACTTCTCGCATTCCTTCTTGGATATATAATGCGCCCTTCCATGGAGCCGTTCGAGACACTGGATGCGAAGAGCCCTGGTGATCCTGAGTGCTCGCAGTGTGGTGGAACCAGCCCCTGCTCAAGCCACCCCGAAGACAGAGGACAGTGCCCCAAGTGCCCGCCCTATCCCGACATGAGCAAGTATGTTCTGAAGTCCTCTATCCCTCCCACACCGGCCGCCCCGGATATGAAGAACTACATGCTGAAGACGGAGTGCCCCCCTGTACCCGACCTCAGCCAGTACGTGCTAAAGTCCAGTATGCCGAAGCAAGAACCCATTATCATTGATAACAGCGCATGCAAGGGAGGAAACTGCGGTGAGTGCCCCCCCTGCCCTCGTCCCCGCTGCCCCGAGGTGAAGTGCCCCGAGCCGGTCACGTGCCCCACCTGCGCTCCCTGCCCTCGCGCCGAGTGCCCGCAGCAGACGGTCAAGTGCAAGGCCGAGACAAAAGGCGATTCCTCGACAGTGCGGCCCTTCCTGGCGCCTCTTGGCATGGGAATGTTTGGAGGGTATTAGACAGCACGCCGGTACAATACTAAGAATATCAACTTTGAAGTTATTATTCTTAGAATTATCCTCTTGGTAACTGATAAATGGAAAAAAAATCATGGATCAATCCATGTATTTACTCTTCCTTTTTCTTTCTAACAAATGTATGCACTACGGCATATTTTGGACATTTTATCTATTCATTAGGCTTCTATATTCTCTTTCTAACCTCTATCCTCTTTCATTCATCATACAGTGCTCTTACCCGCGCCCTTGATAAAATTCCCATCACCTTTGTGGTTCTGTATGGTGGATATCTCTTCTACACTAAACTACAGGATGAACAAAACTCTCTAGTCTCCTGTGCGATTGTACTCACCTTTGTAGCCACTGGATATATATTTTTATATCAAATACCCGTAACAGAAAATAAGCCTTTACAATACAAACTCCATTCTCTTTTACATGCTATCTCATCGATGGGGCATCATTTAATCGTTCTACTCTAATAGAGATGGATACCCGATTTTGGGGACCTTCAGGGTGGAAACTCTTACATTTAATAACCTTTGCATCACCCAAAAAAGACATCTGTGAATTTTTTAATACAATTCCCTATGTACTTCCCTGTAAGTTCTGTCGGGCCTCGCTGAGTGAATACTACATGGAAGATCCCTGTGAAAAAGCCGATAACCTGCCCCGGTGGTTATGGCGGATTCATAATAAAGTAAACGACAAGCTTCGCGAGCAGAATATGTGCAGGCATGAGAATCCCTCTTTTTCTGAAGTACAGGCCGCATACAAAGAAAAGCTTGCACAGGGATGCTCACAGACTGTTTTTGATGGCTGGGAATTCCTTTTCTCTATTGCTGAAAATCATCCGTATTCGCGGGCAGGGAGTGTAACAAGCCCTCTACAGGGTTGCCCTGATCCATCAACTCTTACAACACCTCTTCTTCGGAATCGCTGGAATGTAATGGAGGCCGATGAGAGAATTGTCTATTATAAAGAATTCTGGGATCTTCTCGGGCCTGCTCTTCCCTTTGAGAACTGGAGACAGGTGTGGCAGGAGAAAAGCAAAACGTTCGCGGGCAATTGGACGTCTACGGGCAATTGGACGTCTACGCGCAAATCAACGCTCCAGCACCTCTGGAAGATTCGCTGTGCCCTAGAAAAAAGTCTTGATCTTCTGAATACGACGGATTATCTCTCTCTATGTCGGCAACTGCAGTCGGTTCGGAGTGGATGCCATGCATCAACGAGGAGCAGGACATGTCGTAAAAAAAGAAAGTAGGCCTAAAATAGATGAACACTCCTGTTCTAGATGTGTTTCAGCCAGGGTTAAAACGGGGTGCTGCGCGCCTCGCACACGCTCCTCATAAGCGCTATTTTTACGTGGAACATCCCACAGAGGGATGGAGAGTCTATTTACGGGCGGCTACCTTTATCCATGAAAATGGCGCCGATTTTGATCCGACTCGTTTTCTAGTTGTGAAGAAAACGGGTGGATCCGCGAACGCAGACACATGGGAGCCCCCAAAGGGGCAGATGGAGGCAAAGGACACAAGCAAAGAGAAGAGCGTGCGTCAACTCTTGAAGGAGAATGTGTTTCGCGAGGTCGAAGAAGAAGCAAAAATCTCTTCACTAAAAGGACTGAAGTATACGGGAATGGTCTACCAAAATCGTGAACCCGATTATCCCGATAACCACTTTTTCCAGTACCACGTATTTCAGGCCTTTGCAACTATTCCCACAATTAAAAAGGCCGATCAAGAGTTTGAATGGCTGAATTCGCATCCCAAGGTATTTGAGCGTCTTCGCAAGGACAAACGTGAAAAAGATGCTCTTTCTTGGTACAACCCTCGGAAGACTGGATTAATGGGTCGCTGGTCTCCTAGCATTGTCGCCGGCTATATTGGGCATTTTTCTTAGTACCGGTAAGAGCATTGGCAATTGTTCTTTGGAACATCCTCCTCTTCCTCCTCATAAGGAAACCACGTGGTAAGGCACAGTTCAAGAAGGGAGTCAATGCTTGCGCGAACATTCGTATTCATCAGATCACTCGTATCAAAGATGAAGCAAGGGTAATAGGGGGCACTCACCTGCACCTTCTGAAAGGGATCTGAATCATACTTGGCGAGTGTAAGAAGAGAGTTCACATATGCGTGGAGACTCACCTTAAGAATTGCTGTCGTGTACTTCTTCCCCGCAATAGCATCATACATGCTTACAGATAGAGAGGTATCATCCTCTCCCTTACGAATAATAATCGTATCATCATTCGACGTATTCGCATTGCGCGTAAAGTGGAACGTAAGAGACGGGGCCATTTGCTAATCTACACAAAAAGGGGGCGGGCGGCCCGTCAAATTTTTGTGCACGATTAAATTGGATCAACCTTCTCTGCAATAATGCTCTTGTTCATTGTCTTCTGTAATTCGCGTGCATGTTCCCCCCTGTAATCAAAGGTGCAATTATGATCCTCTGCAGGGCCATGTTTTGCGCAGAAGTATTTCTTGCATTTACAACTACTAGTTGTTAACGCAAGCTTACGCTTACAGTTGCTTTCTTCACAGCGCTTCGGAGGTTCCATTCACAGTGTTATCTAAGGGCCATGTGTCAAATTTACCGACGCGTTTGCTCAGTACTAAAGGTTTCTGCTTTACCGGAACTTATAATATTAAATACTGTATCTCTGTAGCTCTTTTCACAGTCTTGATAATAGCTAATCAAAAGGTCTCGTGCCTCCACGGCAATACGATTCACTTCTTCTAACCCCCCCTTTTGAATTACAGGGTGAAAGAAGATTGCATTGTTTTCTCCAATATAGAACAGCTTCTGAATGAGAAGTGCAACTGCAGCAGTATGTTCTGCTTGCCTAGACATAAGGGCATCAAAGCCCTCTTGTAAGAGACGAATGGCTGCATCATCTTTTGTATAGAGAGGCCCATCTCTATCTTTACAGAGAGGGGGAGCGGTTGTATTTCTTATAGGAGCGGTTGTATTTCTTATAGGGGGATCCCCAGAGGTATTCTTATTTATATAGACATTTGTGCCCGCATCATTATAGAGTTGGCGCAGATACTTGATAAAATTTCTATATTTTGTAGGATCATTTATCTTTGGAGTGGCTCCCATAATCTTATCAAAAAAGAGGAGATTTAGGGCGAGAATTCCAGGTGTCTCGCGTACATCTCGTTTAGGATCTGGCAGAGATCCTGTTTTGATCAGGGAAAAAGAGGTATTACAGATAGATGTTTTTCCTCCAGCGCCAGGTGAAAGAAGTTGAAGAGCCCTTGAAACACAATAGGCTTTAATCGGCGGAGAGCGGGCAATTGATTTCCAGATAGATGGCATTTTAAGTTGTTCAGGAATCTTTGATAGTTTTTCCAGTTTTAGTTTATAGGATACATCCTTCTGTGTGCTTTCCTCTGTATAATTTGAGTCATCAAACATACTTTTAAATGTATTCTTTAAAAACCTGGGGATACTCTGATTTCTATAAGAGGGTATATCACCTTTAAAAGTAATATTAGTAATTGAATCATTTGATCTTTCTTGGACAGTTATATCTATTAAAGAGAGCCTGTGCTCATCCTCGCTCACTTTTTCAAGAATAAGAGAGGCAGTTGCTTGTTTAGATCCATCAAGATAATTCAATCGCAGTTTTTTTTCTCCAGTATTTATCTTACTTATATATTTAGTAAGAATTATAATGTGACTATCTCTTTCATCATCACTTAATCGATAATAGTCGTTATTCCAATCCTTTACTAGATAGTCATTTAGAATTTCAAAATTAGGATTACGTATAATTTTTTCTCTTGTTACCCACTGCCCACCCTTTTGGTGAAATCCAATAGGAGTAACAGTCCCCTGAGAGATACCCTCTCTAGCTTTTATAGTTGCAAGCATACTTAATTGTTCATCGGTTGGGATCTCTGTGTCTAGAACAGAGAGTGAAAGTGCGGCAAAGACCTGTAGAATACGGATATAATAGAAAGCAATATCATTACAAAGTTCTTGTTGTTTAATAGCGTATGCGCCCTTTCCATCTTTTAGAGCCTTGAGCGATCTAAAATAAAGTTGTGAATCATCACCTGTAGATGAATTTGACGATGCAATCGTTGGCTGAGCTAGCCAAGAAAAGGAAATGCTTCCTTCTGAATCTTGGACAGGATATACATTAATTTTGTTAAACAGTTCATTCAGGTTTTTTGCTGTGAACACCACATAGTTCTTGCATTCATCAGGTGATGCCAGTGCATAAAAATCCAAAAGAGAGGATTCACTTAACATCCATTTTAGAATCTTATTTAAGAGGTCGCTTGTATCTCTAGATTGCTGGACGGTTTGTATGGAGATACCAAAGAGACTATTAAAAAATCCCCCACCTATCTTTTTTCTATTTTTAGAGGACTCATCCATTCTACAGTAGCGCCATACATTCTTTTAGAATCGGTTGAAAGAGAGCATCTGCCGCCTCGAGTTTCTTCAAACACTTTTGAAGAGTGCCCTCGCTCACCCCACACACATTCGCAATTCGTTCCTGGAGAATATCGGGATGTCCCATACGGGGGAGCACATATGCAATCACTCCTGCCGCGAGCGAGGGGGGCATATTCTCGGAACACAGTTCCTTTTCCTCTGCTTCGCGTGCAACGCGTACAGCTGCCTCCTGCACCTTCAGAATCGTTGTGCGTGAGACGGGAAGACGACTAAGCGGGTGCGCAATATAGTCGGACGCACGTGTACTTGAGAGGCCGGCTGGTGCAGAGTGTGCGTTGATAAGCCCGCGCTGGGTTGCCATTGCAAGGACCTCCTGGAAATACTTGAACGACTTTGTGAACTGGGCACTGCTCAGATGAAAGATCTCGGCAATCTCCTTCGGCTTTCTGGGCTGCCCCACCATCTTCAAGGATGAATAGATGCAGCTCGCAACAACTGCCGTACGAGACATTCCTCTCCGATCGCAGTGTTCCACAAGGCGAATGTAAAGATCCTTTGCGAAGTCGATTGTGCGGCCGTCGAGCCCATGATTCGAGGCGGCAATTGCCAGCTGCTCAAAGACTTGTAGAAGTGCGCGCTCCTTATAGGGAAGCAGGTTCCAGGTATGATATCTGCGAACACGCGCCATTGCCATACGGTTTGATGCATTTCCACCATGGGCATGCGATAGAATCACAGTGCCGAGTGTTGAACTCGGGAATCTCATATCCATAGGTGCACCCACGCGGCATGGATCAGAGGAACTTCTGTCCTCTGCGCCAAAGAAACGGAATTCTGCACCGGCGTCAAGAGGGCGCTCGATCACCTCTCCACAGCTTTTGCAGATGGAAAGATCATCTTCTTCCCAATCATCTTTCTCTGAGTTACAGATCGGGCATTTCGCTTCAGGTATCGGCATTAGATCTTCTTTTTTCATAAATTGATCAAATGTCGAGGGCTCGGAAGCCTTCCGCTGGAGGCCGGGGAAAACGGATTCCATTTACTTAAAGGCTGAGGCCTACATCTCTTGTCAATTTTTGAACAAGGGCGGCTGCTTTCTTTTGTTTTTTCAACCAAGAAAAAACCCACCGATTAAAGTCTACAGTAGCCTTATCATTCTTCTCATAGAAATGAGTATGAACGGAGAGGAGAGGTAGACCCTGCACCGTTACGGCGTCTTTAGAAGATGCCCATTCCTCTGAGCGCTCAATCACGGTTGTATCTGCTTGCCAGAGACGCCACCAGCCATAATTTACCTGAATAGGATATTCGTACGTGGTGGGCGTTTCTGCAACAAGATCTTCAATACATGCCTGTTCAAAGAAACGACTTGTCTTGCAGAGTTCTCTCCAACGCGTCGCGGTGGAGACATCTTTCATCCAGATAAATCCTGCATTGTAGATCCCGTACAGGGCGGTGTCCGTGGACCGGATCATATGGGGCGAGACGGCAAGTGTCTTTCCATTGGGTACCTTGGGGAGTGGACCAAGAAAACAGATATCTGTGTCGCAAAAGAGGACGCCATCTAACCCTTCGTAGGAGAAAGCCCATTCAAGCAGATTTGTTTTCTCCGCAGTGAAATCGCCAAAGAGGGTTCGGCATGTGTCTCCTGGCATCTGCTCCATCTGTCGACGGGAGAGGCCGGTGTAGAGGTTCAGGGCCTCCTTTGTAACGAGTTTTCCAGCGTACCTTTTTCCTTTGGCCAGCCATGCAGATACCTTCGTATCACAATAAAGATACACATCGGGAAGCACTGGATTCCAGAGACTCAATGTGTAGAAAAAAAGATCAAGGTCTGGAATTGCAAACTCATTTGCAAGCGTTGCAATCCTCATATCTCTTGTGGTAGTTATAGTATAACCCTTAAGCAAACGAATTGAATGTGTAGAGGGAGAAGGTAGCACCCAAGAGTTGAACAAATGCATAGGTAATGAACTTAGTGGCCGACAAATCGCCCTTGAGAAAGAATGCAAGGCTCACCGCCGGGTTTACGTGTCCTCCGCTTATATCTGAAAGAATATACGCGATCAGGGCAAGGCTAAGACCAATCATCAGGGGGCTTCCAGTTACAAGAATTGATAATACGAATAGAAATGTTCCTAAAAACTCTCCAACAAGAGGAAGTATTGATACAGAGAGCTTCGACATTCTACTGGATACACGGGTTTAAAATTGACACAGTGGGGGAGCGAAACACTCCTAAATGTCCCTCAAGCGCATCAATAAGGAACTGATGGACCTGAAGAGGGATCCTCCTGCAAATTGCAGTGCAGGGCCAAAAGAGGAGAAAGATCTATACTTGTGGGAAGCGACTATCTTTGGCCCAGACGACAGTCCCTATGTGGGAGGGATCTTTCAACTCACCATTCAATTCCCGGTTGATTATCCGTTCAAGCCACCCCATATTCAGTTTAAGACGAAAATATATCATCCGAACATTAATGCGGCAGGAATGATCTGTCTTGATATTCTGAAAACGCAGTGGTCTCCTGCCCTCACGGTAAGCAAGGTTCTTCTCAGTGTATGTAGTCTTCTCACAGATGCAAATCCAGCAGACCCGCTTGTTCCTGAGATTGCGCATCAGTACATTGAAAATCGCGCAGAATACGAGGCTGAGGCTCGCCGCTGTACTCTCCGATATGCATTACCAAACTAAAATAACATATACCTGTAGGCAAGGAATGAAAGAAACAACACTCCTTTGGGGAATTGCATTAATAGGAATTTGTTTACTTGTATTCACACTTCTTGTTCAAGCGAATGACTGCATGCCATTTGTAGTTGCGCGACCGACCCTTGCAGTGAAGGAGCCGTTTCAAGCTGCAGCTCCTGATGGTATGCAAGAAGAAAGTATGGGTGCGGCCGATGCTGATCTCACAGAAGTGAAGAAGCCCTACCATCTTTTAGAGGCAAATTCGAGACGCCAAACCACGCTGAACAAGGTGGGAGCGGAGAGCTGCTACTTACAGAATGAAATCAAGAAAACAGGATCCTACAAGCAGCTCACAAACAACTATCGGCACGCTGGCCCCGATTCTTGTAATACGTATCTGCAGGAGTTTGTAACTTCTTTTTATAATGCGGAAAACGAAGTAAATAAAGAATGCGCTGGCCAACAAGAATGAACGTTGAAAAGGCGATTGAGGAGTATCAGAAAAACGAGATAACAGACTTATGTCGTTTTTTTGATAACTGTGGAAGCGACAAGGGAACATCATGGCATCAATATTCCCGGATGTACGATGCGCTCTTTGATGCGCTCCGAGGAGAGGCATTTAATCTGTTTGAACTGGGAATCGGTACGAACAATGTGGAGATCGAATCAAATATGGGTGCACATGGAAACCCTGGAGCTTCCCTGTATGCATGGAATAAGTATTTTCCTAAAGCCGATCTCTATGGTGCAGATATTGATCGCGAGTGTCTATTTGAGCACATGCAAAAAAGAATACAGACCTTTTACTGTGATCAAACGGATCCCGAGTCAATTGCGGCTCTCTGGCTTGAGGAGGGGCTGGTAGGAAAAAAGTTCAAGATCATTATCGAGGACGGGCTTCATACACCGGCCGCTAATCGCTGTTTTCTTGAGAACAGTCTTCATATGCTAGAGGATGGAGGCATCTACATTGTCGAAGATATTGATGCGAAGCATGTCGATGAATTTAACGAGTTGTTGCAGGGGTGGAGACAACGGTTCACTGGATACACATTCTGGTTTCTGGAGATTAAGACAGTCGGTACGGAGCCCGCAGATAACTGGATGGTTATTGTACAGAAGGGGCTGGTGGCGTGTCCTGAATGAGACATGCCCTGTCTTTCTTTACACGCCCAGAAGGCTCAGGGATCTTGAATTCGCCCCGCCTTGCCTTCTCCACATTGGCCCAGAAAGTTTCTCGCAGGGCCGCCGTCCCCGCAAACCATGTCCGATCTCTCTGGAAAATTTCCGACGCATATTCTTCAATAGCCCATGGAATCGTCTCCATCACTTCATACCCGCGTACTCGAAGAGAATCTCTCTCTTCGAGTGTGTAGGCATAGATCATCTGCAGATCAGGTGCTTGGAGGAGCCACACAAGGCCCTCTGCAAACGGCGCATCGGGGCGTACGTACTCGGGCTGCTTCGGATGAATAGAGGCAATGCGGCACTCGATATACATGCATTCATCAATGTCGGCAACTTCCATTTGAATCTGCATCTGACACCAATAATCAAAAGGGACTCCTTCACCGATTTTTCTCGAAATAGGACATTTAATCTCAATAAGCCGACCAACATGTGCAACCTCTGTTGCCTCCATAATAAATCCATCGGGGCTCGCTGCGAGAGACGTATCCGTTAGGTGAATGAGACGGCCCGAATCGACAACGCGGAAGCCCCAGTTCGTCGCGAGGGCCTGCTTAATCACCGGCTCAAAACGAGTCCCCCAGTCCATGGGACCGAGCTCCTGGGAAGAACAGGCGAGGCGGAACTTCATCTCCTGCTGGACTGGAGGGAGTGCTTTGGAGAGGACAAAATTTGCGTATCCCCGCTCAGAACCATAGAGATTGCTGAATTCACTTGCCGTGAGGATCTTGAGGGCCTGAAGGTACCAATCGGTTGAGCGCTGAGCTGTCTGGGGACGGGAAAGAGCAGCCTCCATGGCCTTCTTCCTCTCTTCAAGAGGAAGACACTGGTTTTTTGCCTTCTTCAAAAAGAGCGAGAGTGAATCGAAATAGAGATCCTGTACGGACATAAGCGCTTCTCTCTGCTCCTCGTCGAGTTCTGCAATCTTTTGCAGCTCCTGTGTATACTGGCTAAGATCCTCTTTCCACTGGGAAAGAAGATGCTCGCTCGAAGGGGGTGGAGATACATCTACGCGATGCGTGAATGTATCGCTCATATGTGCAAACATGTCTTTATATAAGTGAAGCATGTTTGCACGTCAAGTTTAGGGGGCTCCTACTTAGTAGCGCCATCTATATTTAGACCACGCTCTTTGCCTCAGTGTCCACAAAATTTCTCTTACGAAATGTAACAGAATTTCTCTTCTCAATGAGCTGAAAAAGCACATCACCTTCCGCATTCTGGTGCATTACTAAGTGCTTAATTTCAGTGATCTTCTCCGTATCCATATCATACAGAACCTCCGTCTTAGAATTCAGCCCCTTCTTATCAAGCGCCTTAATGAGAAGTGCAAACAGTGCGGCCGACTCTGAATCCTTTAGCTTCCGTGTCTCCTTCATCTCCTGGCAAAACTGCCGGATCCTGTTTACACGAAGACCGCGTTCTAGACGATGCCATGGCTTCCTATATGCCGTAGTTGCCTCATTATCCAGAAGCTTCTGAAGCCCCTCATTCACAGCATAGTCCGTAACGATCCGTACCCCGCTCAGATCCCCATGAGTATTTTTACGGAGAGTCTTGTTACGACTGCTCATATACTAGTACTCCGCGCTATGTCTTAAGATGACCTCTACGAGTGAAAAAACATTTTTTCCTGAAAGGGGGGGAATATTCTTAAAAAGGCTATTCAAGTTCCATGGATCTTTATCTGCGGCCTTCTCAACAAGTAAAAAGGGACGCCAACATTCTTTATCTGTCCCGTGGGCTTCATTCCATGAATAGAATTCATCTAGATTTGTCTCACGAGGATTCACACGGATAAACAAGCATCCATCCTGCTCAAATGATTCCTCCTGAACAATTCCATTCTCCTTGCAAAATCCAATAGCATCTTCGGCAGAACTGATTTCAAAGAGAGAGGTTCCACCCTGATTTAAAAACAACTGGATCTTGAAAACACCTATGCCGGTATACGATAGTTGCTTTATATAGAAATATGGCACGAAAAACATTCTACCTAAGAGAAGAATAAAACAGAACTTTAGATGAACGAGCCAACCCTCTACGCTGGAGAACCTAGACTACCACCACCAAGTATGCAATTGCGCTCTCGTCGCGAAGTTTCTACAAAAGATGCCGTGAATGCAAGGATTTTTGAGCAGTGGCAGACAGATGGGCAGAATAAGCCACTAAGCCATTTTGATCTTAGCAGCAATCGGATCGTGAATGCGAGGATTGTTCTTGATATGAACCCAATTAATACGAGAAGTTCAGACAATGTATACAAACAGAGTCAGCCTTTCATTGCAAATGGGCCACAGCTAGGGATGAACCCGTATTTCGATCACTATGATCCGACGTTTGATCCGAAGAATGCGATTCGCGAACTCCGAAATGCTGTGTATGAGGATAAGAATATAGAGAGGGGTGTTCAGGAGAGTAGGGAGCTCTCAAAGAGGACAGTCACAACACGATGGCTACCCGAGGGGTATGTGGAAGCGAACAATATGAATACTCTTTTATCGTATGAAATGCTGAAGCCGCAGATTAGCGACTTTTCAAAGGATTATCGTTGATAGTGGCTTTAGTCGAACCGGACCTCGATCGCCATGTCATGCTTCTGCATCAGCTTCGATGCAGGAGTTTCCTTGGATACAAGTCTACGACGCGTTGAGCTCTTAGTACTCGTCGTCGACGTGCTACTCGATGTCTGGCTCGTCTTCTTCTCCTTCTGAATCTCGCGCATGAACGTGTTCATCTCCTTCTCAATCTCGGTCTGGTGAAGATAGATATGATCCAGAATACCCTTCTCAAGAGCCCATCGGAAGAAATTCAGCTTCCCGACTGTTGTTAGAAAAGAAGGGTACGGTCCAACCTGGAACAGGATACGTTCACGACGGCAGAACGGATCGAACAGTTTCTTGCTATATGCCTTGAGCTGGCTCTTGTAGTTCATGTAGACGAGAAATTCCTGGTTGTTCAGGGTGTAGGAGGTCGTGTGATCCTTTGCATAGTTTGTAACAAACCAATCGATGAGGCGTAGACTGATTTCAGACGTTCCCTGCAGGATCTTGAGGATCTCTCCGAGGTCCTGGCGATCATTATAGAATCTCTGGAGACTGGCTACGATGAGTTCCTGTTTGCAGTGGATCTTCTTGCGACGTGTCTGCATATCATGCTCGGCGTACACGGTGGCAAGATCATCCATTTCTCTTACATCGTAGAAGGTGTGTTTTCTTAGGCCGCCTCTTTTTTCCTTGGAAGCATCAGAATGAGCTCGCCGCCGCCAGATTATAATCCTGCAGCATCGGTTCTCCAAGGGGGAACCTCTGCACAGATTCTTCCTGTTATGGGCGGGGGAGGAATGGCTCCTTCGGCCGACTATAATGCTGGGGAAAGTGTGTTAGCGGTAGGAGGAACTGTGGCGCCGATTACACCTGTTTCAGGTGGAGGGTATACTATGGAGGGTGGGCAAGGTAACGATCCTGAAGATGATGATAATGATCCTGAACCTGATGATAGTGCTAGTGATAGTCCAAAGGAAGAAGTAGTGCCTATTCAGATTGAAGTGTATGAGCCATTTGATGCTCCTGGAATAGAACAAAATCGTAAAGACTATATAGCAAAGCTTTCTACAGAACTAAATAACAATGATAGTACTTGGAAAAAAGAATTAGATACGTTAACTAATTCCTATAAGGAGGAGTATGCAAAGATACGGAAAGATCTCACCGATGAGCAGCTACTCTATGAAACCATACCGAGTACAGTAAAAACGATTATTTGTATTAAACCTATTGGTCATGTATCGCATGCTGGGGGTGGGCTGCGCCGGAACTTCGGTCGCGCCGCTTACGCCGCCGCATCCGCCCCCGCCGCCGCTTACGCTGCCCGCGCCGCACGCCTCGCCGCCGCCAAGACCGAAGCCGACAGAGCCGAAGCTGCCGCCGTCGCCGCCAAGACCGAAGCCGCCGCCGCCGAAGCCAAAGCCAAGGCCGCCGAGGCCACCCTCGCCGCCGTCAACTCTCCCGCCTACAAAGCCGCCGCCGTCACCGCCAGAGCCGCCGCCGCCGCCGCCGCCGTTGCCGCTGACGCCGCCGTCAAGGCAGCCGCCGCAGCTAAAAGCAAAACCTCCCTAGTCTCCCGCGCGTATGCCGCTACCAAAAAAACCGCCGCCGCTTACGCCGCCCCCTCCGCCGCCCTCGCCGCCCCCTCCGCACGCCTCGCCGCCAAAGAGAAAGCCACGAAAGACGCAGCCGCCGAAGCCACCGCTGCTGCAGCCAAGAACCCTTCTGTGGTTAACTTTCTAAAAACATTCCAGTTCCTCTATACACAAGGGTTTTTTCAGGACACGAGCCAAAGCGATCTCAGATTAAAGAAGGGAGTTTGTGTTATTTTATATGGACTTTTTACCGGCGATGAAGCTCAAGATAAGATCTTATTATATCTTTTCTTAAAGATGAAATATTCGAATAAAGATATGGTGTATTTATTGAAAACGAAGGATGCCGTCACCGCTGCAGCCGATATCCTTGGCCCTTCTTATGTGATCTATGGACCTCCTATCGGTGATTATAATGGAATCGTATTTACAGAAGAAGAAATTGATGATAAAGTAAAATATAATAATTACTACAAGGTTTCTTCAGGTGGTTCTGGTCCTATCGAGGGGCCGGCGGGTGCGGAGGAAGATTGGAAAGCATGGGTGGCGGCCATGACATTGCCTATCACAGCTCTCTGGATAGATAAGAAAACCCAAATAACCCTATCAAAGCCTGGCCTCGAACCTGTACTACTACAAAAAGGAGAATGTATACAATTTAAAAGTACTTCTGATAAAACATATGATGGTATTATAGTTTCCTTTAGATTCAGTGGGGTGGATGGGCCTCCAACATCTATTTTTCTTCATAGATGGCATGATGATACTAAAATATATGGTAAACAACGTGAAATTGAATTTACACAAATAATTAATAAAATTAAGTGTAATAAAACTATCAAGGGATCGCAGGAAGGCGGTGCTACCACCGAGCACCCCCTCTGCACCACCCTCAAAGAGTTCAAGACATCCTTAGACAATTTACAATTCCCTTCAGATAATCCTTCTTATATAACCATTCTTCGCCCCGGTGTAAAAGATAGGAATCCTCTTATCTGCCCAGACACCTCAGATTCCCCCTTTATTTCTAAGGCATTCCATTCAGGAGAAGAGAATTCTACCTATATTGCCGGCGATCAGAAGGTAAAACTTCTGATCGATGGAAAAGCGTATCTGATTCGGATCGCGACAGAAGAAGGAGTTGGAGAAGCAAAGGGGCAAGTAAAGGCTAATTGGGAAAACGGGATTTTTTCAGAAGGTGAGGCAGACCTCTTAAATGATCTTCAATTAACACCCCCATTGCTTTCCACGGTGTTTGGGCCTAAATGGAATGAGAAGCTTGCAACCTTTCTAGATCATATTTCAAATCCCGTGTACAAGTGTTATTCAAATGTATCGATCATACCTTCTCGGCTGTGCGATCACACGCGCGATTTTATCAACAGAATTCTCAGAGAAAAATATAAGGAAGAGCTTCATAAAAAAATATCCAAGAATACACAGCCCGGTGTATGGCCAGAGGAATTTACACAAATTGATAAGGACCAGTATACGAAAGGAACGGATGTAGTCATTGTCTCTGCGTCTTCTGGCCAAGCCGGTTTCTTTCAGTACAGTGAAGGTGAAAAGGAGAAACGGGCTCAAGAGCTTCAAGCTCTTCAGGAAAAATACAAGGATGAGTATGTGATACTCTTCTAAAATCTAACTAAGAAGTAAGGAGGATGCTCACCAGAAAAAAACAACGGGGTGGTGGAGGTAAATTTAGGTTTGGTAAACCAAAGACTAAATCATTCAAAGTTCCAAGAACAAAGCCAAGAACAAAGCCAAGAACAAAGCCAAGTGGAAAGCCAAGAACAAAGCCAAGTAGAAAGCCAAGTGGAAAGCCAAGTGGAAAGCCAAGTGGAAAGCCAAGTGGAAAGCCAAGAACAAAGCCAAGTGGAAAGACACAGAGGCATCAAAAAAATACTCCTGGAGGACCAAATGTTGGTAGTGCATTGATGGCTGCAAGCCTTTTACAACAACATCCAGACAGTTCTGAGAGCGAGGGCGCGGGCGAGGGCGCGGGCGATGAGGGCGAGGGCGATGAGGGCGATGAGGGCGAGGGCGAGGGCGAGGGCGAGGGCGAGGATGGAGAGGGCGAGGGCGATGAGGGCGAGGGCGAGGGCGAGGGCGATGAATTTAATAGTGTAGGGAATGCGACTAGCAATGAAAATCCTCAAGCTCTAAATGCTAATGGCAATGAAAATCCTCAAGCTCTAAATGCTAATGGCAATAGTAATGCTAATGGTAATGCTAATGGTAATGCTAATGGTAATGCTAATAATGCGAACGGCAATGGAAATGCGAATGGCAATGGAAATGCGAACGGTAATGGAAATCCTAACAATCCTCAAGCTCTAACTGCCAATGGCAATCCTCAAGTTCCGAATCCCGCTACGGTCGCCGTCCCCACTCTCCCCACTCTCCCCACTCTCCCCACCCCTCCCACTCTCTCCACTCTCCCCGCCCCTCCCAACCCCTTTACCGGTGGATATCGTAGATTTCTTAGAAATAAGACTCGAAAGTTGAAGAAGGACAAATCTACTATTCAAGTTGGCGGCCGAAACCATCTAAATCCAGACAACCTTCTTAGAAAACTTTCGCCAAGACCCTCACTTCGTACACTTACGCGGATCAAGGGACTAAGATTAAAGAGGAGAAACAAGATTAACTCAAGGGACAATACAAAGAAGAATAACTCTACATCTGTTGCTAACACAACGGGTGTAATGATGGTTACAAAACAGACTCTACAGAACGGTACAAAGGCCACACTCTATAGTAATCCCTTGAAAGCAGCCCTCCTTAAAATACATAATGCTAAGGCCGCCCAGTGAGTAAGTTAAGAGACACCAGAAAGAACAGTCCGCTGCCAACAAAAATGAGAATTTCTGTTTTAGAGGACTCATGTGTTTTCACTTCCAACTGCTCTAGCCGACTATAGATCTGCTCCATCCTCTTTTTGAGATCGTCCGGCATCGAGTAAGAAGGCTGCGGGGTAGAGGGAGGATATCCCAGGTGTACCTGCCCCTTCGTTGTAGGTGTAGGAAGAGCATGCACATTCGCCGTCGTTACACCCGCCTCCGTAAGAGGCTTCCACATATCATCCAAGGAAAGATCGGGTAGTAAGCTCACCTCTCCCGCTGATTTCTTCATTATCTCCACTTCCGCCGCCACACCCGTAAGGGGGGCACTGTACGAGGGATCCGTCCCGATCACACTTGTGAATCCTTCATCCTCACTCGAGGCCCCAAAATAGGCTGGCCTAGTTCCGGGAGCATTCCCTCCAAAAGGCTCCTTCACCTCAGCCTTCACAAGAAAAGGACGATCCGGATCAAGGGTATACGAAGGATCTAGAAACCGAAGGGCAGGATCCTTCCCCTTCCCTTTCTTCGACTTCTTCTTAGTGACCGGTGGTACGCCACATCCCGCGGGTGCCATATCTCCGTCTGTTGTTTGTTTTTTTGTCCAATCTGGAAATACATCTTCTAGGAGACAAAAGTCCATCCCCTCTCTGTTCCACAAACAGATTTCATTCTCACCGAAACTCTGTTCAACAAAAAGAAAGATGAAACAAGTTCAACAGGGAGGTGTTCGAGAAGATATAGTTCAGTTACTCTCCAAAGCGTCGTCTGAACTCAGGACATCACTTATCATTCTGCTTCTTCTAGCCATCGTATTTATCGAGAAGATACCACGTGGTATTGCAAACACCCTCTCCACCCTGTACGGCCGCGCCATCCTCTTTACGGCAGTACTTGGAATTGCTTATTACGTGGATCATCCGTCAAGCATACTTGCCCTTGTGCTCGCCCTACTTCTCCTTGTAAAGGGAACCCCCACCTTCTCGGAAGGATTCGTCCCGGATATGGATGATACCCTACAGTTCGTTGGCAATGAGAGACGTTGGTGGTCAGAAATAGTGCTCAAGGTGAATCCCATCGCAATTGAAAAGGATAGAGTGAATACAATCCCCATCCAAGACGATAATGAGGAAAATGCAAATAAAGTACAGAATACAAAGGACAATAATAACAGCAGTTTTAAGTAATGTCGTGACTAAAAGTTAAGGAAGTTAAAACTTCCTTAACTTTTATGTCCAACGACGAACTAACCGATGAGTAAGAAAGCTCTTGCGCTTCCTTAATTCTAAGTTCATATGGTAGAGTAAAGGATGTACCTTTCCGGAGAAAAGATTGATATATTAAACAAACTTATTGCAACTGTTATCTTTTTCAGCCTCAATGTCTACCACGGCTCGATGCTCCGTGTAGAGTATCCCACAGTGTTTGTATCGTTATACCCGTATCCTCTCTGGAGAGTGTTGATCCTTGTCTTTCTCTTGGCATCAGCATATTGGTGTCCCCGTCTGGCAATGATGGTCGCTTTTAGCGCCTTCTTCTATTTAATGGATATGCAACACATGGCTGAACCGTTTCACGTATAACGTTATATATTAATAGGATGAATGTGGCAGCCGCTGCAACAATAGCAAACCTATCACCACTCGAAGCCCTCCTTACGAGTTTTAATACAAATCCGTATTTTATTGGACTCATGATGCTTATGATGAATCTTGGAGGACGCTTCCTTGCCATGGAGGTTACGAAGGGACAAGAGAAATTCTTTCAAGATCCATGGTTTCGCAGGATTCTTATCTTTATCGTTATCTTTATCGCCACTCGTAATATATTCGTAGCCTTCTGGCTTGGTCTTGCCGTTATTTTAGTACTCGGCATTCTTCTAAATGAAACAAGCCCCCTCTTTATCGGCGGGCCAATCGGGAAAAAGAAGGCGAGTGAGAATTCTGGTTCTCAGACCCTAACACCCGAAGAAGCAGATATCTATCGCAAACTAACGGATAAACTTGCAAAGACAAAGGGGACCCCTGAGGACAAAGAACCTGAGGAAGAGTCCTACGAGAAGATCGAGGATGTGTATTCGAAGAATATGGAATACATCCAAACGATGTTTTGATTTGAAAACCTACAATTAAACTTAGACCCGTGAAGATTAAAAATGGGCAGCTGGCCCATTTTTAATGCTGTCACGTGCCGCCGACCATGCCCATTTTCAATGGGCATGGTCTAAGTGTAAAACATTTTAGTTTAACTGGTTTATTAACTGGTTTATTAACCGGTTAGTTAGACATTCAGCGAGAGAGTATCTCCAACTGGCGCGCGTCTCCTTCTCCCTCCCGTGCGACCCGTCCGCGTACTCTCCGTTGCACTCTGGATATCATCTGCCGACACGATACTCTGAGCGGCCGACACGGCTGCACGAGGAGCCTGTGTCTGGGGGATCTCATTCATCTCGCGGAGGCGCGCCTCATCGAACGCCTTCACAATATCATCGACACCGCTCGGTCCCTTCATCTCACGGCGAGCGACCTGGCGCGGCTCTACAGAGGCGACGGCCTGAGGTGCCCTCGGCTGCTGCTGCGCAGACTGCTGCTGGCTACCGAAGAAGGCTCCCGCCGGATTCTGCGGGGCAGTTGGCTCAGGAGCCCCCATCGCCATACCCATGAACTTTCCAAAGCCCGGTCCAGCCTGTGCCGCCGCCGCCGAGGCGAACTGGCGCGCAAGCTCCGGGTTCTGTTTCAGGATATCATCTGCGCTCTGCGGTACACGCGACCGGAGGAAGCTATTGCTCACGTGGCACATGAATCCCGAGCCAGCGAGTGTCATCATCAGCCGCATCTCGGGGGGCATCTTGCCACGCTCCTTGTATTTGTCATAGAGCTCCTCAAAGATCTCGTCGAAGTCGTCCACGTTCTCGTGGACAGACTCCGACCAGCCATCAAGCTTGAGATCGAACGGGTCGAACCGGCCATTCAGCCACTCCATACCCGTCACAACACCCACAAGTGCCTGGCGCTGGAAGCGGAGAGAGGCCTCCAGGTTCCGAGCATCCACAAGACGGAGATACTCCTGCTTCACCTCCTCCAGAGTGTTGTCCATCGTGTACTTGCGAGAAAGAGCAAACCCCTTCGCCTCCAGGCGCTGCAGCTTGTTTAGAAACTCAATCTTCTCCTTCTTCTCATCCTCCTGGCTCATATGAGAGGTTGAGGGCGACAAGTTCGTGTTGGGCCCCGTAGCCGTCTGGAAATTGCTAAAGATGCCGCCTCCACTGCTCTCAACCTCGCTCTTCTTAAGCTCGATATTGATGGGGACACTGGAGTCACCACCCATATTCAGTGTAATGGGCTCCATATTATCCATCCTCGAGAACTCAATATCGCCCATACCGGAGCTCTCCTGTGGGACCGAAAAGGTTGTTTTCGGGACAGAGGAAGAGGAAGAGGTATTGATTTGGATTGTGCGCGAAGGATTTGCGAGCATATCGAGTCCGAGACCATCGACGGTGTCTGCAAGATCAATTATATTGTCCATTTCGTTGCCCGAAAACGAAATGGCAACGTTTTCCATTTCATTCAGAGTTACACCTCGGCTCATCTTCTTTCTTTGCTTTCGTTCACCTTTTTTAAACTCCATTTGGTACGCAGACTAGGTGCCTAGTTCTGCCAAGGGTCCTTTAACTCTGGTTTATGATGTATACCGGGTAACTCAATCCACTTGGTTAGATGCCCGTCAAGTTTTTGCAGAAGAAGAAAGATCCCATGGTTTCGTTCAATATGATATGGAAGATGTTCCGTACTATACCCAAGCATTTCAAAGATGCGAGGGATAGAATGATGTGCAAAAAACATCATTCTCGTAAACATCGTTTTATGCATCATATACGAGTGATAAAGAGGAAGATCGCCCTGAAGTATCTCAACAAGTGCATGATTTGTTCCAAAGAGTGCATTGTAGATTGCAATTACATGGGTCCATCCGTGAAACCCGATAGCCTGATCCAAATGATCAAATCCTTTCTTCTTTGAATGATAAAACAGAATCTTCTCTGAATCCTCAACTGAACTATCGATACATTCAAAGAGTTTGTTATTAATAACCATATCATAATGTAAAAAGCCTACAAAATCGTAGGGTGCCAGAAGACGTTCCTCGTTCCGGGCCACGTGAAAGAAGACACTGCTCTCACAGAAACGATTTGCTTGCATGAAGGGATCAAAATTAGGCAACTCTCGCTCCTGAAAGGAATAGGGTGCAAGTTCAGTTGGAATCGTCTTTTGGATTTTTCCATTCACTCCAACAAACTGCAGATGATCTTGTATATATTTTCTATCTAGGTCCTTGTATGCATCAAGGGTTAGGAATTTATGATAAATTATATAGATGCGATAGGACACCATCTTTTACTCGGAAATCTTATCCATACACATGCAGAACGCATCGGCTAAATCGTTCTTCTTTGCGTGGTTCTCAAACAACTCTTTCCAGGCATGGGGCTCAGCAATCTTCTCATCCAGATCCTTACGAACCCGTTCCTCGGAACCCTTCTTTCGGTCCTTGTACCCCGCGTCTCCTGTTGCCGCTCCCTGTACCTTCTTGGAGGCGTGCACAAGAAAGAGCTTTGGCGGGCCGGGTAAAAGATCTCTCAACGTCGCAAACAAAAGAATCTGCACAGACTTCATGGTAGGGTTTTTCAGAACGGGTTGATTCTCCAAGAGAATCTTATCAGCCTGCCGAAAGAGTACGAGGTGATCCGTGATGAACTTGCGAATGGCATCATGCAACACCGTAAGCTCAGTATCAAGTGCCTTCTTCACCTTCACCTTTACAATCGGAAGACTATAAATCGTCGCAAGCTTCTCCTCGGCTACAGCCTTCTTGGCCACTCCGCCCACAATTCCCTTTGCGAGCAGGATCTTTTTCATCTCGGGGAGGGAAGGAAGCTTCTTGAGGAGAACACCACTCAGATCACGAAGTGGCGAGGCCGCGTGCCGAGCACAAAAGAGTGTACCTGCCTTGGTATATGCCGCCTTTGCAGAACATTCGGAGCAGGTTATCTTCTGGACACCGACTTCATGTCCCTCTCCGCGCAAAAGATCATAGTTCTGCCATCCTAGGACAGTGTGTTTCGTCTCCCCCTTTTTCACTAAGCACCAGGCCAAGTTTCGGATACCAATATCAAATGCAAGGGTTGTCATCTAGAAGGAGATAGAGTATCTCTTTATACATGCACGACGTTACCGTCTAATTCCGAGGCGTATTCCGTCCACCCTCATACTTCGTCGTGATCTGAATATTCGGTTTCGGGGCTCCGAAAAGCGTCTTCGGCACTTCAAATGTACCAAAGAGATCTGGTGCGGGAGTATTTGCTCTCACCATACCAACTCCGTGCTCCTTCCCTGTTTCCGTGAGTGTGCAGCCAAACTTTCTGCAGTCCGCTATCATCTCGGCGGGAGGAACAACCGACGGGTCGTAGCTATACTTCATTCCCGCCGAAGATGCTTGTCTTTCCCGCGAAATGAGGATAATCTTCTCTGCATTTCTCTGCATCCAGACACGAGACTTTTCCTGCTTCTCCACGGGGATGTTCGTTTCACATTTGAAACGGTAATCCGTGAAGAGACGCCCATCTTCCACGGGTGCGGCCCAGCCAGGATACCGAAGATCCTCTGTGGGGGCTGTCTGAAATCCGTTCGGCTGCATGGGACGAGAGGACATAGAGGTGGCATACAAGTTTGGCTTTGTTGGAAGACGATATAACTTTGAATCCATACTGTTAGTGGTCGCGTTAAAAATAATATAGTGTGTGGGCACCACACCGAACTTTTGTTTGTTTCACTACTGCTGTTTCTCCAGTATACCGGTGATACTCAGAAATAAAGAAGCTCAAAGAGCTTCTTTATTGCAGAGTTTATCACCAGTTAGGTCCTGGGACTTATATTCTAACGAAGCTAAAGCTTCGTTAGAATAGAGTCAGG
>Ga0136642_1000049_pt1 | contig 77214 bp, 66 predicted proteins | sample LowCatLa1302831Y_FD_115313 | JGI IMG/M metagenome (GOLD analysis project Ga0136642, IMG submission 115313) | Freshwater microbial communities from Lower Cathedral Lake, Yosemite National Park, California, USA - 13028-31Y | ecosystem: Environmental > Aquatic > Freshwater > Lake ... | reverse complement strand
CCGGCGAGATCCTGAGGCGAAAGCAGGTAGGCTCGGTCGCCGAGATTCTGAACAACGCCATCCACCACGAGTTCATACGGTAGACGACAAGCCTGCGCGCATTCGCCGCGATTCGCTGAACGGCCGCCCAACGACTCACTCGTCAGACACTGCCCCGAATAAGCAACGCAAAGGGCGCCGTGTACAAAAACTTCCAAGTCGAGGGGCGCGCCCTTCGTGGCCTGTTCAGCCTGTAGCTTCTGCATCTCGGGCAAGGAAACTTCCCGCCCCAACACCGCGAGGGAGGCGCCCAGATCACGCGCGTAATCAACGCCCGCGGCACTCGTCACCGTCATCTGCGTCGAGGCGTGAATTGGGAAGTCCGGGGAAATCCGCCGAATGAGGCGGCAGATGCCCGGGTCCTGGACAATCGCGGCGTCAACGCCGGCCGCCACGATGGAACGGAGTGTACGTGCAGCCTCAGCGAGTTCGTCCGGGAAAATGAGTGTATTAAATGTCACATACCCCTTCACGCCACGAGCGTGCAGGTAGGACATCAGCTTGGGCAAATCAGCTTCCTCGAAATTCGTCGCTCGCACCCGGGCATTGAAACGGCCCACCCCGAAGAAGATTGCGTCGGCCCCATTCTCGACGGCCGCCCGGGCGCAATCCCACTCCCCGGCGGGGGCGAGCACCTCGGGTTTCCGGAGAGACAGATGGCGGACGGCGGCGGACACGGGGATAGCAAGGCACAGACGCCCCTTCCCTGCAAAGAACAATCAGTCCGGCCAGCCCGGACGGCGCTTCCAGGATTGCCCCGAGGGGTGGGCCGACCCAAACTGGAAACCTATGGCTGATAAGCTCGAAGAAATCTTCCGCATGCAAGAAGCGCTGAACAAGCGCATCGGGGTGGAAACTGCCGGCATGACCGAGGAGGAAAAGATCAAATGGGTCCTTAACTACCTCCGCGCCATGCAGCAGGAGATGGCCGAGCTAACCGATTCCGTCCCCTGGAAATGGTGGGCCAAGTACCAAAAATTCGACGAACAGAACGCCCGGGTCGAAGTCATCGACCTCTTCCACTTCCTAATCTCTATCGCCCAGGTCCTCGGAATGTCCTCCGAAGACGTCTATCAGGCCTATCTCAAAAAGAATGCCGTGAACCACCAGCGTCAGGATTCAGGCTACGTGAAGAAAGACGAAAACGACTCCCGCCATATCTGAAAAGCCATGCGCCGATCCAACCCATCCCGCCGAGCCGGCTTCACCCTCATCGAGTTGCTCACGGTGATCGCTATCATCATGATTCTCTCGATGGCCACGTTCGGCCTATTCCGGGCTGCCTCCAGCGCCCGTAATAAATCCAAAAGCAAAGGGGAAATCCAAGCCATCGCGATGGCCTGCGAGAACTACAAGAAGAACTACGGCGATTACCCCTGCCGAGCCAATAGCGGCACCGACAATACCTACCACCGAGACCTCTTCGACCAGCTCATTGGCCGACGCCTACTGAAATCCTTCCCCCTCGCCAACGGCACGGATGTGGAACTTATTGCCTACGATGACCCCCGCCTCCCAACAGGCTCCGGCGGGCGTAAGATCAAAAGCTTCATAGACTTCGGAGCCATCGGCACCAACGACAACAGCCACTTTGCGGATAACGACTGGCGGGGCGGAGCGGCGGCGACTTATGAGTTCCGCGATGCGTGGGGCAATGCCTATGATTACCGTTATCGCGTCCTAAATACGCCCGGATTGCCGACCATGAACACGACCACCGGAGCCTACATCTCACCGTATGCCGACTGGAAATCACCCAACTTCCTCGTTGTTTCCTGTGGTGCTAATTACATCGATCTTGGCGACGGCATCATGCCCTCACAGAATGACTACTGGGATGTGATTACTCTTACGGGTGGCGTGAATATGATGAAAAATGGCATCATCCCAGCCAACTACTTTGAAGATGATCCTGCCCCCACCACCGGGTTTTTCCGGGCGGACAATATCGTCAACTGGACGAACTGACCTCGCGGCCTAACGGCCCCTGCATCAAGCGATACAGCCCGGCGCACAGGAACCACGCTAGGGCGGCCGTCGCCAGCGTATGGGAGAGAAAATGTTCGCCTCGGCCAATCTGGTAGATGCCCATCCAGCAGCCCACGCCCAAGCCCAACGCCAACCCTTGCCAGCGGCGGCGGGAGTCGAGCACCCAATAGAAACCTAGCAGCGCAAATCCACCGCTCGCATGCCCGGCCGGAAACGCGTGACTAGGATAACCAGCCGGCTTGGACTGGAATAGTAGGAGATGATCATAGGTGCCCCCGAAGGCCTTCAGCTCAATCGGCGTGGCCATCCCGCTAATAGCTCGGAGCTGCGTGCAAATCACCGAGACCACCGCCAGGCAGGCAAGTAGAAACAAGGCACGTATACGCACCCGCGGAAAGATAACCGCGAAGACGATGAGCGAAACAGCCCAAGCGATGATGACCGCCTTAGGTCCGTCATAGGCCAAAGTACGCCCTAAGGCATTCTCGTGCGGGATCAGCCATTGATGGCCATCCCAGAACAAAGACTGGAACCAAAGGTCCACGCGCTCCCCGCCCGCTCCCGGGATGCCGAAGAATAGCACGACCGTACCGACCGCCAAGGCGGGCCAGAGCAGTGCAGGCGGCTTAGCGGAGAGGGTTGGCGAGGCCGCCATGGTTAAAGAGCTCATCAGCCCCTTGGTAGTGGAGAATCGCCTCGTCGGCAGCGGCGGCATCAGGCTTGGCCAGCGGGGTCAACGCCCCCGTTGCGAGATCAGCCTGATACTGGGCTGTCTGCCGCACGGGCTTGAGCACAGTCAGCAGCCCGTCTTCATGCAGCACGGCGATCTTCTGGTAATTACTGATGAACGCCCGAGGAAGATAACCAGGACGGAGCACGTCTGCCCCGATGAAGCGCGAAAGGTATGAGACGCTGAGGAGCCCCAGCACGGTCGGCGCGGTATCAATCTGGCTCATCATCGGCTCGACCTGACGAGCAGGAATATTCCCAGGCGACCAGATGAAGAGCGGGATTTCATATTTACGGATTTCGAGCTCCCGCTTGCCGGCCACCGACGCACAGTGATCAGCCACGATTATGAAGACTGTGTCCTTGAACCAAGGCTTCGTGCCCGCGTTCTTCAGGAAAGCGCCGATGGCAAAATCCGTGTACGCCACGCCGCCATCGCGACCGATGAGCTTATCGTCAATCCGGCCAGCCGGCCACGTGTAGGGCCGGTGATTGGAGGTCGTCATCACGAAGTGATGGAAGGGCCTGCCGGCGGCGTAGGCCTTATCAGCAGCCTCAATGGACCAATTAAAAGCATCCTCGTCGCACGCCCCCCAGGCGTTGCCAAACGTCATCTTTTTACCGGCGGCCTCTTGGCGAGGGAGGTCAACCAGACGGTAGCCATTCGCTCCGAAGAAATAATTCATGTTATCGAAGAACCCATCGCCGCCATAAATGAACGCCGTGTCATAGCCCTGAGCCTTCAATACCGAACCCAGGGTCGTCAGATTTTCGCAACCCGCCCGGCGAAGGACCGACTGGCCCGGAATCGGCGGCATCGATAGCGTCAAACCTTCCATGCCGCGTACGGTGCGCGTCCCGCTGGCATAGCAATGGCGGAACCAAAGGGACTCGCGCGCGATGCGATCGAGATTCGGGGTGAGATGTTTGTCTTTATATTCCGGGGCACCGTAGCAGCCGAGAAACTCCGCGCTGAGGCTTTCGACGGTAATCTGAATCACGTTCAGGCGACGGACCGGAACCGGCGCAGTGATGCGGCGCGTGATATCATTCTGATCAGCCGAAACGGCATCACCTCCTTGCGCCAACAAGGTCTTGCGGAGCTGGGCGACGGCATCTGGACGCGAAGGGTAGAAGCGCTTCCACTCAAGCTGATTGGCCCAGAAGGCGGACAGGAAGGCGTATTCGCCGTTCTTGGCGAGTTCGGTGTCGTAGCTATTAACCCAGCCGGGCTGAGGATCACCCATGTGCCGAAGCCCCGCCACGATGCGCTCAACCGACCCGGCATGCGCCTGATCGGCCAGGCGCAGGTCACGCTGACCGAGGAAGAAGGCGTAAGTCAGGACCAAAAGTAACGGGCCCAGCAACCAAGCCGGCGCACGCCAGCGAGCCGAACCATCGTCGGCTGCGCCCTCCTCCCAGCGACGAACCAGACCCAGCCGGCACCAGAGCAGAAAAAGCCCGACCGCGAGGGCAAGGACCATCACTATGATCAGCGGCAGATTATAGGACTCCCTGATATTCTTCACCACTTCCTGCGTGTAGACGAGATAGTCGACCGCGATGAAGTTAAAGCGGACGCCAAACTCCTCCCAGAAAAGGATTTCCGCAATTTTCCAGAAGGAGAAAAGAAAGGCCCCGAAAATCCAGGCCGCCCGCAGCGGAAGCTTCAGCCAGCGCCCGCTGAACCCGCTCGACGGCCAGATTGAGCTCAACAACCCCATCGGTAAGGTCAGGAACCACGCCATCAATAAATCAAAGAGTAACCCCACGGCGAGGGCGCCGAACGTGGACCAACCCCAAGAGACACCTGAGAAGGAAGCCTGGAGCAAACCGAGGCGAAGCAAGGTGCCCAGAATTACATAACTTGCAGCGAGGAGCAGCGTGCCTCCCTGCCGAGAACCGAGGATTCTGGAAAACAGATTCTTCACGGAGGCGATTAGCCGAAAAAGCGGCCCTTAGGGCGAGTTAATTTATCCCTACAATCAAGGTCTTTTGCCTTACTTCAGAGGCACTTCATCTACCCCAGAACCACCCCATGGCTGGCAACGGCAGATACGCTGGACGCCCAGCCAGCCGCCGTGAATTAATCCAAAGCGCGTCAACGCCGTGGCGGCATAACATGAACACGTCGGGTGATATCGACAGCCCGTGCCGGGAATAGCGTGAAGGGGACGGGAAAGAAAGCGTTGATAGAAACGGATCATCCCTAGCGCCGGGCGCGCGAGCCAAGAAGGTCGCGGCTCGTTCATGGCTGGACGGCGGCCGCAGCCACCGCCTTGGCAGCCGACAAGGCAAACACCTTACGCAACTCGGCCAAAGAACGACGCAACATGCCGGAACGAATGACCAACACGACTTCCCAGCCGGCAGGGAAAGCCAAGGGGTCTGTGCGGAAGAGTTCCCGGGCCAGACGCTTGGCGCGATTGCGATCAACCGCCAAAGGTAGGGACTTCTTTGCCGCGATGACGGCAAAGCGCGCAGGGCCCTTCACCCCAGTCGGGCGTAAATTCAAAAGAAAAGGCCCGCAATCGAGTCGCGAGCCTTCTTGGCGGAGACGGTTGAAATCGGCCGAGGCGCGAATTCGACGCTCCCGCGGGAGACGCATGGAAATTAGGAGTTTCCGAGGCGCTTACGACCAACGCTTCGGCGATTGGCCAGCACCTTGCGGCCGCCGGGGGTCTTGGAGCGGGCGCGGAAACCGCACTTGCGGGCGCGGCTGATCTTGGACGGACGGTAGGTGGGATGCATGGCTTTAAAGGGAACAGCCAAGAGAGCCCCACCGAGGGTGTCAAGCCCCACGCTTCCCGGCTTGGCAGGACCCCGTTAGAGGGGGAGAATAGGGAATGAGCCCCGAAAAAGGTAAACTTAGGCCCACCCCCGCCCGGGCCTACCAGAATCAGGAGTTCATGCTCAGCCCCCAGGCTCGGACCCTTCGGGTGATGTCGGAGATGATGGAGCCCCACTTACGCTTCAAGAAATACGGCGTGCGCAATACGGTCGTGATGTTCGGCTCCGCCCGGACTTTGCCGCCCGACGTCGCTCGCAAGCAACTCGAGGAAGCGAAAGTCTTGGCGAAAGCCGGGCAGTGCGACGACTCGGAGTGTGCGCTGCGCCTCCGGGTAGCCGAAATCAATCTGCGCAGCTCCGCCTACTACGAAGCCTGCCGCGCCCTTTCCTTTGAGATGACGAAATGGTCGCTCTCTCTCCCCGAGTGGCAGCGCTTCCTCGTCTGCTCCGGCGGTGGCCCCGGCATCATGGAAGCAGCGAATCTCGGGGCCCATCAGGCCGGCGGCCGCTCCATCGGCCTCGGCATCGCCCTGCCCTTCGAGCAAGAACACAATCCCTATATCACGCCTGAGCTTGATCTCGAGTTTCACTATTTCTTCGTTCGGAAATATTGGTTCTTATACCTCGCCAAGGCGCTCGTCGCCTTCCCAGGCGGCTTCGGCACTTTCGATGAACTCTTCGAAATGCTTACGCTGATCCAGACCGGTAAGACCAAGAAGCACTTCCCGGTCCTGCTGTTCGGCTCCGCCTTCTGGAAAAACGCCGTCAACTTCGAGACCTTCCAGGAATGGGGGATGGTGTCGCCGTCCGATCGCGATCTGTACATCCACGTGGATTCGGTCGAAGAAGCCCGCGATCACCTCATTAATATTATTACCGAACGGTACCTGAAACCCGACAGCGAGACGAATGACTGAAGCCATCGGGATCGCCTGGACTACCCTGCCCTCCCGGGAGGAAGCCGATCGCCTCGCCGCTGGCACCGTCGCCGCTGGTCTCGCAGCCTGCGCCCAAATCGATGGCCCGATTCGTTCGCATTACACCTGGGAAGGCCACGTCGAAAGCGAAGAGGAATATCGTGTGACCTTCAAATTCGCCGGCACCAAGATAACAGATTTAGAGGCATGGGTCCACGCCCACCACCCCTACGCACTGCCGCAATGGCTGGCCATCGAGGCTCATCATGCCTCACCCGCTTACCGCGCCTGGATTCTAGGCGGCCGCTAACCCCATGGATCTCACCGCCACCAAAGCCTTACTCTACTGCGCCCTGGGTCTGTTTGTGCTGATTGCCTGGTTTCGGGATCGTCGCCGCCGCCAAGCCAAGCCAAGCGCCGAAGGTTTCTGGCCCGGCACGACCTACGCTCCTGCCGCCGCTTACTTCGTCGCTGGTGCTGGTGCGATCTTGATCACGATTGTCGAAACGACCGTCGAGAAGCGCGGCGGACTCACCAACCAACAAAGCGTCTTACCTACGATTTTCATTTTCCAACTCATCGGCGCCTCGATCGTAGAAGAAGCTTTGTTCCGCGGCTTCGTGGCTCCAGGTGAATTTTATGGCCGCAAACTTTTGACGGTGATCATCGTCGGCTCACTGGTTTTCGCGGTGATTCATAACTTTGACCTCAACCAAGCGGAGGGACGCGTCAGCGCGGTGTTCGCATTCATCACCTCCCTCTGGCTGTACCTGGTCCGCTTCAATCCGCTGAACCCCGACCGCTCATTGCTACCCTGCTTTATGGCTCATATCGTGCGTAATCTGGCGGTGTTTGGAATTAAATGGGCCCAAGGCTTCGTATGCGGGTAGATTTAGAAGAAAGGTAGTCCAAATCCGTTGCAACCGCAGGCACGCGTTGCTGTCTTGTTCTCAACCCCGTGAGAGACACCGCCCCCCCTCCAGACTCCGGCGATCGCCGCGACTTCCTCAAACTCGGGGTACTGGCGGGCTTAGGCTTGAGTCTCGGGGGCGTCCCTTCCACCAGCGCGAAACCCGACCCCGCCCAACTCAAACACCTTCGCGCCGCCGAGATGGGCACGATGCGTCCGCGCCCTGCTGGGAATAAGCCGGTCTGGGACCTCACCACCAAGCCGACGGAAAAAGTCCGCGTGGCAGTGATCGGCCTGAACCGCGGGTCGGCCCACGTCAACTCCGTCGCCGCCCTGCCTTTCGCCGAAGTCGTCGCCGTCTGCGATATCATCGATGAACGTGCCAAGGCTCAGGCCGAATCGGTCTTCAAAAAAACGGGCAAACGACCGGCCATCTACAGTGGTGATGAAAATGCCTGGGAGAAGATGGTCGCCCGCGATGACATCGACGTGGTGCATATCGCCACCCCCTGGGAATGGCACACGCCGATGGCAATCAAGTGCATGTCGCTCGGTAAGCACGCCTTCGTTGAAGTAAACTGCGGGTTAACGATCGATGAATGCTGGCAACTCGTCGATGCGTCTGAGAAATACCAACGGCATTGCCCCATCCTGGAGAACGCCTGCTACGGCGAAGAGGAACTCTTTGTCCTCAACCTGGCCCGCCAAGGGTTCTTCGGTGACCTGAAGCACGGAGAGTGCGGCTACATCCACGACCAACGCTCCTCTGGTAGCGGCCCTAAAGGCTACACGTTCATGGACAAGCAGCGGGAATGGCGCCGCAACTACGCGACCCTCCTGCAAGGCAATGTCTACCCCACGCACGGACTCGGCACCATTGCCCAATACATGGGCATTGGCCGTGGTGACGCTTTTAAATTTGCGGTCTCAGTCTCCTCGCAGGAATTCGGACTCAGCCAGTTGCGCGAACGCGTCAAACCCGACCGCGACCGTTCGCAGGACCAGAAGTTCGTCTGCGGCGACGTGAACACCTCGATCATCAAGACGGAGCTCGGACGCACCATCGTCATCCAGCACGACAACACGAGCCCACGCCCCTATACCCGCGGCAATATGCTCAGCGGATCGCTCGCCACGTTCGCCGGCTACCCCAACCGCCTAGCAATCGACGCGGATAACTCGCACCCCCTCCTCGATCCGAAGGAAAAGCGGAATAGCCATCACTGGACCTATGAAGGCGAAGCGCTTAAGAAATTCATGGAAGCGAATCAGCACCCGCTCGCACGCAAGGTCGGTGAGTTCGCAAAGAAGGTCGGCGGTCATGGCGGCATGGATTCGCTGATGAACTACCGCTTCCTCGACTGCATCCGCCAAGGCATCACACCCGACCTCACCGTCTACGATGCGGCTTCGTGGTCCGCCCTGCTGGATATCTCTGATCGCTCCGTCCGCGAAGACAGCGTCCCCGTGGCCTTCCCGGACTTCACCCGCGGTGGCTGGAAAGCCCTCAAACCCCTTCCCCTCGTTTTTTAATTTCCACCCACCTCACCCACCCCACCCTAACCCATGAACATCCCTGATAACGCCAATCGTCGCGACTTCCTTAAGCTCGGTGCCCTCGCGGGGCTCGGACTCGGCCTGAACGCCATTCCCTCGGCCGAAGCCAAGCCAGACCCGCGCGACCTCAAACTCCTTGGTGCCCATGACATCTCGGTCACGCGCCCGCGCCCGGCCGGCAATAAGCCCGTCTGGAATCTGACCACCAAGCCCACCGAGAAAGTCCGCGTCGCGGTGATCGGCCTCAACCGTGGCCGCTCCCACGTGAATTCAGCTGCCAATATCCCGTTCGCGGAAGTCGTCGCCGTCTGCGATATCGTCGAAGCCCGCGCCAAGAGCGCCGCCGCCAACGTCAAGAAAGTCACCGGCAAGGAACCGGCCATCTACTTTGGCGACGAGAATGCCTGGGAAAAGATGCTGGAGCGCGACGACATCGATGTCGTGTTCGTCGCCACTCCTTGGGAGTGGCACGTGCCGATGGCCCTCAAGGCCATGGAGAAGGGTAAGCACGCCTTCATCGAAGTCTCGCCTGCCGTCACGGTCGACCAGTGCTGGCAGCTCGTGGACATGGCGGAGAAGACCCAGCGCCACTGCTCGATCATTGAGAACTGCTGCTATGGTGACGAAGAACTGTTCGTGCTGAACCTCGCTCGCCAGGGCTTCTTCGGAGACCTCAAACACGCCGAATGCGCTTACATCCACAACCTTGGCGGCGGCGTCCTCTGGAGCCTTGGTAGTGAAGGCGATTGGCGCCGCGACTACCATCGCTTCATGGATGGGAACCTCTACCCCACGCACGGCCTCGGCCCCGTGGCCCAGTACATGAATATCGGCCGCGGCGACGCCTTCAAGTTCGTGGTCTCCGTCTCGTCCCCGGAATTCAACCTCACCCAGTATCGAGATAAGCATCAGCCCAACAAAGGGCAGCACAAGGACGAGAAGTTCGTCTGTGGCGATATGAACACTTCGATTATCAAGACTCAGCTCGGCCGGACGATTATGATCCAGCACGACGTCGTCAGCCCCCGTCCATACACGCGCATCAACGCGCTCTGCGGCACGCAGGCCACGTTCTTCGGCTACCCCGGTCGCCTCGCCGTCGATGCCGACAATAAGCACCCGATTCTCGACCCGAAGGAAAAGCGCAACAGCCACGAGTGGACCTACGAGAATGAGAAACTCGCCAAATTCATGAAGGCCAACCAGCACCCGCTGATCACGAAGATTGGTGAGTTGGGTAAGAAGGTCGGCGGCCACGGCGGCATGGACTTCGTGATGGCCTATCGCATGCTGGATTGCGTGCGCCAGGGCATCACCCCGGACATGACCGTCTACGATGCGGCCGACTGGTCGAGCATCCTCGAGATCTCCGCCCGCTCCGTAAAGGAAGGCAGCATGCCCATCCAGTGCCCTGACTTCACGCGCGGCGACTGGAAGACCATCCCGCCCCTCGGCATCGTCTCGTGAGCGACGATCCAGTCCACCCACCAGACCCGGCCACTCGGCCGGGTCTTTTGTTTGCGGGTTGCCTGACGTTCCGCGGAGATAAAGACTGCGCGCATGGGCTCGCCTGCCGCACTTGCGACTTGGATCGCCGGTCTCACCACCTACTCAGGCGAGGAGACTGAGAGGGCCGCATGCGCCTTCGCCGCCCTACTGCCGCCCGACACCCTCTTGGCGCTCTCTGGCGACCTTGGCGCGGGTAAGACGACCTTCGTGCGGGGGTTGGTCAGCGGACTGGGCATCAAGGGAGATATCACGAGTCCCTCCTTCTCGCTGCTCAACGTCTACGAAGGCACCCGACAGGTGTTCCATGTCGATGCCTATCGCCTGACGCGCCCCGAGGGCTTTGATGATCTCTTGATCTGGGATCTGGCGAAATCACCTTGGAACGTGGTCGTGGAATGGCCGGAGAAAGTCGCGACGCGCCTCCCCTCAGGATACTGGCAAATGAAAACCGCCATCCAGGCGGATGGCGGTCATCGGTTTCAACTGACCCTCGCGGGCTAGCTTACTTGTCGAAGCGCTTGCGCTCGTTTTCCGTGAGGTGACGTTTGCGCATGCGGATGAAGTTGGGGGTGATTTCGACCATTTCGTCCGACTCGATGTACTCGAGGCAGGCCTCCAGCGACATCTGGCGCATCGGCTTGATCTTGGCCGCGTCGTCGGAACCGGAAGCACGCACGTTCGAAAGCTTCTTGTTGATGACGAGGTTGATCTCGAGGTCGTTATCCTTGCAATGCTCGCCCACGATCTGACCCATGTAGATCTCGTCGGTCGGCTTCACGAAGAAGTCGCCGCGGTCGTACAGACGGTCAAGGGAGTAGGCCGTGACGGCGCCTCCTTCTCCGCCGATCATCACGCCGGCGGCGCGGTGAGGGGCTTCGCCGCGGACCGGCTCATAACCCAGGAGATTGTGGTACATGACGGCTTCGCCACGGGTGGTGGTGAGCATCAGGGTGCGCAGACCGAAGAGGGCGCGGGAAGGAACCTTGAATTCCATGTGGATCCAGCCGCTGGTACCGGCCTTGGCGTCCATCGAGCGGAGCTCGCCACGTCGACCGAGGACGAGGGACATCACGTCGCTCTGGGAGGCTTCGGGGCAATCAACTGCCAGGGTTTCGACGGGCTCGCACTCGACGCCGTCGATCTGCTTCATGATTACGGTGGGCTTACCCACGGAGAGTTCGTAACCTTCGCGGCGCATCGTTTCGATGAGCACGCCGAGGTGCATCAGGCCGCGGCCGGAGACCTTCCAGGAGTCAGCACCGACTTCGCGATCAACGCGGAGGGCGACGTTCTTCTCGAGTTCCTTGATGAGGCGCTCGCCGACCTGGCGGCCGGTGACGAACTTACCATCGCGACCGGCAAACGGCGAATCGTTGACGCGGAAGGCCATGGTCACGGTCGGCTCATCGACGCTGACCGGAGTCATCGGACGGGGATCCTCCTGGTCGGTGATGGTCGCACCGATTTCGACGTGGTCGAGACCGATGACGGCGCAGATGTCGCCGGCAGAGACTTCCAGCGCCTTAACGCGGCCGAGGGCTTCAAAGACTTCGACTTCGAGGACGCGCTGTTTGAACTGCTCACCGTTACGGGTGACCATCATGACAGGCATACCGGGGGCAATCTTACCAGCGGTAACACGACCGACGGCGATACGACCGACGTAGTCGGAGTAAAGCATGGCGGTCACCATGATCTGAAGGGGATTAGCGAGAGCCTCGGCGCGGGACTTGAAGCCGGCGGCGGCGCCGCGGGAGGAACCTTCGGCGTAGGGCTCAGGGATCTTGTCGACGATGGTGTAGAAAAGGTCCATCAGGTCCGTCGGGCGCTTACCTTCTACGGTCTTGGCGCGATCGAGGGTGCCCCAGCCTTCACGGCCAGAAGCGTAGATGATCGGGAAATCGAGGGCGGACTCCGGAGCGTCGAGGGCGACAAGCAAGTCGAAGACTTCGTCGACGACGGCGTCCGGGCGGGCGGAGGACTTGTCGATCTTGTTGATGACGACGATGGGCTTGAGGCCGAGGGCGAGCGCCTTGGAAAGAACGAAGCGGGTCTGAGGCATCGGGCCTTCGAACGAGTCGACGACAAGGAGGCAACCGTCAGCCATATTGAGCACGCGTTCGACTTCGCCGCCGAAGTCGGCGTGGCCCGGGGTGTCGATCAGGTTGATCTTATATTCCTTCTGATCGCGAGGGTCAGTCCACTTGATTGCGCAGTTCTTGGCGGTGATGGTGATGCCGCGTTCACGCTCGAGGTCACCCGAGTCCATAATCAGGCCGTGCTGGCCGCCAGCGAGCTTATCGAGGTCCTCGGCCCGGAACATGCCGGACTGGTAAAGGAGACGGTCGGTCAGGGTCGTTTTGCCATGGTCAACGTGAGCAATGACTGCGATGTTGCGGAGATTCATCTGTAAAGGCCTTACGCATAGGAAAATCACCCCTTGTGCAAGGGGAATAAGGCGTCCCCGCCCACTTATTGAGGGTTTTAAGCCACCGGGCTGGGATAGGAGGCCTTAGGCCAGGCCATCCCGCACCAGCAGTGCCTCGGAATCAAGGTCCCTACCCATGAAGTCCCGGAAGAGTTTCTCGGCCGGCTCGGAATTCCCCTTGGCGAGCACTTTAGTCCGTAACTCCCGCCCTACCAGGGGGTTCAGGACCCCCTCCTTAAGGAAACGGGTGAAAGCGTCGGCCTCGAGGGCCTCGGCCCATTTATAAGAATAATAGCCCGCAGCGTACCCGGTGGCCTCGGAAAAGAGGTGGTTGAACCGGCGAGCCATGGCAGGCCCCCGACGGGTCGTCCGGGACTGCCACTCGGCGAAGTCCTCGTTCCAATGGGAATCTAGGTCGCGGCCCTTTAATTCCTCCGCGCGGATGTGCAGATCCAGGTCGAGCTTCGAAAACGCCAACTGTCGCATGCAGGTCGAGGCGGACCGGAAATTCGAAGAGGCGTCGAGTTTGGCAAGGAAATCCGAGGGGAGCGGTGCGCCCGTCTCGTGATGTCGGGCGAAGAGCGCCAGCGACTCCTCCTCCCAACACCAGTTTTCAAGAATCTGGGAGGGCAGCTCGACGAAGTCCCAAGCGACACGGACGCCGGAGAGAGACTCAACTTCGACCTCGCTAAGGAGGTGGTGCAGTAGGTGGCCGAACTCGTGGAAGACCGTGGTGACCTCGTCATGCGTCAGCAACGCAGGCTTACCCGCAACCGGGGGTGTGAAATTACCACACATCAGGCCTAGGTGCGGCGCGAACGAGCCATCCGGGCGCGGGCCGCCGGTGCGGAAGAAATTCATCCACGCCCCACCCCGCTTGGATTCACGCGGGAACCAGTCGGTATAAAAAGAGCCCAGTAAGCGAGTACCGTCACGCACTTCATAGAAACGTACCTCCGGGTGCCAAACGTTAACCGGTGCGCCTTCGACCCGCGGATCCGCGGCGCGCGCCAGCATTTTCGCACCGGAAGTTTGATCAATAAAGACCGTATCACGGGCCACCACCTGAATGCCAAACAGGCCGCCAAACAGCGTGAACATGCCGGCGATGACCCCATCCACCTGGAACCACGGACGGAGGGCTTCATCGTCAAAGCCATGCAGTTCTCGGCGCATTTTCTCAGAGAAATAACCAAACTCCCAAGGATGCAGTGAGCGCAACTTATCGCCCACCTTCGCCGCGCGATACTGCTCTAACTCGACCCCTTCGGCCTGAAACTTCGGGCGGATGCGTTGGCCAATATCTTCGATGAATTTCAGCGCAGTCTCGCCGGTACGGGCCATCCGGCGAGCGGTGGTGAAATCTGCAAAGTGCTGCTTACCCAGCAGGCGAGCCTTCTCGTGACGTAAAGCGAGGATCTCGCCGACGAGTGCGGTATTATCCCAGGCATCCTTTAAGCCGACTTGGCCGAGACCTTCCCAGCACTGCCGGCGCAAATCCTCATCATCAGCATACTGCAGCACCGGGAAGACCGAGGGCGACTGCAGCGTGAAACGCCAAGCCTCCGGGCGGCTCTTGCTGGTCGCGGATTGCTTGGCGGCGGCGAGGGCGCTCGCCGGCAGACCAGCGAGGCGCTTTTCGTCATCAATAAAGAGTTCCCATGCGTTAGTGGAATCGAGAACGTTCTCGGAATACTTCTGGGTCTTCTCTGCGAGTGCCGCATTCAGCGCCGCGAGGCGCTCCTTGCCGGCAGCAGGAAGCTCCGCACCGTTCTCTTCGAAGTCAGCCATCGTCTCGACGAGGAAGCGGCGGCGCACGCCCGTGAGGACCTGAGCATCGGCCGTGGCGGCATAGGCCTTGAACACGGCCCAGAGTTCCGGATCCAGCGTCAACGAAGTGTAGAACGCCGTCACCTCGGGCATCATCGCATTATACGCCTTGCGCAGTTCAGGCGAGTTAAGCACCGAGTCGAGATGGGAGACCAGCCCCCACGCGCGGGAAAGTTCCTTCGTCGTCGCCTCGAAGCCCAGCAGCACCTTCGCATAGGTCAGGTCGACCCCCTTCGTTAGTTTAACGGTATCGACCGCGGCGCGGGCGCGGCGCAGGGCCTCACGGATATCGGGCTCGACGGCTTCCGCCTTCAGGCTGCTCCAGTCGAAAAGAAACTCGTCGGCAAGGAAAGGGTGCACGGCTCTACCGTGCTCCAAAGAGATCATGATTTCAAGGCTACCCTCTCAAAACCACCCCTGTCCTTACCGTTGGCTTGCGAAAATGACCCAAGGGGCACACTTTGCGGCATGAGCAAGCTGGAGGCCATTCCTGTCACTTCGATTGAGGTCGTGCCCACCAAGGCCGGCGCCGTCGCGGTCTTCCTCGTGACACCGCTCAAGACCATGGTGATTCAGGTCGACCCAGGGGTCGGCGAAGCCCTGCAGGGTGCGTTGGCTGGCAAGATACCTGACCGCCCACAATCCCATGATCTCATGCTCCACCTCTTACTCGGCCTTGATGCCGCGGTGGTGCATATCGCGATCGTCGACGTCAAGGAAGGCGTCTTTTTTGCCCGCGTGTTGCTTGGTCAGGATGGACCGGTGGCCCGCAAGATTGCAGAAGTCGACGCCCGCCCCAGCGACGCCCTCGTCCTCGCCGTCAAAGCCAAGCGCCCGGTGTTCATCGCCAAGTCCGTGCTGGATGCGTGTGACGACATGACAGATACGCTCGCGCGCCTGCGCAAGCAGGCGTGAGCGGACCCCTGCCAGTCCCCTCGGTAATTGGCACGTGCCCCTCGGTGCTCGCACCGATGCAGGACGTCACCACGACTGGGTTCATGCGCGTCATCGGCCGCCGCGGGGCGCCCGATTGGTTTGTGACCGAATATTTCCGGGTGCACGAAACCTCGACGCTTGAGAAACATATCGTCGACTCGGTCCTCAACCATGGCACTGGCCGGCCGGTCTTTGCGCAACTTATCGGCGAGGATACGCCACACATGCTGCGCACCATCCGCGACCTGCGGCAGCTACCTATCGCTGGCATCGACCTTAACATGGGTTGCCCGGCCCCGAAGGTCTACCGGAAGAATGTCGGGGGCGGACTCCTCCGCGATCCGGCCAAGATCGATGAGCTTATCGGGGCGATGCGACAGGAGATTCCTGGCCTCTTCACCGTCAAGATGCGCATCGGCTTCGACAGCCAAGAGCGCTTGGACGAGATTCTCGCCATCATCGCCAAACATCAAGTGGACCTCCTTACGGTGCATGGTCGTACGGTCAAAGGCCTCTATTGGTCTGAAGTGGACTACATCGCCATCGCCAAGGCCGTGCAGTCCGTCCCCTGCCCCGTCATCGCCAATGGTGACGTCACTTCGGCCGCTAAAGCCCAACGCCTCATCAGCGAGACTAAGGCCCACGGCATGATGATGGGCCGGCACGCTATCCGGAATCCATGGATCTTTCGTCAGTGGCGCGAAGTCCAGCAGGGCCAGACGCCGTTCGCGCCCACGCTGGTCGATGTGCGGACCTATATCCAGGAGCTCGCGGAGGAATGCTGCGATGCCGCCAAGGCCACAGATAAGCAGGCGGGCCGGCTGAAGAAGTTCCTCAACTTCATCGGCCTCGCGGTGGATACCGAAGGCAAGTTCCTCCATGACATGCGCCGGACTGAGAACCTCCCGGATCTTTTAAAGTGCTGCGACGCCCACCTACTTGGAGCCCGCGCCGACGAGATTTATCCAGATGAGCCACACCGCGGACTCATCGCCCGGCCGACCCGCGAGACCCAGCAAGGCTGCGCGCTCTGAGCCTCAACCCTCGCGCACACCGGCACGGAGGCGACGGTCACGGGCGAGCACGAAGAGTAGCGGACCGCCGATGACCAACAGGGACCAGAGCCCCAATACCAGCGCCCAGAACGTCCCGAGCCCGCAGAAGCAGGACTGTTTGCGGCGGAGCACGAAATACCAAGGGAGACAGAGGGCCATTCCCACCGCGGAGCCCGCGATGTTCTTGCCCACGAAGCGTTCCACCGCATCGGCCTGACCGCGCGAGCGGTGCAGCAGGATTGGCGTCCAGATCAGCCACGACGCCACCCAAACGGCAAGGGCTCCAATAATGTAAGGCGAAGAGTCAAAACCCTTCGGGTCGGCCTTGGCCGAAAGAAAATCGACCGAAGCGAGTAGCGGAATTGCGATAAAAAGTCCGCCTAGGAAGGCGGCAGCGATGACTCGAGGTCCGAGCGGGGATTTCTCCCCGGGGACGGACGAGACCGGCAAAGGCAGCAGCAAAAGACAGGACTGCAGAAGCGCGATTACCCAGAGCAGCAGAATCCAAAACCAATCCTTGCCCGAGGCCTTGAAGACACCGACCCCGAGCAAATCTTTCAGGGTCAACGTGCCCGGGTCCCAACACACCAAGGCCATGACCACCATCATGATAAAATTAAACGCGAAGGCCAGCAGCACGGAGAGGGCCAAGATGCGGACGAGGACGCGAGGCATAGGCGGGGTAAGGGAACAACATAGCCGTCTAGGTAGATTTGACAACGAAAAGCCCCTTGGGACGCACCCTCCCAGCGGCCGCACCTTGACTCCCGCCGATTGCCGCTAAACTTAGAGGCATGATTAATCTCACCGAAGCCGCTGCCCAGCAAATCCGGGTGCTGCATCAGGCTCAGGCTAATCCTGAGTCCGTGCTTCGTGTGCTCGTCGAGACCGGTGGCTGCTCCGGCTTCGAGTACGGCATGTCTTTTGACGTCCGGAAGGCTGATGATTTGGAATTCGAGAGCCAGGGGCTCAAACTCCTCATCGACCCGACGAGCCACGCCTACCTTGACGGCTCTACGGTCCACTTCGATGATGGCCTCCACGGCAAGGGCTTCGAAGTCCGCAATCCCAATGCCACCAGCACTTGCGGCTGCGGCAAATCTTTCAGCTAAGACCATGAACAAACACCCCTGGATCATCGCCACCGGCGCCCTCATCATCGCCGCCCTCACCTACTCCCTTTACGCTGTCGCCGAAAAAACTCCGACCACGACCCCCGCTTCCGCCACCGAAACCAAGACCATGAAAGAAACCGACCCAAAAGCTAAGGGCCCTCAGGTGCTCATCACGCCCGACGATGGTAATGGCGGCATCGGTAAACCGGTACTCGTAGACAAGGTCATCAAGACGGACGCCCAGTGGGCCGCCCAGCTCACGCCTGAGCAGTACCACGTAACGCGTGCCAAGGGCACGGAACGCCCCTTCTGCGGCACCCTGCTCGATAACCATAAGAATGGCACGTATCACTGCGTGTGCTGCGATCTCCCCCTCTTTTCTTCCGCTGCCAAGTTTAACTCAGGCACCGGCTGGCCGAGCTTCTTTAAGCCCGTCTCCAAGGAGAACGTCGCCACCCATGAGGACAACGCCTACGGCATGAAGCGCACGGAAATCCTTTGCGCCCGCTGCGACTGCCACCTTGGACACGTCTTCGAAGACGGCCCCGCCCCCACGGGCCTCCGCTTTTGCCTGAACTCCGAATCGCTTAAGTTCAAGGAACTCAAAGCGGCGAAGTAAACGCTCAGGCCATCTCGAGGCCGCGCATGGTGCTCTTCGATAAGGCGAATTCGCCGACCTCGATGCCCATACGCTGCAGCATCGTGACGTAGAGATTACTCAGCGGATAGTTATTAAGCTTATCGAAAGCTAAGTGCTGACCGTGGCGGTAGCCGCCGCCTGCGATCATGGCGGGCAGATTGACGTTCGAGTGCGAATTCGCACTGCCCATCGGCGTACCATAAAGGACCTGGGTACGATCGAGCAGCGATTGCCCTTCCTCCTTGGTACCTTCGAGGGCCGTCAGGAAATCATTGAGCGCACCGAACTGGGCCTCTTCCTTGGCCCGTAGTTCCGCGACGGCCTCTGGCCGGTTGCCGTGGTGCGTGATATTATGAATCACCGTGGTGTCGATGAAGAGTGAGATAATCCGGGTGGAGTCCGTCTCGATGGCCAGCTTCATCACGTCGAACATCAGGCGGGTCTTGGCGACGAACTCTTTCGTGTCATCGATGTCATTCGGAGCGGTGGCACGCACGACCGGCTTGGGGCGATATTCCCATTCCTCGGAACTATGGAGACGCTTCTCAAGTTCGCGCACGGTGGTGTAATACTCATCCATGCGCTGTTGATCATTCTTGGAAAGAGTCCGGTTAAGACGCTGGGACTGGTCTCCTACGAAATCCAGCATACTGCGACCTTGGCGCAGCGCCTCTACATTGGCCGCCACCTCACTGGCCTTGCCCTGCATAAAGAGCTTCTGGAAGAGCCGGCGGGGGCTCTTTTCAGCCGGGATGGGGGCACCGCTGCGGGTATAGCTCAGTGTCGGCGAGCCATCGCTGACCATAGCGAGCGGCAACGAAGGATAGCGCGTGGCGGAACCGATGTGCTCAGCGGCCAGTTGGTCTAAGGAGACCCAGTTACGGAAGCCGCCCCGATCAGGGTGCGGGGTGCCGGTCAGGAAGCATTTCTCGGCCGCATGGCCACCCGTCACGCCTGGCAGGCTCACGCCGGAGAAAACCGTCATGCGATTGCGATGCGTCTCCAGTTTTTGGAGATAGGCCGGTAGGGCGAAATCGCGTCCCGCCTTCTCGGGGAAGAAGAACTGTGGCATGATGCCCATGTTCGTCTGAATACAAACCATGCGACGGGGAATCTTGGCCTGAGCTGACTCCTTCGCGAAAGCGGGCATCATCGCGTCCAGCAACGGCAAGGCGATGCCGGCCCCGGTGGCCCGGAGGAAGGTGCGGCGGGAAAGTGAGCGGTGGAGGCCGAGTTGGATTTTATTCATAAAGGTGTTTTGTTTTCAGGGGTGCTCGAGTCCTTTGATTTTCTTAAGAGCGGCATTCAAAGTTTTCTGGTCGGTCTTGGAAGAATCAATCCGGGCGGCAATAAGTCCGTCCTTCCCAACGGTGGCGCTCTCGACGCCTTCGAGTTTGGCGATGCCGTTATAAACGGCGTAACGACACCCGCGGCAGTCCAGGATATGCGTGTGGAGCTCAACGGTGGTCGTCTTATCCGCAGGGAGGCCAGCCAGAGGCTTGAGGGCGAACGTCCGGGTCGAGGCGGCGCCGAGTAGGGAGTCCAAGCGTTGGGCGAGTTGCTCTTCGGTAGGCGGCTTCTTCGCGTTATAGTTCGTCATGACCAGCGCGGGGTCCAGCCGCCAGACCGCGACCGTCGAAGCGTAATCCACCCGCACTAACTCGACCCCGGGGAGGGTCGGGACGATTTCCTTTAAATCCTCCACGCGGGATGGTTCAAAAAGCCCGACAACCCGGCGAGATATCTCCACCGATGGAGCGGCAGGCAGATCGGCGACGAAGAGCGAAGCGAAGACGAAGGATGAAATAAAAGTGCGCATCGTTCAGCGGGTCTGGAAAAGCGTACTGCGGACCAGTTCATGAATAAGCGTGCGCATACCGCCGCCCTGCGCTTCCGTGCGGGCCACGATTTCGGCCAAGGCGGTACGATCCCCGAAAGACAATGCGTGACCCGTGGAGTAAATCGTCAATTGCTCGGCGAGATTACGCAGCAGCTGTTGACGTTCGTTGGCCAGAATATCCTTAAGCTGCAGAATATCGGCAAACTTGCGACCGTCGGGCAGTTCGCCGCTGGCGTCCACTTTAGGTCCCAACTTGAAGTCGATTTTAATCCGCGGATCGATACTACCCCGCGGGGGCACGTCACCCTCGCCAATACTCCGATAGCGGCCGCGCTGACCGCCGATGACATCGAAGGATTCAAGGGCGAAGCCAGCGGGGTCGATCTTCGTATGACAGGAGGCGCACGCGGGATCGGCACGATGTTTGGCCAGCTGTTCCCGGATCGTGGTCGTACCCTGAACATCTGGCTCCACGGCGGGGACATTGGCGGGCGGTGGCTCAGGCGGGCGACCCAGCAGCCGCGCCATCACGAAAGAGCCACGCACCACAGGAGAGGTCGTGGTCCCATTGGCGGTGACCTTCAGGAGGGCGGCCTGGGTGAGAAAGCCTCCGCGCACACAACCCGCGGGGAGCGTGACCTTGCGGATTTCTGGGCCACTGACGCCCGTGATACCATAATGCACGGCGAGCCTTTCGTTGAGCATCGCGAAATCCGAACGCACGAGGAAACTAGCGTCGAGATTACGTTCCAGCAGTTCGCGGAAATAGGCGCGCGTTTCCGAGACCATTGAATCCTGCAGGTAAGGATTAAATTCCGGGTAGAGCTTCTTGTCAGGGTCGTTCACGCCGATGGAGCGCAGCTTCAGCCATTGACCGAGGAAATCTTCCACAAAGCGATCGGACTTCGGGTCATTGAGCATGCGCTCGATTTGTTGGTCGAGCACCTTGGGGTCGCGGATTTGACCAGAGGTAATCAGGCCGGCCAGCACCTCGTCCGGTTGCGAGTTCCAAAGGAAGTAGGAGAGCCGCGAGGCCAAGGCATAATCATCCAGCTTCCCAGGGGCCTCGACGTGGTAAAGGAAGTCCGGAGAGCACAGCGCGGCGCGATAGACCCACCGCATGGCGGTCTCAAAACAATCGCCAGCCTTCACGCGTAGATCAAACTGGGCCAGGTATTGGGCGCGCGTTTCCGCTGTCACTGGACGGCGAAAAGCCTTGGGTAGGAAGTCGGCCAGGAGTTTATCCGCATCCGCCATGGGATGAGCACTGGTGACGGACCAGACACCCTTCTCGGGCTCGGGCCGATTGCGACAACCGATAATGTCCTGCCGAAGCGGCACGCGCACCGGGGGGCGTTGAGCCGCCTTGGGGTCAGGCTTGATTTCCGAGATAGCCAGCGAACCAAAAAGCAGCTGGTGGCTGCGCGGAGGCCACACGTCATTGAACGGGCCTTCGATATCAACCCAATCACTGACGACGCAAGGCCCCGTGTAGCCCATGATGCGACCCTTCGGGCCGTAGTTACCGATACGATAAAGCCTGATCGGAGCGAGTGACGCTGGATTGAAGCCGATGGTCTCCTTTTCGTTAAACCAAACATTCATCTCGTGGACCTTAGATTCGAGCGAGGGAGCGGCGAAATAGCCGAGCACGTAGCTCGGGTGCTGCCCGCCGCGGCCATTCTCATTAAACTGCACGACCGAAAGTCGGGCCGCTTCCACACCCCGCGCTGGACGGACTTCGCCCTTATCCCAAGTGAGGCTCCAGAAAGAAGCCCGGATACGGTAACGACCCGGATACAATGAGGCGAAATGGCGGAAGTACGGATTCCATGAATCATCCTCATGGCGGAAGACCCCCACGCTGCTCATGCGATCAAAAATTCCAATCTGCTCGTGCGCGCCTTGGTCGACGTGGGCGTATTCTCCTGCCGGCGGGAAGACCGGATCCGGTTTCTTGTCGCGGAACAACATGGCGTCTCCCTGCATCAGCATGATGTCTGGCTCGTAGTTACGGGCCAAGGAAAGCCGCACTAACGAGGTGGCGGGAGCGACCGGGCGCGTCGCGATAGCCATATTCAGGACGGTATCGGCGGCATCGATGTAGCGGGCTAAATTGACATGGGAGATATCCAGCGCGTCGCTGTTGTTATCGAAGCCATGGGCGGAGCCATCGGCCGGGAGACCAGCCCGCACGGCGATGCCCGGCAGAGCAAAAAGATCTCGGATGGTATTCTCGTACTCGGAACGCGTCATCCGGTGCAAAGTCGTCCGACCCCCACCGACCTGCTTGGTCGCCTCGGCTTGCAGGAGGGCCCGGGATAAAACTGCCTTCACCGCGGCGACGTCCGCCACCGGTGGGCGGGCCTTCTTCTTGGGCGGCATCTCGCCGGATTCAATCCGGTCGTGAATCTTTACCCAGCGGCTAAAATTCTCGGCCTCCGTGAACTGGTCACGTAACGCGGTGAGGTCCAAATTCCCCTTCTTCGTTTCCGCGTCATGGCACCCTGTGCAGTGGGCCTCTAGAAATGGCTGGATCGCAGGCTTGATCGACTCGGCGCCTTCCGCGGTAAGCGCCACTGAGGACAGCAAACCTAGGCAGGCATTGAAAAAAAAGAATCGGCGAATCGAGGGCATGAGGAACGGCAATGTCCGTCGTCCTTAGCAGACGCGGAACCGCAGTGGGGCAGTCAGGCCAATTTGCCCTTACGCCAGCAGTTGCCAAACCAATATTGCCTACCCGCGAGCTCAGCGCCGAGCCCGCTTTGACGCTTTAGCCCTAACGACCGTCGCTTTCTTTTTCTTCAGCGGGGCGGGCTTTTTCTTGGCTACCACCTTGGCGGGGGACTTCTTCTTCGCGACGGGCTTGGATTTCTTCGGGAGAGGCTTCTGGGGGGCGACTTTCTTCGCCGGGGCGGGCTTAGCTTTCGCCTTCACGACGACCTTCTTCGCGGCAGGCTTTTTCACGACCTTGGCCTTCGCTGGCTTACCCTTCGCAGGCTTCGCGGCAACGACCTTGGCCGGATGTACTTTGGCGAGACGCTTAGCCACCGCTGGCTCAACGTAGGGGGCCGGGGCCTTCGGACGCTGATCGACCGGACCTTTGACGGCTGCCCAAAGTTTATCGCGGAATTCCTGGATGCCAGCCTGGGAGTAACAAGAAATCGGGATGACGATATCCTTCACGCGTTCCTGGAATAGCTTCAGTTTCGCCGCGGCTTCGGGGAGGTCCATCTTGTTGGCCACGATGATGCGCGGCTTCGCGGCGAGAATCGGCGAGTAGAGGCGAAGTTCGCGCTCAAGGATGCGGTGGTCGTCCCACGGATTACGATTCTCGCTGCCGGCCATATCGATGATGAATACCAGCAACGAACAGCGTTCGACGTGACGAAGGAACTGGTGACCGAGGCCCCGGTTTTCGTGGGCGCCTTCGATGAGACCAGGAATGTCCGCCATGACGATGCGGTCGAAACGATCTTCGTAATCAATCACGCCCACATTGACGTGCAGGGTCGTGAACGGATACGGCGCCATCTTCGGACGGGCGGCCGTGAGGAGATTCGTAAGCGTCGACTTGCCGGCGTTCGGGTAGCCCACGAGGCCGATGTCGGCGATGGTCTTCAGCACGATGCGGAAGGTCCCTTCTTCGCCGGGGTAACCCGGGGTCGTGCGGCGCGGAGCCTGATTGACCGAGCTCTTGAAATTCATGTTGCCCATGCCGCCTTTGCCACCGGCGAGAAGGATGACGCGTTCACCGTGCTCGGTGAGTTCAGCCACGAGACGGTTGGAGCCCTCTTCGAGCACCTGCGTGCCCGGAGGCACTGGCAGAATCAAATCGCCACCATCAGGCCCAGCGCACTGGCGACCCATCCCAGGGGCACCATTACGAGCGCGGCGGTGAGGCTGCCAGCGGTAGTGCTGAAGGTCGCCTTCGTTACGATCGCAGACCAGGACGACGTCGCCGCCCTTGCCGCCGTTACCGCCGTCGGGTCCGCCCTTAGGGATGAATTTCTCGCGACGGAAGCTGACGCAGCCGTGGCCGCCGTCACCGGACTTCAGTTCAACCTTGGCTTCGTCGATAAACATTTGCCCCAAGGTAGGGCCTCCCCGGCCCGGAGGGCGAGGAGGAAAGGCGACGGCTTAGCGCTCCAGCCCGCGGGAACGGCGCAACCAGCGCTCGATGGGCGAGAAGAAGACGAGGTCGGCCAGAAGACCCACGAGCATCACCACCGCCATCACGCCCATCACCTGATCCATGCGGAGCAGTTCACGGCCGGCGTTGAGGAGAGAGCCCAAGCCGAAACCCGTGACGATCACCACAAAGATCTCGGCCGCCATCAGCGAGCGCCAGGCGAAGGCCCAACCCTGCTTCATGCCGCTCAAGACGCCGGGAAGCGCCGCCGGGAAAATGACGCGGGACCAGAGGTGCCAACCATTAGAGCCCATCGTCTGAGCCGCGCGGAGGTAAAGCGGCTGCACGTTGAGCACGGACTCTTGGACCGCGATGACGACAGCCCAGATCGTGCCCATCACCACGACGAAGAGCACAGCTTCCTCGCGGATACCGAACCAAAGGAGCGCGAGCGGCACCCAGCAGACCGAAGGAAGCGTCTGGAGACCAAGCGCGAGCACGCCGAGCGTGTCACGCACCCAGCGAACGCGGGCGCATAAAGCACCGAGAGGCACGCCGAGGGCGGCGCCGATGGCGAAACCGATGACCAGACGGCGCATCGTCACCCAGGTCGCCGAAAGCAGTTCGCCGCTGAGGAGGGCCTCCCAGAACCAGTTTAGAATATGCGAAGGGGCGGGGACCAGCACGTCGTTGACGTGGCCTGCGCGCACGAACCACTCCCAGCCGCCAAGGGCGAGGACGGCGATGAGGGTAGGGATGACCGGACGTGGAATCTTCGAGGCCATGGTCACTTGGCGAGATGGGAGGACAACGCTTCGGTCACCTCGGCGGCGAGGGTGGCGAGGGCCGGGTCGTTCATGCGGCGCGGGCGCGGCAGGTTCACGTCGAACACCTGCTGGACGCGGCCTGGATTAGGCGAGAAGAGCACGACGCGGTCGCCGAGGCAGACCGCTTCGCGGATGTTATGCGTCACGAGCACGATGGTCTTCTTACGCTTCGTGAAGATCTCCTGGATATCGCCGTAGAGTTGCTCGCGGGTCAGGGCGTCGAGCGCGGAGAACGGCTCGTCCATCAGTAACACCCGCGGATTCGGGGCAAGTGAACGGGCCAGCGCAACGCGCTGACGCATCCCACCGGAAAGTTCATGCGGACGGGCCTTCTCCTTATCGCCGAGGCCAACAAGGTTCAGGTAATATCGAGCCGACTCCAAGCGTTCGGCATCGGTGAGGTCAGGCTTGAGGCGAAGACCGAACATCACGTTCTCCAGCGCATTGAGCCAAGGAAACAGTGCATCCTGTTGGAACATCACCAAGCGATCGCGGCCGGGGGCCACGACTTCCTGATCACCAAGCCGGATTTGGCCTTCGTTCGTATGCTCCAGCCCAGCCAGTAAGCTGAGCAGGGTCGATTTACCGCAACCGGAGGGGCCGACGACCGCCAGAAACTCCCCTTCCCTCACGTCTAGGGTGATATCCTCTAACGCCGTAACCTTGCCGGCTGCCCCTTCAAAACGTTTGGTGACGTTACGAAGGGTTAACGCCGGAAGATTGGCGGCCTTATCGCTGGGGGAACTCATGGAACGAACCGAGGGTATAACTTCAGGCTTTGGGTTGAATATGTCAAGATTAGTTAAGTTATCAGGATTAAGACGATTCCCCTAGTAATCAAAGCCTATGCCGCAACTCCCACCTCGTTCACGTGGCCCATAGCTTTGAACTAATTGGCCCTTACTTGGCCAATGGCACTGGATCTGCGACTAAGGACTCGAGCAGTGGACCGATGGGGGCGTCGCCCCTGAGAAGACCTGAATCCTTTAAATCCTTCAACGCTTGGGTAAAAGCGGCGGTCAGTCGCACCTTCCTGGCAGCATCGTCTTCGCGAGCATCGAAGATCACGCGACCAAGTGCCGGACCGATGAGGGAGGCCTTGGGCGGGGTCGAACGGGTTTCGGAACCGATGCCAGCGATGACCAATTTCTCGTGCCACGACTGCTCAGCGAGCAACTTGTCGCGGAGAGCATAATGAGAGTGAACAAAGGCCTCGATGCCCTTGCCGTTCTTAGCGAGTGCGGTCTTCGAGGAGGTCAGCACCGTGATGATTGCGTCCTTCTTCTCGACGAGGACTTCGCAGCCGAATTCGCTCGTGAGACGGGTGACCCAGGGCTCAACCGTCCAGGCTGCATCGATATCGCCGCGAGAGAATAGTAGCACCATCTCGGCGTTCTGCGCTGGAATGACCTGGGCGTCGCCACCGCTGATGGTGACTTTAAGCCCGCCATCGCGAAGCCAGACGCGAGCGTCGATGTCCTGCGTGTTACCGAGCTGCGGGGTGGAAAGACGACGGCCAATGAAATCCTTCGGGGTCTTCAGCCCGAGTTCTTTGCGGACGACGAGGGCGTTGCCGCCGTGAGCAACAGAAGCCAGCACGCGGATTTCATTACCTTTCGTGCGGACGTGAGCGTTGATGACGGGCGACGGACCGATGTAGGTCAAATCGACCGCACCAGCAAGGAGGGCTTCAATCGCGGAAGGACCCGCGTTAAACGCCCGCCATTCGATCTTCGAACCTTTCGGTAGATGCGCGAGATGCCAGTCCGCACCTTCGCGTTCGAGCTGGCGAGCCGCGAGGGCCGGGGCGTGCGTCAGGTTCGGGAAGAACCCGACGCGGAGTGTGACCGGCTGCTCCTCGGCCGCGCCCACGAAGGGCACGGCGAGAAGGGCGGCGAGAACGGGAAGGAAACGCATGTTCGAATGCTCTGAGGGAGATGGCTTAATCAGAAGTTCAACTGGTAGCGAGTCAGGATAGCGCTCTCCGAGTTGCGCAGCACGGCATTCGTCGGGGTGGTGGCGTTGGACGAAAGATCGAACTCGGTATGGGTGAAGTCCAGCGACAGACGGGACTGCTTGCTGAGATACCAGTTCACTCCGGCCGACCAAGAAGTGGCCTTGGTCGCGCTCGCGTTGGCGAGGGCGGCGGTGGTCAGGTAGCCATCGTCGATGTCGATGACGGCCACGCGGGCCACGAGCTCGACGGCGCCGATCCCGCCGGAAGCCCGGTCGAAATCATTGGATGGCTGCACGCCCTTGTAGGCGGCCTTCTCCCCGGTGAGCACATAACCCGTGGCAAGTTGCCAGCCGGTGTTCTTCAGCTTGGCGCCGCCGGAGACGGCGACCTGAGAAGAGATGTATTCGCCGAGCACGCTGAGTCCGCCGTTGTAGTAAGAGAACTGAGGCGAAAGGCGGGCGACCTTGCCTGCGGCCACGGAACCGGTGAATAACGTCTGCTGTCCGTCCGTCTTATAGGAAGCAGCGGTGCCGGAATCCTGGAGACCGTAAGATCCGCCGAGGCCGAAGGTGAGGCCCGCGAGCGCGGATCCTTCGTCGTTGATCCAAGGCTGGAAAGTCACGCGGGCGGCGATGTCCTTGCCGTCGTTCGTGTCCTTCTTCGAGTCGGCGCTGTCGCCACCATCCTGGATGCCGTTGAAGACGCCGATCGCGTAGGATAACGTACCGTTGTTGAGATCCCCGCCGAGCTGGATGCCGATATCGCGATTAGGGGCGATCTGCGAGACGAGGGAACGCTCGGTGAAGAGCGCGGCGGCGTCGCTCTGCAGCTGCTCGAGGCCGACCGGGGTCTTGAAGCGACCGAGCTTCACCTGAAACTCCGGCGAGTAGGCGACATTGACGAAGGCGTCGAGGATACCAGCCGTGGAACCCGCGTATTCGCCGATCAGGGTGTATTCGACGGTCTTGTTGATCTTACCTTCGATGCCGATGCGACCACGACGCAGGACGATGGCGTCATTGTTGATGAGGCCTTCGCCATACCAGCGGGAGTCGACCTGAATCAGGCCGCGGATACGCAAGGAGGTGGCGGCGTCCGGGGACGACAGGATGAACCCCTTGTCGCCGGCGGTAGTCTCGGCGCGCTGCAAAGGACGCACCATCGAGTCGAGCTCGGCGATGCGGGCCTTCAGGGCGTCGATCTGCTCCTGGACGGTCGGCTCGGCGGCGTGGGCAGCAGAGGCGAACGCCAGCAGAGCGGCGAGCGGGAGGGTGGAGTGCTTGAACTTAGTTTTCATGGTTTGGCTTGGTTGGCTTGGTTAGAGAGGTTCGTTTTGTTAAGGTGACATCATTAGTTATGATTAAATGATTAAGGTCAATATAAGAATACTGTTTTGGTATGTTTTTATTAATATACCCATCAATGACTTACGGAAATTAAACCCAAATCATCCTATTTAAACACACCAATATGGTATGTTTAAAGCCCTTTGAGCCCCCCCTTCCCTGCAGATTTTCAGATCAGATGAAGTAATCCGGCAACAGATTGGCGATCAATCCATCCGTTAGCCTTCCCTTGCCCACATTCTCAAAAGCTTCTTCACCGCCGGCGAAAGCGGGACGACGTCCGGAACTCACGAACTTCTTATGCGCCACCAGCACGACCGAGCTCAACGTATGCCGATCCAAGATGTCCGAGATGGCATTGCGTACGTCGAGCATGAGCATGCGCAGACCGCAGTTGGCCTCGTCGGGACAAGAGCAACGCTCGTAGGCCGTATGCGACGCGCAGGCGATGGGCGCCAATGGGCCTTCGATGTGACGGATGATCTGACCTAGGGAGATCATCTCAGCCGGACGCGAGAGACGATAGCCGCCGTTGCGTCCACGCTGTCCTTCCACGAAACCACCGTCCCGGAGGTCGTTCATGATCTGCTCAAGAAATTTCTCGGGGATATTGTCAGACGAAGAAATCTCGGCGACTCGCAGCTGCTTGCGACCGAAAGTCTCACCGAGCCCCAGGCAAATGAGGGCACGGAGCGCGTATTCGCCTTTGCGTGACAGCTTCATCCTATGGACAGATAAGCCGTGGCGTCGGGCGGGGTCACCACTAAACCTTTAGAACGCCCCAGCCACGAACCACAAACTAGCCCCTACGACCAAGGCCGTGGCGGCCCAACCGAGGACGCTGATCCAGCGCGGGGCTACGAAGGCCCCCATGAAGGCGGCATCGCCGGTCATGCGTACGAGCGGCCAGCAGGCGAAGCCGAGCTGCAGGCTAAGGATCACCTGACTCCAGACGAGCAACGTCTCAACCCTGCCCTCTCCGGCAATACCGATGACCCACAAAGCCGGGATCAGGGCAGCGATTCGGGTCGAGGCCCGCACGATCCAGCCCGGACGCTTCACCTTCAGGAAACCTTCCAAAACGATCTGGCCGGCCATGGTACCGGTGATGGTGGCGTTCTGCCCCGAAGCCAGGAGCGCCAGGGCGAACAACGTACCGGCGAACGTCGACCCCAACACGCCGTCCAGCAGGCGATGAGCCTCGCGGATATCCGTCACGGCTTCAGGCCGGCCATGGAAGGCAGCGGCGCTGAGCACCAGCAGGCCGGCATTGACGAAGAACGCCAGGCTGAGCGCGAGCGTCGAATCCCAGGTGGCGAAACGCATCGCCTCGCGACGTTCCTCCTCCGTTGCACCGAAATCACGCGAGCCGACGATCGAAGAATGCAGATAAAGGTTATGTGGCATGACCGTGGCGCCGATGATGCCCAAGGCCACGAAGAGCATGCCCGGACGCTTCAGCACGGCCGTGGTCGGCACGAAGCCTTTGACCAGTTCGGCGATCGCAGGTTTGGCGAGCAGGAGTTCGATGCCCACGCAGGCGGCCACGGTAAGCACCAAGACCGCGACGAGGGCTTCCAACCAGCGGTAGCCTAGGCGCGTCAGGGCCAGCAGCAGCAACACGTCTAAGGCGGTGATGAGCGCCCCGAAAAACAAGGGGATCCCGAAGAGGATCTGCAACGCGATGGCCGAGCCCAGGAGTTCGGCGAGGTCGCACGCGACGATGCCGATCTGGGCCGAGACCCAGAGGAACTTCGAGACTCCCGGAGAGTAGCGCGACCGGCAGGCCTGCGCGAGGTCGAGGCCGGTGGCGACGTTGAGGCGCACGCAGAGGTGCTGGAACAGGATGGCCATCAGGTTCGACAGTAGGATCACCCAGAGCAGCGCGTAGCCGAACTGCGAGCCACCCGCAAGGTCGGTGGCCCAGTTGCCGGGATCCATGTAGCCGACCGAGACGAGAAAGCCTGGGCCCACAAATGCGAGGAAACGACGGAAAGCACCGAGGCGCGAGGCCTCGCGGGCTTGGGTCGGTTCGCCTGTTCGCATCAGGGTTAAGCGTTCATAGAGCCACCCCGACTGTCAACCCGCGGCCTGACGGATTGAGCATGCCGCCAAGATCGTCCAGACCGCCGTCCGCCATGCATGCGAGAGTATCAAACTGCCGAGGGCCGACGAACGCGGACCCTCATTCTGTAAGCGACGATGACAAGGTACTGACCATGCGCCGGTCAAGGCCCAGGCGACACCGACCAAAACTACGCCGATAACATTACCCGACCCCCACCAGAACAAAATATGTCCGGCCAATTGCGCCAGCAGCAGAGGGCCGACCACCCACCCGACCCGGCGGGTGTAGTTCTCATGCGCCTCGGCGAAGCCCTCGGACCGCCAGCGGGCGAAATCAGGGTAGGTGCAAAGCAGGATGAGCCATGCCACTCCGGCCATGGCCGAGTCGACGCAGGCCACACCCAGCTTGAGCCAATGAGGGTCCATGACGTCATCGTAGTGGGTTTTGCCCTTTGCACAATCCGGCTGGTCGCTAAACCAGAAGCATGCCCCGCCTCTTCTTCGGCCTACTCCTTGGCGCTTTGTCCGCGTTCATCCCCGCCTCTGCGCAGGAGACCCCCCCGAACATCGTCATTCTCCTCGCCGACGACCTCGGCATCAACGACCTCGGCTGCTACGGCCGTAAGGATCAGCACACCCCTCATCTTGATAAACTCGCCGCGGAAGGAGTGCGTTTCAGTTCAGCCTATGCCGCCGCCTCCGTCTGCTCGGCCTCTCGCGCAGCGCTGCTCACCGGCCAAAGCCCGGCCCGACTTAATATCACCACCTTCCTACCAGGACGGCCGGATCGTGCCTCACATCGCTTACTTTCACCGACCATCAACCAACACCTGCCGGCAGGCGTCCAGACCATCGCTGAACTCCTGAAGGCCAAAGGCTATGTCACCGGCGCCATCGGCAAATGGCACCTCGGCGGTAAAGGCCACCAGCCGACCGACCACGGCTTCGACGAGTATTTCGCCGGCAAGGCGAACCCCGGCGCGGAATCGCCCTTGGGTGGCAAAGGCGAACTGGGGCACGCCGACCAAGCGGTGAAATTCATCGAGCGCAACAAAGCCAAACCTTTCTTCCTCTACCTCGCCTTCGACAACCCACACATCCCGCTGGCCGCACCAGCCAAAGGCATCGAAGCCAACGCCAAGGCCTTTCACCCAACCTACGCCGCACTAGTCGAGTCCCTGGACATGGCCTGCGGGCGGGTCCTCCAGAAACTCGAAGAGGCCGGCCTAACCAAGAACACCGTGGTCATCTTCGCTTCTGACAACGGGGGCGTACACGTCTCGGAGCTCAAAGAAAGCCCGCCCACCTTCAATGCCCCCAGTCGCGCGGGCAAAGGCTATCTTTACGAAGGAGGCATCCGCGTCCCGCTCATCATTCGTTACCCCGGCCGCCTAGCCGTGAAGGAAATCGCCGAGCCAGCCGTGCTCGGCGACCTCTGCCCCACCCTCTGCGCTTTAGCGAAAATCTCCGCCCCGAAGGTGCAGGATTTCCAAGACCTCTCCGGGACAATATTCAATAGCCTACCTACAGCGGCGGCCCCGCGCACCCTGACCTGGCATCAGCCCCATTACATGAATCAGGGCAGCCAACCCGGGGGCATCATCCGCGAAGGCGACTGGAAGCTCATCGAGTTCTACGAAACTGGCCGCATGGAACTGTTCAATCTCGCCAAAGATCCGAGCGAAACCACGGACGTAGCCGCCGCCGAGCCGAACCGAATTGCGGCGATGCGCGGTAAACTCGAAACCTGGCGCCGGAGCGTCGGCGCCAAGCCGATGACCGCCAATCCGCATTTCAGTCGCGCTCTTTGGGAGGAATGCTTCGTCAAACTCGACCCTACCCAAATCAAGGCCACGGCGACCTCCGAAGCCATGCGACCGCAACTAGCTGGCTGGCGCAAGGCCATGGACGACGCCACCACCGAGGGCGCGAACTGCCTCATTCACCTCGAAGCCCGCGACGCTCAAGTGCAGGCCAAAAAGATGCACTACGAAGACCCACCCCAGAAAGATACGCTCGGATTCTGGGTCAACGCCGAGGACACCGCCTCATGGAAATTTCAAGCTCCCCTAGCTGGGAAATATCGCGTCACCGTGCTACAGGGTTGCGGCAAAGGCAACGGCGGCTCGACCGTCGCGGTCGAAGCTGGCGCAAGCAAGTGCGAGTTCACCGTCGAGGAAACCGGCCACTTCCAGCGCTTCGTACCGCGCGAGATCGGGCAGATTGAACTCGCCGCTGGCGACAACACTTTGACGATTCGGCCGCTCAAGAAGGCCAAGGCCGCGGTCATGGACTTGCGCCGCATCATCCTCGAACGCATCGATCAGCGCGGCCCCATGCGCAGTGCCGAAGTGAAGGAATTCAAAGCCCGGCCGTTCAGCCTAAGTGACTTCCTGCCGTATCCGGAAACGGAATAAGTCGTCAGAGGGTCGCCAACAAAGCGCGTAATTCCGCTTCGGGCTCTTCGTGCCCCTGCGCTACGGCGAGGGCCAGTGCATCAGTGAAAGCTTCCTGGGCCGCCAACTTCTCACCCACGGCGAGCAGGCTCTTCCCTAACAAAATTCGTGGCATCATCCAGTCGGCCTTGGAAGCGACGGCGAGGCGCAGGTGCTCGATTGCCCCGGCGGTATCGCCTTCGACCGATAAAGCCTGGCCAAGCGAAAAACGGAACAGCGGGTTCGCGGGATCACCCGCCACGAGGCGTTGAAAGACTTCGGAGCGTGCCATGGCTCAACGCTTGTCTTTCACCGGCTTACCCAAAGCCGATTGACGGAAGATCAGCAAAGATAGCCCGGGCAAGCGGACCTCAATAGAATAGGGCCTCCCCTGACAGGGTATGGCTTCAGCCTGGACACCGCCCAGATTACCCAAGCCCTTACCAGCGTAGTGTTTGGAATCAGTGTTCACAGCCTCCTCCCACTTACCGAGTGAAGGCACACCCAGACGATAAGTGCGTTCCACGGGGGTGAAATTACCAGCAACTACCCAAGCGCAATCACGGCCACGACGCTCAAAAGCCAAGACACTCTGGGCGCCATCATCCGCCACCAGCCAGTTGAAGCTTTCCGGACGAGTCTCGTTTTCCGCGAGGGCGGCGTCCCCGACATAGAGCGCATTCAGGTCGGCGACCAAGTGCTGGAGACCAGCGTGGCGGGGGTATTCCAGCAAGTGCCAGTCCAGCGAGTTTTCGAATTTCCATTCGGCAAACTGGCCGAACTCGCAGCCCATGAATAAAGTTTTCTTACCAGGCCAAGCCCACTGCAAGGCCAGTAGGCAGCGAAGATTGGCGGCCTTGGAGTCGTCATCGCCCGCCCCCATCTTATTGATCAGCGAGCCTTTTCCATGGACGACCTCATCGTGGGAGAAGGCCTGCATGAACGCTTCCGACCAATGGTAGAGCATCCCAAACGTTAATTTTCCGTGGGCATATTTCCGGAACAACGGGTCACTCCGGAAGTAATCAAGGGTGTCATGCATCCAACCCATGTTCCACTTGAAGTCGAAGCCCAGCCCACCATCCGCCACGGGCTTCGTTACCCCCGGGAAGGAAGTGGATTCCTCCGCGATCACGACCACGCCGGGCTGGTAGAGATGGATGAGCGAGTTGACGTGCCGCAGGAATTCAATCGCCTCGATATTCTCGCGGCCACCATGGCGATTCGGAATCCATTCGCCCGCCTTACGGGAATAATCGAGGTAGAGCATCGAGGCCACCGCATCGACCCGCAGGCCATCAACGTGGAAGCGCTCGAGCCAGGATAGGGCCGAGGAGGTCAGGAAGCCGCGGACCTCATGCCGTCCGTAATTAAAGATCAGCGTACCCCAATCCTGATGCTCGCCGAGCCGCGGGTCCGCGTGCTCGTAGAGATGCGTGCCGTCGAAACGGGCCAGCGCAAAAAAATCGCGTGGGAAGTGCGCCGGCACCCAGTCTACGATCACGCCGACGCCCGCTCGGTGGAGCGTGTCGACCATCGTCATGAAATCTAAAGGAGAGCCAAAGCGGTGAGTCGGGGCGAAGAAACCGGTCACCTGATAGCCCCATGAGCCATCAAAAGGGTGCTCCGATGGTGGCATCAGCTCGACATGCGTGAAGCCCATCTGGTTGCAATAGGCCGCCAACTGGACGCCCAGTTCACGGTAATTCAGGACGCGGCCGCCCTCTTCTGGGACCCGTCGCCAAGAGGCCAGATGCACCTCGTAGACCGACATCGGGAGCGCCCTCGCCGCCGACTTCCGGCGGTGTTCCAGCCATTCCGCATCATGCCAGACGAAACCCGCAAGGTCGCAGACAATCGCGGCATGATGGGGCGAGGGCTCGAAATGCAGGCCGTAGGGATCCGTCTTCAGGAAAGGCGTAACGTCGTGGGCCCCGACGATTTCATATTTATAACGCGCCCCAACTCCGAGGCCGGGCAGAAACAGCTCCCAGATGCCCGAGGCCCCGAGCATCCGCATCGGATGGGCGCGGCCGTTCCAGAGATTATGATCACCGACGACCGAAACCCGCCGAGCCGAGGGCGCCCAAACGAGAAACGACACCCCGGCAACGCCGTCGATGGTACGGACATGCGATCCGAATTTATGGTGGGAGCCATGGTCGTCGCCCTTGCCGATCAGAAAGAGGTCGGATTCTGAGACTGTCGGAAGGAAGCGATAGGGATCTTCGACCTCGCGGACAGCGCCATCCGCATAGGCCACCTTGAAGGAATAGCGGAAATCAGGTGCACCCAGCAGTTCTAGTTCAAAGACCCCGCTGGCATGTAGCTGGACCATCGGTAGACCCTGGCGAGCCTTGGCCTTCCAAAGCTCGCAGCTGACGGCCCCCGGAAAAAGCGCCCGGGCGACGCAGCCTTCCCCGGCCATCCCATGAAGGCCCAAGAAACGGTGCGGGGAGGTCTCAGTGGCGTCCACCAGGGAGGTCAGCTCTGCTGGACTGAGGCGCATGGTTGAACACTCCACTCCCCCGGGAAAATCGGCAAGCGCTCTTTGCCCGAAAATACTTGAGAGAAACCCTAGAGCGACAACTCTGGGAAGGATGCCCGGCCGCCGTTTCTGGATTCTCGCTGCAAGCCTTGGGCTAGCTCTAACCTGCGTTGCCGCTGACCCTGCACCGCCCACCCCCAAGCCTGGGTTCGCCCCGCCCAATATCGAGGCGGACAGTTTCGTCCCCGAAGAAGGCGGGAAAATTGTCGTGGCAACCAATGCCCGGCTCAAGACAAAGGATAGCAGTATCACCGCCAAACGTATCCGCTTCGACACGCGCACGGGCATCATCAGCGCCGATGGCAATGTCGTCTACGCCACGCGCTCGCTCCGCATCATGGGCGAGAAAGTGGTCGTTAATCCACAAGCCGAAACCATCGATGCCTATGGCGTCCGCTTCGGTCGCAGCCCCATCTATTTTACGGCCGAAGAACTGCACATTATCAAAGGCGATAAATCGATGAAGGGCGTCCACATGTGGAACAGCGAACCCGATCCGCTGGGGATGGACCTCGTAGTCGGCGAGATGAAATACACAGAGAAAGAAAACTGGCTTAGCCTAAAAGGCGTGACGCCCCAACTGGCGGGCGTGCCGTTCTTCTACCTGCCGAGCTACGGGCAGGAGGGCTACCAAGACATCCCTTACGATGTCTACATCGATAGCGGCAGCACGGATCTCCAAGGCCGTTTTCTCCGCTCTAGTTTCCTCATGCGGACCACGCCGACGCTCTGGGTCGGGGGCCTTTTAGACTATTACAGCAAATCCGGCCTGCTCATCGGCCCCTCGGTCCGTTTCGATAGTTGGAAAAAAACCGACGAGGACTTTCAATGGAAAGGTCGCTTCCAAGCGGGTTATATCAATGACCGTGGCGACCTGGCGGTCGACATCTACGGGCGCACCCCGGATCGGAATCGCGCTTTCGCCCTCGGTGAAATCAATGGCCGCAGCACCAATGGACTGGAAATCGCGGGGGCGATTTTTGCGGAAACTGATCCGAATTTCATCCGCGATTTTCGGCCCAACCTGATTAACCAATCCGGAATCCCCCAGGCTAATATCGAGGCCTCGCTGCCATTCGCAGGCGGCTATCTCTCGGCTAACATCACCGCGAAGGCCGATAATTTTTCCGACACAGTCCAAAAGCTCCCCGAATTGCGCTTCGACCTTCCGCAGAACGCCCTCGGCCCGGATGGCTGGCAACAGCGCAGCTTTGTTAGCCTTGGCTACTTCTCGGAACGCCCCTCAGCCTCACTTCCCCTTGCCGCCTTCCAAGCTGCCACCTTGGCGAGCGACGCCTGGTCCACCGCGCGGCTCGACGCCTACTACGGCATCAGCCGGCCCATCGTCCTTGCTGACTGGTTAACCTTTAAACCCGTGGCCGGCGTCCGCACCACGGGATGGTCCTCTGGCATCAATAATAATGGTGCCACCACCAAGGTCATTGGTCAGGCAGGCTTTGACCTCGAAGGCCTGGCCACTGGCTCCTGGGCTCTCATGGCAGACAAGTGGAGCATCGATGGCATGCGCCACACCATTCGCCCTCTGTTCCAGTATCGGGTCATGCCTGGCGCCGATGGCATGATTAGCTCGGTGCCCATGACCGAACGCGCGATCTCAAGCTCTGTCCTTCAGGAAGTGGACCTCGCCGACCGCCTTGACGCTGCCTCCGTCACCGACACCCAAGTCGCCCGTTTCGGGATTCGTAATACCCTCGAAACCCGCGATGCTAAGTACGGCACCCGCGAGCTGCTGCGAGCAGACCTCTTTACCGATTGGCACAAAGGACCGACCGATGCCACCACTGGGCGCACCGATATGAATATCGCCATCCAGTTGACGCCGGCCCCCTGGGTGACGCTAGGCTCAAGCCTCCGACTGCCCAATGCGGGCGGAGCTCCCCTGGAGTCCATCCAGACGCTGGGGTTCAATTCGGGCGACTTCTGGAAGACTTCCATTAATTGGGTTGAACTCCGGGATGTCACCGTGGCCCGCCAGTTAATCTGGAATGGCACCGTCCGTCTGAACTCCATATTTTCACTCGTGGCTCAGCTTAATTACGATGCCCTCGCCAAGCAGGCATCCTACGAGTCCATCGGGCTGGTCCAGCGCATCGGCAACTCCTGGGAACTGGAATACGGCGTCGACCAGCGGCTCGACCCTCTCAACGGCGGGCACAATTCATTGGGCTTCCACCTGCGAGCTACTTTGTTCAAGTTCTGAGCCGTGACGGACTCACCCCAAGATACGCCCCGCGTCCCCCAGGATGGCATCCTGCCACCTTCGGACCTCCCCATTCACCTCGACGTCTTCGAGGGACCACTCGACCTACTCCTATTCCTCATCCGGAAGAACGAAATCGATATTTACGATATTCCGATTGAGAAGGTCACGCTGCAGTACCTCGAAATCATCCGCACCCAGGAAAAAGATAACCTGGAACTCGCGGGCGATTTTTTCGTGATGGCGGCGACGCTCATGTACATCAAAAGTCGCATGCTGCTGCCGGTGGAAAGCCGCCCAGAAGAAGAAGTGGCCGCCGCGGAAGAAGGCCAGGATCCGCGCTGGGCCTTGGTGCAACAACTCATCCAATATAAACGCGTCAAGGAAACCGCCGCCATCATCCGCGGGCTCGTTGATGACCGGCAAGGGCTCCTCAGCCGCTACGTCCTGCAACCCCAAGGCGAGGATGCCGTCATCCGCCCGGTTGCTCCGGCCGATCGCATCGAGTTGTGGAACGTCTTTAACCTCGTCCTCCGCCGACTGGCCGAGCGCATTCAGCCTGGAAACATCACTTCGGAGACTGTCACCGTCTCCGATCGCATGGAGTCCATCCTCGCCCGACTGGAAACAGAGACTACGTTCGCGTTTACCAGCTTGCTCCCCGAGCACCCGACCATCGGCTACCTTGTCGCCACTTTCCTCGCCTGCCTCGAACTTGCTCGTCTGGGTAAGCTCAAATTAGAGCAGGACGCTGCCTTTGCGGAGATTAACTGCTCGAAGGCGGAATCGGTAGCGGTGCCCCATGCGGGTGAAGCCAACGAGGGTCGCTCCGAGTTCGATGCGCCAGCAGAAGAAGCCAACTAAGCCGCAGGCTTGAAAAACAGGCCATTGGGCCTAGCGTTAAATCATGGCTCAGGCCAAGCGAACACGTAACCACCTCCTAGGCGTCGGCCTTGATGCTCAAGATGAGCATAAACGTATAACGCGTGGAGACGGCTTCAACCTCGTCGGAGGCTCCGAAGCGACGCACGAGCGCATGACGGAAATCGTCATTAAGACCAACGAAGACCTTAGCCGCAAGGGGCGTACCTTGCGCGACGCCCACCCGGAGGAGGTCGCCGAACTCCTCCGAAAGCACGAGGGGAAGTGACGACCAAAAAGGGGCACAGACTGATTGACTCACCTGTTTCGCAAGATTTGTATACTTCTCCCCCATGAGCAACGAGCTGCCTCCGCCTCCCCCGCCTCCCCCTTCCGAAGGCGAGAATGCCGCCCCCCAAGCCCCTAAGCTGAAACTCACGAAGCCCGCGGGCTTCGTGCCTCCGCCGCCACCTGCACCCTCTGCATCGATTCCAGTGCCTCCGCCCGTGGCGGCCACCATCCCGCCGGCCCCCGCCCCGGTGGGAGCAGCCCCTCGTCAAGTCGTAGCCATTAATAAGAACGTCGGAACAGGTGCAGTCGCATTTGACCTTATCGCCCTTGCGGCTTCCGTTGTCGGTGCGCTCCTGCTCTTCCTCGAGTTCAAATCCAAAGGTTAAAAGTCTCTTTCATGGCATCCGATCTCATCACCAATCTCGATAACGCTAGTTTTGACGCGACGATTAGCTCGTCGACCGTCCCCGTCTTAGTGGACTTCTGGGCCACTTGGTGCGGTCCTTGCAAGCAGATCGGCCCTGTGCTCGACCAGCTTGCCGCGGAAATGAACGGGCAGGTCAAAATCGCCAAGGTCGACGTGGACACCAATCAAGCCCTGGCGCAAAAGCTCGGCGTGAATTCGATCCCTGCTCTCTTTCTATTCAAAAACGGCGTGGTGGTTGATAAGATGGTCGGTGCGCGCCCCAAGGGCGACATCGCCGCTTTCATCCGTAAGCATTCGGACGCAACGGCCTAAGCCCTTCCTTCATTAGACCACAAAAAGGCCCAGGATTACTCCTGGGCCTTTTTGTGGTCTAATGCCGACTTCGGTTACCTTACTTGGTGCCCAATGGGTGCTCCTTGAGGAGTTCCGTAGGAGAATAAGAGGCCTTATGGCCGGCGATGGCTTTGCGCACTTCCGCAACCTTGGTGTCCATAACCGGCTCAGCGTTATTACCCCAAGCCTGACGGACGTAGGTCGCGATGTGGGCGATTTGGCCATCCTTCAACCCCGCACCGATAGCGAGCATACCTGCAGGATTGTTATACTTAGCGCCCTTCACTTCGATCTCACCTACCATGCCAGCGAGAATGACCTTAAGCATGCGGTCTTCATTACCCGCCACCCAGGGGGAACCAGCAAGAGGCGGAAACATTCCAGCCACCCCAAGACCAGTGGGCTGGTGACAGGCAGCACAATTCGCGTTGAAGAGCACCTGTCCCTTTTCGGCGGAAGGTTCGAAGACAAAGACCTCCCCGCCCGCAGGCAACTTAGGGGCGTCGAGGTCAAAGGCGCTGGGAGCGAAGTTACCAGAGTTTCTGGTCAAATAGAGACCGGCCCAAAAGCCGAAACCGCAGAACAAGAAGACAACGAAAATCGGGGTCAGGGAGAAGCCCGCGATAGGCTCTTCCTTCTCGCGGGCTAGCTGCGAGTGAACCTCAACCAAACGGCCGTCGGAAAGGCCGTCGGAGCCAGCACCGGACGGAGCCCGGCGAGGGCGATTATTATCAGGATGACGATTAGAGTCGTTCATGGGTTCACTTCTTTAATTTTGCTTCCGGGGAGGAATAGTCCTGCCGAAGGGATAAGAGATAAGCAGCTAACGCATTAGCCCGCTCGGCGTCTCCAGAGTAAAGGAAGGCGAATTCGCCCTTATGCTTAATGGAGACATGCACGGAACTAAGGTCCTTCGCTCGAGCACCGTAGTTGGCGAGATCAGGGCCAAGGCGGCGGTCACCCAGCAGAACCTGAGGCTGGAGCACGTAATCACGGGCGACGGAGGGGCGGGCACCATAACCACGAGCGATATCACTGCCCTGCCCGGCAGGACGAACCTGCTGGGTGTGGCACGCAATGCAACCAACAGAGATATAAACGTCGCGCCCTTGAACCGCGAGGCCCGGGACGCGCGAGGGAAACAGGGGTTCACCTTCTCCGACGGAAGCACGACCGAGTTCGCCTAGCTGGGCCTGCGAGCTAAGAAGGATTGCCCCGAAAGGGAGTGCGACGGTCAGGAAGACGCCGGCGATGAGGAGCTTTGTGTTCTTCATGAGGGGGGCCGATTAGTCGTGGCGGCCTTCAGCAGCCGGGGCGGTGGATTTGAGGATCATGCCGAAAGCATTGAGTGCGAAGGCCACGTGGCCGACGAGGAAGAGAATCGCGAAGAGTACATTCGCGGAGGCAAGCCCCGAGGCGCCAGCGAGCTGATTGCCGGACTGCCAGCCGACTACCAATGAAGCAGAGACCGAGCCGAGCACTGCAAGCGCCGTGGCCCAGAAGTGCAGATGGACGAGTTTAGCGGAGGGCCAGAGCGCACCGGTCAATCGCGGCAGGATGAAGTATGCGGCACCAAAAACAACCATCGACGCAAAGGCGTAAGTCAGGAGCTGTTCCTGCCCGACTCCGAAGGAGGTGAAACGCACCACGGCATTATAACCGCGGAAAGAGAACAATGCGTTGATTAAGCCAGAGAGGGTGAAGGCCACGGCACCGAAGCAGACAAAGCGCAAGGTTGTGCTATTCCAAGCCCGCGACCAGCCACCATCGGCTGATAATGTGCCGTGAAAATTGATGGCCGTGATGATCACTGGGATGAGCAACATGGCCGAGCCCACAACGCCCACGGACTGGACCCAAAGCGGAATCGGGCTACCGAGCAGGCTGGCCGAACCGGTCCAACCCGCGAATAAGAAGAAGGTCCAGAAGGCGACGGTGGCCAAGTAATATCCAGTGATATTCCGGCCCAGCACTTTGGGCAGGAAGTAATATATCGCAGCCAGGGCGGAGCCACCAACCCAGAGCAACAGGAGATTCTGAATGAACCAGCTATGCACAATCGCTTGGACTACCCCCGAAGCGGGATTCCAAAGTAGAAGCAGTTGAGCCAGCAAATAGGTTAGCGGAAAGACGAACGAAGCCCCAACGATGAACCACTGCGAGGCGAAGGACTGCCCGGTGGGGCGGCGCGCATAAGCCACGATTGGCCAGAAAGCCGCGAGCACGAAGGCGAGGGCGAGCACGGGGCCGACGCCGCGCGGCATTTCCAAGAGGCTAAACGGATTAAGGTCGCCGGCGAAGATACTCAGCACACCGTAAGTCAGCGTTACATTCCAGACCAAAGCACCCAGGGTGACGAGCCAAGCGTTGCGCAGTTCGAAGCGCCCGAGCTGCGAGGTCAGCCAAAGATTGATGGCGAAGAAGGCGTTGAACGCCCAACCGTAAATGAAGAGGTTATGTTGAGCGGCGGAGACGTGGCCAAAGGTGAAGGCCTCGCCGTTCAACAACCCGCCGAAGCCCTGCAGTTGCAAAGCGGAAATCAAGCCGAGGATGGAGGCAATCAGCAGCCAGACCACCGCCGAAACGAAAAAGAGGAGGAAGGGACCACGTAGCTGCGCCTCGACGCGCGAAAGTCGCGAGTCGCCTTCGGGAGGACGGCCCTGGGGGCGGCCGGAACGATTATCCTGAGTCATCGGTTTAAAAAAGTATGGGATTATTTGAGGCCGAGTTCAGCGGTATTCCACATCGCAGTGCGCGCAGCGTTGGCGGCACGCACGGCCTTCACTTGGTCGACGGTGACAGGGTTCCCCTTGTTGCCGAAACTCTGGCGAACGTAGGTGAGAACATCAGCGATATCCTGATCACTGACGCCGGCAACGGGAGGCATCATGCTGTTGAAGGTCATGCCTCCGACGGTGATCGGCCCCATGAGGCCATTCGTGATAAACTTAATTGGCAGCTCAGGGTTACCGACGACAATCGGGGTCTCCGAGATCGAAGGGAAAACGGGCGGCAAGCCCTTCCCTGTCGGCTGGTGACAAGCGATACAGGTGCGAGCGTAGACCGCGGCACCGCGCTTCATCTGCTCGGCGTCGGCCGCAACGAACGGACCAGCAACATAAGCGGCGGCGACGGCGGGAGCAGCCGGAGCACCGCCAGCCTGGATCTTGGCGATGACCTGGGGGTCCTTAACGATCAGTACTTGAGCATCCTTAAGGGGAATGCGGTAAGTGCCATCCGCGTTGCGAGCTGGCTCCGTCAGCAAAACATTCTCCTTCTTGTTGTTATCAGCACGCAGCGTTGTCTGAGCCTGCCGACGATTGGAATCAGCGGTAGGCGTACGGCGAATGAGCGTATAAGCATAACCGGTGACGATTAACGCAGCGGCGGCGAGGGCGATAACGCCGAGCCAAGATGAAATCTGGCCAGGGAGCAACGGGCGGCGGCCGGAAGAGGGTTGATCACTCATGGTAGTTAATGGACTCGAGGATGCGGGGATCATGCACCGGGATGGTCTCGTTCTTGGAGGCACCCCGGAGGAAGATAGCGATGACCACGGCGCCGAAGCCGATAATCGCGAGTAAATCAAGGAAGAGCGCTGAGGTCAGGAACGGCGCCACGCTGAACCCTTCGGGGAATTTGGTGAGGTCGGCTTGCGTCATCTGGCGCGGCAAGGCGTTGAACCAGAGGTCCGCCAAGGCACCGGCCACGATGATGTAAGAAATCGTGAGGATTTGGCCCGGCACAATCTTGGTCCGATAAGGAAGCAGGGAAAGGAATGGCAGGAAGAAGAAGCCGAAGATCATGTACATCGACACGCCCCACCACTCGCTCTTGAGACCGGTCACGGCATCGATTTCACGGATATTATACCAGAAGGTTTCTTCGGGGATATTGGCCGTATATATCAAGAAGTACTGGGAAAAGCTGATGTATGCCCAGAAGACGGTGAACGCCAGCATCAGGCATCCGAGCACGTGGCGATGCGCCTGGTTGAACAGGCCGTCGAGCCAACCACCATTGGAGAGCTTGTAGGTCAGGATGACCGTAACTGCCAGTGCGAGGCGAATCGAGAGAGCAAAGAACCACACACCGTACATGGTGGAGAACCAGTGGTACGATAGGGCCATGAGGCAGTCGAAGGCCATCATGGTCAGGGTGATGGCACTGAGAGGGATACCAACGGCCGAAACGGCGTGCAAGCGATGGGTGTGTCCAGCGGTGCGGTCCGTATCCTGAGCGAAAGACCAGCGTCGCAACAATACAGCGAGAACGCCGAAAATCACCGCATAGAGGGCGATGCGAACGAGAAAAAACTTCTCATTCAGGAACCAGCTCTTGGCCTGGAGGATGGGGTCGGCTCCGACCGTGTGCCCGCTGGGCAGCACGTGGGCGGTGTTCGTCCATTCCCACAGCAGGTGTCGGAAAGATGGATTAAAGGCGAGCGGGGCGATGCCGATAACAATCAAGATCGGCAAGGCGATGATCATGTGCTCCCAGTTGCGACGGATGAGGGGAGCCCAGCCGGCATCGAAGACGCGGGTGATCATGGTCAACATCAGCATGCCGATGAGGATCGAAATCCAGAACATCGCGCCGACGAGCACGGACAGGCCTTGGCGATAATCATCGTGGCTAACGCCGTTGAAGGCGAAGAACCAGACGACAGCAAGGGCGACGACGCCACCAGCCAGGAATTTCTTCCAGTGGTCGGTCAGGGCGTGAGGCATGGAGGAGTCTCTCATGTTTGAATTACTTGATTTGAGCCTTCACGGCGGCGGGGACGAGGTCGGCGGGGCAGTTCTGGGAGAGCTGCAGCGCCCGCACATAGGCGACGACCGCCCAGCGCTCTTCGGGGGACAGCTTATCGCCGTACCCCATCATGGTGACCTTACCGTTGGTGATGACGTCAAAAATCTGCCCGTTAGGGTAAGCGCGAATGACAGGGGTATGAAGATTGGCAATCGTCAGGATAGCCACGTCTCCATCGATGGACGAGCGTACCTTCATGATGCCGTTCCCATCACCGGCCGCCCCGTGGCACACCGCACAGTAAATCTGGAATTTGGCTTGGCCTAGTGCGAGGGTCTTGGCGTCGACATTGAACTGCTCGAGTTCACCGCCGGCGAGGACCTTCAGCGCCTTCGACGGGAAGCCGACAAGGAAGGCGCCCTTGGCGTCCTTACCCGTCACGAAGGAAGGGTTGAGGGATTCGGCACGGCGGAAGTCCGCCGCGAAGACCTTGGCCGGCTCGAGGGCGTTGCCCCGAGCGACCGTTCCATCCACGGGAGGGCGGGCATCACGACCGTCCTTGAAGAACACGTTCTCGCCTTGGGCTTTATACTTGGACTGATAGTCCATGTCGTCGAAGACATAGACGGGGGTGTCCTTGGACTTCTTACCTTGGAACCCGAGGAAGCTGATCATGGCAATTACAGCCACGGCGAGGAATGAGAGATAGCGGCTCATGGTTGCGGATTAGTCGCGGATGACGGTGATTTCCTGACCACCGAGGGACAGGAGGAAGTTGCGCGACTCATCGAGATGGAATTGCGGGTCCCGCGCCTCGAGCACGATCATAAACATGTCATCGGAGATCCGGCTGAACTGTGGGAGATCGAATAGCGGGTGATGATGGTGAGGCAGGCGGTTGAAGATGAACTGGCCGAAGAACGTGCCGAAAGCGGCGAACAGAATCGTGCATTCGTAAATCACCGGGAACGGGAAAATCACGCTCCAGTAAGGCTTCCCGCCGACAATCAGCGGGTAGTCATACGAATTCATATACCAGGTGAGCAGACAGCCGGTGATGAAGCCGGTGATGCCGCCTAGTAAGGTCAGGCGCGGGACGGGCGAGCGCGGCAGACCCATAGCCTGATCCATCCCGTGGATTGGGAAAGGGGTGTGGACGTCCCAGTTCTTCCAGCCCGCATCGCGGACTTGCTCCGCGGCGTGGAACACGTCGGAGACCTGGCGGAAAGTGCAGGCTACGCCGTGGATGCGTTCGTTGCGTTCGTTCATGGTCGGATCAGCGGCGGGGATCAATGGGCGTGAGGGTCGGCCTGCGGCGTCACCATCTTCACCTCAGCCATAGGCAGCAGAGGCAAGAAGCGGACGAACAGGAGGAAGAGGACGGAGAAGAAGCCGAAGGTGCCGAAGAACGTGAAGATATCCACGATGGTCGGGCTGTAGTAACCCCAGCTGGACGGCAGGTAGTCATTGGCGAGCGAGGTGATCGTAATCACGAAGCGCTCAAACCACATACCCACATTGACGAAGAGACAGATAATCCAGACCAAGGAGTGATTCTCGCGCACCTTCTTGAACCAGAAGAGCTGCGGGGTAATCACATTGCAGGACACCATGATCCAGTAGGCCCAGGCATACTGACCGAAGGCGCGATTCACAAAGGCGAACTTCTCGAACGAATTACCGGAGTAAGCCGCGATGAAGAATTCCGTGGCGTACGCGTAGCCGACCATCGTGCCCGTGGCCAAGATGATCTTACACATGTTATCGATGTGGTACTGATTGATGACGTCATGCAGGCGATAAATCGCCCGCAGCGGGAGCATCAGGGTCAACACCATCGCGAAGCCGGAGAAAATAGCTCCAGCGACGAAGTACGGCGGGAAGATGGTGGTATGCCAGCCAGGGACGTTCGACACGGCGAAGTCAAAAGAGACGATGGTGTGCACCGAGAGCACGAGAGGAGTGGAAAGGCCCGCGAGCAACAGGTAGGCCATTTCGAAGTTAGACCACTGGCGGTTGCCGCCACGCCAGCCCATCGCGAGCAAGCTATAGAAGGCCTTGCGCCACCAGGTCGTTGCACGGTCGCGAATCGTACCGAGATCCGGAATCATGCCCATATACCAGAACAGCGTGGAGACCGTGAAGTAAGTCGAGACCGCGAAGACGTCCCACTCGAGCGGGGAGCGGAACTGCGGCCAGATGCCGTTCTGATTCGGGATCGGGAAGAGCCACCAAGCGAACCAAACGCGGCCGACGTGGAACAGCGGGAAGAGACCGGCGCAACAGACCGCGAAGATCGTCATGGCTTCAGCGGCACGATTGATCGAGGTGCGCCACTTCTGACGCAGTAGGCAAAGAATCGCTGAAATCAGGGTGCCGGCGTGGCCGATGCCGACCCAGAACACGAAGTTAACAATCGCCCAACCCCAACCCACGGGCGAACGCAGACCCCAAGCACCGGTACCCGTCGAGACAAGGTAGCCGAGGCCGACGAAAGTGAACGAGGCGATGAAAAGGGCGACGGCGAACGTTACCTTCCACCACAGCGGGGTGGGCTCTTCGACGATGGCGCAAACCTTGTCGGTGATCCAGTGGAAGCCGCGGTTGTTAAGAATAAGCGGCGAGCGCGGGAGCTCGGCTGGTCGAACCCTGTCGAGGATTGCGGGGCGCTCTTGGGAGCTGTCGTGGGCGTTAGCCATGGGACGATAATTCGGTTAAGGTTTATTTGGCGTGCTTTTCAGCACCGTGAGATTCACCACCGTGGGCAGCGGCACCATGCGACGCACCATGAGGGGCGGCGGAATGGCCTTCGCGTCCGGCCATCTCCTTGCGGGAGAGCGGCATGAGGATTGCTCCGGGCATGCGCAGGTTGAGATTACGCAACTTGGCCTGGTAGGTCGTGCGCGGGCGGGTGTTCAGGTAAGTGAGTGCGCCGTAGGTACGATTCGAAGCCTTGGCCTTCGCGACGCGAGTCAGCGGGTCGGTGATATCACCAAATTCGATGGCCCCCGCGGGACAGGCCTGCTGGCAGGCGACCTTGAGCTCGCCGTCCTTAACATTAATCTCCGAGGAATTGCGGGCACGGACCTTGGCGTGAATCTTGGCCTCCTGGATGCGCTGGACGCAATAGGTGCACTTTTCCATAACGCCACGCATACGCACGGAAACGTCGGGGTTCTTCTGCATCTGCGGGAGATCGGCTGGGTCCTTCGGCAATTTAGCAGGTCCGAGCGGTCCTTCGTAGTAGTGGCCAGCCTCGCGCTTATTGTAGTCGAGGAAGTTGAAACGGCGGACCTTATAAGGACAGTTGTTTGCGCAATAGCGGGTGCCGATGCAACGATTGTAAGCCATGGTATTAAGGCCTTGGTCATCGTGCACGGTGGCGTTGGCGGGACAGACGGTCTCGCAAGGAGCCGTTTCGCAATGCTGACAAGCGACACCCATGAAGGTGACCTGTGGGTCCACCGGAATTTCCTTACCAGCCTGATCGCGGCCATCGAAGAAGTAGCGGTCGAGGCGAATCCACTGCATGTTGCGTCCCTTGAGGACCTGATCGCGGCCGACGACCGGGATATTATTCTCGGACTGGCAGGCGACCGCACAAGCGTTGCAGCCCGTGCAGGTATTGAGGTCGATCGACATACCCCACTGCTGCAGCGCTGGGAATTCGGCCTCGTGACCTTTCCAGACGGCGACATTCGGGGCGGCCGCGTGGTTCGGATGCTCGTAAGCAGAATTACCACGCGGGGTGGTGGTCGCCTTCAAGGCGGGAGACATCGCGCCGTCCTTGCCGTAAACGGCAGGGGCGTGGCCATCAATCCCGAGTTTGGCGAACGCTTCGTTCTCCTTCATGTTTTCGACACTGCCCTCGCGGACGATGTCGCGGCCTTCCATCGACCAATGATCCTGCATGTTGCAGACGGGGACGGTTTTGTCGGTGAGTTCGAGCTTTGCGCCAGAGCGATAGGCAGGCGAAGCGGAGCTGACAAAAGGATAGACGTCGAAACCGTTGCCCTTCACGCGGCCAGCGAGGCGTTCGTCGACGCGCGTCGCAACGCGACCAGCGACAGTACGACCGAAACCAAGCTGTAGGCCCACGGTGAAATCCGCGAGGCCCGGCATGATGAAGACGGGTCCTTGGATCGTGTAGCCGTCGACCGTAAGTTTGGCGATTCGACAGATTAGGCGGCCATCCACCAACTGATTGATGTTACGGTTAAGCGCCCCAATTTTATTGATGAGCAATTCGCCCGGCTCGATGTCGAGTTTGGCGGCGAACTTCGGGCTGACGAGAATGACGTTTTCCCAAGCGGTCTTAGACATGGGATCCGGAGCCTCAGCCAGCCAACCGTTATTAGCATAAGCACCGTCGCCTGAATGAGTGCTCGGGACGATGCGAAGCTCGAGCGCATCGAAAGAGAGCGCCGGCACCGTGACGGACTTGATCTGTTCGAGCCCGATGGCAGGCTTCGCCGCAGCAAAACCAGATTGCGTCAGGACGCCTTCAGCGAGCCAAGCCGCGAAGGCTTCATCGGAGGCATCTTTCGAAAAGGAATTAAAGGTGTCGCGGACAAGGCCGTGCGCATCCTTCGCTGAACCGATGAAAGCAGCGAGCACCTCGAGTTCGGTGAGCGTGGCGAACAGCGGATCAATCATTGGCTGAACCGGCACGTAGGTGCCGTCGGCGGTGCGACCATCGGACCAGCTTTCGAGGTAATGAGAAGCGGCGAGCACCATGCCGTTCACGTTCTTTACCAGCGCAGACGTCTCATCGAATGCAGCGCCATGGTAACCTAAGCGGACAACATTCTTCGCGGCGCGCACAGCGTCCACGAACTTAATATCGGACGGGGCGTCGTAGGCGGGATTACCCCCGAGGATAACGAGGGTCTCGGCAGGCTTAGCAGAAAGAGCCGAAATCTTTAGGTCCGGAACAGACGGGGCCGTGACATAACGAACCGCCGCACCGAGGGCCTGGTTGGCAAGGAAGACGGCACGATGGGCATCGGCGGTCAGATGGTCGCCAGCGACCATGAGCGCGGAACCCTTGGCCTGGACGAGATCGGCAACGCATTCCTTAATCCATTTTTCGTCGACCGAAACGCCTGCAACCTTCGCCTTTAGGCCGGCGGCAGCAGCAGACGCACCCGTCTGGCCGAGCACCTCAGCCGCAAAGAGCAACGCGAGTGCAGAAATATGGGAAGTGGCAGCGCGTAGGCGGTGATCGGCGGCGGCGCCAGTGAGCGTGAAGTTTGATTCGACGACGTAAAGGCGCGTCATCTGCTCAGCCTGCTCAGCCGTATCGGCCCGGCGGGCGCTGGAATAGGCGCGGGTATTTTCGACCGTCGTGTCACCGAGCCCTAGGAAATCGTGGTCTAAGCTCAGTACGCGGCGAGCCTTGGCGTAATCAGGGAGGGCACGGGCACCGAGGGTGCGCTCGGCGTTATTCTGGGCGACCGGCGTATATTCAATCCAGCGGGCATTTTTAAAAATCGCCTTCAGTTCAGCAACGAGACGCGCACGCGTTGGGGAAGTCGACGGGCGAGCGAGGAAAGCCAGACCGGCACCCGCATTTGCCTTCGCGGAAGTGGCCAGACCGGCAAGCAAGTTGCGGACTTCCGGAACCGAAAGTGCAGCGCCATTCGCACCATAGGAAGTTTGGGCACGATCCGGATCATACATATCGAGCACGCTAGCTTGAGCGTACTTCGAGGAGGCACCGCCGTTGGCGTGGTGGCTCGGGTTGCCTTCAATCTTCGTTGGTCGGTGTTGATGCGTCTCGACGAGAATCGGCTGGTTGGCGAATTCGCCCGGAAAAGAAGAAGCGTAGAAGGTCGCGACACCCGGAATCGTATTCTCGGGCTGCTTCGCGTAAGGCAACGTGTGATTACGGGGCTCACGGCAGCCGGCGAGGCCAAGGCCAGCCAGACCGAAGGAAGCGCCCATCAGCATTAAGAACTCGCGTCGTTCGACGGGAGTAATCGCAGAGGCGCCATCGACGAACTCGCGTTCGGCACGGGTCCGGAACTCGGGAGACTTATTGCGCTCTTCGAGGCTGCGCCAATAGACGGTGTCGCCGGGCTGAGCCGCGGGATGTTCAAAGACTTTCTTGCTCATCGATTAAAAAGTAAGGGTTAGCGGTGGCAGCCCGAGCAGCTCTGGGGCGGATTGACCTTCCATTCGTGGACGAACTTCGTTCCCGTCGCGGTCTGGTCAGTGGCCTTGTAGGCGAGATCCGTGATCTTATCCAAAGGCCGGAGCGCCTGCTCGGGATTACGGTGGCAGTCTAGACAGAAAGACATGTTGAGCGACTTCTGCTGGCCGACGATGGCCTGCTGATCGATGCGACCATGGCACTCAACGCAACTCACACCGCGGTTCACGTGAACTGAGTGATTGAAGTAAACGTAGTCAGGCACCTTGTGCACTTTGACCCAGCGAATTGCTTCGCCCGTTTCGATGCTCTTCTTCACCAACGCCAGAGCCGGGCTATCGGGCTTCACCTGGCTGTGACAATTCCAGCATGTATTTGTCGTCGGCACATTGGAGTGACCAGACTTCTCAACGAAGTTATGACAATAGCGGCAATCAAGACCTAGGACTGAATCGGGACCCGCATGGAAAGAGTGATCAAAGGCCACCGGCTGATCAGGCGTGTATCCGACGTTCAGATACTTGTTGGTGGCGTACTCATTGACCGCTGCCGTGACGACGACGCCCGTGATCAACAGGCAGACGATAATCTGGAAGGGGGCCGCGTTAACGCTTCGGGAGAAGAAGTTCCCACGGGGAGCCGGGCGGTTGAGATATTCGAGGAGCTTGCGCATCGCGTTCAGACGAAGGGATTGACGGTTTTTTGACCAAAGAAGCACGAAAGGCGGACCCCCTTCGCAATCCAAATTTAAGGGGTTTTAGTCGCTTTTCAGGGGTTGGCTGTGAACCAAGTGGATTTATTCCTGTGAATCGGGTGAGGATATCTTATTTAAGTCACTTTTAATCAAGTAGTTATAAAATTTAGAATTATTCTAACTGATTAACAGCCGATAAACCCCCTCCCGGTAGCTTGCCGAACTATTAGGCCCGCAACGAGAAAGCCCTAGTCGGGCTTATCTCACTGCGGGCCTAAGGGGCGGCCCCTAATTAGCGGGTTAGAGACTTCGCGGCACTCGTCACGAGCTCGACGAAGCTCTTGGCCTCAAGGGAGGCACCCCCAATCAGACCACCGTCGATATCCTGCTCAGCGAGCAAGGCGTCCGCATTGTCCGGCTTCATTGATCCCCCGTAGAGAATGCGGATACGGCCCGCAGCCTCGGCCCCAAACTGCGAAACTAGCAGGGAGCGGATGAAGGCGTGGACTTCCTGCGCCATGGCAGGGGTCGCGGTTTTGCCAGTGCCAATCGCCCAGACCGGCTCATAGGCGATAATCACCTGGTCAGACTTGCCCGCAGGCACGCCCGCAAGACCCAACTCGACCTGACGGCGGACGACTTCCTTGGTCGTACCAGCTTCACGCTCAGCGAGCAGTTCACCGACGCAAAGAATCGGCTTCAGGGAAGCGGCTAGCGCGGCGTTCACCTTGCGATTAATGAAGGCATCATCCTCACCGAAGATGCTGCGGCGCTCACTATGGCCGAGGATCACATGGGTGACATGCAGGTCGCGAAGCATGGCGGCGGAGACTTCGCCCGTGAAGGCGCCGTTCGGCTTATCATGCATGTTCTGAGCACCGACGGCGAGGTGCGTGCCTTCGGCCACGGCACTTACCGCGGAGAGCGCGGTGAAGGGCGGGCAGAGGACGATCTGCACGGCGGATTCGGTACCGACGGCGGCGACGAGGGCCTTGACGAGGTCAGCGCCTTCGGTGGCCGTCTTGTTCATCTTCCAATTACCAGCGATGAGGGGAGTGCGTTTTGACATAGGAATTAAAGGGTTTTGAGTGAGGTGGCCATTAGGCCGAAAGAGCGGCGACGCCGGGAAGGATCTTGCCTTCGAGGTATTCAAGGGAAGCGCCGCCACCGGTCGAACAATGCGTGACCTTGGTATCGACGCCGAACTTCTTGGCGGCCGTCGCGGTGTCGCCACCGCCGACAATCGTGATCGCACCGCGCTCCGTAGCCTTGGCCACTGCGGCCGCCATGGCCTTGGAGCCGACGGCGAACTTCTCGAATTCAAAGACACCACAGGGACCGTTCCAAATCACCGTGCTGGCGCGGCCGATGGCATCTTCGTAAAGTTTGATGGAGTCGGGACCACAATCCATACCCTCCCAGCCGGCAGGAATCCCCGACTTCATCGTGGCAGGCTGGGTGTTGGAATCAGGGGAGAATTTGTCGCCACAGAGAAAGTCGACCGGGAGGGTCACCTTCACGCCGCGGGCCTTGGCCTTATCGAGGAGCTCCTGGACAATCTTGGCGCCTTCGGCGTCGTACAGGGAATTGCCGATTTCCATGCCATCACAAACCTTACGGAAGGTATAGGCCATGCCGCCACCGATGATGATTTCATCCGCCTTCTCGATGAGGTTGCGGATAAGGGGAATCTTATCAGCGATCTTCGCACCGCCCAAGATGGCGAGCAGCGGGCGCTTGGGGTTATTGAGGACGATATCGAAAGCCTTTAGTTCGGCTTCGAGGAGAAAACCGGCGGCCTTGCGGGGCAGGTTCACGCCGACCATCGATGAGTGGGCGCGGTGTGCGGTGCCAAAGGCATCGTTGACGTAAGCGTCGCCCAGACGTGAGAGCGAGGCCCTGAATTCAGCTACTTTAGCCAGGTCAGCCTTCTGGCTGGTGCCGTCTTCGAGCTTAACTTTACCTTCTTCTTCGATGTGGAAGCGGAGGTTTTCGAGGAGCAGAATCTCGCCCGGCTGCAGGGCCTTGGCGGCCGCTTCAGCTTCTGGGCCAACGCAAGCAGCGACAAACTTAACCGGCTTACCGAGGAGCTTTTCGAGTTCAGCGGCCACCGGGCGCAGGGAGAACTTCTCGACGACCTTACCATCCGGGCGACCCAGGTGGGACATCAGCACCAAAGAAGCGCCGCCATCGAGCAGGAACTTGATCGTCGGCAGGGCTGCCGCGATGCGCTGGGTGTTCGTGATGACGCCGGTCTTCTTGTCCTGGGGGACGTTGAAGTCGACACGGACGAGGACGCGCTGGCCTTTGACGGAGCCGAGTTCGCGGAGGGTAGGAGCAGGCATGGTGGGAAAGTGAGCAGAGAAAGGCGTAAGGCCTAGCGTGGGAAGAACAAACCGCCCGAGCCGTCGCAAACCCTCGTATCCGCCCTCCCCCACCGCGCGGAAAGCCCAAAACAAGACAGGCGGCCCGGATGGGCCGCCTGTAGCGGGAGGAACCTGCCAGCGCTTAGAGCTTGGCGGTAACCTTACCCAGAAGCTCGACGACGCGGTTGGAGTAGCCCCACTCGTTGTCGTACCAGCTGATGAGTTTGAAGAAGTTCTTGTTCAGTTCGATCGAGGAACCGGCGTCGAAGATCGACGAGCTCTTGTCGTGGATGAAGTCAGAAGAGACCACTTCTTCGTCCGTGTAGGCCAAAATACCCTTCATGTAGGTCTCGGACGCCTTCTTAAGGGCGGCCTTGATCTCGGCGAGGGAGGTTTCCTTAACGGTCTTGACGGTGAGATCGACGACCGAGACGGTCGGGGTCGGCACGCGGAAGGCCATGCCCGTAAGCTTACCCTTCACTTCCGGGAGCACGAGGGCGACCGCGCGAGCAGCGCCGGTAGCCGAAGGGATGATATTGATCGCCGCAGAACGGCCACCCTTCCAATCCTTCTTCGAAGGACCGTCGACCGTCTTCTGGGTAGCGGTGTAGGCGTGGACGGTGGTCATGAGGCCTTCGGCGACGCCGAAACCTTCCTTCAACAGCACGTGGACGAGCGGCGCGAGGCAGTTCGTGGTGCAGGAGGCATTCGAGATGATGTGGTGATTAGCCGCATCGTACTTGTCGTCATTAACTCCAATAACGACGGTGATATCCTCATCCTTGGCCGGAGCGGAGATGATGACCTTCTTGGCGCCAGCTTCGAGGTGACCCTTGGCCTTGGCGGCTTCGGTGAAGAGACCAGTAGATTCGATGACCACCTGGACGCCGAGGGCCTTCCAAGGGAGTTCAGCCGGGGTGCGGGCAGAAACCACGAGGATTTCCTTACCGTTCACGACCAGAACGTCGTCTTCGAGCTTATCGGGGGAGGACTTCTTAGAGGAGACGGTGCCATTGAAGCGACCCTGCGTGGAGTCATACTTCAGCAGGTAGGCGAGGTTGTCCGCCGGGACGATATCGCCGACAGCGACGACGTCAAAGGTCGTGCCGAGGTGACCCTGTTCGACGAGGGCGCGGAAGACGAGACGGCCGATGCGGCCGAATCCGTTGATAGCTACTTTGGTGGCCATGGTATGGTGTGTAGAAGAGTGGGATTTCCCGAGAGCGGGAAAGGGATGAAAAAGGGAGCCCCGCCCCGCATTGGCAAGCGAGAATGCGATTTAGGCCCCCGCCGACCAAACTCCGCAGCCATAGGGAGGCAGAATGACCCGATCATCGGCCAGGCTGGGGACAGGCCCAGGCGCATGCGGGCAGGACGGGAAAGGCGAAAGGACCACAGGCACCCAGGCCCCGGTCCGAGGCATAACCAGCTCCACCGGGGCGTCATGAGGGTTGCAGGCCAGCATAATTCGGGCGGAACCGAGCAGGCCATCCGCGTTCAAGACCGCGACGAAAGCCTCACCCTCCTGCTGGTGGGTCACTTCCATCCAGCCAGCGGACACCGCCTGACGCGGCCGTAAAGGTGCCCCGGCCGTTGAGAGGCGGAAGCCAATGAGGCGCGCCACGAATTCATGGTCGCCGCGGAATCGCTCCAGCCGAATAGGGTCAAGGCGATTGAGATCACCTCGGCGCCAGGTATTCCCGACGCCACGCTTGGTCATGAGGAAATCCTGCCCAGCACAAAGCATCGGTACGCCCGACGAGCACAGCAGGATCAAGTGCATCATCCGCGTCCGCAGGATATCCGTCGCCGAAGGGTCGAGTGCATCGCAATTGGCCCGCTCGGTGATGCGATCCAGCCAAGCCATGTCATCATGCGATTGGGCGTAACGCAGACGAGCCGAAGGGCGGATGGCGCAGGCGGCAACATGGTGGAGGAGGTCCGCGGCTTTGGCGTGACCACGCACATAGGAGGGCAGAAATTCACGAAAGGCATCATCCCAGCTCGTCCACGTGGAGTCATCGAGGTCGCGGGCGATGTGACCACGGAAACTCCACGGCTCGGCGATAAGAATCTTGTGCGGACTGCGCAAACGGAAGTCCGCCTCGATTTCGCGCAGCAACGGCGTACCGAGCAGCTCGGCTAGGTCCAGGCGCACACCATCAACCCCGAGGGTTTCGGTCCAGTGGCGCAAGGCAGCCAACACAAGTCGCTTGAACATCGGCGCCTCGGCGCGGACATCGTTACCGCAACCGCTCCAATTCGTCAGTGCCCCCTGCGGATCAACGCGATAATAATAAGACGCATCGACGGCCCCGAGCCCGTTGGGCGAACCAAAGTGGTTCAGCACCACGTCCATAATAACCGCGAGTCCGCACTCGTGGCACGCTCGCACTAGTTCGCGGAACTCCTCGATGGCGACAGCGCCGGGAGCGGAAGCGTAAGCGTTGGCGACGCCGAAGGCACTGACGGGCATGTAGCCCCAATGATATTCCTCGCTGGCGGCGTGTTCAAATTCGGCGCAAGGGAGCAACTCCAACGCATTCACGCCGAGCGAGCATAGATAATTTCCGTGCGAACGGATGTAGCGGGTCAGCTCACGGTAACCGCCCGTAGCGGCATTATCACCCGATAAACCAAGTAAATCACGCAGGTGGCCTTCCAGAATCACCAAGTCCTCGACCGCCGGGGGTACATAACTGTCGGTGAAAGGCCGCAAGGTCTCCGCTCCGATAATAACCCCGGCAACCTGCGCGGGCCCCACGACCGCACGGGCCCAAGGGTCCACCATCTGCGTCTCGCTGAAGCGATCATCCATCTCGGAATCTTTCCCCAGCAAGGTGACCCAATAATGGCAACCGCTGAGATTCTCCGGAACGGCGGCCGACCAAGCGCCCTGCCCCTCGGGCTTGAGCGTGAGCAGGTGTTCGGCTCCGCCCTCCGCCCGCCGCCAACTCATTTCAACGGCGCGGGCGCGCGGCGCAAAGATGCGAAACAAAGTCGATTGGTCGGTCGTAATCGCACCGAAATTACCTGGAGGCTCCAAGACATCGAGTGGATCGGAAGCCAGGATATCAGCGAGTTCGAGTAGACCGGGCGACTCGTAGATAACGCGGACGGGGCGGGCTTCCGGATCAGCCTCCTCCGCCTGAAAGCGGAACACGTGTCGATCCGTCCGCAAGCGTGACACGACCAAGTTACGATGATAGCCGGCATCGCGACGGACATTGTCCGCATCATGCGGGGGCTCTACCCAGCGGCCCCCGTCACGCAAAAACTTGAACTCCGCGTCCACTTCGCCGCGCAGGACCTCGGCGAGCGGTACGCTCAGCTCAAAGCCTTCAGCGCCATCCACACACACGGGCCGAAGTAGCCAGCGATCCATGTCGAGCGCCCGACCCCAATCATTAAAGGCACCGACGACGGATACCGTACCGTGGGCGACCTCTGGACACAGGGCTTTCCAGAAAAAGAAGTGGGCCTTCCCAGATTCGATCCAGTGCCCCGAGCGCAACGACCAAGCCCGAACGTCGGCCAGCTCCAACGCCACCATGCGAGCGGGCGGATTGAGCGAAAGCGGCGGCAAGCCCGGCCCCACCCAATCCTTGGCAAGCACGACGAGTCCAGAGACCTTTGTCTCCCACCGTGCGCTGGCCAAGTCTCGCGTCATTCTCCGCAATGAGGATGGCGGAAAAACATTTGGCGAGCAAAAGCGGGCTTCCCTCCGTGCCTTCGCTTCACCACGATGCCGGCGTGGAAATAAGCGTACTAGTGAGCGACTGGGAAGGCCACCGCCTCCTGGATTCCGGCGACGGGTTCAAACTCGAGGAGATCGGCGGCGTCCGCATGATCCGCAGCGAGCCCAAAGCTTGGTGGAGCAAATCCCTGCCCGCCAGCGAGTGGGCCCGGGCCGTCGCCGAACACGAGGAAGGCGGCCGCGAAGGTCGCTGGAAACTGAAAGGCAATTGCCCCAAGGAATGGGAGACCCAGCTAGGCAAGATCCGATTCCAACTGCGGTTCATGGACAATTCTAAGCAGTTTGGCGTTTTCGCCGAACAATCCCCGCATTGGAAATGGGTCGCGGCCCGCCAACAGAAGAGCGAGCCCCGCCCCCGCCTGCTCAACCTTTTCGGCTATACGGGTGCCGCCTCGCTGGTGGCTGCCCAAGCCGGCTGGCACGTTACGCATGTCGATGCCTCCAAGCCCGCCGTCGCCTGGGGCCGCCGCAATCAAGAGCTTTCCGGCATGGCCCAGGAGCCCATTCGCTGGATTATTGAAGATGCGATGACCTTCGTGAAGCGCGAGGTGAAGCGTGGCAACAAGTACGAGGCCATCATGCTCGACCCACCCGCCTTCGGCCGCGGTCCGACCGGTGAATTCTGGAAAGTCGAACGGGATCTCGCACCCTTGCTCCGCGCCTGCCGCGAACTCCTTTCCGAGCAAGCGCAGTTTATCCTCCTCACCGTCTACACCATCGACGCCTCTTCTATCCTCTGCCATAACCTGCTCGAGGAGAACACTCACGGGCTGGGTGGTAAGATTGATATCGGTGAACTGGCCCTGAAACAGGAAGGTGCTGGCCGTTTACTCCCGCTTTCTCTGTGGGGCCGCTGGACCGCCCAAGCCAAGGCATAAGCCCTAGCATTAGGTGGCATTAGGCCCGAAGACATTTTAAATAGTTTCCAACCCGGGCTCGTTACCCTCTAAATAGAGGGCGTGAGCCTTGTCCCTGACCAAGCTACCTTCCGCCAACTGGCACAGAAGAACGACCTTATCCCGGTGTGTCTCGACCTGATGGCCGACCTTGAGACCCCCGTCTCGGTTTACGCCCGCCTCCGCGCTCTCGGGTCCCCCTTCCTTTTTGAGTCAGTCACGGGAGGCGACAAACTTGGCCGCTACAGCTTCTGCGGAGCGGCTCCAGCGATGACGCTCACCGCCTGGGAAGATCGCACCGAAATCACCCGCCGCGATGGCTCCAAAGAAACCATCCCGACCCCGGCCGACCCGCTCACGCTGGTTAAGAAGGAACTTTCGGGTCTGCGCGTGGCCAAGGTGCCGGGCCTCCCCCCTTTCGTCGGCGGCATGGTCGGTATGGTGAGCTACGAATACGTTTACCGCGTCGAGCCGACCGTCCCGAAGCCTGCGAAGGATCCGGCCGGCACACCCATCCTTCACTTCATGCTCGTCGATCGCGTCGTCGCCTTCGACAACGCTCGCCAGACCCTGCGCCTCATCGTCAACGCTCGCGTGAAATCGCCGGCCGAAGCGGACGCCGCTTGGGACGCCGCCCGCCAGGAACTGGAAGCCCTCCGCGCCGTCGTGACCGGACCTCGAACCGCCGTAGCCGCCGAACTTCCGGCGATCGCCGAATTCGCCACGGGTACGGCCAATGTCAACCAGACTGACTTCGAAGCCGCCATCCTCAAAACACAGGAATACATCCGCGCTGGAGATTGCGTGCAAGTCGTCCTCTCCCGCCGCACGGATGTGGCCTTTAAGGGCGATCCGCTCGACCTCTACCGCGTGCTCCGACACGTGAATCCGTCGCCCTACATGTTCGTGATGGAAACCGGACGCGACTTCGACGTCGTGGGTGCCTCCCCAGAGGTCAACGTCCGCCTAACGGGGAGACACTGCGAAATCCGCCCGATTGCTGGCACCCGCCCGCGAGGAGTCGACGAAGCAGCCGATCGCCGATTAGAAGCCGAACTCCTCGCCGACCCCAAGGAACGATCCGAGCATCTGATGCTGGTCGATCTCGCTCGTAATGACCTCGGGCGCGTGTGCGTCCCCGGCACCGTCAAAGTGCCTGATTACGCCATCGTCGAACGCTACTCACATGTGATGCACATCGTCTCGCAGGTTGAAGGCGATCTCGCGGCAGACAAGGATGCGTTTGACCTCTTCCGGGCGACTTTCCCCGCCGGCACTCTTTCTGGTGCGCCTAAAGTGCGTGCCATGCAGGTCATCTCGGAACTCGAAGGGGAACGACGCGGCGTCTACGGCGGCGCGGTCGGTTACTTCGGTTTCGATGGAGGACACGATTCCTGTATCGTGATCCGCACCGCCTCGCTGCGTAACGGCATCGCCAGTATCCAAGCAGGTGCCGGTATCGTGGCTGATTCAGTGCCCACGTCTGAGTTCGAGGAAACCATCAACAAGTCTAAGAGCGTGCTCCGAGCGCTGGGACTTGCTGCCGGCCTACGCTCCTAGCCGCATTCCCGTGCCCAAGTCGAAGCCACAGAAGAGCGCCAAAGCAAAGGCGGCAGAGGTATCGGCCCTCGAAAAGCCGCTGAGCCCGCCCGCACCCGTGCCACGCTCAAATCTACCATCAGACACGGATCCCACCGAACCAGGATTACCTTGGGAAGAGTTATCCACAGAGGAGCGTTCGCCGATCCGCTATTACCTCGATCAAATCGGCAAGACGCCGCTGTTGACGCTCGAAGAGGAAACCGCCCTCGCCCGGCGCGTGCTCAAGGGCGATGAGGCCGCCCGGCTGAAGATGATTCAGTCGAATCTCCGCCTGGTCGTGCGCATCGCCAAGGACTACGATGATTTCGGCCTGTCACTCATGGACCTCATCAGCGAGGGCAACTTTGGCCTCATCAAAGCGGTGGAACGTTTCGACCCCGATAAAGGCGGCAAGCTCAGCACTTATGCGGCATGGTGGATCAAGCAGGCCATGAAGCGCGCCCTTGCCTCCAACGGTAAAACTATCCGCCTCCCGGTGCACATGGTCGATCGCATCGCCCAGATGCGCCGTACCGTTAATCGTCTGACGACGGAATTAGGTCGCGAACCCCATAACGATGAAATCGCCCAGGCGATGGAAATCCCCTTGTCGAAGGTGGTGCACATGAAGTCGGTGGCCAATCGCGCCGCCTCGCTTGACCAACCCGTGGGCGAGGAAGGCGACGCTACCTTGGGCGACTTGGTTAAAGACGAATCCGCCCGCACCCCCTTTGAGACCCTACGTGGCAAGTCCGATAATGCCGAAATCGGCGAGATGCTCGCCGCACTGGACCCGCGTGAAGCGGAAGTGCTGACCCTTCGTTTTGGACTCAATGGCGAAAGCCCCCTGACACTCGAGGAAGTGGGAGAGATGTTTAAACTTACCCGTGAACGCGTGCGCCAACTCCAGCAGTCGGCTCTGATGCAATTGCGCCGCATCATGACGGAGCGCCAAAAACTCCTGACGCCCGAAGACGTCCAGAAAAACAAGATGGCTGAGGCCCGGACCGAAGTGATGAGCGAATTCTTCCGCTCCAAAGGCGGACCCGCCAGAGCCAAGCCCCCCCGCACGCGGGAAGGGCTCTGAACCGGTTGCTTATTATTGCTCCCGGGTTGCTCAAGTTCAGTCCAGCCCCGCATCGATTTTAAACATAAGCCTGCCGTTCAGGCAATGGCAGGACCTGTGCTTACAAATAAGCATGATCCTGACTGACTACAAGGGAGCCAATCTTTTCGACGAGCTGGTCGACTCCACGGGAAAGATTCGACCCTACTACCGAAATGTCGCGGATAAACTTTCGGGACTAGGGAACGACGAGTTAAGCCAGAAGTTGCGCAGCCTCGAACTGCTGTTCCTTAAACAAGGAATCACCTTCACCGTTTACGGCGATGACCAGGGCACCGAACGCGTCTTCCCTTTCGATCCCTTTCCGCGCGTTATCCCCGCTGTCGAGTGGGAGCATATCGAAGCTGGCTTAGTCCAACGCATCACAGCGTTGAACCTATTCCTCTACGACGTCTATCACGAGCAGCGCATCATCAAGGACGGCATCATTCCGCCGGAAGTGGTCTTCGGCGCCTCTCATTATCGCCCAGAATTCGTCGGTGTCTCCGTGCCTAAGGACGCGTACATCCATGTTTGCGGTACCGACTTGATCCGTGACCAAGACGGACGCTACCTCGTCCTGGAAGATAACGGGCGCTGCCCTTCTGGGGTCTCCTACGTCCTGGAAAACCGGGCCGCAATGAAGCGGGTTTTTCCGCAACTCTTCAGCGCCAGCGGCGTCCGCCCGGTCGACACCTATCCAGCCGACCTCTTGGCGACCCTGCGCCACGTCGCCCCGCGCGAGAACCCCAACCCCAACGTGGTCCTGCTCACTCCCGGGGTGCACAACAGCGCCTACTTCGAGCACTCCTTCCTCGCCCGGCAGATGAGCATCGAAATCGTCGAAGGCCGCGACCTCATCGCGCTCGACGGCTTCGTGTACATGCGCACCACGCGAGGACTCCGCCAGGTCGACGTCATCTACCGACGCATCGACGACGACTTCCTGGACCCGCAGGTCTTCCGCAAAGATTCCTGCCTGGGCGTTCCGGGCCTAGTCGATGCCGTCCGCCGCGGCAACGTCGCCTTGGCGAACGCCATCGGAACCGGCGTGGCCGACGACAAGGTCACGTACGCCTACGTCCCAGACATGATCCGGTATTACCTTTGCCAGGAGCCCATCCTCGATCAGGTGCCCACCTACCTCGCGTGGCGCGACAGCGATAAGAAATATATCCTAGAGAACCTTCCGAACCTAGTCGTCAAGGCGGCCAATGAGAGCGGCGGTTACGGCATGCTCATCGGGCCAGCGGCCACCGCTGCACAGATTGAAGAGTTTCGCCAGAAAGTGACCGCTCACCCGCGCAACTACATCGCTCAGCCGGTCGTGAATTTCTCCCAGCACCCCACGCTCATCGACGGCGGGCTGGAAGGCCGCCACGTGGACCTCCGGCCCTTCGTGCTTTGGGGCGATTCCATCAAGGTGCTCCCTGGCGGCTTGACCCGCGTCGCCCTCACGCGCGGATCCCTGGTCGTCAACTCATCCCAGGGCGGCGGCAGCAAAGACACCTGGGTCCTCGCGGCCTAAGCTCCACGGCCATGATGCTTTCTCGAGTCGCTGACCACCAGTATTGGATGGCCCGTCAAATGGAACGGGCCGAGAACCTTGCGCGCCTGGTCCGCGTCTCGGAAGAGATGCTACTCGATGATGAGACCCTCGGCCGTGGCACTGCCCAGGAATACTGGACGCCCGTCCTCGCGGCCACGGCCATGGAAGCCCCTTTTCGCATGCTTTACCCTGAACCCAAGTTCGGCGACGTGGCCCGCTTTCTGACCCTCGACCTTCGGAATCCAGATTCAATCCTGTCCTGCATCCGGCAAGCCCGTGAAAACGCCCGCTCCGTGCGCGATAAAATCTCCGACGAGATGTGGGCGGAGATCAACGCCTTGAATATGTTCGTAACCTCGAGTGAAGGCCTGGAACTACTCGAACGTTTCCCGCAGGCGTATTACGAAAAAATCATCTCTTCCTCGATGCTCTTCGACGGCATCACCGACGCCACCCTCACCCGCGACGAGGGTTGGAATTTCCTTCAGCTGGGGCGCTTGCTCGAGCGTGCGGACATGACCAGCCGCTTCCTTGATATCCGCTCGCAGGCCCAGCCGATTGCCGGCGAGTCAGCCTTGGAATCCCTCCAGTGGGGCGCTGTCCTGCGGGCTTGCAGCGCCCACGCGGGCTATCGTCGCGTCCACGGCGGCGAAATCAGCGTCGAAGGCGTCGTGGATTTGCTCCTCTTCTCCAACGAATTTCCCCGTTCCGTCCGCCACTGCATCCGCCGGGCGGACGAAGTTCTGCACGACATCTCCGGTACCCCCACCGGCCGATATTCGAATACCTGCGAGAAAATCACTGGAGCCCTGCTCGCCAAACTGAGTTTCGCTGGCCCGCCTGAAGTCATGGCCCGCGGCTTACACGCCTACATCGATGAATTGCAGTTACAGCTAAACTCGGCCGGGCAGGCCGTCTTCGAGAGTTACGTGCTATTACCCGGCGAGATTAATCGTCATTTCCCGCGCGGCACCCGGCCCGACTCCCTTTCCGACTGGCATCGCGAACAGCAGCAACAACAGCAGCAATAAGGCCCAACTGCCGACATGAAGCTCCGCATTCTGCACCGGACTGAATACCGCTACGCCCTACCGGTCAGGAATAACACCAATGAGCTGAGGGTGACCCCGCTCACCACCCATCGCCAGAAACTCGGTCTCCATGTGGTGCGCGTGGTCCCCGCCGTCCGGATGCGCCGCTACCCGGACCTGTATCGCAACAGCGTGCACCTCTTTGAAGTCGAGGAGCCCCACAAAGATCTGGTCATCGATGTCTCCAGCATGGTCGAGACCCTGGCCACGCCGATTTCGGCGATCCCTACTGACATCTCCCTTTCGCGGGTCCGCAACGAAGAGATTATCGAGACCTTCCAGACCTTTCTGCAGCCTGACGGACCCATTCGCATCACCCCCGATATCTGGCGGGCCGCTGTGGACGTGGAAAATGACCGAAGGGACATCTTCTCGGTAATTCTAGGGCTCATGGAGCTCATCCACACCACCTGTCGCTACGTCCCCGGGGCTACGCACATCGGCACCACCACAGAGGAGTTCTTCGCCCAGCCCCAAGGCGTGTGCCAAGACTACGCCCACCTGCTCCTCGCCCTATGTCGGGCGATTGGCATCCCCGCGCGTTATGTTTGCGGCTACGTCTATGATGCCAAGCGTGGCGACGTCATCGGTAGCCATGCTTCCCACGCCTGGTGCGAAATTTGGATTCCTGACTACGGCTGGCTCGGCGTGGATCCGACAAATAAGAAAGTCATCCATGAAGCCTATGTGGCCTCGGCGGTCGGTCGTGACTACCGTGACGCCACACCGGTGAGCGGGAGCTACTGGGGTGGAGGCGACCGCGAGATGCGCGTCACTGTGCACGTCGAAGCCAAGTAGGACCGACCTCTTTTCTAGTATCGCCCAGCCGACCTTCGCGGGTAAGGTGCACCTGTTCCGTTGGTCCGCACTTCATGAATATCACCCTCCCCTCTCAGGCTCCCACCAACCCTTTTGGTTCGTTTGCCTGTGCTTGGCGGCTCACTCGCCAGATTCATGAAGGCCGTAGCCGACGGGACATTCTCACCAAGTGTTTGGGACGAGCCTTTACCGCTATGGTCGGGCACCGGACTTTCGCCGCCTGGGTCGGCTTCCTCCTACAGCCAGAAAACCGCCCGTTCGTCGAAGCGAACCCCCTGCTCATCCACCGCACCCTACTGGGTTACCTTTCCACCCGCTGGAACGGGGACCGCAAGTTGCACGTGCTTCAGGACTCCTACCGCTTTGCCGTCAGCCACCCGGGTCCGCTCCTGCAGGCCCTCTTAGTCCCAAAGAATGGTGAAGTGACTTTTGCCGAAGTCGCCTTAGGCGAGGAAACGGGCAATATCCGCTATGCCTTGGCCTGGGATGATCGCTTTCGACGTGAGGGCGAATGGACCCTGCGCGTCTATTGCGATAAAATTGGCGGTGAACTTTGCTCCATCGCCTTTGCGGTGGAGGAAGTAGATGGCAAATGGGTCGCTTATGCTGGCGCCATCCAAGGCGGCAGCGGGGCCAATGAAGAAACGATCAAAGCCTCCGCCAAGGCGATGCACGGCGTCCGCGCCAAAGCCATGGCCATCTTTGCCCTCCAAGAGGTCGTCAATACCCTCGGCATCACCCGCCTCCTGGGAGCCGGTAATTCAATCCAGATGAGTAACGGTAAGCACATGATTCATGTTCCTTGGAATAAGATCTCCTTTAATTACGACGGAATGTGGGCCGAAGCCGACGGCAAGCTAGCCGCCGAAGGCTGGTTTGAACTCCCGCTCCGCGAGGAACGTCGCAGCCGCGAGGAAATCAAGGCCAACAAGCGGCCACTCTACGCCCGTCGGTACTCACTGTTTGATCAGCTGCAGGACGCGGTGGCCCAAGGCCTGAAATCGGCCTAATTAGGCAACAAAAAGGGCCCCATTGCCGGGGCCCTTCGTTCAGCCTCTAATCTTAAGATTAGAAGTTGTAGCGAACCGACAGGGTGGTCGCGGAGGTAGCAGCAGACTCGTGCTGGTAACCGGCAGCGAGCTGGACCTGCTTGCTCACGTTGTAAGCGAGTTCGACGCCGTAGCTATTGGCACCCGAAACGCGGGTGTAGTTAGCGGCAGCTTCGAAACCAGCGCCGAGATCGTGGCGGAGGTTGAGGCTGTAGAGCTCGTTGGAGCCGATCGAGACGGTCGCATCGGTGCTGTAGGCAATGTTCTTGAAGACGTAACCAAGGGCAACCACGTCAGCGCCATTGGCGGTGCCGTTGTGACCGATGGTGGTCGCGGCCTGAAGGAGATAGTTCGAGCTGCCGATGAAGGCAGACGCTTCGAGGCCGAAGCCCTGGGTGTGGCAATCATAGCTGACGCCAACGCGGTTGTAGGAGAGACCGGAAGCGGACTGGGCGGAGGCCGCAGCAGCAAGGGTCGTGAGGGTGAGGATCGGGAGGATGTGCTTCATATGCATGGTTGGTTTTAAACTCTAATGCCCTGAAAACAACATTAAACGGCGAAAATGATACATCGCTGCCACATTTGTCACCTACCCAATAAACTGTATCAACAAAAAGGGCCCCGTTTCCGGGGCCCTTGTGATTAACTTCTAATCCTAAGATTAGAAGTTGTAGCGGATAGCGATGTCCGTCGTCGAAGAGCTACCGGAAGCCTTCGAGTACTCAACGCCGACCTGGTACTGCTTGGTCAGGTTGTAAGCAACGCCGATGGCGTAGCCATTGACATGGGCAACGCGGCTGTAGCCAACGTTAGCTTCGAAGTTAGCGCCGAGATCCTTACGGATGTTGAGGCCGTAAGATTCGTTGGATCCAATGGAGAGGGTAGCGTCAGAACCGAAAGCAACGTTCTTGAAAACGTAGCCGAGGGAGACGTTGTCCGTTCCGTTCTTGCTGGTGCCGCCACCGATGGTGGTGGAAGCCTCAACGAGGAAGTTGGACGAACCAATGAGAGCGGAGGCGTCAAGGGAGTAACCCTTGGTGCCGTTCGTCGCATAGGTCAGGCCAACGCGGTTGTAGGAGAGACCGGACGCAGCAGCGCTCTGGGCAGAGGCAGCGGCAGCGAGGGTCGTGATGGTGAGGATCGGGAGGATATGCTTCATAGCGGTGCCAGTATTGCGACAGGCTCGGTTTGAAATCAAGCACCTTTTGCATTATTTTAACCTAACCCCTAAAATAGGTAAATTTATACACCCTAATTCACATCCCCCTGTGAATAAAGCTGGGGGTTATTGATAGTCATGGCTCTTACAAAACAGGACCTCCGTCCATAGGCTAAGCTAAACAGCCTACTTAGAGCGTGTGTGGGCGACCTCCAACCCTCCCAAAACCCTAAAATGCCCTAAAATGAGCCTTTAAATGCATTTTGGCCAAAAACGTCCTGTTTTATAATACAATCGGCCTCTGCTCTCCTTAGAAGGGGGATATTTGCCCGGCACCCCACCCCCACCCCACTTGGGCAACAAAAAACCCGCTTGGCGAACCAGGCGGGTTTAGGAGCGGCCTCGGTGGCGGCTTACTTGCGGCGGAACTTCGAGTTGAACTTCTCGACGCGGCCAGCGGAGTCCACGAAGCGCTTCTCGCCGGTGTAGGCGGGGTGCGAATCCATGGTGACTTCACGGCGGACGACGAAGAACTCGACGCCATCAATCAACTTAGTCTCTTTGGACTTCATGGTCGAACGGGCGGGGAACTCGCGGTTCGTGGAGACATCCACGAAGACGACGTTGTTATATTCAGGATGGCCTTCCTTCTTCATAAAATAGGGTGGTTGCTAAGGGTTAGCCCTGACGCGCCTTGTAGCGAGGGTGCGTCTTGTTGATCACGTAGATACGGCCCTTGCGGCGAACTACTTGGCAATTCGGGTGACGCTTCTTCAGCGACTTGAGGGAGGAGGAGACTTTCATGGTCGGGAGAGCCGTTTTAGGGACGGCAGGTCGGTCAACAAAGGTAACCCATGCACGACTGTCAACGGGATTTCCAAGGCTGGACGCAGTTCTCTGTATTGCCTATGTTTCGACCCATGGAAACGCGCATCCGCCCAGCCACCCAGGCCGACATCCGGGCGATCAACGCTATCTATAACCATTATGTGGGCGGAAGTACCTGTACTTGGCACCTCACCGAGGAAACCGACGAGGGTCGAGCAGCCTGGCTTAAGGCCCGCGGGCCGGCCCACCCTGCCATTGTGATCGAATCCGCAGGGCAAGTGCTCGGCTGGGGCTCGCTTTCATCTTATAACACCCGCCAAGGCTGGTCAGGGGCGGTCGAGGACTCGGTTTTCATCCACCATAACCACCATGGCAAGGGCCTCGGCAAAAAGGTCCTCCAGGAACTTTTGCACCAGGCCGATGCCCTCGGCCACCATTCAGTAATCGCCCGCATCTCCGGCGAACAAACCGCCAGTCGCCAGCTTCACGCCTCACTCGGCTTCGAAGAAAGCGGCATTCTACGCGGCGTCGGACGTAAATTCGGGCAGAAACTCGATTGCGTCTACATGCTGCGCTCACGGCCCCAGCCCTGACCTTGACAGAGGGGAGGCGAACCCTTTGCTCACCTATCCGCTTTAATGCTCAGGTGGTGGAATGGCAGACACGCTGGATTCAGGTTCCAGTGCCCCTAAAGCGTAAGGGTTCAAGTCCCTTCCTGAGCACCAAAAGCAAGACACGACCCCGGCAACCCCGGGGTCGTCCGTTGGCCGATTATCCGAAGCCGTATCCACTTAACGCCTACATACCCATTTTCAGCCCTAGCCCTGACCCCAAACCTTACCCCGGGCCTTCATTGTTAGAGCCTTTACCCCACAAGAACGATTATTGTGCTCAGGGTGCCCCTAGCCTAATCTTCGGGCTATCCCCCGATGGCGGACCTCTCCACATTACCCGACCTGCTGCCTTGGCCATTCTTGGTCTGCAGCCGCAAGGGGGAAGTGCTTTACGCTAATTCCCTCGTCGAACGTACCATCGGCCGTAAGGCCGCCCCAGGCCTCGCGATTGATCAGATTTTTCTGGAATTAGAAAATGGGCTCCCCGCATCCTCCCTGCTGCACTCGGCCGCACGCTGGTCCGCTTGGAGCGGCATGCTCGAACTGCGGAACAATCGCCAAGGCGAACCCAACCGGGCCTTTAAAATCATCCTACAGCCCGACACCCGACTAGACCGGCAGGTCTGGGTGATCTTCGCCGACGATCCGCAAGTCAACGGCGCCCCGCTCCTCACCCCGCGTTCCGGCATGAGCCTCGCCCGGACGCTCATCGAGAACTCGCCGGACTTCATCATCTTCCGAGATATCCAAGGGCGCATCCTCCACACAAGCCGCAGCCTTGATGAGTTCCTGGCGATGCCCTACCGCGGCTTCGTTGCGGACCTGACACTCAGCGACATCCTTTCCAAACGGACCGCCGAGCAATTCAAACAATTCGACGAAGAAGTTATCCGCACCGGCCAGCGCGTCCGCCACGCGGTCATGCATTTTGAAACATTGGATAGCCGTTCCCGACTTGTCCGTGTCGTGCATGAGCGCATCAAGGGCGGCGGCGGCTTACCAAACGGCTTGCTCACCTTCGCGGTCAATATCACCGAATCCGTCGACGAACATAACCGCCTACGCATTGCGCTAGAAAAGGCCGAAGAAGTTGCCGCCGCCAAGTGGCAGTTCGTCGCCAACGTCACACACGAGATCCGCAACCCCATCAACGCCATCCAAGGCCTCTGTGAGACCAATCTGGAAGCCCCCACCAGCCCATTCCCAGAGGTCCTTAAGAAAATCCAGAACTGTGCCGCCGAGCTGGAAGACACCGTGCGGGACGTGCTCGACTTCTCGCGCCTCGATCGCGGCAACGTGAGCATCGAAAGCATCCCGTTTAATCCGGTACGCGCCCTGGAAGAAGTGACCGCCCAGTTCCAACACCAAGCCAGCCGCAAGGGTGTTGAGCTCGCCGCCCTTTGCCCGGCCGACTCCCCGCAATCCGTGCTGGGCGATCCGATTAAGTTTCGGCGCATCCTCGCCAATCTCGTCGGGAACGCCGTTAAGTTCACGGAGAACGGCCACGTGCATGCCCATCTGGAATTCGAGGAGCGTAACGGGCGACTCCGGGCCCAAATCCTGATTGAGGACACCGGCATCGGCATCCCCTCCGAACGAATCGAAAGTATTTTCGAACCATTCACTCAAGCGGATGCCACCACCACCCGCCGTTTTGGTGGCACGGGTCTCGGCCTGACCATCGTCCGGAGTCTCACGCAGGCGATGGATGGCTACATGAAGGTAATCAGCGAAGTCGGTAAGGGTAGCTCATTCATCGCCACCGTGATGGTCGAACCTAACCCGGCATTCGTGCCCCCACCACAGCCCGAGCTCTCGTCCCAACGCATTCTCCTCGTCGCTGGGGATGCCGCGATTCGTAGTTGGCTCAATCAATGCCTAACCTTCTGGGGTGCCACCTGTCAGGAATGCGATTCGTATGAATCGGCGGAAGCAATCTGGGCCGCCGCCTCTTCAACGCCGCAACCTTTCACCCGCGCGGTCATTGACTTACCCGACGATGTCAGCCCACGCCTTCCCGCCATCCCGCGCGAACAAATCATCCTCGTCACCTCATCGGAGCTGGAATTCCACAGCCAAGCCCAACTCTTCCGTCCCGTCACCCTGACCGCCCTCTGGGCTCGCTTCAGCGCGGAGACCCCTACCGACGGAGACCCCGCAACAGCCGCCAGTCGACTCCTGATCCAGCGCCGCCTCCGCATCCTGCTCGCCGAAGATAATGAAGTGAACCGGGAAGTCGCGAGCGCTCGCCTCCGCCGGGCCGGGCATGACGTCAGCGCCACGGTCGATGGGTCGGCCGCCCTAGAGCTCTGGCGAGCCAAGGAGTTTGACGTGGGTATTCTCGATATCCAGATGCCGATTATCGACGGCCTAGGCGTGGCCACTGCCATTCGTGCCGAGGAAAAGTCTAGCGGACGCCGCCGGACGGCCTTACTCGCCTTGACCGCAATGACCCAGGAGCTTGACCGGGCTCGTTGCGAGGCCGCGGGCTTTGACGCTTATCTCGCCAAACCCGTCCGGGGGGCGGAATTACTCCAAAAACTCGAACTTCTGGCCGCTAATCAAGAGATCACGCAGGACCTCATCCGGGGTGATGAGTTCGCCAGCCAATTGGCCTCAGCCGAAGCCGAGGAAGCGGAAGACTTGCGATGCGCCGCCCGCGCCTTCCTCCGCCATTCGGACCAGCTCATCCAGCGGTTCAACGCCATTCAGAAAGCCGACACCGAGGCTCTCAGCCAAGAAGCCCACGGCATCAAAGGCATGCTCTCCCTCATGGGGTGCGCTGGTCTAGCCAAGCTCGCCAATACCATTGAACGGCAACCCGCTGACCCCGGGGTCAAAGTCAGGGCAGATGAGCTCATCGGCGGCTTGCGGAAACTCCAGGAGACCCTACGCTCTCGGACAGACCTGAGCCCCGATGGCCAAGCCGAAAATCAAACCCGAAATCAAGACTGAGACCCTAGTCTCAGCGGCGCCGAAGTGGAACGTGGTCGTGCTCAATGACCCAATTAATTATCAGGGTTATGTCGTCGTCGCTTTCATGAGTGTGCTCCGCATTAACTCCGCCGAAGCCAAGAAGCTCATGCGGGCGGTCCACGTCGACGGACGAGCCACCGTTTGGACAGGCGATCGCGAACGCGCCGAGATGCTCGCCCTTGAACTGCAGCAGTGGCACCTCAACGCCCTCCTCGAAAAAGATGCCTGAACTCCGCCTCAGTATGACCGCGGAAGCACGCACGGTGCTCACGGATCTCCTACGCCTCATCGCACCCGCCGCCGCACGCGTCGCCGTCAATCGCGCCAACATTCCCGATACCGACGTGGAGGTCGCTGGATTCTGGACCGAAACCCTTTCCGCCCAAGCCTCCGAGGAAGCCCGCTTGCTTGCAGCCGCCTTCACGAATGCAAAGGGCGACCCCGCGGTGGTGATTCTGAAGAACGATGCCCAAGCCCACGCTTTCCTCCGTGCGCTCTCGGCGGTACGCCTCGCGCTGCGCGACCTCGTCTTTGCGGATATTACCGACGCCCAATTAGAGAGTAATGACGAGTTGGACGACGAATCGCTGCCCACCGAGAAACGACATGCGTTGGCCTGCTACGCCTGCTTTGGACTGTTGCAGCAATCGCTGATCACGCAGCTCTGCCCGGAAGCCTTCGATTGAGCGAGAAATCGATTGAAGACCCCGCCCCTCTGACCAACAAACGAGAGGTGCTCAGCGGCTTACTCAGTTTCCTTTCCACGCTCCGCTCTTTCGGCCGCCAGGTACTCGCACTGCCCCGACCCCGCCTGCTCCCCATCGCAGGCGTCTTGAGCTCAGCCAACAGCGTCACTTTTAAGGCCGACACGATTGCTGGACTGAATGTCGCCCTGCTCGCCTTCCCGATGTCGATGGCCTTTGCCATGAAGGCCGGCCTGCCCATCTGGTGCGGGCTCGTCGGTTGCGGCGTCGCCGCACTCATTGCCCCCATCTTCAGCGGCTCCGCCAATCTCTCGGCCGGCCCAACCAACGCCTCCGCCGCACTACTGTTGGGATCCTTCGCCACCCTCGGGGCCATCACCCCTGAGCTACGTGCCTCCGCCCTACCCACGTTGGTACTCATGGCCGGATTCTTTCTGCTGCTCACCTCATGGCTGCGTCTCAGTGGCTTCGCCGACTTCGTCCCGCGCACAGTCATCTCTGCTTACATCGCCGCGGCCGCCCTGCGCGTCATCGCCCTGCAACTCCCCACGGTTGTCCGCATGGGCGAGGACTACATGGCCAGCAGTTTGCCTGAGGTGCTCTGGGACACCGCACGAATGGGCAAAGCACTCATCAACCCTGACCTCGGCTTGGCCATGATCACCGCCATCGCTTACTTCCTTCTCCGTCCAAAGTATGGCGCGGGTAAGGCGATTCTCGGGTCCGTCGTCCTCGCAACCTTTGGAGCCATCCTCGCGCAGAACGTCGCCCTCAGCCAAGGTAGCCATGGCGAATTAGTCCGCTACGTCGGCGATGCCGCGAAAGCTGGCTCAGCCTTACACCTACCAGACTTTTCGGCGCGCACACTCTCGACACTCTTCTCGCCGGCGTTGGCGCTCGCGGTACTCATCGTCATCGAGGGCACCGCCAATGCACGTGCCTCGGCGCTCAAGACTGGCCGCCCATCGGACCTACATCAGGAAGTCTTTGGCCTTGGTATGGCCAATATTGCCTGCGCTTTTACCGGCGGGATGGCCGCCTCTGGCTCTATAAGTCGCTCCGCCCTCAATGTCGCCAGCGGGGCGCGCACCGCGCTGGCTTCCGTGCTCTGCGGCACCTTCATCCTCACGGCACTCTTCATCGCCTACAAGGTCGTCGCCCTCGTCCCGCTCTCGACCCTCGCGATACTCGTCATCCTAGCGGAAATCGAGTTGGCGAACTTCTCGGCCATAAAACTTATCTTAAAATCTGGCGCCCAAGATCGCACGGTCTTCCTCGCGACCTTTGCCACCGCCCTCCTCGCCCCGCTCGATGTGGCCATCTTCTTCGGCACGGCCGTGGCGGTGGCCTTTTACCTTAAGCAGACCTCGAGCCCGGAGGTCGTCGAATACGACTTCTCTGATACGGGTGAAATCCGCGAACGCCCAAAAGGCCAGGGCACCACGGGTATCTCAATCCTCCATGTGGAGGGCAGCCTCCATTTCGGCGCCACCCAAGCTTTCCACGAACATCTCCGGCGCGCCTCGGCCGACCCCAACCTCAAGGTGCTCGTGCTGAAGTTCCGTGAGGCCCTCTACCTTGACGCCAACGGCGTACTGCTCCTGCGCGATCTAGCTGACACACTGAAGTCCGACGGGCGCCACCTGATTCTCTGCGAGGCGAAGGCCGATACGATGAAGATTATCGTCAACGCGGGTCTCGACCAGTCGGTCGGAACGGAGAACGTCTTCCCGTTCGACGAAGCCAGCCCCAACCTCGCCCTCGCCAAGGCCGTCCGGCGCGCCCGCGAACTGGCTGGCGGCGGCCAAGCCGTGCTCCGCATCGTAACCGCCCCGCACCCCGATCTACCCCAGCCGGCATCCGCCTCGGGTGAAGATTGGCAGATTTAGTCATCCCCCGCCGTTTTTCGGGCAAGCCACGCCAGGGGCCGCCGCTTTTACGGCGGTTTTTGAATTATGGCTTGAAGCCCGCCCTCCGACTCCCCCTTTTGGGTTAGTCTGTTCGAAAAAACGCCACCCCCTTCCCAAGCACCATGAGCCACTACAGCGAAATCCAAAAGCACCTCGGCACCGAAGCCGAAAACCTCCTCGGGTTCAATAACCCGAAGATCAAGAAGGAGCAGATCCACTCCCCTCGCGCGGATTGGGTCGATCACGCCTTCTCCGCCTCGGACCGCAACAACCGCGTCCTGGCCAACCTCCAGCGCCTCTATGGCTCCGGCCGCCTCGCCAACACTGGCTACGTCTCGATCCTCCCGGTCGACCAGGGTATCGAACACTCCGCCGGCGCCTCCTTCGCCAAGAACCCGATCTACTTCGATGGTGAGAACATCGTGAAGCTCGCCATCGAAGGCGGTTGCAACGCGGTCTGCTCCACCTTCGGCGTCCTCAGCAGCGTCTCCCGCCGCTACGCGCACAAGATTCCGTTCATGGTGAAGATCAACCACAACCAGCTGCTCACCTACCCCAACGTCGGTGACCAGGTGATGTACGGCACCCTGAAGCAGGCCGCCGACATGGGCTGTGCCGCCGTCGGTGCGACCATCTACTTCGGCTCCGCCGAGACCAACCGCCAGATCATCGAAGTCTCCCAAGCCTTCCAGCAGGCCCACGAGCTCGGCATGGCTACCGTCCTCTGGTGCTACACCCGCAACAACGCGTTCAAGACGAAGGAGAAGGATTTCCACGTGTCCGCCGACCTTACCGGTCAGGCCAACCACCTCGGCGTCACAATCTGCGCTGACATCATCAAGCAGAAGCTTCCGGAAAATAACGGCGGCTACCTCGCGATCCAGGCCACCGAGTCCTCCTACGGCAAGATCGACAAGCGCATGTACACGGACCTCTCGACCGATCACCCGATTGACCTCACCCGCTACCAGGTCGCCAACTGCTATATGGGCCGCATCGGCCTCATCAACTCCGGCGGCCCCTCGGGAAATAACGACTTCGCCGAAGCCGTTAAGACCGCCGTCATCAACAAGCGCGCGGGTGGCCAGGGTCTCATCTCGGGTCGCAAGGCCTTCCAGCGCCCGATCGAAGAAGGCGCGAAGCTCCTGCACACAATTCAGGACGTCTACCTCACGAAGGAAGTCACGATCGCCTAAGGCGACCGTCATCTCCCGACCAAAGCCCCGGCAACTGCCGGGGCTTTTTGTTGGGTGACGATCCAGAGGGAGGGGCAGCACCACGTGCTGTCCTCCGGCTCCAGGTAGAGGCGCGATTGCGTCGCGTCCGTGGGCGGACGGAGGTTCACAAGGTCAAAGACTTTACCCGGCGCATCGCACCTATCGCGGCGAACGGACGCCACGCAGTGGCGCCCCTACCTACCAAACAATAAGGCCCAGCCATCTCGCGATGACCGGGCCTTATTCTACGAACTAGGCCGCTTACTTAGTCGGCGCGAGATCGGCTTCAGTCAGCACGGGCTTACCGACTTCACCTCGCAGGGCCTTGACCTGCTCAGGCTTCACCGCGGAAGCGGAGTTACCAAAGCTGTTGCGGACATACGTAAGCACGGCGGCAATCTGCTCATCGGTCTGCTGGGCCTGAGCGGGCATCGGTACGGGCGTGGTGTAAGCCTTGCCTGAAACATGGATCGTGCCCTGCAATCCGCGCAGCTGGATGCGAATCAGGTTCTCGACCGGACCATTGACCCAGTTCGATTTGGCTAGGGGCGGCGCAATGACGGTGCCTTCGGCGTTCGGCCCGTGGCAGGCCATGCATAACATAAAGCCCTGCTTACCCGCAGCCATGACGGCCGAATCCATGCCCACCACGGCGGCCACTGGCTTGATGGTGGAGATATCCAAGGGCTTAGGCTCAGCCAGCTGGGCACCTTTGGAGCCCTTCGGCGCCTTGTCCAAGGTCGACAGCCACGCCACAAGGTCGCGCACCTCATTCAAGGAAAGCACTGCATCGAGCGCTGGCATGCCCGAAACCGGGGCGGTCATGGACTTGATGTCCTTCCGCGCAACCCGCCAAGGGTTACCCGCAATATCCACATCGACGTAAGCGGGGGACTCCTTGATGAGCGCTCCGACCAAGGCGCCGCCATTGGTGAGTTCAATATTCACAGAGCCATAACCCCCCACAACGACCGCGTTTGAATACACAATCGATTCGAGCAGGTAGCGTCGATCGCCACGCGTGGCGACGCCGAGTAGATTCGGGCCAGCCTCGCCGCCCGCCGCATGAGAGTCACTGGATGCGCGGTGACAGCGCAGACACTGCCCCGCAGGCAAGGCCTGAAATAATGCAAATCCGTTCTTGGCATCCCCACCTTCCAGCGCGGGCATCCATTTGGCGAGCTTGTCGGCCCCGCCCGCCAGTGATTTCTGGACGACAGCGAGGGCGGTCTTCACTCCTGGCTCGGAACGCACAGCGGCCGCTTCAAGTAATTCAATGGCTGCTGGCGAGATGCCCTTCGCTTTCTCCAAGGCCTGCAGGCTCTCGACGAAGACAGCTTCAACGCCATTAGCCTGCAGTTTCGCCAGAGCCTTCCAGGCGCCCTGTCGGCGAGCCGCCGATCCGTTCGAAGTGGACTTGGAAAGCTCGATGAGTCCCTGAGCCGGATTCAAATGCGCCAAGGCACCGATGGCGACCATGGCCACCTCGTCTTGTTTGTCCTTAGAGTAGCGATCCGCAACGGTGGTCAAATCCGTGGGCTTGCGCTCGAGCCACAACTCCAGCGCCTTCGCCCGGGCGGAGCCACTGAGCTTCGAGTTAGCGACGAGGCTGGCGAGCAACTCATTCGAAAGTGATGCGACCTCGAGTCGATATTGCTCAACCAATTCCAAGGCGGCGCGGAGGGTTTCGGAATCGCCCTTCAGGAGAGCCGGCAAGGCGGCACTGAGGCTAGGGCTGAGTTCTTTCACGTCGCGCGGAAGGAGCGGCGACCAATGGGCCGTGGACTGGTCGACCGGGTAAGGGTTGGTCCACTGAGCGAGCAGGCGTAAGGCCTCGGCTCGGGCCTCGGCCGGCAGTTTCTCGTTGGTAGCGATGGCCACCACGCGGGCGGCATTCTTCTCGCCGCCTAAGCGGAAAGCGCTGTGCGTCAGGCGGCGCAGCATGAAGGTCGTCCACTGACGTGAGCCGAGATCATCAATCAGCGCCGCAACGGCCGGGCGGCCAGGCTCAAGCCCAAGGTCGTGCACCGCCCGGATGGCCTCATCGGCAACCACGGTGGACTTATCGTTCACGAAGCGAGCGGCGGAAGGATCCAGACGGCGACGCAGGGCGATGACGGCGGCGAGGCGCACGGAAGCGTTATCGTCCTTGGCGACAGCGTCGAACGACTCCGCGGTCTTGCAAAGATGATCGATGGCGAAGGAACCGGCGTGACGGATAATCGGGTCGGCATCGGCATTCTCCCTCAACATAGCGAGTACTT
>Ga0136642_1000048_pt1 | contig 77617 bp, 76 predicted proteins | sample LowCatLa1302831Y_FD_115313 | JGI IMG/M metagenome (GOLD analysis project Ga0136642, IMG submission 115313) | Freshwater microbial communities from Lower Cathedral Lake, Yosemite National Park, California, USA - 13028-31Y | ecosystem: Environmental > Aquatic > Freshwater > Lake ... | reverse complement strand
TTGGCGGGAATCTGCATGCGTCCATTCTGCCCTACGCATGGTCGACCTAAGGTGTCTGAGGTGTTCGACGACTTCGCCCGACGAAATCTCTATCTCTGCACGGGTCTGCGTGACGACATGGCCACTTTTCTTCCCTCCGTGTTGCGTGGAGGAGTGGACATCGTTCAATTGCGAGAGAAAATTAGTCCCCCGCACGAGCAGGTCGACGCCGCCCGCGAGATGCAGGCCATCTGTCGCGATTTTGGTGTCCCTTTTATTATCAATGATTCACCGGAACTGGCCTTTGACCTCGGCGCGGATGGGGTCCACGTCGGCCAAGACGACGTGTCGGTGGCACGTTGTCGCCAATTGCTCGGACCACACGCAGTAGTGGGCCTGTCCACGCACAGCGATCCCGAGTTTGACCTGGCGATGACCATGGCCGCTACCTATCTGTCCGCGGGGCCTATTGAAGCCACTCCCACCAAGCCGGGACGCGCCGGGACGGGTGAAACCTTCGCGCTCGGAGCCGCGGCTCGCTCTCCCCAGCCGGTCTTCGTCACGGGAGGCATCACTCCTCAGCGCATCGAGGAGCTGCGCCCACGGGGGCTCTCACATTTCGTAGTGGTTCGCTACCTCACCGAGGCCGCAGATCCTTTTGCGGCAGCGAGCGCCTTGCGCGCGGCACTCCACGACGACTAACGGTGTCGGTCTAACCAGCCGAGCAAAGTAGCGACCATGCGTGGATCAGCGCGCAACGCGTGTCCGGCGCTTTGAATAATGCGGAGTTCCGCGCGACCATCCGCGGCGGCGACGAGTTCGCGCGCTTCGCTCACGTTGACCTCGTGGTCATCGGTACCGTGGCCCACCAAGAGGCGGCGAGGAACTACGGCCGCGGCCGCGGCGAGCACGTCCAGGGCCGCAAAATCACGATTGAGTTCTTCGGCGGTGGGGAGATCCACGGCCGGATCGACCACACCCGCGGTGACTAAGGCCTGGCGAAACACCGCCGCGTCACCCATCCAGCGATCAAGGTGCGCGGGAGTAGCGAAGGTGGCCACCCCCCTGATGCGTTCGTCAACGGCAGCCTGCAGCAAGGACAAGGATCCCCCAAAACCAAACGCGGCGACCGACAAACGTCGCTCACTCGACGCCACGCGTTCGAGCAGAGCCTCGAAGTCCTGGCGCCACTGACCGAGCGAGAAGGTTCCCGTCGATCCACCCACTCCCGAGAAAGTGCCCGTGGCGACCAACCAACCGGATTCGTTCGAGAGGTGTTCTGCGAGTTCTGGCAAGAGACCCGCGGCGTGACGACCCATGCCGGCTTGACGGGGAAGTCCGTGCACCAAGAGGAGCACATGATCGTTAACCGGACGGCTGGCGGCCGTCGCGATGCGGAGGTCTAATACCGACGGCCCGCTCGTCAACTGTTCGTGGACGAGCACGGAGTATTAAATGCCCAACTTCTCGGCCAGCAACTCGCGGTGGTAGGCGGGGTCGCCCAGCATCAACTCGGAACTCTTCGCGCGCTTGAAGTACAGGTGCGCGTGGTGTTCCCAGGTGAATCCAATGCCACCGTGAATCTGAATGTTTTCAGCCGCGGCGTGGAAGTAGGCCTCGGAGCAGTAGGACTTCGCCAAGGACGCAGCGATAGCCAGTTCTTCGTTGTCCTCTTGCGCAGCCCAGGCGGCGTAGTAGGCAGCGGACTTCGCGGACTCAACTTCGAGCAGCATGTCGGCGCACTTGTGCTTGATGGCCTGGAAGGAACCAATGGGGCGACCAAACTGCACGCGATTCTTGGCGTATTCCACGGCATTGTTCAACACGCGCTGGGCGCCACCGACTTGCTCGGCAGCCAAGGCGGCGGCGGCAATCTGCAAAGTCTTGGTGATGCCCGCGGTGGCGGCGCCATCGACGGAGATCAAGGTCGCGGGCGTGTTAGCAAATTCCAACTTGCTCTGCTTGCGGGTTTGGTCCATGGTGGGAAGCCAGGTGGTGGTAAGACCAGCAGCCCCCTTGTCCACGGCGAAGAGCGAGACGCCCTTGTCGGTCGTGGCGGTCACCAGAATCAGTGAAGCCGTCGAGCCGTCGACGACGTAGTTCTTCACGCCGTTCAGGGTGAATGCGTCACCCGATCCGGAAGCGGTCACGCCGGTGTCGCTGACGTTCCAGCTTCCCGCGTTGTTGGTGAGCGCCAGAGTGGCGATCGTGTCGCCGGCGGCGATGCCCGGCAAGTACTTCGCCTTGGCCGCGTCAGTGGCGGTAGTCAAGAGGGCGTTGGACGCGAGAGCAACGGTGGCGAAATACGGCGAGCACAGCAGGGCGGCACCCATTTCTTCGAAGACCACGTAGAGCTCGACGGGGCCAAAGCCCTGGCCACCAAATTCTTCGGGGATGCCGAGACCTTGAAGGGCGAGTTCATTGGCCATCTGTGACCACACGGCGGGGTCGTAACCATCTTCGGTCGCCATCAGTCGACGAACGTCAGTTTCCGATGACTTCTCATCCAAAAAGCGCTTGACCATCTTGCGCAGTTCATCTTGCTCTTCGCTGAATCCAAAGTTCATGGGGTTCCTCTTCGCTCGGTGGCCCCTCGGCGGGCGGACCACGACTATGTGAGATTAGCCAATTTTTCGAAGGGCGATTCGTGGCAAGGTGGGGGGGTGGAAAATGTCGATTTAGTCTGGTCCAATGCGCAGGCCGAAGTCCACCGTTTTGTGGTGGGGCCGGTAGCCAACAACGTCTACGTGGTGCGCTGTCGCAGTACCGGCGAGGCGACCCTGATTGATGCCGCCAACGAGCACGAACGCCTTCTGCGGGTGGCGACCCAGCTGGGGGTGACTTCGGTTCTCGAAACCCACGGTCACTGGGATCACGTGGGGGCCGTCACCGAGGTCAGGGCAGCGGGAATTGGGGTCTGGGTCCGCAGCGAGGACGCCCACCTGCTCCCTAGCTACGACCATCTCCTCGAGGATGACGACAGTTTTTCGGTGGGACGACTGCGTCTGAGCACTATTCACACTCCGGGGCACACCCCCGGGTCAATTTGCTTCGCCCTCAACGACACTCCTGTTCTTTTCACCGGCGACACCCTCTTTCCGGGAGGTCCGGGCAACGCCACCTTTGAGGGCGGCGACTTTACGACCATTATTCGCAGTATCGATGATCGACTCTTTCGCCCCTTCGTGGCCGACACCCTGATATTCCCCGGTCACGGTGATAGCTCCACTATCGGCGCCGAGCGGCCTCATCTCGATGAGTGGGTGGCCCGAGGTTGGTGACCGGTCCGTGTTTTCTCATACGTCGGTAGGATGAACTCATGAGTACTCCCCTCCTCGAACTCGTCGACGTCCATGCCACGGCTGACGGCAACGAGATTTTGAAGGGTCTCTCGCTGCGCATCTTTGAAGGTGAAGTCCACGCCATCATGGGCCCCAACGGTGCCGGAAAATCCACCCTGGCCAACGTAATTATGGGCCATCCCGGCTACCAGATCACTGCCGGGGAGATATATCTTCGCGGCCAAGCCCTGTCTGCGTGGAGCCCGGACGAGCGTGCTCGTCAGGGAATTTTTCTGGCCTTTCAATACCCCGAGTCCATCAGTGGCGTATCGGTGATCCAATTTCTCCGTCAGGCCATCGCCGCACGCAAAAATTTCGAAGAGCTCAGCGTCTTGGAAGTCCGTCTCGATCTCATGGAATGGATGGATCGCCTCGGTATGGATCCCGCCTTCGCCGAGCGCCACCTGAACGATGGCTTTTCTGGCGGTGAGCGTAAGCGCAACGAAGTTCTCCAGATGGCCCTTCTTGACCCGGAAGTTGCCGTACTCGACGAAACTGATTCGGGCTTGGACATTGACGCGCTGCGCGTGGTTGCTCGTGGGGTGCGCACCGTTCGCGAAGCACGTCCGCACATGGGCACCATTGTGGTAACGCACTACGTCAAATTGCTCGAAGAGCTCGTCCCCGACCACGTCCACGTCCTGGTCGATGGCCGCATCGTTCAATCAGGCGGCGTGGAGCTCGCCACCGTCATTGAAACCTCAGGCTACGACGCCTTTCGAACGGTCCCTGCGTGAGCGGATACGACCCGGCCCTCGTGCGAGCCGACTTTCCCCTGCTCAGCAGGGTTATTCACGATCATCCCATCGCCTATCTCGATAGCGGGGCTACGTCGATCTCTCCCGCGAGCGTCATCACGGCGATGTCGCACTATTACGAAAATTCCCACGCCAACGTCCACCGCGCCGTCTACGTGACCGCCGAAGAAGCTACCGCCACCTACGAAGGGGCTCGACGTCGCGTCGGACGCTTTATTGGTGCACCTCATCCGGATGAAGAAGTGGTCTTTACCAAAAACGCCACGGAAGCCTTCAATCTCTTCGTCAAATCATGGGGGGCCTCGCAGCTTCGTCCCGGTGACGTCGTCGTGTTGAGCGAGATGGAGCACCACGCCAACATCGTGCCGTGGTTTCAATTGCGCGATCAGATCGGAATTGAAATTCGATTCATTCCGGTCAGCGACGACTTCCGTCTGGATCTCTCCGGGCTCGACGAATTACTCGTCGGCGCCAAGGTCGTCAGTGTGACCGGCATGTCGAACGTGCTCGGCACCATCAACCCCGTCCGCGAACTCGCGGACCGGGCGCACGCGGTGGGGGCCATTTTGGTGGTCGACGCCGCACAATCGGTTGCCCATTCGGTCACCAACGTGGTGGAAATGGGAGCGGACGCCATCATGTTTTCCGCGCACAAGATGCTGGGACCCACGGGGCTCGGTGTCTTGTGGGTGCGGCGAGAAATTCTTTCGGCGATGCCCCCTTTTCTCGGTGGAGGCGGAATGATTGCCGACGTCACCCTGGAGGGCTTCACGGCCGCATCGGGTGTCACGCGATTCGAAGCCGGCACCCCACCCATCGCCGAAGCTGCCGGTCTCAGCGCCGCGGTTGATTATCTCGAAAAGCTCGGTATGGCGGCCATTGCCGATCACGAGGCGCAACTCACCGGACACACCCTGGAGCGTCTGGCTACGGAGTTCGCGGGACGTGTCCGCATTCTCGGACCGTCCACGCTGGAGAAACGTGGGGGCGTGATTTCTCTCGACGTCGAGGGCGTCCACCCTCATGACCTCGCTCAAGTTCTCGACCAATTTGGGGTGTGCGTTCGTCCCGGGCACCACTGCGCCAAGCCCCTCATGCGGCGCTTCGGCGTGGTGGCCACGGCTCGCGTGAGTTTTGGCCCCTACTCCACTCTCGGCGACCTCGACGCTCTCTTCGACGGTCTGCATCATGCCGTGGGAGTCTTTGGATAATCATGGCCGGAATGGAAGACCTCTACAAAGAGATCATCATGGATCACTATCGTTCCCCGCGTAATCGCGGGGAACTGCTCTCACCTCCGGCAACACGCACCGAAGGCTTTAACCCTCTGTGTGGCGACGAAATTGTGGTGTACCTCATTGTGGAAGACGGCGTATTGACAGATATAAAAATGACCGGTCAGGGATGCTCGATTTCCCAAGCGTCGGCGTCACTCATGTCCGCCGCCGTGAAGGGTAAGCCTCTCAGCGATGTGCGTGAGCGAATCGATACCTTTAAGGCCTTGATGACCGTGCACGAAGCCGCTCTTGACGGCGAGGCGAGCGACGCCGTCGACCTTCGTCGTCTCGGGGAACTCGCCGCCTTGCAGGGAGTAGTCAAATTTCCGGTGCGCATCAAGTGCGCCACCTTGGCCTGGAACACTCTCATTCAGGGGCTGGAAGAAATTTCCCCGACCTAGCAGGCCATGGGATTAAAGAATTCGCTGACGTCCGCGGCGGCGGTCGGAACGGTAGCGGGATTACCGGGCTTGAGCGGGTGACCCGGCGTGGCCTTCGGTGGGGCAATCGTCGGTGGCATAAATGGCTGGTGATCGAGACCAATCGGCAGCAGAGTAGGCGTCGTTAATTGACTGCCGAAAATACTGACGAGGAGTTCCTGTGCCTGCGGCTCTTGTTCCACGAGTGAGTCCCCCACGTAGGGGACGTTTCCCGCGCTGACGTAGGGCAAGGTGTAGGTCTGAAATTTTGGCCCCGATACGCCGTGGAAGGTCATCGCCATGCCAATCAACTGACCGAGACTCAAGCGTGAGTCGATTACCAGACCCTCAGGAATCTTGCTCAAGGCGCTGGCTAATACCACCGGGTTGTACTGCTTCTTCGCCTGCGTGACCATGCCGCGGATGAATTGGTCCTGTCGTTGGATACGGCTGATGTCACTCAAACCATCGCCGTGCCACGCACCTTGGTAGAAGTACTCAAAGTGCCGGCTCCGTGCGACCGCCAAGGCCTGAAATCCCGATACCAATTGACAACCGGGGTGGGTGATGGTGAGCCCCGACCAGGCGTCACGAGAGGGATAGGGGAAGTTCAAATACACGCCGCCCAAAGCTTCGGCGATATTCATGACTCCCGCAAAACCGACCTGCACGACGTAGTTGATCGGAATGCCGAACGTTTTCTGGATGGTCTGGACGAGAAGGTCGGGACCTTGAAAATACGTGGCGTTGATTTTCCCCAAGTGATTCTGAAAATACGCGGCGGCGGCCGGAAGAAGTTGCACCACCAAGTCGCGGGGAATCGAGATCACTTGCACGGTGCCGTTGGACGGAATGAAGTGCATAATTTTGATCACGTCCGAGCGCTGGCCTGTCGTGAGACCGGAACTCGCTCCGGTCTGAGCGGCCACCGCACCGCTGAGTCCCGCGCGTGAATCCGAGCCGATGTCGAGAACGTTGAAGGGTTGTCCCGGGATAACGGGGGTATCCGCGTTTACCGTAATTTTCTGAATCCGGTCATAGATGACGCGCGTATAGATGTAGCTTCCGCCGATTACCCCTCCGGCGAGAACGGCACAGGTAATCGCCACGATAGCCACCACGCGCCGATTGACCCGAAACGGCAACCGAGAGGTACCCGGTCGCGTCGTGGATCGACGACTCGATTTTTTAACACCGTTACGTTTGTCGATGGCCTCGCCTAAGTCCACCAGTCGCTGCTCGTTAGCCAAACGACCCGATTCTTTAGATCGTGGCGCGGCATGGCGTCGTCGCTGGTCGCGTGAATTAGGCATTAGTGCAATTTACCTTGAGGGTTGAACAAGCGTCGTCGTCTTAGAGGAAAATTATTTTTGTCGGAACGGTTCGTAGCCGTCACGCTCGAGAACTTCCACGAGCTCGGGCCCGCCACTGGTCACGATGCGTCCATCCGACATCACGTGAATGACGTCGGGGGTGAGTTCCTGAAGCAAACGTCGGAAGTGAGTAATCGCGAGGACACCCAAATCCCACTCCGTGGTGGCTTCTTGCAGTCGGCGAGCGACCATGCCGAGGGCGTCCACGTCGAGCCCCGAGTCAATTTCATCCAGAATCGCCACGTGCGGTCGGAGCACGCCCAATTGAACAATTTCCGCGCGCTTGCGCTCGCCACCAGACAAGTCCACGTTCACGAAACGCTCCAGAATCGAATCCGGTAGGCCCACGGCCTGCGCCTCGCGCCGAATATCATTCGCCACGCGCTGCGGATCCGCACCGGCCGCAATCAGCATGTCGGAAGGACGAACTCCCGGAACTTCCATGGGTTGTTGCAGCGCGAGAAATAGGCCTGCCCGCACTCGTTCCCACGGAGCGATGTGCAGCAGCTCGACCCCGTCGAGGGTCGCGGAACCCGAGGTCACGTGGTATCCCGGTCGCCCGGTCAGGGCGTGGGCCAGTGTGGACTTGCCAGATCCATTTGGTCCCATCACCACGTGCACTTCACCCGACGACACGGTAAGGGAGAGGCCCTTGAGAATTTCTTTCTCCCCCACACTCACGTGCAGGTCGGTGATGACGAGTTGGTGACTCACGGGAGTTCCACTTCTACCTGGCCATTAACGACCGTGACACGATAGGTAGCTACCTTCTGAGTAGCCGGAAACGATACGGGCAGGCCAGTCACGAGGTCGAACTGCGCCCCGTGGCGCTCACACTCGATCTCGCGACGTTCCACGTTCACTTCACCTTCCGAAAGGGGGAAGTCCTCATGCGAGCAGCGGTCGTCGAGAACGTAAAAGTCTTCGCCCAGGCGAACTACGACCAAGGTTCGTTGGCCGATAGCTACCTTCGTCGCGGCACCAGCGACGAAGTCGCTCACTGGTCCAAGGAGCGTGGTGGTGGTCATACGCCCACCTTCGCGATGACGTCCCTGACGTCGCTCGCTACCAAGTCGGCCACGGCCTGTGGGAGTGAGACGGTCATTTCGTTAAAGAAGCCCTGCACCAAGAGGCGTTGGGCGTCTTCCGGCGGCACACCGCGCGACTCTAAATACCAAATTTGCAGTTCGTCCAATGGGCCCACGCTGGATGCGTGTGCGCAGACCACGTCGTTTTCGCGAATATCGAGGTTCGGAACCGTGTCGGCGTGTGCGTCGGGTGACAGGAGGAGATTGACATTGGTCTGGCGTGCATCCGTGCGTCGCGCACCGTTTTCGATTTCGATCAGTCCGGTATAGACCGAGCGCGAACGCTCCGCCACGGCGCCCTTGGACAAGAGGGTGGAGTTCGTTCGTCCGACGCGGTGATTCTGGTGCGTACGGAAATCGTGCACTTGATCACCCGAGCCGAGGAAGGTGGTGTGCAGCACGTTGGAGGCACCGGCGCCGAGAAACTCGGCGTCATTGCGGGCGCGGTTGTAACGAGCGCCCAAACCCACGATGGCTTGGTGCACGCGAGCATCACGTTCGAGAAATGACGTCGTACGCGCGACGTGCCACGCCGAATTAGCCAAACGCTGAAAAGTGGAGATGCGTAATTCGCCATTCGCCGCGACGAAGAATTCGCTGAGCGGCACGACCAGCGCGTCGGCGCCGCCGACGTAGAACTCCATAATGTTGACGCGAGACCCACCACCCACGCTCACGCGAAGATTGAGAAAAGTCGAGCTCGACACCACGTCGTGAATAATCACGATCGGGCGGTCGACGTCCACTTGGTTGGTGACGTCAATGTCCAAGGTGTGCGGAGCGAGCGCGCCGGACATCAAGGCGAAGGCGTCGTCGTGGTAGCGAGCAGCGAAGCTCTGTCCACCCCGTGATTCTCCGGCCGCAGTACTCGTGACGCTCACGCCGGTCAGGGCGCCGGTGACGTCGGTGAGTTGCCCGTTGTGCGTGCGAATCACCATGCCCGCGACCGCGACGGCGGGGCGTAGTTCGACGGGAATGTCGCGCGAGGTGGGCTCGGAGTTCACGCGATAGGGCTCGAGTGAAAATGAACTCAATGGGGCGTATCGCCAGACTTCGTCAGAAGTGGTGGGCAAGCCGACTGTCTCGAAGGCGCGCCAGAGTTCCCGACGAGAATCATCGGGCGAAAGGGTGACAAAGTCAGTTGTTGCTTCAAGGAATGTGGTCATAAGTGAACCACGACCATGCTACCGGCGACGCCAAGAAAAGTGCCCCCTGACCTGTAATCTCAAGGAAACAACAAAGGGGTCCCATGCCGTTCCAATCAGATGTCGTCACTCTCGAAGTAACCGGGCACATTGCGACGATTTGGCTCGACCGACCCGATCAGCGAAACGCCATGGGTAGTGCCCTGTGGACCGGACTGACCGACGTCGCCGCCGCCATCAATAATGACCGCTCGATACGCTGCGCGGTCCTGGCGGCCAAGGGGCGTGACTTCACGGTGGGTCTGGACCTGAAGGAAGTGGGTGCCAACCTGGCGGGTGGTGGATCATCGTCGGGTGACTCGCGAGCAGTCGCGAACCACAAGACCTACCAACACATCCGCGAGCTCCAAGACGCCGTGACCGCCATCGCCCAGATTCGCGTGCCCGTCATTGCCGCAGTGCACGGCTACTGCCTCGGTGGTGGGGTGGATCTCATCTCGGCCTGCGACATCCGCTTCGCCGCCGACGACGCCATCTTTTCCATTCGCGAGGCCAAGATTGCTATCGTCGCTGACCTGGGAACCCTGCAGCGACTTCCTCGCCTCATCGGTGCCGGACACGTCGCTGAATTGGCCTATACCGCTCGCGACTTCTCGGCGACCTACGCCGAGAAGATTGGTCTCTTGAACGGCGTTACCGGCAAGGGCGCCGACAAGGTACTAGCACGCGCTATGGAAGTAGCCGCCGAGATTGCCGCCAATCCGCCACTTGCCGTGCAGGGGACGAAAGCGGTGTTGTCCTATAACGACGGCCACACGGTGCACGAAGGTTTGGAATACGTAGCTACGCACAACACGGCCTACCTGCAGACGAATGATCTGACCGAGGCGATGATGGCCTTCATGGAACGACGACCGGGGAACTTCACCGGTAACTAACGCCGCCAGAATCTCCACCGCGAGGACCCGCGGGCTTGGGTCTGTTTTTCTAACTGTGCACGTCGCTCCGTGAACGCGGCGGGCGCGATGGCATTGACTATTTCCGCAGCGGCCGCGAGCACGTCCGAGCGGTCGTCGGGTGACGGTGTCGGTGGAGATTCGACGGGTCGATCAACCAGGGTTCCGTGGTGCCAGCCCACGTCAGCAAACCGTTTTTCGTAGGTGATGCACTCCGCCGGACAGCTCCACGGTTGGTCGGGGGCATTGCCCAAGACGCAAAAACGTGTCACTTCGCCCGAAGGATAGGTCCGACTCTGAAAATGTTTGCATTCTTCGCGCATGCCCATACTTCCATCGTGTCACGTTCACACCTGAGTACGCTACGCAGGTGACCGAAAACACCTTCCGCCTCGACCACCGCACCTTGTCCAAGCAGGAAATCAACGAAGTGGCCGTGGTGGCCTCACGCGCCTTTTACACCGACCCCTTCTTTCGGTTTCTGTCACCGAAGGCCTACCTGCGCAGTCGCGGTGTCACCTTGTTCTTTCGTGCCAACCTGCGCCATTGGGCAGGTGGATACATCGTGACCGTGCGCAACCAGAGCGATCACATTGTCGGGGCGGCCGCGTGGCTACCCCCCGGGGCGTACCCGCAAGGTGTGGGCGCGCAGCTAGCGCAGGTGCCCGGCACGATTCGCGCTCTCTACCGGCGTCTCGCGGCCCTCTCTTTGGGGACTTCGTTTCTGAACGCCATCGCCAAGAAGCACCCCCACGAACCGCACTGGTATCTCTTCTTGCTGGTCACCGATCCGGAATACCAGCGACGAGGAATCGGCTCGCTCTTAATGAACGACGCCCTGCCTCGGATTGACGCCGACGGCGTCATCGCCTATTTGGAAACGCAAAAAGAAGACAACCTCGCCTACTACCGGCGATTCGGCTTTGATGTGGTGACGACTTTGACGCCCGTGGAAAACGGACCACCGCTCTACGCAATGCAACGACCCAGTCGTTAGCCGATGGAGCCTTCCATCTGGAGCTCAATCAAACGACTCCACTCCACGGCGTATTCCATGGGGAGAGTGCGGGTGACGGGTTCGATGAATCCGTTGACGATCATTCCCATGGCCTGCGCCTCGGTCAATCCACGACTCATCAGATAGAAGAGCTGGTCGTCACCAATCTTAGAAACGGTGGCTTCGTGGCCGATGGAGGAGTCCTGCTCGCCCACTTCCATGTAGGGCTTCGTCTCGGAAATCGATCGATCATCGAGAATCAACGCGTCGCAGCGCACGAAGGATTTCGCACCCGTAGCACCCTCTTCGACTTTGACCAAACCGCGGTAGGTCGTTTGACCACCGTCTTTGGAGATGGACTTCGAGATGATGGTCGACGTGGTTTCCGGTGCGCAGTGCACCATCTTCGCCCCGGCGTCTTGCACCTGACCGGGTCCGGCGTAGGCGACGGAGAGAACTTCGCCGGAGGCCTTAGGACCCATGAGATAGACCGAGGGGTACTTCATGGTCAAACGCGAACCAATGTTGCCGTCAATCCACTCGACGTGAGCTTCGGCTTCGGCGCGTGCACGCTTGGTCACCAAGTTGTACACGTTGTTCGACCAGTTTTGAATGGTGGTGTAGGTAATGCGTGATCCGGGAAGAGCAATCAGTTCGACCACCGCCGAGTGCAGCGAATCGGTGGAATACACGGGAGCCGAGCAGCCTTCGACGTAGTGCACTTGGCTACCCTCGTCGGCAATGATGAGCGTGCGTTCGAACTGTCCCATGTTTTCGGTGTTGATGCGAAAGTACGCCTGCAGCGGTTGGTCCAGGGCTACGCCCGGCGGAACATAAATGAAGGAACCGCCCGACCACACCGCGGAGTTCAACGCGGCGAACTTGTTGTCGTTCGGCGGAATGACGGTGCCGAAATACTTACGTACCAGATCGGGGTACTCGCGCACCGCGGTGTCCATGTCGCAAAACAACACCCCAAGGCGTTCGAGGTCTTCACGATTGCGGTGAAAGACCACTTCAGATTCGTACTGCGCGGTGACGCCGGCGAGGTACTTACGCTCGGCTTCCGGAATGCCCAGACGCTCGTAGGTATTCTTGATCGCGTCGGGAAGGTCTTCCCACTTATCCACTTGGTTTTCGGTGGGCTTAATGTAGTAATAAATGTCGTTGAAGTCGAGGTCCGGCATGCGCTCGGCGAACCAGGGCAGCATGGGCTTCTTTTCGAAACGCTTCAGGGCATTGAGGCGAAAGTCACGCATCCACTGCGGCTCTTTTTTGATGTCGCTCATCTCGCGGACGATGGCTTCGTTAATACCCTTTTTGGGCTTGAAGACGGGAGCCATTTCGTCGCTCCAACCGAGCTGGTAACGACTGAAGTCCAAGTTTTCTATAGCCACAACGGTTCCCTCTGTAGTTACACCTATCTAGATAGTACTAACTCCCCACCCGTACGTGCCGGACAAAATGGTGGCAGAGTGGCTCGGTGATTACTCCACCGAAACTGACCGCCCGTCCGCACGAACTCACCCATCACGGTGACACCCGTATCGACCCCTACTACTGGGTCATGGACAAGGAGAACCCCGAGGTCATTGATCACCTCACGGCCGAAAACGAATTCCTGACGTCAGCCCTGTCCCATTTGGAGCCCACCACGGAACTCATTTATGAGGAGATCAAGGGTCGCATCGAAGAAACGGACACCTCGGTGCCCACGCGACGTGGTGGCTGGTGGATATTTGAACGCACGACCGAAGGTCAAAATTACCCCATTGTCTGTCGCGTACCCGTGGGCGACGACCTGACGACCCCTCCCCACATTGTCCCCGGGGTGGCGCTCGCGAATGAGCAGATCATCATCGACGAAAATCTCGAAGCGGGCGACAGCGACTTCTTCTCGGTGGGCGTCCTCGCTCTCAGTGACGATGATCGCTGGGTGGCCGTGGGGACGGACTTCGAAGGCGGCGAGCAGCACCGCGTGACCTTTCGCCCCTTGGACGGTCAAGAGGGCGTCGACGACGTCCTCGACAATGTGCACTACGGATTCGCCTGGGCGAGTGACTCTCGCCACGTCTTCTACACGCGAGCCGATGATGCCTGGCGCTCCTGGCAGGTCTGGCGCCACGAACTCGGCACGTCGGCCGAACAGGACGTGTTGGTCCTGCAGGAAGACGATGCCCAGTACAACGTGGACGTGTCGCGTAGTCGTGACCGAGAAATTATCTTCATTACCTCGTCGTCCAAAATCACGACCGAGTGCTCCTTTATTCCCAGCAACAACCCGACCGCGACTCCGACCATATTTGAGGAGCGACGACACGGTATCGAATACGGCATCGACCAATACCGCCACGACGACGGCTCCCTGTGGTGGTTGAAGGTAACGAACGAAGAGGCCACCAACTTTCGCCTCGTGGTGCGTCGCGACGACGAACAGAACTGGCGTCCGGTTATCGCCGAACGTTCGGAGAGCCGCCTCGACGATGTCGAAATTTTCGCGGGCTTTCTCGCCGTGGCCGAACGGCACGACGGGGCCGCGGCCGTACGCATTGTGCCCCTCGGACAGGGAGACGATCCCTTTGCCGGTGATCTCTTCGCCCACTCGTACCTCGTGCCAACCGAGGTTGCGCCGTCCACGGTCACCATGGGTGCGAATCTCAACGTCGACACCACTCACCTCCGCATTCACGTCGCGTCACTCATCACTCCCAGCACGGTCGCCGATCTGAACCTCACCACCGGCGAGCTCATTGTGCGCAAGCAGCAGAAGGTCAAGGGTGGCTTCACGGCCGACGACTACGTCACGGGCCGCCTGTGGGTCAGCGCCAGTGATGGCCAGCGCATTCCCGTGAGCGTGGTGGGGCACCGCAGGGCGCTGCGGCGCGACGCGGACGGCACTCTCCACGCCGTGGCACCCTCTCCTTTCCTGCTCTACGGATACGGGAGTTACGAAATCTCTATCGACCCATATTTCTCCCCGGCCCGCCTCTCACTCTTAGACCGGGGAGTCATCTTTGGAATTGCGCACATTCGTGGGGGCGGTGAATTGGGACGCCATTGGTACGAAATGGGCAAGATGGCACAAAAGCCCACCACTTTTTCGGACTTCGTCCGTGTCGGTCGCTTCCTCGTCGACCAGGGCTGGACCACACCGGAGCAGCTCGCCGCGCGCGGTGGCTCGGCCGGCGGCTTGCTCATGGGTGCGGTGATCAATCTCGATCCGACCCTCTTTCGCTGCGTCATCGCCGAGGTGCCCTTCGTTGATTCGCTCACCACGATTTTGGACGAGACCCTTCCCTTGACCGTGGCCGAATGGGATGAATGGGGAAACCCACTCGCGGATGCGACTGCCTATCGCACCATGAAGCACTATTCGCCTTACGACAACGTGCGGGCAGTCAACGCGGACGGGAGTCCGCGTCGCTACCCCGACATCTGGGCCACCGCGGGCTTAAACGATACCCGAGTGGGTTTTTGGGAACCCACCAAGTGGGCGGCCAAGATTCGCGACGTCAATCCGGACAACGTAGTCTTTCTCAAAACGGAGATGGGCGCGGGTCACGGTGGGTCATCGGGACGTTACGACTCGTGGCGTGACGAGGCGCAGGTGCTCTCGTTCCTGCTCGATCGAATTACTTCGTCGGCGTCGTAAAGACCAGCACGAGTGGCGACGTCAGAAGCGTCGGGAACACCACCGGATGCCGCGAGATGCTGACGTCGACGCTCTTGGGCGAATCCAATTCCACCGTGGTTCCCCCAGTAACTGCCAGAGATGTCGACTTTCCTCGCGCCAGGCTTCCCTGAAAATAAATGACCTTGTCAGACGTTCGAGAGATCACCACCCAACTAGTGCCTCTCACCGCAGATAAGGAGATGATGTAGGTCGAGCGCACGAGCGCGTATCCCCCCTGCGTCGGCGTCACCGGCTGAATCGTTGCCGGCCACGTCGCCGGATGAATCACCGGATGCTGATGCACCACGACCTGGGGAGGGCGTTTGATCGACGGCGACGAGTGCTGCAGGAGCGCACCCAGAATAAGGAGAACGACGAGTAGCCCGACGGCGCCACCAATCGTCTTCACGGTTCCCGGTGCGAGACGACCCCCCCGCAGAGACCTTTCCAGGGCCCACGAAGAATCGTGGCGCAGGTCGGGCGGAGATTCGTAGTCAAAATCGGGAGCGGAGTTTTCCGAAAAGACGTAGTGGCGATTGGCGTCGAGTCGAGGGCGCGAAGGATCGAGGGGCACCGACGGAGCGTCGTGGGGGCCCAAAACGCGAATGCCGGGGTTCGCCGTCAGCGAACGCGATGAGGTTCCGGCTCGCATCGCTTCCACGCGCGCGTGGTAGCGCACTTCGTCACGATGGAGTTTGCGCACCCGCAACGCAACTACCGCCACCACAAAAATTCCCGCGATGACGAGGATTGCTTCCAGCAGGACACGCATGGGCAACTCCTTTTCCTTCGTGGTCGGACCAACAAGAACGCACTGGAAGCGTACCGAACCGCCCCTACTCGGAAGAGAAGGTTCCGAAATTCCCGCGGAAATACAGCAGGGGCTCACCCCGTGATGCGCTGAAGCTGTCGACGCCGATGATGGCGATGTCGTGGTCGCCGTAACGAGCAACGTCCAGGATGGAGCCTTCAATGGTGGCCAGAGCACCCGTAATGAGCGGACAACCATTCTCACCGGGGGCCCAACTCACTCCCGCAAATTTTTCGCTCCCCGATCGTGCTAGAGCGTTCGCCACCTGCGTTTGCTCGTTCGAGAGCACGTTGATGGCGACGATACCTTCGGCCAAAATTTTCGGCCACGAAGATCCTCCATGCGTGGCGGAGAAGGACACCAACAGGGGATCGAGAGACAGCGAGGTAAAGGTCTGGCAGGTAAAACCCAAGGGGCCTTCATCACTCAGTGAGGTAACAGCCACCACGCCGGTGGCGTAGTGGCCGGCGGCAATTTTGAACTCGTCTACGTGTGCGGTATCCACCATGCGAGACTACCGGCGAGTTTTGAGTACGGTGAGGACATGAGTACTCAGACTTGTATCGTGTCGGACGTCACCTTGAGCGTGGAGGTTACCGGACCTCACGACGGAATCTTGGCGGTGGCCCTCCACGGCTTCCCTGATTCCTGGCGCACCTACGACTCCTTGCGCGAGGTGCTGCACGAACGCGGCTTCCGCGTGGCCACCCCCGCCATGCGTGGGTTCTACCCTTCCTCGGTGTCACCATCCGGCGCCTACGGTGTCCCCTCTCTCGCCAACGACGCCAACCAAATTCACGAGCAACTCGGTGGCGATTCACGAGCCGTTCTGATTGGGCACGATTGGGGTGCGGCCGCCGTCTACCCCGCCCTTGCCGCGGCACCGGAACGCTGGACTCGTGGTGTGGCCATGGCCGTGCCCCCACTGATGTCCATGGCCGCAGCCTTCAGTAATTACGTCCAGTTACGGCACAGTTGGTACATGTTCTATTTTCAACAGCCCAACGCCGAATTTGTCGTAAGCGCGAACGACTATTCCTTCATCGGCGATCTCTGGCGTGATTGGTCACCGAATCTCGCGGACCCCGCGGCCTTGGAGAACGCCAAGGCGGGCCTACGCCCCGACGGCCACCTCACCGCGGCCCTGGGGTATTACCGCAGCATGTTTGGCAACGGCACCGGCGTCGACGAAAGTCACCTCGACACCTTTCCCGCCGTCTTTAGCGTTCCGCCACAGCCCGTGCTCTATATCCATGCTGACGATGATGGCTGCATCGCCGGAGAGACCATTGGTAATCCTTTGGACTTTCTGTCACCAGAATCCCAATTCGTGTCGGTGCCCGATGCGGGACACTTCATGCACCTCGAACGTCCGGACTACGTCAATACCCTGATCGCCGATTTCCTCGGCTCATCACCCGGCAAGTAGTAGGTCTGTCGACGTTGCACCACTAGTCCGTCGCGTCGCAGAGACTCGACGATGTCACGTGCACTGTCCAGCGTGACCTCGGCCGCCTCCGCGAGTGCGGCCAAGCTACGGGGTGCTTCTTCGACGGCGCGCATCATGCGCCCACGTGCTTGACGTCGAGAGCCAGCGAAGAGTGCTTGTGGCCGCGAGACTCCCGCTGAGCTCACGGCAGGGTCTTCACCGCCCTCGCGTTGCCACCGACAGACGCTCACCAATACGCACTCGGCGCACGTAGGTTGAGGGCGACAATATTGCGCACCAATGTCGAGGAGAGCTTGATTCCACGACGCGGAACTCCGGCGCGACACGAGTTGGTGCGCCAAGGCCCACGCGTCGGCAGTTCGCAAGGGGGCGTTGACCACCGCGCGGGCGAATACCCGTCCCACGTTGGTATCCAGCACGCCCACCGGAGCACCGAAGGCGAAGGACGCCACCGCGTTGGCCGTGTACGGACCCACTCCCGGCAGATCCAGAAGTTCTTCTACCGTCGAAGGGACGTCACCACCGTGCACCGCGACCATTCGTTGCGCCGCCTGGTGCAGGGCGACGGCGCGACGGGGATAGCCCAGTCCCGCCCACGCCCGCAGAAGCTCCGCGAGTGGACTGGCGGCGAGATCGCCGGGGGTGGGATAGCGATGGAGCAGGATGCGCCATTGTTCACGCGCGCGGGCCACGGAGGTTTGTTGCAGCATGACTTCACTGAGATAAATAGCCCAGGGGGACGACCCCGTCCAGGGCAGGTCGCGCGCGACCCGTTGGCGAGAGGCAAGAACGCGACGCCGAAAGGCGTCGAACTCTTTAGTTCCAGGCGGCGTCAGAATATGGCCGTTGGCGAACGGGCGCGAACTCACGCTTCCACACCATTACCTTGCGACGGAAGTAGCAGACTTCGAGTCCGTCTTGATTAAAGCCCTTCGTCTCAACGGTCACGATCCCACGATCCGCCTTCGACGACGACGCGGCCGCCGCGAGAACTCGGGTTTCGGCGTAAATAGTGTCCCCGTGGAAAGTGGGGTTCTTGTGCAACAGCGATTCCACTTCCAAGTTGGCAATGGCGGCGCCCGACACGTCGGGAACGCTCATGCCCAGAATCAAGGAATAGACCAAGTTGCCCACCACCACGTTGCGCTTTTGTACCGACTCGTGTTCGGCGAACCACGAGTTGGTGTGCAGTGGATGATGATTCATGGTGATCATGCAGAACAAGTGATCATCCGCTTCGGTGATGGTCTTACCGGGCCAATGGCGAAAGATATCGCCCGGTTGGAAATCTTCGAGGTAGCGCCCAAATGGGCGTTCATAGGTAGTCACGGATATTCCTTTCAATCCCTCATTCAGGTTAGGCCGAGGGCGCCGGGCGTGTGTAAAAGCCCGCCGTCGCCCCCGGATACGTTTCTCCATCAACGACGAATCGCCATACGTAGCGCTCCCCATCGGCCAAGGGCAAGGGGCCGAAGTTAATAGCCAGGGGTATATCAATCGGAGCGCCGACCGGAATGTCACCGTTGGGCGTCACCGTGAAGTCGCCCCGTACTTCGATGGGCTGGTTTTCCTCACCCACCAGAACCTGACGGCCATCGGCATCTTCGAGCAGCAACTCCCAGTGGTAGGAGCGCGTGGCCTCCGCCCAGTCAGCCTCAACCTTGATGGCCAGCGCCGAGGTGAAGAACCCCGGTCCGGCCACGGACCAGCCACCACCTAGTAAATAAATTTTGCCGTCGGCTACTTGTGCCGCGTCGGCCAGCATCATCGTCACTCGCATGGGCCCAGCCTAGGGACTCGCACGATGCAAGATTTTCCCATTAGTTTCGCACTATGGAATCCACGCGCAACGAGATACAGCACGCCCACCAGCTGGTGACTACCGCCCAGGGAATTGTCGATCACGGAGTGCGCCGTTTGGCCGAACTCGGCGGCGTCGACGCCCAGCAGAGTTTCGCCTACGACTTGTCCCACGCGGCGAGCGCCATCGCAACGTCACGTTCGGCGCTGGCCTACGCCGCCCACGGCACGACGGAAGCGAATCTTGGCCTGGGGTTTGTGGGGCTCGCTGTCAGTGATCTCGCGACACGAATTTTGGGTCACGAAAAACTCTGGGGTCTCGACGCGACGTGGAGTGTGCCCTTCGCAGAATTTCTCAGCACCTACCGCGACGCGAACTTTTTGTCATCCCTGGCCGAAACTACTGGTGATAGCCACTTGGGTGAAGAATTTGGCATGGTCGCTTCGACCTTTCACCGTTTCGCCGAGCAGGAAGTGCGCCCGCACGCTGAACACGTTCACCGGAGCAACGGTGATATCCCTGAATCCATTATCAAGGGCCTCACCGAACTGGGTGGTTTTGGCTTATCGGTGCCGGAAGAATACGGCGGATTCGCGTCCGGTGGTGAGGCCGACTACCTCGGGATGGTCGTCGCCACGGAGGAGCTGACCTGGGGCGGTTTAGGTATTGGCGGTTCGCTCATTACTCGTCCCGAGATTTTGACGCGCGCCCTCGTGAGCGGCGGCACCGAGGAGCAGAAGTCGTATTGGTTGCCCCGTCTCGCCAGCGCGGAAACCTTGGCGGCGGTTGCCGTGACGGAGCCCGACTTTGGTTCCGACGTGGCCAGTCTCACCACCAGCGCCACCAAGACCGAAGGTGGTTGGATTATTAACGGCACCAAGACATGGTGCACCTTTGGGGCCCGCGCCAACGTCTTGATGTTGCTCGCGCGTACCGATCCCGACCGCAGCAAAACGCACCGTGGACTCTCATTGTTCATCGTGGAAAAGCCCGTCGGTGACGGACACGGTTTCCTCTTTACTCAAGACGCCAGCGCCGAAGGCCGCAGCGATGCTCCCGGTCGCCTGGAAGGACGACCCATTGACACCATCGGGTATCGCGGCATGCATTCCTATGAACTCAGCTTCGAGAGCTGGTTCGTTCCGGACTCGCACCTGGTCGGTGGCGAAGCCGGTTTAGGGAAGGGTTTCTATTTCCAAATGGCCGGGTTCGAAAATGGTCGAATTCAAACCGCCGCGCGCGCCATCGGGCTCATGCAGGCGGCCTACGAGGCCGCCTTGGACTACGCCCGCAACCGCGTGGTCTTCGGTGAGCCCATCATCAACTACGAGCTCACCCGCGTGAAGCTCGGCACCATGGCCGCCATCATCCAGGCCTCTCGTCAGTTTTCCCTCGACGTCGCCCGGCTCATGGGTAAGGGTGAAGGCACTCTCGAGGCATCCATGGCTAAGGCCTATGTCTGCCGCGCCGCGGAATGGGTGACGCGCGAGGCCCTCCAGATTCATGGGGGAATGGGTTATGCCGAGGAATACGCCGTCAGTCGCTACTACGTTGACGCCCGGGTGCTGTCTATTTTTGAAGGTGCGGACGAAACCTTGTGCCTCAAAGTGATTGCCCGGCGTTTGCTCGATCAAGTTGCCTAGTAAAAACTGAAGTAATTGCTTTTTATCAGGGGAAATATAAATTTTCACTCCCTGCGAAGGGTCCCGAAAAGTGCTCGTAGACTAACCTAGGACTATGACCTACGTCGAGAAAAACTCGACGCCGCGGCCACTTCCGAGACGTTCATCTCTCCGATGGAAAACGTCTATGTTGACCGCAGCCGCCGTCGTAGTGGGCTCCATCAGCCTTTCGTTCTCCCCCGCCGGGGCGACACCGCTCGCTACCCTCAAGAGCCAAGCCAACGCCATTTACCGCCAAATTCTCCAAGAGCAATCTGCCGTCGGGGTTCTCGGTCAGCAGTATGACCAGTTGCAAGAGCGCTACAACACCATTCGGTCCCAGATCGCTAACACCGAAGCGACAGTCGCTGCCGACAATGCCCTCGTCGCGCAACGTAAAGACCAACTTCTCCGAGAAGCCATCTACGCCTACGTGAACAGCGACGCGGCGGCGGCCTCTAATCCCCTGTTTAGTTCGAGTGCCACCAACGCGGGTGCCCAGCGCGTGTACACCTCCATCGTCGAGGGCAGCGTCCAGACCACGGTCGCCCAGCTGAAAAACGCCACGATCATCTTGACCCAGGAACGCGACAAGCTCAAGAGTCAACGAGCGTCCGCCGCGGCGGCCGCCGCGAGCGCTCACGCCGCGTACGCCCACGCCCAAGCCATTCAATCCTCACTGCAGCACCGACTCAATGGCCTCAACGGAACTATTGGGCGACTCGTTCGCGCCGCACAAGCGGCCGCCGCCGCGGCCGCGGCCGCCGAATGGGCGCGCCAGCACGGTGGACCCACCGGTTCGACTAATGGTTTCCCGGTACCCCCACCCAATTCACGCGCCAATCTCGCCATTCGATTCGCCCTCTCCATGCTGGGAGTTCCCTACGTGTGGGGCGGCACGTCGCGGCGTGGCGTCGACTGCTCCGGACTGACCATGCTCTCCTGGCAAGCGGCCGGCGTGGGTCTACCGCACTATTCGGGCGCCCAGTACAACAGCACCGCCCGCGTACCTCTGTACGCACTTCAGCCCGGTGATTTGCTGTTCTATGGTCGCCGAGGGAACGAGCACGTCACGATGTTCATTGGAAGCGGGTTGATGATCGAAGCCCCGCAAACCGGAATGCGCGTGCGCATCATTCCCGTACATCTCGGACGGAACTTCGCCGGGGCTGGCCGGGTCGAATAGGCCGTGGAGCCCATCCCCACCTCGTTTCATCTGGGGCCTTTGGTCTTTCATCTCTACGGCATCGGCTTAGCCATCGCCGCCTACGTGGGCTATCGCTACGCTCGGCGCCGCCTCGTGGCGCCGGGGATCAAGGTCGAACGTTTCGCCACCTGGGCGGGACTCGTGGTGGGCCTTTCGTTTCTCGGAGCCCGGGCGGCCCACGTAGCGACGAACTGGTCCTGGTATCGCAATGACCTTCCCGCGATTTTCTCCATCTGGCAAGGCGGTCTCGCGAGTTTCGGAGCTCTCGCCCTCGGCGTTCCCGCGGGAATTATTTTGGTTCGTCGTTGGTGGCCCGCTACGAAGTTGCTCGACTTTTCCGACAGCGTGGTGGTCGCTTTGGTAGCTGCGTGGGCCCTCGGTCGCGTGTTGGGTCCCCAATTTATGTACGGCGGCGGTGGCCACCTCACGCACCAATGGTTTGGGATTCGCTACGCCGGTCAAGTCGGACGGCGCGTTCCCGTTCCCCTTATCCAAGCCCTCGAAGATGTCACCCTGTGGTTCGCCCTGTTAGGGATGCAGAAGCGTCACCTTCGTCGGGGACTTCTCACCGGCGTGGCCATGATCGTATGGGGATGCGTCCGCAGCCTCGACGAGCGGCTCTTGCTCGGTCAGAACTCGCACAGTGGATCAGTCGGTGTTCAGATGGCGGGACTCGTTCTCGCCGCCGGAGGCCTCGTCATTGTGGCCCGGCAATTTGCCCCTCGCGTGCGAAACTAAGGCCGTGCGCTCCGTTCTCGTTCGACTGCGTGACCATGCTCGACACGAGCGCTGGTTCCTACTCGCCACGGGCTTCGTCACACTCCTTGGCGCCCTGTTCCGCGCCTCGACTTTAAGTTCGGGCTCGCTCTTTCGTGACGACGCGTGGGTGGCCCTCACGACACGACACGGCTTGACCACTGCCTGGCGAATGGTGGGGCCGGCGCCGCTCTTCACCATGGTCGAACGCGGATGGATAGGCCTCCAACCACATTCCACCCTCTGGGCTCAGACGCCCACCTTCCTGGTATCGATCAGCGCCATCGCCCTCGTGGCCCTTGGCCTGCGTTACCTCGGCCTCAGCGAGGTGGCCTCGGTCTTTGGCGCGCTGTGCATCGCCGTGAGCAAGACCGACATTAATTACGCCACGCACCTCAAGCCCTACGCCCACGACCTCGTGGCCGCCACGGTCATTCTCGTGGCTGCACAGTGGTGGTCCCGCGGGCGCTCGGCCTGGCCCTTCGCGCTGCTCGCCCTGTTGTGCCTTGCCACCTCGCTCACCGTTCTTCCCCTCGTGGCGGGGGTATCGCTGGTGATGAGTTACCAGGCGTGGCGGGACGAACGCCTCGCCAGTCTCCGTTGGCCGGGTCTCACCCTCGCCAGTGTGATGGTCGGCCTCTACTTCGCAGTACGCCGTGGCCTCAGTCCCGCCCTGCAGGAATCGTGGTCGGCAAACTTCGTGAACTTCCACTCGTCGTCGCTCGTCGTGCACAGTTCGTGGAACATTCTCCAGGGTCTGGTGGCGGGCTTTTTTGATACCACCCCACACCTCCATATTCCGGGCTTCGCCAAGGGGGTATTAGTCCTCTTTATCCTCCTGGCTGTTCTCGGTCTGTGGCGTCGACGGGAGCCTGCGCTCTACGCCGCGGCGGCTGTCGTCGGTGCGGTGGTGGCCTGCCTGAGCCACGTCGTCCCCATGGGTACGGGACGCACCGACGCCTACCTCTACCCCGCCATCGCACTCCTCGTGGGCAACGGCATTGACGTCGTTCGACATGAGCTATCCCGGCATCGGCGTTACTGGTCATTCGGATTCCTCGTACTGCTGGGCCTCATCTCACTGGTCGGTGTGAACGATCGTCTGGCGCACCGTGCCCATTACCCCGGTGGCGACATCCGACCGGTCGCCGCGGAGGTACGCAATTTCGTTCACGCCGGAGGATCCGTCATTATCGAAGGTACGGCCCAATGGCCGTGGGTGTACTACGAAGCACCCCACGCCTCTTTGAGTTTTTCGACCCTGTACAACACCGGATTTACCGCGAATGCATCCTCTCCCCATATCGAGGTGATGCACGGCACGGTGATCGAAGGCGAGTACCGTCCCGCGGCCGAGCTGACGGCCCTCGGCACGCCACGCACACTCATGATCGTAGAAGCGGCGGATTGGCTCAACATGCCCCAAGAATTTCGCCCCGTGTTATTGCGTGAGGGCTACCACCGCACGCAGCGGCGTGTCGCTTACGGATTCGTGATACAAATCTGGCGGCGCTAAAGAATCAGGTTCCAGGCGTCGACGGGCAGACGACCGAAACGAACCCCCGTCGCGGCAGTTGCACTCAACAGCACGCGCTCGCTCGAGATGAAAGACGGGTGGTCCAGACCACCCTGTCGCCACCCCGGAAGTAATTGACGATCCTCGCGTTCTTCGGAATACATCGCCCGGACCAACACGCTGCTCTCACTCGCGGCCATCACCAATACGGGACGGGCTTTGCTGGTCTCGGTGGGATTAGCGCTATCACGGGCATCGTAGTTAACAACCATCTCGATAATCGACCCCACCAAGGTGTGCTCCACCGAAACGGCCGCAGCTTCGGCGGGCGTCAAAATGCACTTTCGGGGCGTCAATGGTGCGGGTGTACTCGCAGTCGGTGCGGTGGGCTCCGCTCGCGGGGCCACTACTTTTTTCTTCGCCATCCGCGCCGGGGTACCCGCGACGCGTTCGCTACGAGATTGTTTGGCCACCCGTTCGGCCTCGCGACGAGCGCGACGTTGTTCACGCACTTCGGGATCGACATTCTTCTCGTTCACCAACGAAGTGCGTTGTGCGCTCGCCACGTCGGGCAGCGCGAATTCGGGACGCTCGGCGAGCAGCCGTCGGCAGTGCGGTTCCGCGGGAGCGGACTCCGCCGCCACCAGGGCCAGCATCGCGGCGAGTACGGCGGGGTCAAATTCAGCGCGCATCTGCTCCAATGCGGACACCAACTCTTCGTACGAGGGATTGGCGGCCGCGTCGCCCAAGAGGTCAATGGCACGGTCCAGAGCGTCGTGCGTCAACTGACTGGCCACGAATCCGGTGGCGGCCACGGGGGCCTTGCTCAGCCAGGTCTCGAAGGATCGATTCTTGCGCAGGGTGATTAAGGAGAGGCTCACCAAGGGTGGCACGCCCGTTTGCGGCGTCAGCACGGCGGGGTCAATCAGCTCAAAGACACGCGCCGCACCCAAGACGGCGGTGGCGCGACGAACGAGATCGTGGCTATCAAAAGAAACGGGATCGGTCATGTCACCCCTTTATGGAACGTAGGTCAGGTCGATGGTGGACTCGTCGGCCTCGTCTGTTTTCTGCAAGGCCACTCGGTAACCGTCAATCACACTCACCGCTTGCACTGCGTCGACGTGCGCTTTTGACGTTCCGGTCCACTTGGTCCGAGCCGCCTTGCGGGCCGCCGCCACGTCATCGGCCACCACGACTACAACCTCATGATCTTCGCCCATTCGACCGGGTGCGGGGTCCCCGCCGAGAAAAACTACGAAGAGTTGTGGGGCTGATGACATGCCTCCACACTAGAGCCCGTAGGTCATCGTCCGTTTCGTTGTCGCGCATCAGGTGTCTATGATTTGGCGCTATGGGACCACGAAAAAATCTCCGCGTTCGCGTAGTGGTACTCGTCCTTGGCTGTTCGCTCATTTTGAGTGCGTGTACCAACACACGCAACGCACCGCCGCTTACCAACTATTCCTCGACCGTTGACTACGGACATGTCACCTCACCCAGTCCCGCCGAACAGCGAGCCACGTTGGCGGGAACGCGTGCCTATCGAACCCTCATCGTGACCTCAGCGCAGAAATTCGCCGCAGCGTCGAGTGCACTCCTGGTGGCGGCACAGCGGGGTGACCGTACCGCGGCCAAATCCGATTACCTCAGGGCGCAAGAAGGATTCGACGCCATTCGCGCCCAGCTGAACGCCGTCACCCCGCAACCCCTGTCGATGGACGGTCGCATCAGTGATTTTCCCCACTGGATGCCACCGGCCGGACTCCACGCCATCGAAGAAGACCTGTGGGGGGCGACTAGCAGCCGTCTCGTTGCCGACGCGCAAGCCTTAGCCAGTATCGGAGCCATCATGGTATTTGGCTTAGAGCGTTCCATCGCCACCCCCAACGAATATCTCACCAACGCAGTGCGAATGCTGAGTTGGTGCATCGCCCAAGTCATCGATGATCCTCAAGAACAGTTTTCTCACCTGGACCTCATTGACCTGACGGGCACTCTCGGTGCGGTGAGCGCGATCGTCGCGGGGACCGTAGAACTCGGAAATCTCGTGAACCCTCATCTCACGCGAACCGTCGTGGCCGACATGACGCAGGTGCAGGTCACTCTTCGCAGCCTGGGAAATCCCGCCGTCACCACTGACTCTCAGATCAGCAACGCACAATGGAGGGCCCTTGTGAGCGCCATCGACACCCTGCAATCTCACCTATCAGAATTGGCGGGTTGGCTATGGGGCTTCGGGACGGGCAGGACCTACGCATGACCAGTTACTCCGAAGACTCATTCCCCAAGGAATCGCATTTCTCCCGTCGTGGCCTCTTGGTCGGTGGTGGCTTGGCCTCCATTGGGGTCGCCTTGGGTATAGGTACCACTCGAGACCTTTCACCTGATAATCGCAACGGCGTGCCCCCGAGCGAATCGCTCATTCCTTTCTTCGGCACTCATCAAGCGGGCATTGCCACGCCGCCACAGAATCACCTTCTTTTCGGAGCCTTTGACGTCACCACGTCACGTGGGGACGATCTGCGAGCGATGTTGAATGCCTGGTCCCAGGCTGCTGCGGCCATGACCGCGGGCCAAGTCGTGGGCACCACGACCAACACCTACGCGCCACCCGTCGATACGGGTGAAGCCCGTGGGCTCCCGGCAGCGGGGCTTACCATCACTATTGGTTACGGACCCGGGCTCTTCACCAAGGATTTTGGGCTCACCGCGCCGCAGCTGCAACCACTTCCGAATTTTCCGGGGGACAATCTCACCGAAAACGAGTCCTACGGTGATATCGCCATTCAATGCTGCGCCGACGATCCCCAGGTGGCCTTTCACGCCCTGCACATGTTGGCCCGCATGGGACTCGGCGTCGTGCAACTGCGCTACAGCCAATTGGGCTTTGGTCGCACCTCAGTCACCACCGCCAGTCAAGACGTCCCGCGCAACCTCTTGGGCTTCAAGGACGGCATCGAAAACTTGCGCACCAATAGTGCCCGGGACTACGCGCGTTTTGTCTGGATAGATCCACACGCGTCGACTCCTCGCTGGCACCACCACGGCACCACCATGGTGGTCCGCAAGATTCGAACCCATATCGAAAGCTGGAGCTCGTCGAGCCTGGACACGCAGGAAGCCGTGATCGGTCGCTTCAAGGACTCCGGCGCCCCGCTCAGTGGCAGCAAAATGGATGACGCCCCAAATTTTTCAGCCGTCGATCAGTACAACAACTACCTCATCCCGGCCTCGTCACACGTCCGTCTCGCCAGTCAGCACAGCAACGGTGGCACGACCATCCTGCGTCGGGGCTACGGCTACAGCGAGGGAATATCTCCCCAATCAGGAGAAATGCTCTGCGGGCTGTACTTCATCTGCTTCCAGAAGGATCCCCACCAATTTGTCACCGTGCAGAACAGCCTCTCGCTGGCCGATGCTCTTAATGACTACATCGAGCACGTATCCAGCGCCGTTTTTGCCATTCCCGGGGGCTTGGCCAAGGGGGACGCCTGGGGAGATCAGCTGTTTCGTTCCTAAATCAATCTCTCGGTGACAAAGTGGCTACCATACGGTGACAACAATCGTTGGAGGAAAAATGCGCATTCACTTAGCCAACCGTTTCAAGGTCGGAGTTGCCACTCTGGCACTCGTGGCCACGGGCTTCACCACGATGGGAGCAGCGTCGAGTAGCGCCGCTACCGCTCACGTCACCGGGAAGGTGTTGCTGGTCGGAACGTTCAATGGAAAGCACGGCCAGTACACCTCGATTCAGGCAGCCGTCAATGCCGCCTCGCCCGGTGACTGGATTCTCGTGGCTCCCGGCGACTACCGCGAATCTGCCGACATCGCGAACCCGCCGGCCGCCAACCAGTTGCGTAGCGCCAGCTACGGCAGCGTGTTAATCACCAAGAACAGCATCCACATTCGCGGAATGAATCGCAACACCACCATCATCGATGGCACGTCGTCGGGAGCCGCCTGCAACGGCGTCCAGGCGAACCAGAACCTTGGTCCCGTGGTGAGTGGCCAAAAGATTGGTCGCAACGGCATCGTGGTGTACATGGCCAATAATGTTTCGATCGACAACCTGACTACCTGCAACTTCCTGAGTGGCAGTGGTGACACGGGCAACGGCATTTATTGGAACGGTGGTGCCGGAACGTCTCTGATCGGCCTGAACGGCTACGAAGGCTCCTATTTGACCGCGACGAACCAGTACAACGGTGGTACCTCCACCGCGGGTAGTTACGGCATCTTCTCCTCGGACGCCACTAACGGTTCGTGGAATTACATCTACGCCAGTAATCAGGATGACTCCGGTATGTACGTGGGTGCCTGTCAGCAGCAGTGCAACATGCTGATCAATCACGCGTGGATGGAAAATAATGCCTTGGGCTACTCCGGTACCAACTCTGGTGGACAGTTCATCATCGAGAACTCTCTCTTTGACAACAACAAGGATGGCTTCGACACCAATACCCAACTCGTGGGTGACCCACCCCCACCGCAGAACGGCGCCTGTCCGAACAACGGCATCTCGAAGTTGACCAAGACACACTCCTGCTGGGTCGTCTACAAGAACATCTTCAAGAACAACAACAACGCAAACGTCCCGCAATCGGGAGGCGCTGCGGCCGGACCCCTCGGCACCGGCTTGTCGCTCTCCGGCGGCCGGAACGACACCATTATGGATAACACCTTCATCGGCAATAACGCTTGGGGTCTCGCCCTCTTTCCCTTCCCCGATACCTCACTGCGCAGCAGCAACGCCGCGCAGTGTGTCTCGTCCGGTGGAACGAGTTGGGCCAGCGCGGGACTGGGTTGCATCTACGAGCCGGAGAACAACTCGGTCATCGGCAATACCTTCAGTGGCAACGGCGCCTACGGAAACCAGACCAATGGCGACATTGCGCTGATTTCCCTGGACCTCGGCAAGCAGATCAACTGCTTGAGCGGCAACAAGACCCCCGGTGGCATTTGGCCCACCAGCTTCGCCGGTACCGCCTTTGCGAAGTGCAACGGTACGAAGACCGGGTACAAGGCTCCCTACTTGCCCACCACCATCGATGACCCCATTGTGAGTCAGGCCCTGTGCGACACCGGCTTTGGTGGTTGCGCCTCCGGCATGCACTACCCGAAGTCCAACACGGTGATTCTCGCCCCGCTGCCCGCAGCCAGCAAGCTCGTCACCATGCCTAACCCCTGCGTGGGTGCTCCCAGTAGCGCGTGGTGCGTCAAGGGCAAGCCGATTAAGTAAGTACCGCGCACCACTACAAAAACCCGGTGGAAATCCACCGGGTTTTTGTATTTCTCTGGCGAGAAGAAACTAGCGACCCACCAAGGCGTCAGTGATGGCCAGCGTCCGTCGCGCGTTATCCACGTGCAGGTTTTCGATCATTCGTCCATCCACGGTCACTACTCCTCGGCCGTCCGCCTGCGCCTCGTCGAAAGCTGCAATAACCCGCTGGGCGTGCGTCACGTCGTCGGCACTGGGGGCGTAGATTTCGTTGCAGGGCTCGACCTGACTGGGGTGAATCAGCGTCTTGCCGTCGAAACCCATCTGACGGCCCTGAAGAGTTTCCGCCGCGAAGCCCTCGGCATCGGTGATGTCATTAAAGACGCCGTCAATAATGACCTTGCCGCCTTCACGGGCGGCCAACAAGCACTGTGACAGGGCGAAGAGAAGTGGGGAACGCGAAGCAACGTAGTCGGCGTGGAGTTCTTTCATGATGTCGTTAGTACCCATCACCAGCACGCGCAGGCGTGGCGAAGCGGCGACAATCTGGCGCACGTTCAAAATTCCCGCGGGAGTCTCGAGCATGGCCCAGATAGCGGTAGACGCCGGAGCCCCCCCGCGCACGACGTGTTCTTCGATGAGGGCAATGTCGGCCGCAGAATTCACCTTGGGAACCAAGATCGCGTTCGGCGCAGCCGCAGCCGCGGCGGCGACGTCATCGGCGAACCACGGGGTGTCGATACCGTTCACCCGAATAATGATCTCGCGATATCCGTAGGCCCCCGAACGAGCGGCGTCGCAGACACGCTGGCGCGCCTCCACCTTGGCATCCGGTGCCACCGCGTCTTCGAGGTCGAAGATGAGTGCGTCGGCGGGAATGGCGGTGGCCTTCTCGAGGGCGCGGGCGTTGGCTCCGGGCATATAGAGAACACTGCGTCGTGGGGTAAACAGGTCAGACATCTCTCTCCTTACAACGAGTAGATAGCGGCCAAGCCGGGATCGCGCTCGGAGAGCTGACGGGCGAGGTCCACGATGACGCGGCACTGCTTCACCGACGCGTCATCTTCCATCTTGCCGTCCAGCATGACCGCCCCGGTGCCGTCGCCCATGGCGGCGATCACGCGCTGGGCGTGCGCCACGTCGGCCGGGTCGGGACTAAAGACGCGCTTGGCGATCTCGATTTGGACAGGGTGCAGACTCCAGGCTCCCACGCAGCCCAGGAGATAGGCGTTGCGGAACTGGTCCTCGCAGGCGACGACGTCTTTAATGTCGCCGAAGGGTCCGTAGAAGGGCAAAATTCCGTTGGCCACGCAGGCGTCCACCATGCGGGCAATGGTGTAGTGCCAGAGGTCTTGTTGGGCGGTGAAGCGGCCGACCGTGAGGTCGTCGCCGACGGGATCGGTACGCACCAGATAGCCGGGGTGACCACCACCCACCCGAGTGGTCTTCATCCGACGATTCGCCGCCAGGTCGGCTGGTCCCAAGGACAGTCCCTGCATGCGTGGGGAGGCCGCACAGATTTCTTCCACGTTGGCGACGCCGCGAGCAGTTTCTAGAATCGCATGAATCAGGATCGGTCGGGTAAGTCCGGCCCGTGCTTCGAGTTGAGCCAGGAGACGATCCACGTAGTGAATGTCGTCGGCGCTTTCCACCTTGGGGACCATAATGACGTCGATCACCGAACCGATTTCGGTCACCGTGGCGATGAGATCATCGAGAGCCCACGGAGAATCAAGAGAATTAATACGGGTCCACAGTTGGGTCCCCGAAGTAGTCCACGCGCGACCGGCCTCTAGCAGTCCCGCGCGCGCCGCCTCCTTGTCGCCGGCCGGTACGCCGTCTTCTAAATTGATGAGCAAAATATCGACCGTGGGGGCGATGTCGGGAATCTTGCCAATCATCTTCGGATTCGATCCCGGCAGGAAGTGAATCACGCGTGACGGGCGAGCCGGAATCTCGTGCACGGGATCCGGAGCTCCCAGGGCTAAGGGACGGAAGAAATCCTTAGGGCTTCTCATAAAAAACAGGTTAGTCAGGACTACGGGGTCATCGCTTCGCCGTCGCCAGATTGGCGACAAATTCACCGGTGCCGACACGTCCCGTGGGCCCGTGCCCCTGCAAAAGGCTGATTCGATGATGCGTACGCAACTGTTGCTGCTGCGCTCGGTTCTGGCGGCGGCCCTTCTCCTGGACGTGGCATTAGAGTTAAATTACTACCAGCATCTGAACCACGATGCCCCTGGCTCCAGCACAGAGGAGAAACCAATGTCCACTGATCACGCCGACATTACTGCTGTCATGCAGAAGTACATTGACGGAGCCGCTCGCGGCGACGCCAGCCTCATCCGTGAGGCCTTTCACCCCACGGCCTACTGGCACGGGGTCATGCACGGCACCGACTACGCCATGAACTTCGACGACTTCATCGCCTACGTCGATGGTCAACCCTGCGACGATGGATCCTTCGTGGCCACCATTGAATCCATTACGCAAGACGCGACCACTGCTCGCGTGGTGGTGACGGAGACCGGCGACGTCAACGGCATGGAATTCCGTGACTACTTTTCGCTGGTCAACTACGCCGGCACTTGGAAGATTGTCAACAAGACTTTCGTCCTCACGAATTAATTCTCGTCGCGAGCGAGTTTTCGGAGTTAATCCGCGTCGCGCGAAGGAACTTCTGCACTCGCCAGGTCAGCTCTAAAATTTTCCTTACTTGAGCAGGTGCTTGCTGATCACCACGCGTTGCACCTGGTTGGTGCCTTCGTAGATTTGGGTGATCTTGGCGTCACGCATGAAACGCTCGACCGGAAAGTCCTTGGTGAATCCGTTTCCGCCGAGTAGCTGCACCGCGTCGGTGGCCACGCTCATGGCCGTGTCCGACGCGAATGACTTCGCCGCCGCCCCCAAGTAGGTCAAGGTCCCGTCAGGGTCACCGGCATCGATGGTGCTGCAGGCGCGGTAGACGAGTGCGCGAGCCGCTTCGGTACGAATGGCCATATCGGCCAACATGAAACGCAGACCCTGCAAGTTGGCGATGGGCCCGCCAAAGGCGTGGCGGTCCTTCATGTACTGCCCGGCGTAATCAATCCCGGCCTGAGCGATACCCACGGCTTGCGCCCCAATAGTGGGTCGTGAACGATCCAGCGTGTGCATCGCGATCTTGAAGCCCTCGCCTTCCTCGCCGATGCGGTGCGAAGCGGGCACGCGAACGTTATTGAAAATCACTTCTCCGGTCGGCGAGGCGCGAAGACCCATCTTGTCTTCGAGCTTCGGTACGGTGACGCCCCACTCTTTCTCGACGAGGAAGCAGGTAACGCCGCGTGAACCCAGCGAGGGGTCAACGGTGGCGAACACGGTATAGGTGTCGGAAATCCCGGCGTTGGTTATCCAATACTTCGATCCGTTCAAGATGTAATCATCACCATCACGTGTTGCTCGACACCGCATCGACGCCACGTCGCTGCCAGCGTCGGCTTCCGAGAGGCAGTAGCTCGATTGGATTTCGCCACTGGCTACACGCGGAAGATAGGACTTCTTGATTTCTTCGGAACCGAAGTTCATCACCGGCAGCATGCCCAACTTGGAAATCAGCATGGTGACCGCCGTCGACGCGCATCCCCGGGCGATTTCTTCGGCCATGATGGCCTGGGTCACCATATCGGCCCCGGCGCCACCGTATTCCGCGGGTATTCCCATCGACGAAAGTTCGAGGCCCACGCAGGCCTGAAAGCTTTTCCACGGGAATTCTTGGGTGCGGTCGTATTCGGCCGCGTGCGGAGCCACTTCAGCGTCCACGAACTGACGCATCATGTCGCGGAATTGGCGTTGTTCGTTGGTGAGATCAAAACTCATAGTGGTGCTCCTTAGGGAAGTTCCGCCAGGGGCGTAACGCCCCCGCCGGTTTGCAACAACACCGCGGTGTCGACTGAATCGACAAAAGCACGGGTACGAAAATAGCTATGTCCCAGACCAGAAAAACGCGCCGCGCGATCACCCAGCACACCGGGTGTCGCCGCATGGCGGAAACCGAAGAGATCGGCCGCCACTTCCACGTCGGTCCGCGTCGGTCCGCGGCCCATGAGCCCGGCACGCTTCGCGGCGAGGGCGGCCACCCCGACCATGACATCGTGGTGACTTTCACTAGGCAATAAAACGAAATCGTGCATCAGGTGCTCGACCAGGGTGAGGGCGTAGCCCCCATCGGGACCAGGGGTACCCTGCCCGCGGCGGCGGGCGGCGGCGGGGGCACCGAGAAGGCCGGCCTTCTTAGGACGAGCGAGTTCAGGGGTGCTGGTGGCACGTGACGCGCGTACTTGAGCGACGTCCGAAGTGGGAGAAAACGTTGGTTGCGTCACACTGCGAGACTACCGGTCACGACCAGCGATACGGCGCTTAGGCGTGCGTCAGCCAGCTGGCGTACTCCGGGAGTTGTCCGCGCACTACGGCGTTGTACTTCGCCTGAATGGCCTTGGTCAAAGGTCCGGGCGTGCCGTCATTCACCAGACGATCATCCACCGACGACACCGGTACGACTTCCGCGGCCGTTCCGGTCAGGAAGACTTCGTCGGCCAAGTACAAGTCGGTGCGGATCATGGCTTCGAAGCGAACTTCCGTTCCTAGATCTTTGGCTAAGGCAATCACCGTGTCCTGCGTGATTCCGGGTAGCGCTCCCGCTTCACTCGGTGGAGGAGTAATGAGCACGCCATTGCGGACCACGAAGAGATTCTCACCGGTGCACTCGGACAGGCGACCATCGGGGCCGAGCATGATTGCTTCGTCGTAACCGGCCTTGATGGCCTGCACTTTGGCCAGACCCGAGTTCAGATACATGCCGGTGGCCTTGGCGGCCGTCGGCATGGCGTTGGGGTGGTGGCGCTGCCACGACGAAATCATCATGCGCACACCGTTGGCGGCACCATGGTCACCGAGGTACGCGCCCCAGGGCCAGACGGCAATCGCCACGTTGACGGGAGCGGGCAGTGGGTTGACTCCCATTTCTCCGTAACCGAGGTACACCAAGGGGCGGATGTAGCAGCCATCCACCATGTCGTTGGCCGCAACGGTGTCGAGGGTGGCCTGACAGAGTTCGTCCACGGTAAAAGGCACGTCGATCATGAGAATTTTGCAACTGCGCAATAGGCGTTCCATATGCTCACGCAGGCGAAAGACGGCGGGGCCCTGACTGGTCGGGTAGGCACGCACGCCTTCGAAGGCTCCCGTGCCGTAGTGGAGACCGTGGGTGAGGACGTGAACAGTGGCGTCGTCCCAATTCACGAGGGTACCGTCCATCCAAATCTTCTTCGTGGGAGTAATCGGCATTTAGATCCTTTGGAGTAGGGCGTCAGTGATGGCGGTGGTGGAAAGACTACGGGGGTCTTGGTCAAAGTCTGCCACCGCACGAGTGATGCGCTGAGCCGCTTCTAATTCGCCCAGATGCTCCAGCATCAGGCCAATCGACGAGATGGCGGCCAGGGGATTCGCACGGCCCGTGCCGGCGATGTCGTGGGCGGAGCCGTGCACTGGTTCGAAGAGTGACGGACCCGTTTTGGCGGGGTTGAGATTTCCCGATGCGGCAAAGCCAATGCCACCGCACACCGCTCCGGCGAGATCACTGAGAATATCTCCGAAAAGGTTGTCGGTCACGATCACGCCGTAACGACCGGGGTTGTCGACGAGATGAATACAGGCCGCGTCCACGTGGTGATAGTCCACGGCGACCTGGGGGTATTCCGCCGCCACGAGATGCGTCACCCGCTGCCACAGGTCACCGGCGAAGGTAAGGACGTTGGTTTTATGCACCAAGGTCAGTTTCGGAGTGGCGAGTCGACTCGCGCGTTCGAAGGCGTAGCGCACGCATCGTTCCACGCCCATGCGCGTATTCACTGAGCCTTGCGTGGCAATTTCGTTCGGCGTACCCCGACGCAGGACGCCACCTTCGCCGGCGTAAGGGCCTTCAGTGTTTTCCCGCACGATAGAAAACTCACAACCGGCCGCGATCGAATTGGCCGTGGCGCGAAAGGGGCGATAGTTGATGTACAAGTCGAGTTCGAAGCGCAGACGCAAGAGCAGACCCCGCTCCAGCGTGCCACCGGGAATCCGGGTATCACCCAGAGCCGGTCCAATAGCACCCAGCACGATGGCGTCAAAGCTGCGTAGCTCGTTCACCGTGCTGTCGTCCAAGATGAAGCCGTCACGTAGATAGCGCGCGGCACCGAGATCGTACGAAGTGGTCGTGAAATTCACCCCGAGAGCGTCGACAACGCGGAGGGCTTCGGCGGTCACCTCCGGACCAATCCCGTCCCCACCAATAACCGCAATACGGTGCTGCGTTGCCATATTCATTACCTTCCTGCTTCTAGTCTCGCAAGAACTGCGCCTCGGAGGCAAAAGAAGGGAAAACCTTTCGTTTGTCGGCGGTAGAATTGGGCTTATTGCAATGTGAGGTGCACCGTGGAAACAGAGCTCCACCGCATTACTCGAGAGACCCTCGAAAAACTTCAAGCCGAGTACGACCACCTAACCACTGTCGGCCGTACTGCCATCGCCCGCACTATTGAGGCCGCCCGTCTGCTCGGTGACCTTTCCGAGAACGGTGACTACCACGCCGCCAAGGATGATCAAGGGAAGATGGAATCTCGAATTCGGCAGATTGACAACATTTTGCGCAATCACGAAATTACCGAACACGACACCGCCTCCTCGACCGCTCGTCACACCTCCATCGTGGGCATTGTCTACGACGGCGACGCGGACGATGACGTTCAAGAGTTCTTCATCGGATCCATCGAAGAAAAGCCCGAAGGCGTGTTGGTGGCCTCGCCCACCTCACCCTTGGGAGCAGCGCTGCTGGGCACCGGCGTGGGTGACGCGGTGACCTACGAGGCCCCTTCCGGCGACCTGACCGTTCGCATCGTTTCGATTCGCTAGATCATGGGCCGTACCCTGTTCGAAAAGATCTGGGATAGTCACCTCGTCACTTCGTCGGAAACGGGACCCAGTCTTTTGTACGTCGACCTGCACCTGATCCACGAAGTCACCAGCCCCCAAGCTTTTGATGGCCTGCGCATCGGCGGACGTCGGGTCCGGCGCCCTGACCGTACCTTGGCAACCGCCGACCACAACGTGCCGACGGATCCTCTCGACGTACCCGTCGCGGATCCCATTTCGAAGAAACAACTCGATGTCCTCGAAGAAAACTGCGCCGAAGCGGGGATCACCCTCTTCCCGCGGGGTCACGCCAACCAAGGAATCGTCCACGTCATCGGACCCGAGCTCGGGGTGAGCCAACCCGGGATGATCATTGTCTGCGGCGACTCGCACACCTCTACCCACGGCGCGCTGGGCGCGCTGGCCTTCGGTATTGGCACCAGCGAAGTCGAACACGTGCTGGCGACCCAAACCATTCCGCAGACCAAGCCCAGGACCTTGGCCGTGAATGTCGTGGGCACCACCCCCCTCGGCGTCACCGCCAAGGACATCGCCCTCGGAGTAATACGTCGACTCGGCACCGGTGGTGGCTCGGGCTACGTGGTGGAATATCGCGGCCACGCCATCAGTGCACTGTCCATGGAGGGTCGCCTCACTCTGTGCAACATGAGTATCGAAGCCGGAGCTCGTGCCGGTCTCATCGGCGTAGACGACGTGACCATTAATTATCTCCGCACGACACCCGGTGTACCCCAGGGTGACGAATTTGCCACCGCCGAAAAATCGTGGCGCGAATTCGCCTCCGACCCCGACGCCGTGTTCGACGACGAGATCACCATCGAGGCAGCCTCACTGGCGCCCCTTATGACCTGGGGGACGAATCCCTCGCAGGTGGTGGAGGTCACGGGAGTGGTGCCCGCGCCCGTCGACGAAGCCGACACGCGAAGCTTGGAGTACATGGATCTCGCCCCGGGTACGCCACTGTCGCAGGTCGCCGTGGACGTCGTCTTTATTGGTTCGTGCACCAACTCACGCATTGAAGACCTCCGTGCGGCGGCGGCTGTCGCCGCAGGGAATACCGTGGCCTCATCGGTCCGCGCCCTCGTGGTGCCCGGATCACACCGCGTCAAAAAGCAGGCCGAAGCCGAAGGGCTGGACCAGGTTTTCCTCGCCGCCGGATTCGAATGGCGTGAACCGGGATGCTCGATGTGCCTCGGCATGAATCCTGACCAACTCACCCCGGGCCAGCGCAGTGCCTCGACATCGAACCGTAATTTCGAAGGCCGTCAAGGTCGCGGTGGGCGTACCCACCTCGTCTCCCCCGCCGTGGCGGCCGCCACCGCCATCGTGGGTCGCTTTGCCATTCCCCACGAGGTGGCGCGATGAAGCCCGTCGCCCTGGTGGAAGGCCGCGGGGTGCCCCTGGGCCGCTCGGACATTGACACCGATCAGATCATTCCCTCCGAGTGGTTGAAGCGCGTGGAGCGCACAGGCTTTGGGCGGGGCTTATTCAGTGAGTGGCGCGATGATCCCTCCTTCATTTTGAACCAGCAGGACTTCGTCGGTGCCGCAGTACTCGTCGCCAACGCTCGCTTCGGCACGGGCTCCTCGCGCGAGCACGCCGTGTGGGCGCTCATGGACTACGGCTTCGAAGCGGTAGTGGCTTCTTCCTTCGGTGACATCTTCCGCAACAACGCCTCGAAGCAGGGCTTGGTGATTGTGGAGCTCGCGGAGGCCGACGTCGCCGAACTACGTGATCTGATTGAGAAGAATCCTCGCATGGTTATCACCATTGACCTGACGCGCCGCACTATCGAGGTGGCTGAAGTCGCGTGGCAACGAGAGTTTGCGATGAGCGACACCATTCGCGAGCGACTGCTCAACGGCTGGGATGACATTGGACTGACTTTGTTGCACGAAGACGATATTTCCACCTTCGAGACTTCCTACGACCGCCAGCACCCCAGCGCAGCGGCGCAGTTTTCCGCTGAGGCCACTTCGTAATGTCGAATTTCGACGGCGCCCTGGCGTCGATCGCACAGGTGCACGGGTGGCTCTCTCGCGACCAGGCCGAGCGACTGTGGGCGCGCGCCGGTGATCTGAGACCCCAGGCCACCATCGTGGAAATTGGTTCATTCCAAGGTCGCTCCACCATCGTTCTCGCCCTGGGTTCCCCCGCGACTACTACCGTCGTCGCCATTGATCCTCACGCCGGCAATGATCGCGGGCCGCAGGAAATTTCTGGTTTTGCGGCGGAGGCCGCCAGCGACCACGAGACCTTTCTCGCCAACCTCGCCGCCGCCGGCGTGGCCGAGAAAGTAACGCACCTCCGCGCATGGTCGGCTGAGGTGGCCGACACATTCACGCAGGACATTGACCTGCTCTATGTCGACGGTGCTCACCGCTTCGCGCCCGCCCGCGACGACATTCGTTGCTGGGGGGCAAAAGTGAAACCGGGTGGTGTCCTGCTCATTCACGACGCGTATTCCTCCATCGGAGTTACGGCGGCCATCGCCAGCACGCTGTGGTGGTCCCGACAATGGAACTACGAAGGTCGCAGTCGCTCTTTGGCGCAATATCGACGGGGAAACTTTTCTCTCTTCCAGACTGCTGGTTCCGCCCTTCGGCAGAAGTGGCAACTCAGATATTTTCTGCGCAATCTGGTCTACAAAGTTCTCTTGAGCGCGCACTTGGGAACGGTGGCCCGATGGCTGGGTTCGAACGGGGAATGGCCCTACTAAGCCCGAGCGAGTTGTCGATGTTGGCGGTGTCGATTGGCCGCCAACACCACGATCACCACGTTGCCGGCTGCCGCGACGCCCGAAGCAATCGACGGAGCCCATTGATGTTGACCGACGTAATACACCGCCCACAAACCTAAGGAAATAAAGCCGAGTGACCATGAGGCCACCGATACTCCCTCGACCTCGTGACTCACGATGAGCTTGCGAATCTGCGGCCAACGATTGACCACCATGAGAATTCCGGCTCCGTAACAACCGCCATTCCAGCCAAAGACCATCGTGCTCAGTCCGCACGCGAGGAACACGATTCCCGCCGTCTCCAGAAACACACGACGCTGACCCCGTCGCTCTAAGCGAGCCACGACGACGGCTTGGATGGGGAAGATGCCGAGACTGCTCCAAAAGACAATGGGATTCCAAATGACGGCTCCGTACCAAATCCAAAAGATGGTGGAGTACAAGAAGGTCAGCCAAGTAGCGAGAGCGATACCTTCGGTGGATATTTTCCAGGCACGACGCAGCTGCACCAGCGTGAGGGCCCAGCCCAAGGCGGTGGCAACCAGGCCGATAAGAAAGAAGAAATCGTGTCGGCTCACCTTTCTACGCTAGTTCCCCTCCGTGGAGGTATCCGCTTCTGTTCCAGCAAACTGGAGGAAACTTTCGTGATGAAGACAAATCGTGTCACCGCTCTGTGGAATCAGCACCAAGGTGTGCGTTCGGGCAAAGATCTCACCGTGGGCGAACGCGCTGCCGACAAGATGCGTAACGGTATGGGATCGTGGTGGTTCGTCGGCAGTGCCCTGTTATTTCTTGGCATGTGGATGCTCTACAACGGCAAGCACGGCTTCGACCCGTACCCCTTCATCTTGCTCAACTTGCTTCTCAGTTGCTTGGCCGCCATGCAGGGAGCCATCCTCTTGATCGCCGCGAAGCGCTCGGATCAAATTTCCAGTGAACTCGCCACCAGCGATCACAAGATTGATGAGACCACCTTGGCCACCGTGACGGAAATCAGGGAATTAACGGTGGCCATGCACCAGCTCACCAAGGACGTCCACACACTCTCGCAGACAATTTACGATCACATCTCGCAGACCACGCCTAGCGTCGACGATTAGCCGCCGACACCACCGCGGCGAGCGAGGCGTCCAGAATTGATGAACTCATTCCGACACCCCACCAGGTCTGCGTCCCGTTGCTGGCTTGGACGTAGGCCACGGCTGACGCTTCGGCCCCCGACGTCAGCGCGTGCTCGTGGTAGTCGCCAATGGCAAAACGAATGTCGAGGGACTGGGACAAGCCATTCATCAACGCGTCAATAGGCCCGTTACCCTCACCGTGCACGGTGACGTGCTGTTCGTTCACCAAGAGTTGCGCCACGATACGGGTGCTGGTGCTGTCGGCCACCACTTCACTCGAGAGCAGCTGCATGGCGGCGTTCTCGGGGGTGTAGGTCGAGGTAAAGACTTCCCACAATTGCAGCGACGAAATCTCGGTGCCCGACGCTTCGGTGACTTTTTGTACGTGGTGAGAGAATTCCACCTGCATGTCACGCGGCAAATCCAAGCCGTGCTCGGCGTTCATGATGTACGCCGCCCCGGCCTTGCCGGACTGGGAATTCACGCGAATGATTGCCTCGTAGGTGCGACCCGTGTGCTTAGGGTCGATGGGAAGATAGGGAACCTCCCAGAGCTCGTAGTCCGTCCCGAGGGCGGTCATTCCCTTCTTGATGGCGTCTTGGTGTGAACCCGAGAAGGCCGTGTAGACCAACTCGCCGACGTAGGGGTGGCGCGGGTGAATGGGCAGGCGATTCGCGTGTTCGACCACGTGGCGAATCTTGTCAATGTCGCTGATATCAAGTTCGGGATCCACACCCTGGCTGAATAGGTTCAGGGCGAGATTTACGATATCCACGTTGCCGGTGCGCTCACCGTTGCCAAAGAGCGTTCCTTCTACACGGTCGGCCCCGGCCAATACTCCGAGCTCCGCGGCGGCCACGCCCGTCCCGCGGTCGTTATGCGGGTGCAGGGACAACACCACGGCGTCACGTTGATGCACGTGGCGTAGGAAGTACTCAATGGCGTCGGCGTAGAGATTCGGAGTGAACATCTCCACGGTGGCGGGCAGATTCAAGATCAAAGGATCAGCCGCGGTGGGCTGAATGACCGCGATCACGGCGTTGCACACCTCGAGGGCGTACTCCAGTTCCGTACCGGTGAAACTTTCGGGGGAATATTCGTAATGGAAAACGGTACCGGGAGACGTTGATTCCAAACTTTTGCAGACGGCGGCGGCATCGGTGGCGATTTTGGTGATGCCCGCACGGTCGAGCCCGAAAACGACGCGACGTTGCAGGGTGGAAGTCGAGTTATAGAAGTGCACGATGGCTTCGCGGGCCCCGTGGAGTGATTCGTAGGTGCGCGCAATCAAGTCCTCACGACATTGCGTCAATACTTGAATGGTCACGTCATCAGGAATGAGGTTTTCCTCGATAATCATCCGCACGAAATCAAAATCAGGCTGCGACGCGGAGGGGAAGCCCACCTCAATCTCTTTGAAACCCATGTCGACCAAAGCGAGGAACATCATGCGTTTGCGATCGAGGTCCATGGGATCAATCAAGGCTTGATTTCCGTCACGCAGGTCCACGCTGCACCAGCGCGGCGCGGCGCTCAGACGGCGGTCGGGCCAGCGGCGGTCCGGTAGGTCAACCGGGATGGTCGCTTGATACTTATGGAAAGGCATAGCGCTGGGCTGCTGGGGGTGTTGCGGCACACTCTTCTCCTTTGCTCACGAGTACCGGCCAAGAAACGAAAAACCTCCCGTCAAGCGGGAGGTGAGGGGCGAGCCGAAGCTCGCCCTATCGAAGCAGTAGGCCGGTGCGCTGGTTGATCACCTCTCTAGCCTATCTTTCCCTTCGCTACGCTGCCACGGCGCCACTAAGGTGGCGAGGTGCGCGTGGTGAAAAAAATGGTCAAATTTTTGATTGTCGCCGTGTTCGGCCTCGTTTCTGCCGCTGTGGTTTCTAAATTCCGTGGCGCCCCCACACGACCCACCACATCGCCTTCTACAACGCAGTGGCCCGACGTACCCCGTAATCCCGACGTGTCCGACGCGACACCAAACTAAGGAGAATCATATGGAAATGGAATATCGCCGACTTGGTCGTTCCGGTCTTAAGGTCAGCGTGCTGTCCTTCGGCTCGTGGGTGACCTTCGCCAACAAGGACCAAATTGCGCAAGCTGCTGAGGCCGCCGAGTGCCTCTCGGCCGCCAAGGACGCCGGAGTGAACTTCTTCGACAACGCTGAGGGCTACGCCGCCGGTGAGTCCGAGCGCGTCATGGGTGAAGCATTCCGCCAGTTGGGTTGGAAGCGCCACGAGTACGTCGTCTCCACCAAGTTGTTCTGGGGCCTGCACGACGGCGTGGTCAATATGAAGAACACCCTGAACCGCAAGTACCTCAACCAAGCCATCGACGGCTCGCTGGAACGCTTCGGCCTGGACTTCGTGGATCTGGTCTTCTGCCACCGTCCCGACCAGAACACCCCGTTGGAAGAGACCGTCTGGGCAATGAGCGACATGGTGTCCTCCGGGAAGGCCCTCTACTGGGGAACCAGTGAGTGGAGCGCCTACGAAATCCGCGCTGCCTGGGACATCGCCGACAAGCACCACTTGCACAAGCCCGTCATGGAGCAGCCGCAATACAACTTGTTCTGGCGTGAGCGCATGGAGAAGGAATACAAGCGCCTCTTCGAAGAAATCGGCTACGGCACCACCATTTGGTCACCGCTGGCGTCGGGTCTGTTGACCGGTAAGTACATGGACGGTATCCCCGAGGGAAGCCGCGCCACACTGCCGGGTTACGAGTGGTTGAAGAGCAGCCTGACTGACCCCGCCAAGAACAAAAAAGTAGCGGATCTCAAGGTCATCGCCGACGAACTCGACATCACCTTGAGCCAGCTCTCACTCGCCTGGTGCGCCAAGAACCCCCACGTGTCCACCGTGATCACCGGCGCATCCAACGCAGCTCAGGTGCGCGAGAACATGACGGCCCTCGACGCCATGCCCTTGTTGACCAAGGAGATCATGGACCGCATTGACGTGATCAGCCTGTTCTAAGCCCACCAGAGGTTCCGCGGTAACGAGAAACACCCCCGGCCACTGGCCGGGGGTGTTTCTCGTTGTACCAAGGTCGAGAGAATCGGAGTACTCCTGCGAACGAAGGTCCGCAGGAGTTCACGCTCCCCTTAGCGCAGGGAAATCACGTGGATGTCGATAATTCCGTCGGAACCACGAAGACCGCTCAAGACATTTTCCGGTGTCGGCGCACTCGTCGACAGCACCATCATGGCGGTTCCTCGGGTCGGACTGGGGCCCACGGCCATGGAGGATATCGAGATGTTGGCTTCCCCCAGGGCGGTGGTGACGCGTCCAATCATTCCGGGGCGGTCGTCGTTACGCACGACCAACATGGTGGCGGCCGGCGGAATTTCCACACTGTGCGAATCCACGGTCACGATACGTGGCTCAATGCCACGCCCCACGACGGCCAGCGTTCCCGAGACTTCGTGGTCGCCGGAACGCACCGTGATGAGATTCAGGTATTCCTGGCTCACGTTGCTCGAGCTCTCGGAGAAATTCACACCCTTTTCAGAGGCCAGAGCGGGAGCGTTCACGAAAGAAGCGCTGTCGTCACCGGTGGCGGCGAACAAGCCCTTCAGGGCGCAGAGTGTAAGGATCTTGGTGCCGGCTCCGGCGAGTTCGCCTTGGTACACCACTTCGAGGTCAGCGGGTTCACCGTCGAGAAGACCACCAATGAAGCGGCCCAGCAACTCCGCCAGACCCATGAAGGGGCGAACCACGTCGGAAACTTCACCCGCCGACACGTTAACGGCGAAGGGAACGAAGTCGCCGGCCAAGGCCAAGAGGACTTGCTCGGCGATGGTCACGCCGGCTTTGTCCTGCGCCTCGGCAGTCGACGCACCCAAGTGGGGAACCACAACAACGCTGGGTAGTTCAAAGAGGGGCGACTCGGTACAGGGTTCTTTTTCGAAGACGTCAAGAGCAGCACCTTGCACGTGACCCGACTTAATGGCCTCGTAGAGGTCGGCTTCGCTGACGATGCCACCGCGCGCCACGTTAATGATGCGCACACCTTTTTTGGTCTTGGCCAGGGCAGCGGTATTCAACAGACCGGTGGTCTCTTTGTTCTTGGGTAGGTGGATGGTGATGAAGTCACTCTGGGCGAGCAAGTCATCGAGCGGCATCAGTTCCACGCCCATCATGCGCGCACGATCTTCCGAAATGAAGGGGTCGTAGGCCACCAGGCGCATGCCAAAGGCCAGGGCGCGCTGCGCCACCAGGGCTCCGATTTTGCCGAGGCCGACAACTCCCAGGGTCTTGCCGTGGAGTTCCACGCCTTCCCACTTGGACCGCTCCCACTTGCCGTTCTTCAGCGCGGTGTGGGCTTGGGGGATGTTGCGCGCCTGAGCCAGCAAGAGGGCCATCGTTTGTTCGGCGGCCGAAAGAATGTTGGACTGCGGTGCGTTGACCACCATGACCCCGCGGTCAGTCGCGGCTTGCACGTCGACGTTGTCGAGACCGATACCGGCGCGACCCACAACCACCATGTCAGCAGCGGCTGCCAAGGTCGGGGCGTCCACGTTGGTGGCGGAACGAATAATCAATGCGTGAGCGCCCTTGACGGCATCCAAGAGCTGCTCGGGACTAAGTCCCAGTTGCACATCTACCTCGTGGCCGGCGTGACGGAGCTGGTTGAGGCCAGACTCAGCGATTTCTTCGGTTACTAATACACGGGCCACGGGGGAACCTTTCTCTTGCAATCAGATTAGGGGTTTTGCGCCCCCGCAAAATCAGCCAGCGTTGACGAAAGAGCGAAAACGTTCGAGTCCTTCGGCCAAGTCCGCATCACCCAAGGCGTAACTCAGTCGGAAGTATCCCGGCGTACCGAAAGCCTCACCCGGTACCACGGCCACCTTGATCTGGTCCAAAAGAATGGTGGCCAGTTCGGCCGACGTGTTCGCCACGTGACCACCGAGTGAACGACCCAGAAGAGCACTCACGTTCGGGTAGCAATAGAAGGCACCCTCGGGCTCCGCACAGGAAACTCCGTCAATGCCGTTCAGCATCTTCGTCATGGTCTGGCGACGGCGATCAAATGCCGAACGCATTTCCGCCACCGCGGTGAGATCACCCGTCAGGGCGGCTACGGCGGCACGCTGGGAGATGTTCGAGATGTTGCTGGTGGTTTGGCTTTGGTAGTTAACGGCCGCTTCCATGATGTCCGCGGGTCCCACCATCCAACCAATGCGCCAGCCGGTCATGGCGTAGGTCTTCGCTACTCCGTTGACCACAATCCAGCGATCACCCAGTGACGGCGATACCGTCGGCAAGGAGACGTGTTGCGCGGAGCCATAGACCAAGTGCTCGTAGATCTCGTCACAGAGAACCCAGATGTCGTGTTCGGCGGCCCAGGCGCCGATGGCGGCCACGTCACTCGGGGCCACGACGGCACCGGTGGGGTTCGAGGGCGACACGAAGACCAGCATTTTTGTCTTGGGCGTACGGGCGCGTTCTAGTTCGTCCACGGTGACGCGGAATCCCTTGGCCTCACTCGTGAGTACCGGTACGGCCTTCGCCCCGGTCAGATAAATCGCCTCGGGGTAGGTGGTCCAGAAAGGCGCGGGAACCAATACTTCATCGCCGGGGTTCAGCACCGACATGAAGGCCGTCGCCACAGCGTGCTTACCGCCGTTGGTGACCAAGGTCTGGGAGGCGGTGATGTCGAGACCCGAGTCGCGCTTGGTTTTCGTGACAATGGCTTCCCGAAGTTCGGCAATGCCCGCCGTCGGGGTGTACTTGTAGTTTGCGGGGTTCAAACACGCGGCTTCGGCCGCCGCCACGATGTGCGCGGGGGTGGGGAAGTCCGGTTCTCCGGCCCCGTAGCCAATGACCGGCTCTCCGGCGGCCTTAAGAGCTTTGGCTTTGGCGTCGACCGCCAAGGTGGCCGAGGGGGCTAAACCCGCAAGAAGGTGGCTGGCGCGCGTGGACATGTTCGAACCGTTTCTCTAATCAGTAAGAATAAGTCTATGAGTTCAGCCAACGACATCGTCATTCCCGCCCACCTTCTTCCCCGCGACGGCCGCTTCGGCGCCGGTCCGAGCAAGGTGCGACAAGCCCAGCTCGACGCCTTGATGGCTGATGGTCTGAACTACATGGGTACCTCACACCGTCAAGACACGGTGAAGAACAAAGTCGGCGAAGTTCGCGACGGCCTCCGCGCGCTCTTCAATCTTCCCGACGGATACGAGGTTCTCCTGGGCAACGGTGGCACCACCTGCTTCTGGGACGCCGCGACCTTTCACCTCGTCGCGCAGCAGAGTCAGCACCTGAGCTTCGGTGAGTTCTCGTCCAAGTTCGCTTCCAGCGTGGCCGACGCTCCTTTTTTGAATGACCCGCAGATCATCAAGTCCGACGTCGGTACGCACCCGCGCGCGGTCGCGGACGACAGCGTCGACCTCTACGCGCTCACGCACAACGAAACCTCCACGGGAGTGATGATGAAAATTCGCCGTCCCGACGGCGCCAGCGGATTGGTCGCGGTCGACGCCACCTCCGGTGCCGGTGGACTGCGCGTGGACCCGACGCAATTCGACTGCTATTACTTTGCCCCACAGAAGTCCTTCGCCAGTGATGGTGGTCTGTGGCTCGCCCTGTGCTCCCCCGCCGCCGTGGAGCGCATCGAGACCTTGGCCGCGTCTGACCGTTGGACGCCCGCCTTCTTTGACCTCAAGATTGCTCTGGATAACTCGCGGCTCAATCAGACCTACAACACACCCTCGCTGGCCACCATTCACATGCTGGCGTCACAGATCAACTGGTTCAACAAAAACGGCGGACTGGATTTCAGTGCCGGTCGCTCCGAGCGTTCCGCGGAAATCTTGTACTCCTGGGCCGACGCCTCGGACTTCGCCTCGCCCTTCGTCCAGAACGCGGAAGAGCGCAGCAAGGTGATCGGCACCATCGACTTCGTCGACGGTGTGGACGCCGCCGCCATCGCCAAGATTTTGCGCCGACACGGTGTGGTGGACACCGAGCCCTACCGCAAGTTGGGACGCAATCAATTGCGCATCGCGATGTTCCCGTCCATTGACCCCGAGGACATCGCTTCGCTCTGCGCGTCAATTAATTACGTCGTCGGTGCCTTGGCGAACTAAAGAGTTTGACGAGCCTCGCGCAGATCCTCACGCCACGCACGCGGGCCGTTCCTCGCACGGCGTGGTCCGCTGACGGTCTGTGGCGAGCGCGCTGGTCCACCCTGGTCGTATTGGTGGTGGCGTTGGCCATCTTTGGTTGTGGCGAGGGATTACTCATCCAAGCGCAGTTGGGGGCGACGCCGTGGACCGTGTTGGCCCAGGGAATCACCCACCAAACCAGGTGGCCCATTGGAGTAACGACCCTGCTCTGTTCGGGCCTCGCCATGATTGGCTGGATCCCCTTGCGACAGCCCCTGGGCTTAGGCACCATCGCTAACGCCTTGGTGATTCCCCTCTTTTTGCAGATCACCACCACCACGCTGTCCACGCCGGGTAACTTTGCTGCTCGTTTCGGCATGTCCCTCGCGGGCATTGCGGTGATGGGACTAGGCGGCGCGGGATACATCACCTGCGCGATGGGTCCCGGACCTCGCGATGGACTGATGACGGGGCTGCAACGTCAACTCCAGCGTCCCATCGCCTACGTACGCCTCGGCATCGAGGTCGCGGTGATGTCACTGGGTTGGCTGATGGGGGGACGCGTCGGCATAGCAACGGCCCTCTTCGCCTTTCTCATCGGCCACGTCTTGGCCTACTACCTCGGCGGACTGTCCCGCCTCACGCGGTCGCCGCGCTAGCGCTTATTCGCCGCCGCCGCTGACGTCTTCGACGCGCTGCTTACCAGCCGACACGAAGGGCATGAGGTCGCGAAGTTTGGCACCCACCGTTTCGATGGGGTGCGCGCGACCCGCCTCTTTGAGTTCGCGGTAGCGCGGGCGACCAATTTCGTTTTCCTTAATCCATTCGGCCGCGAAGCGCCCGTCTTGGATCTCGTTGAGGATTTCCTTCATCTCCGCCTTCACCGCGGCGGAGATCACGCGGGAACCACGTGTGAGGTCGCCGTATTCGGCAGTGTCGGAGATGGAATAGCGCATACCGGTGATGCCCTGTTCGTACATCAAGTCCACGATGAGCTTGAGCTCGTGAAGGCACTCGAAGTAGGCGCTTTCGGGCTGATAGCCCGCTTCCACCAAGGTTTCGTAGCCGGCGCGCACCAGTGCGGTCACGCCGCCGCAGAGAACGGCCTGCTCGCCGAAGAGGTCCGTTTCGGTCTCTTCAGTGAAGGTGGTCTCGAGCACTCCGGCGCGGGTGCCACCGACGCCGTGGGCGTAGGCCAGGGCCAAGCCCTTGGCCTGGCCGGTGGCATCCTGGTGGACGGCGATCAAGGCCGGCACACCGCCGCCTTCGGCGAAGGTGCGACGCACCAAGTGACCAGGACCCTTAGGGGCCACCATGGCCACGTCGACGTCCGCCGGCGGGGTAATGAGGCCGTAACGAATGTTGAATCCGTGGGCGAAGAACAGGGCCTTGCCGGCGGTCAAGTGCGGAGCGATTTCACTGTCGTAGATGCGCTTTTGCTCGGTGTCCGGCAGCAAAATCATGATGAGGTCTGCCGCCGCCGAGGCGTCAGCAATGGACATCACGCTCAGACCGGCGGCTTCGGCCTTCTCGACGGACGAGGACTCCAGACGCAATCCCACCACCACGTCGAATCCCGAGTCCTTGAGGTTCAAGGCGTGTGCGTGACCCTGCGAGCCGTATCCCAGCACGGCGATCTTCTTGCCCTGCAGTAGTTCGGGGTGGGCATCTTTTTCGTAGTACATCGTGGTCATGGAACTGTCCTTTTCTATTCTGCGAGTGGGTTGGCTGGTCGGCCAAGTCTAGGGAGGGCGACGCGCCCCGTACGGTGCAGCTCCACCTGGGAGAAGCCCGCGAGCGTGCGCTCAAAGTCGTCGCAGGCCTGTGGCGTGGCCGCCAAAGCCACGGTCACCGCGTGGGCGTCCACGTCCACGATGGCCGCATTGGCCCGCGCAATGACTTCCATCAGGTTGGTCTGCACGTCAACGTTGGTGGTGATGGTGGCGAGGAGTAGCTCGCGCTCAATGGCGTCCGTGGGTGACAAGTCGGTGATGTCCACCACATTGACCAACTTGTTGAGTTGGCCCACAATCTGCTCCAAGGGTGCCGAGTCGGCGTCCACCACGATGGTGATCCGCGAGAAACGTTCGTGAATTTCGGCGGGGGCCACGGCCAAGGAGTAGATGTTGAAACCGCGGCGGGCGAAGAGTCCGGCGATACGGGCCAAGACACCGGCTTTGTTCTCCACCAGCACCGACAAGATGTGGTGGGTGATGTTCGCCGGGCTCGCCGCTGTTTCGATGGGCTCGGGGGTCATGACGGGTCCCGCTGGCTGTGGTGAACGACGATGCCGTCGTTGCTGGCACCCGACGGCACCATGGGGAAGACCTTTTCGGAAGAATCGGTACGAAAGTCAATCACGACGGGCACATCGTTGATGGTATTGGCGGTATCGATGGCGGCACGCATTTCTTCCGGCGTGGTGGCACGGAGGCCTACGCAACCCATAGCTTCAGCCCACTTGACGTAGTCGGGCAGATCCGGCGAAAGGTAGACCTCGCTGTAGCGTTCTTCGTAGAACATCTCCTGCCACTGGCGCACCATGCCCAAGTAGGCGTTGTTCAAAATCGCTACCTTGATGGGGATTCCTTCGGAGCGAGCGGTGACCAGCTCCTGCGCGGTCATCTGGAAACAACCGTCGCCGTCGATGACCCACACGGTGGCGTCCGGTCGACCGACCTTGGCGCCAATTCCGGCGGGAACACCGAATCCCATGGTCCCGGCGCCACCCGAATTAATCCACGTGCCGGCAGATTCGTACTTCCAGTGCTGCGCGGCCCACATCTGGTGTTGGCCCACGCCGGCCGCCACGATAGTGCCGGGAGCTGAGCGTTCGTAAATGGCTTCGACTACTGCCTGGGGCCGCAAGAGACCCTTGTTCTCCGGTTCGTCGTACGCCAGCGGGTAGCGCTCTTGCCAGTCACGCAGGGTGGTCCACCACGAGGCGAGGTCCGGTGGCGTCACCAGCGCGGCGTCCAGGGCCACAATCGCGTCACGCACGTTGGACTGCAGCGTGACGTCGGCCCGACGAATCTTGTTGAATTCCGCAGCGTCAATGTCGACGTGGATAATTTTGGCCTCGGGAGCGAAACCGTCGAGGCGACCGGTCACCCGGTCATCAAAGCGAGCGCCCAGGGAAATCAGGAGGTCGCTGCGTTGCATGGCCATGACGGCGGTGTACATGCCGTGCATTCCGGGCATGCCGAGGTGCTGGACGTGCGAATCCGGGAAGGCACCGCGCGCCATCAAGGTGGTGACCACCGGGATGTTGGTGCGTTCGGCGAAGGCCAAGAGCTCGACGGTGGCCTGGGACTTCAAGGTGCCACCACCCACGTAGAGCACGGGACGGCTGGCGGCGGCGATCAAATCGGCGGCGTCCTTCGCGTCCTTCGTGTTCACGCTCACGGTGGGCTGATAACCGGGGAGATCAAGTTCTTCAATAGTCTCGGGCCACCACCAGGTCATCGTGGACTGCGCGACGTCCTTGGGGATGTCTACCAAGACAGGTCCGGGACGGCCGGTGGTCGCGATATGAAAAGCCGCCGCGACGACGCGAGGAATGTCCTGAGCGGACTGCAAAAGAAAGTTGTGCTTGGTGATGCCCATGGTGATGCCGGTGATATCGCACTCTTGAAAAGCATCCGAACCAATGGAGGACGTGGGGACCTGTCCGGTGATGACCACCAGGGGCGTCGAGTCCATGTGCGCGTTAGCAATGGGGGTGACAATGTTGGTGGCCCCGGGTCCACTCGTCACCATGGCGACGCCGGGCTTGCCGGTGGCGAGTGCGTAGCCCTCGGCCATGTGACCGGCGCCTTGTTCGTGGCGCACCAGGATGTGGCGAATGGGCGAGTCGATCAAGGGGTCATAGACGGGCAGGATGGCGCCGCCGGGCAGACCGAAAATGGTCTCCACGCCGCACATTTCCAAACTCTTGATCAGGGCTTGCGCTCCAGTCAGTTCCACGTATGTCCTTTGATTGATGAGGGATAAAGAAAAAGGCCTCCCGTTTCTGGGAGGCCTTTGGTATGCGAAAAGACGCCTACCGCCGGCTAGTTCCTACTACTACGAGAGCACCGATGGTCAACGTCATCTCGCCAGTCTGCCACAGGAAGCACCCACGACACAAAACTACGCCGAGGTGACGGCGCCCTTCTGAGCTCCTTGGGTCAGACGGGCAAACTTTTCCAAGACGCCAGTGCGATAACGCGGCACGAAGCTGGGCACCACAATGCTGCGTTGGGCGAGCTCGGTCTCTTCCACCATCAGGTCAATGCGATGCTGGGCCACGTCAATCACGATGCGGTCACCGTCACGCACTAGGGCGATGGGGCCGCCATCAAGTGCTTCCGGGGCCACGTGACCCACGCAGAATCCGTGGGTGCCACCGGAAAAACGACCATCGGTTATGAGCGCACAGTCGCCGCCACGGCCGGCGCCTTTCATGGCACCGGTCACGGCCAGCATTTCGCGCATGCCGGGTCCACCCTTGGGTCCTTCGTAACGAATGACTACCACGGTGTTCGGTTCGATCTCACCCGCGAGAATGGCCGTCATGGCGTCGTCTTCACCTTCAAAAACGCGCGCGGTGCCGTCGAAGTAGTCAGTGTCGATTCCCGCCACCTTCACGACCGCGCCCAGAGGCGCCAAGGAGCCCTTCAAAATTGCGATGCCGCCAGTGGCGTTAATCGGATTGCTCAGTTCGTGGAAGACGTCGCCGTCGGGATCGGCGGCGTCGAAGTCGGCCAAATTCTCGGCCATTGTCCTGCCGGTAATTGTCATTACGTCACCGTGCAGCAAGCCCGCCTCGAGGAGCTGACGCAACACCACCGGAACGCCACCCACGCGGTCGATGTCGGTCATGTGATATTTGCCGTGCGGCTTGGTGTCGGCCAGGTGAGGGACCTTGGCGGCGATGCGATTGAAGTCGTCGAGTTCCAAAGGTACGCGGGCTTCGTGTGCGATCGCCAGGAGGTGCAAGACGGCGTTGGTGGAACCACCCAAGGCCATCACCACCGCGATGGCGTTTTCGAAAGCCTCTTTGGTCAAAATCTGACGGGCCGTGATACCCAAGCGCAACAAATTCAATACGGCGAGACCCGAGTCGTAGGCGAGCTGTTCGCGTCGAGGATCGATGGCCGGAATGCTGGCACTGCCCAAGAGCGACATGCCCAGAGCCTCACCCACCGAGGCCATGGTGTTGGCGGTAAACATTCCCGCGCAACTACCTTCACCGGGACAGGCACGGAGTTCAATCAAGGATAATTCTTCGTCAGTCAACGTACCCACCGCGTTGGCACCCACGGCTTCGAACACGGAAGTGATGTCCAGCGCGCGGCCGTCAGACTCGCCCGGAAGAATGGTGCCGCCGTACAAAAACACCGCGGGAACGTCCAAACGTGCCGCGGCCATCAACATGCCCGGCAGGGACTTGTCGCATCCGGCGAAGGTGACCAGAGCGTCGAAGCGTTCGGCGTGCATGACTGTTTCCACGGAGTCGACAATGACTTCCCGTGAGACGAGTGACGCGCGCATACCTTCGTGGCCCATGGAAATTCCGTCCGAGACGGCAATGGTGACGAATTCGAAAGGAATACCGCCCCCGTCACGCACCGCTGCCTTGGCGCGTTGGGCCAAGCGATCGAGCGGCAAATTGCAGGGCGTCACTTCGTTCCACGACGAGGCCACGCCGATTTGGGGCTTCGCCATATCTTCCGTGGACATACCCATGGCGCGCAACATGGCGCGGGCCGGAGCACGATTCTTCCCCTGGGTTACTTCAAAGGAACGAGGGGTGGGGTAATCGACCATGTTCTCAGTCTAGGAAAAGGGCTTTATCGACGAGCGTTCAGCTCGGCGATAACCGCCTTGCCGTTGGCTTGACCTTTGGTGGCTTTCATTACCTGACCGATGAAAAACTGCGCTAATTTCTCGTCACCCTCGCGGAAACGATGCCACTCATCGGGGTGCGCCTCCACCAAGCTGGCCACGAGATCGCTCAGGGTGTCCGACGCCAATTGTTCGAAGCCGCGAGCGGCGGCAATAGCGACCGGGTCTCCCCCGGTCGCAAGAACTTCGGCCAATACCGTCTTCGCCTGCGTGGCCGACAGACTGCCGCTGGCCTCGAGCTGCAAGGTGGTCACGAAGGAATCCAGCGACAAATTGGCGAGCGAGTCAATGCCGGCGGCTATTTCGTTGGACGTGCGCGCAATCGCCAAGGCCGCGTCGGCTCCCTGGGCCACCGCGTCGAGAACGAAGCGATCGAGCTGCAAATCCACAATCACGCCCACGGCGTCACGCTGAGCGGAGGTGGGCTCGCTCACGATGGTCAAGAGCGTGGCGCGACGTTCGGCGGGCATCGGGGGCAGAGCCGCGCGCACGCGATCTTGCCATTCGATGCTCGGAGAGAGTTCCACCAAGTCGGGTTCGAGGAAGTAGCGATAGTCGTCAGCTTCCTCCTTGGTCCGCATGGTTGAGGTTTCACCCAAGTCTTCGCTCCAGTGGCGGGTTTCTTGACGAATTTTCCCGCCGTCTTCGAGGATGGCCACGTGTCGCGCGGCTTCGTAGTCAATGGCACGCTGCAAGGAGCGCAAGGAATTCAAGTTCTTGATTTCGCAGCGTGTCCCCAATGGCGCACCGGGTCGACGTACCGACACGTTGGCGTCGAAACGCATGGAGCCTTCTTCGAGGCGTCCGTCCGACGCACCGGTGGCGATCAAGATGCCGCGCAGCTCCGCGGCGTAGGCGCGGGCTTGGGCAGCCGAACGCATGTCGGGGCCCGAGACGATTTCTACCAAGGGCACACCCGAACGGTTGTAGTCCACCAGCGAGCGATCGGCTCCGTGAATACGTCCCGAACCACCGAGATGGGTGGACTTACCCGTGTCTTCTTCGAGGTGTGCTCGTTCAATGGTGACCCGGCTGCCGTCGGGTAGGTCGAGGTAACCATTCGAGTTAATGGGAAGGTCGTACTGCGAGATTTGGTAGTCCTTGGGCATATCCGGGTAGAAGTAATTCTTCCGGTGAAAGGTCGACGGCGCGACCGAGCAGTGCAGCGCGAAACCAATGGCCATCGCTAGTTCGACCGCCTGCTCGTTCAGCACGGGAAGTGATCCCGGCAAGCCGAGACACACCGGGCAGACCTGCGAGTTGGCGTCGGCGCCAAAGGCATTGGCGCAACCACAGAACAACTTGGTCTTCGTTTGTAGTTCGGTGTGGACTTCGAGTCCAATCACCATCTCCCAGCCGTCGGGCAAACTCATCGTGCACGCTCCGCGTCTTCGAGAACTTGCGCGGCGGCGAGCAGTCCGGCTTCGCTACGACCCGGTCCGAGAAGTTGCACGCCAATGGGAAGATTCGCTTCGCCGCGACCAAAAGGCACCGACACCGCAGGGTCACCGGCCAAGTTTGACGGAATGGTGAAGACGTCGTTCAAATACATGGCCATGGGATCTTTGGTCTTGGAGCCAAAGGGGAACGCCACCGAGGGCGTGGTGGCACCAATGAGGAAGTCCACGTCGGCGTAGGCCTTCTGAAAGGCGTTGATCGTCAAGGTGCGTACCTTGAGAGCCTGGCCGTAATAGGCGTCGAAATACCCCGCGGAGAGAGCGTAGGTACCGAGCATGATGCGTCGCTTCACTTCGGCACCGAAGCCTGCCGTGCGCGTGGCTTCGTTCATGCCCGCCACGTCATCGCCGTCTACACGCAGACCGAAGCGAACGCCGTCGTAACGCGCGAGGTTGGATGACGCTTCGGCCGGAGCAATCAAGTAGTAGGCGGAGAGCCCCAACTGCAATTCGGGAATCGACATTTCGACGATGGTGGCGCCCTGCGCTCGCAGCACTTCCACCGCGGCGGCCACGGCGGCGGCCACATCAGGGTCTGATCCGTCGACGAGCTCTTTGACGTAACCCACGCGCCGACCGGCCACTCCATCTTTCAGGTGCGCCACGAGCGAGGGGCTGGTCTCGGGTAAGGAGGTGGAGTCCATGCGGTCGTGTCCGGCAATGACTTCCAAGGTGAGAGCGGCGTCCGCGACGTTGGCGGCGAATGGCCCCACTTGGTCAAGGGAGGACGCGAAGGCAATCACGCCGTAGCGCGAGACCAGACCGTAGGTGGGCTTGATACCCACCACGCCGCACAGGGCGGCCGGCTGGCGAATAGATCCACCCGTGTCGGATCCCAGCGAAATAGGCGTCATGCCGGCGGCGATGGCCGCGGCCGAGCCACCGGACGATCCGCCGGGAACCCGACGGGGGTCCAGAGGATTCAGAGTCGGGCCAAAGGCGGAGTTTTCAGTGGATGAGCCCATGGCGAATTCATCCAGGTTCGTCTTGCCCATGGGGATGGCTCCGGCGGCCAGCAGTCGTTCCACCACGGTGGCCGTATACGGCGGGCGCCAGCCTTCAAGAATCTTCGACGAGCAGGTGGTGGGAATTCCCTCGGTGCACAGGTTGTCCTTGAGCGCTACCGGCACACCGGCGAGGGGAAGCTTTTCGCCCCGCGCAATGCGCTCGTCAACCTGGTGGGCCGCGGCGCGCGCGCCTTCTTCGTCGACGTACAGAAAAACGTTGAGCTCGGCGTTGCGCTGAGAAATAGCGGTCAGTGATGTTTCGACTTCGGTCGTCGCCGACGATCCCGCCGCGACGCGCGCGGCGATGTCGTGAGCACTCGTCACGGCGCCTCCCCCACGATGCGCGGAACGGCGAAGCGGAAGTCCTGAACGTCCGGAGCTTGCGACAAGAACGCGTCTCGATTCAAACTGGGCGTCACCACGTCGGGGCGAACGATATTGATCAAACCAAATGGATGCGCGGTGGCGGCCACTCCCGTGAGGTCCAAGGCGGCCATGTCGTCGGCGTGACCGAGAATCTTGGAGAGCTGTTCGGTGAACAGGTCCAGTTCCTCATCGCTCAAGCGCAGTCGCGCTAACGCGGCTACCTTGGCCACGTCCTCTCGGGTCAAACGTGAACTCATGCGTCCAGCGTACGGGTCAAAAAGGCAATGGTGGTCGCCTCGAGAAAGGCGGCGTCGTTATCCAAAGTGGCGACGTGGTAACTGTTCTCCAGCCACACCCGCTCGATGGGGGCCGCCACGGAGCTCATCAGAAGGTCACCGTTTATCGGGTCCGTCACCACGTGGTCTTCACGACTAGTGAACAACAAGGTCGGGGCGTTCAGCGAGGTGAGATGCGCGTAGACGTCGTCGAGACCGTTCATCAGTGACAGGCCGCAGGCCAGGGGCGTAGCGTCGTAGGAGGCTTCCTTGGGTCCCTCTTTTTTAATGTCGGAGCCAATGGAGACGTCAACCAGAACACCCGCGTCGATAAAGAGTTGAATCGCCGCGCGATCTTCGTCGGGAGCCGGCTTCACGATGGGATTAATAAACACCAGGGCGTCGACATCGTGACGCTGACCTACGTAGGCCGTTAAGGCTCCACCCATGGACAGACCCACGATCGCCACTTTTTCGCAACGTCCCGCGAGGGATTCGTAGGCGGCTTCGGCGGCGCTGGACCAGTCGGCCCAGGTGGTGGTCATCATGTCCTCGACGGTGGTGCCGTGTCCGGGGAGTCGCGGAAGTTCCACGGTAAAACCGGCATTCGCCAAGGCCTCGGCCAAGGGGCGCATGGACTGGGGATTACCGGTGAAGCCGTGCAGAACCAAGACGCCGTGGGAGGAGCCGGTTGACGAAAAGGATTCACAGCCCGGCATGATGGAAGTAGTCATGAGATTAGAGATTACCGTTAGTCAGGAGCAGTAACGAAAGAGGAAGCGGTCAGCGCGTGAGCCACCAGTTTTTAAGCCCCGAGTGGGTGGCGGCAGCCACCGAACTACGTGCCGAAGTCGGCGACCTCGGACCCGCCCCCGTGGCGGTGGTAATGAACCTCACCATTACCGACGTTCCCTTTGGCGACTCCCCCACGGTGCAGGCGCACCTCAATACCGCGAACGGCCCCATGGCCCTGGACTACGGTCACCTCCCATCACCCTCACTGAGCGTGACCATTGATTGGCTCACGGCCAAGGCCTTGCTGATTGAAGGAAACCCGCAGGCCGCCATGAGCGCCTTCATGAACGGCAAGATCAAAGTGGAAGGAGATATGTCGGCCCTGCTGGCACTCCAGAACGTTCCCCCGACTCCGGAGGCGCGCGCGGTGATGGAGCGCCTGCGCGCTATGACCGCTTAACTTTTTCGCGCGGTACCGAGGTAACGAAAAACGACATCAGCACGCCGACGGCACCAACGCAGGCCCCGATGAAGAAGGGCAGACGGAAGGTGGCGAGCAGCTCCGCTCCGGCGTGGGCATTTTCGAGATGTCGCGAACGCACCAAGGACTGCTGCACCGTTTCGAGAATTTGGATTCCGGCCACTTCGCCTATTTGCATGGCCAGCATGGACGCCGCCGACATCACGCCGAATTCGGTGGAGTCCACCTCGTTGGCCATGATGGCGCCGGATGCGGGGCCGTTCACTCCCATGCCGAAGCCCGACAAGGCCAAGGCCACCACCACGATCCACACACTGGTGCTGGGCTGGAGCAAGGAAAAGAGGGCCAGCGAGAGGGTTAATGACAATGCGCCGGCCAGAACACTGATGCGTTCACCGATACGAATCGCGACGTATCCGGCAATGGGGGAACAGAGGGCGAAGGTGATGGGGCGCGCAATGGCAACCGCTCCCACCCGCGGGATGGAATAGCCGTAACCCTGTTCCATGAGCAAGGGGAACATGAAGAAGGCACCGAAGTAGGCGAAGTTAGCGGCCGCGCGAATACCAATGGGCATGACGAAGTTACGTCGACGGAAGTACTTTGCCGGAATGAGTGGGTTCGCGGCGTGGCGCACGCGATGAACGAAAACAAAGGCGGAGATCAGCATCACCAGCCAGCACAGGTTGACCGCGAGACTGGTCCAGCCCCAGGAATTGCCCAGTGAGAGGCCCAACATGAGCGAGGTCACCCCGGCGGACAAGGACCACGAGCCGATCCAGTCCATGGTGCGAAAATCGTTACGGGCCTTGACTTTGCGCGCCGCCAGTTCGGCAGGGGTGCCGCGGTCACGGGGCAAGACCACGCTCACCACGGCGAAGGCCACCGCAATGAGAATCAGTTGGAACCAGAACAGTGCCCGCCACCCGAAGGCCGCGATGATGGGTGAGCCAATAGATACGCCCAAGACCGGTCCACCGGCACCGACGAGCGACCACCACCCCATAGCCTTCACGCGCTCATCCGGGCGAAAGACCAAGTTCACCAAAGCCGCCGACGCCGTTCCGGTGGCGGCCCCTTGAATTCCGTCCAAGGTGCGTGCGCCGAGTAACAAGATCACGTTGGGAGCGAGCGCCGTCAACACGGCCGAGACCATCGCACCGGCCAGACCGAAGAGATACATCCGACGGTGTCCAATGATGTCGCCTACCTTGCCGAGAATCGGCGCGGCCAAACCGTAGGCCAATAGAGGCCCAATCATGGTCCAGGTCAACACCGTCGGCTCCGTGTGAAACTCGTGGGCCACGTTGGGCAGGTCCACGATAAAAACCGTGAACGTGAAGTTCAGCGCCAAGAGACCGGCCAGCAAGGACCACAGAACCCACCAGGGGTAGCGCGACGACCCCACCGCGCGCTGTTGCACGCGCGAGGTGATCATCTGCATCCAGTTCAGCTCACTGGAGGCTTCCCCACCCAAGACGCCAAAGGCGGCCGCGCCGGGGTCCATGCGTGACGATAAAAGTCCGTCCGGGTCATCTCGCCGGAGACGCTGAGGGGGCGTCTCGTCACTCACGCGAGCAGAGTGGGGAGCTTCTCCGTCAGTTCAGCTACGGTCCAACGATCGTTCTTGTCCAGCGTCTCTTTCATGGTCCAGTTCTGGAAGCGGCTCACGCGACCACCCTGCACGAAGAAGACCTCACCGGTGATCTCACAGGTGGGCGCAGCCAAGGCGACCACCAGCGGTGAAATGTTGGCCGGATCCCAGGCGTCAAAGACCGCGGCGTCGCCCGGCTTCTGGACGATGTCCGACAGACCAGGAGTCGACTCGGTCATACGGGTACGCGCGGCCGGGGCGATGGCGTTGGCGCGCACGCCGTAACGCTTGAGTTCCTCCGCGATGATGACGGTGAACGAAGCGATACCCGACTTCGCGGCACCGTAGTTCGACTGACCAACGTTGCCCAACAGACCCGAGGTCGACGAGGTGTTGATGATGGCCGCGTTCACGGGCTTACCGGCCTTGGCCTGCTCGCGCCAGTAGGCGGCGGCGTGACGAGTAGGCACGAAGTGGCCCTTGAGGTGAACGTTGATAACGGCGTCCCAGTCGTCCTCACTCAAGTTGACTAACACGCGGTCACGAAGGATTCCGGCGTTGTTCACCAATACGTGAAGGTCGCCGAAGGCGTCGATGGCGGCATCGATGAGGCGCTTGCCACCTTCCCAGTCGGCGATGTTGTCGTGGTTAGCGACTGCTTCGCCGCCCATGGCGCGAATCTCAGCGACAACCTGCTCTGCCGGTGTTCCTTCGGCGCTCGATCCATCTAGGCCACCACCGAGGTCGTTGACCACAACTTTGGCGCCTTCCGCGGCGAAGAGAAGTGCGTGTTCGCGACCAATTCCGCGACCCGCTCCGGTAATGATGACTACGCGACCGTCTAGCTGACCCATGATGCTCCTTTAGCAACGAGATAACTCGGTCAGCCTACTAACTCGGGCTCGAGGACTGCCCTATCGCATCCAGAACATGGGGGGTCGTGCGTGGGCGTGGTAATGGTCGGGGATATTGCGCATATGGTCATCGAGTTTCCATCCGCCTTCGCCCAAAATCGGGTCGGCCACGCGGGCTAAGTGCTGGTGGAGGAGGGCTTTGACCTCGGCGGGTGGCACGGGGTCGTGCATTTTCCACACCACCATGGGCACTAAACAAATCTCACAATCGGCGATCCAACACAGATCATCTTCGTAGTGTCGCGGCGTCAACGGCGCCGCCTCGCAGAGATCGCAATCGGCCATGAATTACCTCTGAACTTTCAGACGGAGGCGAGAAAATTTAGCCACCACCGTCCCGGCGGGCGGCGATTGGCTCAGTACTACTTTCCACGGAGCGCTGGGCGAATCACTGGAGTAATACAGCTCGGCGGCGTGGAGTGCGGCGGTGACTTGCGCCGTCGTCAGACCCACCAGGTTGGGGACGCGCACCTGGCCCTTGGCTGGAGGGGTGGTGGTCGTGGTGGTGCCACCCGTGGCGCTGGACGGACCCTTGGAAAGAATCAGCGTCAGCGTGGCGTGGGGAGCGGCGGTAGGGGGATTGACAGTCGTTCCGTTAGTGACGGACACCACGGTGTCGATGGGGTCGGAAGAGAACACCGCGGCGGTCGACGGACACACCGCGTTGAGGCCCACGTTCGCGAGCGCCTGCGTGGCCGCGGCGCAGGTCTGACCGATAAGTCCAACCGGCAAGGTCACCGTCGGCACGCCGTTCGACAAGTTCACGGTGATGGTGCCACCCGACTGTAAGGAACTTCCCGGGGCGGGGGTCTGGCTCACAATGTTGCCAATTTTTTCGGTACTGGTGACCTTGGCTCCCACCACCAAGGTGAAATTGTCGGCGCTCAGTACTTTTGCCGATTGCGCCACGCTTAAGCCCAGCAAGCGCGGTACGTCGTGACGCGTAGTGAACACTCCCGATTTCCACGCGCCGAGTCCCCCTACGACGACAATCAGCGCGAGCAGAGAGAGCAATCGTCGTCGAGGGGATTCGCGGGACCGGCGGGACCGCGTCATGGGTGGCGCGGCATAGTCGTCGTCAAAGTGCACTTCTGGCTCACTCCAGCGTTCGGCCGCGCTTTCCGGCGCCTCGTCGCGGGCTTCCACGGGGCGCGGCACCGTGCTCGGTGTACGCGTCGCGGGCGCTACGACGGGTGCGCCCAGAACTTCATAGGCCGACGGCGCCTTAAACGCCGAATTCGTGGCCAGGGCGTGCGGAGCGGGCAAGGAGTCGCCTGCGGATTGGAGCCGCGCCGCCAAGAGTTGTGCGTTCATGCGCGCGCGGGGGTCGTAGGCCGCACCGGTAGCCACCACCAGATCCAAGGTGCCCAGAGCGGGGTCGGAGGGCAGCGGAGAATTTTGACGTCGCGAGGTGATCTCGTCCGCCGTCGTACCGTCGTGCGCGACGTAACCAGTGAGCGATTCGAACAAGATGCAACAGAGGGAGTACACGTCACCCAGCGCGTCAGGCGCAGAGCCGTCGACGCGTTCCGGAGCTATGTAGCGCAGAGTGTCCAGAGGTAGCTCCGCCACCCGCGCAGGTTCCAGCACCCCGGCGAGGCCGAAGTCAATCACGCGAATGCGTCCATCGGCATCAAAGACAATTTTGCTGGGGTGCAAGGAGCCGTGCACGAATCCCGCCGCGTGCGCGGCAGCCAGGCCCAAGGCCGCTTCGTAACCCACGCGAGCTGCCTGGGCGGGACTCAAGGTCCGGCGCGCATCCAATACGTCGCGAAGTGAGCCGCCGGAAAGGTACTCGGTGACCAAATAGACCACGCCCTGATCACTACCCGAGTCGTAGACCCGCGTCAGGTGGGGATGCGTCAATCCCGAAACGGCCGCGCTGACTCGTTGGAATCGTTCGCGGAGGGAGAAATTATCGGCGTATTGCGGCAGCAGAATCTTTACGGCCACGCTGCGCTGCAGGGTGAGATCGCTGGCTTCGTAGGTGGCGGTGGAGGAGCCGACGCCAATCAAGCGGGTCAGTTGGTAGCGACCGGCGAGAATCTGGCCGGGGCTCACGGTGTCGGGGCTCATGATGAAAACAGCCTACCGAGGAAGTTACGAAGTTGCCGAGGGCCGGACACCCGTGGCGAGCAGGTCGTCGAAGTGTTCGGCGGCCACCATGGGCACCCCCAAACTTTCGGCCTTCGTGAGCTTGGATGCCCCCGGGGCTTCGCCCACTACCACGCAGTACGTCTTCTTGGAGACCGAACCTGGTGAGGTGCCGCCGCGCGCCACGATGGCCGCTTCGGCACCGTCGCGTGAATATCCCGGGACCGATCCAGTGACCACCACGGCCTTCTCCGCCAAGGTCTGTGCCAGGTCGTCGCTCATTCGAGGTTCCTCGAGAGCCACGCCCAATTCGTTGAGTCGCTCCACACGCTCTTGGTGTTCTGGGGTGGCCATATAGAGCGCGACCGACGCGGCGATGATCGGCCCCACGCCTTCGACCGACGCAATCTCCTCGACGCTGGCGTACCGCACCCCATTCAGGCTCCGGAATCGTCCGGCCAGGCCGCGAGCGGCCACCGGTCCGACGTGTCGAATACCCAGCCCAATGAGAAGTCGTGACAAAGGCTGATCCTTGGATGCCGCGATGGCATTTACCAGTGAGTTCGCGGAGAGCTCCCCCATCTTTTCTAGATGGGCCACCCGCTCGGCATCCAGAGAATACAAATCAACGAGATCGCTGATCAATCCTTCCTGCAGTAGTTGCGCGACGCGTTGCTCACCCAAACCCTCAATATCCATGGCGCTACGTGACGCGAAGTGCACTACCTGTTGCATTTGTTGGGCCGGGCAGGCGGCGTTGACGCAGTAGGTGTCGCTCTCTTCGCCCACGCGACGCAGTTCTCCGCCGCACTCGGGACATTCACGAGGAAATTGCCATGGCTCGTGGCGATGCGTCGTCGCCGTGACCGCTCCGACTACTTCAGGGATCACGTCACCCGCCTTGCGGACAATGACCACGTCACCCGGACGTACATCTTTGAGTCGGACTTGGTCCTCATTGTGCAGAGTGGCCATAGATACGGTCGATCCGGCCACTACCACCGGCTCGAGGACGGCGTAGGGGGTCGCTCGCCCCGTGCGACCAATGGATACTTCAATAGCCAGCAAGGTCGTGGTCTGCTCTTCGGGCGGAAGTTTCCGGGCGATGGCCCAACGCGGCGCGCGTGAAGTAAAGCCCAATTGATCGCGGAGGGCCAGGTCGTCGACTTTGATAACCACACCATCAATGTCGTAGATCAGGTCGTGGCGACGCTCTTCAAACCAGTTCGTTGCCGCCACCATGTCCTGCGGACCACGTGCACGCTTCGTCTCGACGGCCGTAAGAAACTTCCACTCCGCTAGTTGCGCCAAACTCTGGGTGTGTTGCGTGAGAGATTGCAGCGGGTGCCCTTCACCGATAACGAGTTGATAGGCCAGAAACGACAAGGGGCGCTCGCGCGTCACCGCCGGGTCCTTTTGACGAAGACTTCCGGCGGCGGCATTGCGGGGGTTGGCAAACTCCTTGGCCCCCGCCTGACGCTGTCGCTCGTTTAATTCCTCGAAGTCTTTCTTGGCTAAGAAAACTTCACCCCGGACATCAATGCGACCGCTAGTGGCGTTTCCTTCCAGGGTCATCGGCACGTTGCGAATCGTCATCACGTTGGCGCTCACGTCTTCCCCCACGCGTCCGTCACCGCGCGTGGCGGCGTAGGCGAACACGCCATCGAGATACACCAGCGAGAGCGCCAGGCCGTCAATCTTCGGTTCGATGCAGTAGTAAATTTCGTCGAGATCACTGACGCCCTTCGCGGTGCGCTGGGCCCACAGGAGTAATTCATCCACGTCAAAGACGTTGTCCAAACTCAACATGGCTACCTGGTGGGCCACGGGGGTGAAGAGGTCGCCTACTTTCGAACCCACCGCCTGCGTGGGTGAATCCACACTGGCGAGATCGGGGTGGAGGGCTTCCAGCTCGCGTAGTTCCCGGACCGCCCGGTCGTAGTCAGCATCCGGCGCCACGGGGGCGTCGCGAACGAAGTAGGCCTCGTTCCATTCAGCAATCTGCGCCGTCAGCGCCGCGATACGTTCCGCAGGCGAACTCATCGAGTAACGACCGCCGCACCGAGGACCACCGAGGGTTCGTCCTCTCGATAAAACACCACGGACTGACCCGGAGCAATGGGTCGAATCTCTTCACTAAAGTCCAGGCGACACTCACCCTTGAGCGACAAGGTGGCCAACAGGCTGCGGCCGTGCGCACTCCACTGCACGCAGAGTTGTTGCCCATCGACCAGGGGATCGTACGAGTAGGTGAGCGAAGTGGCGTCCAGCAGCGCGGACTGCACGTAGATGGTTTCCAAGCGGTCAACTTCGACGCGGCGCTGTCCGATGTCAACCTTGGTGACGTAGCGTCGTTCACCGTCAATGCCCGCGGCAATGCCGCGACGCTGACCGAGGGTCACCAATTCGGCGGCCGGAGCGTGACCCACCACGTCGCCGGAGACTCGGTCGTAGACGGTGGCCGGGGTGAGCGTGAGGCGGCTCGAGAGAAAAGCCTCACGACCCTTCGAGGCTTCAATAAAACAGACGTCTTGGCTGTCGGGCTTGTTCCAGGTGCGCAGACCCAAACGTTCCGCTTCCTGACGAACTTGCTCCTTGGTGAGGTGACCGATAGGCAAGAGAAGTCGGCGCAGGATGGGTTCGGTGAGATAGCCCAAGACATAACTTTGATCTTTTTGGGGGTCGGCGCCACGGCTGAGGAAGGGTCGTCCCTCCACCTCCAGAATTTGTGCGTGGTGCCCCGTCGCCACCGCGTCGAAGCCGAGTCGCTCAGCGCGCTCGAAGAGCAGGTCGAACTTGATGTGCCGATTGCATTCGATACAGGGATTCGGAGTGAGACCCGCGGCGTGATCAGCCACGAAAGGTTCCACTACGAACTGATCGAATTCGTCGGTGTAATTAAAAACGTGATGATCGATACCGAGCACTTGGGCCACCCGGCGCGCGTCGTCAACGTCGGATACCGAGCAACAGCCCGAATCCGAGGCCCCACCCCATAACTTCAAGGTGGCACCCACGACGTCGTGGCCCTGGTCGCGCAGGATGCCGGCGGCCACGGATGAGTCCACGCCACCGCTCATCGCTACCAGGATTCTCATGTCTCTAGTCTGCCATCGCCGCGTGACGCTTACGCACTCGGACGTAAGCGCGCAATGACACCCGTCAAAATCGACGCCAGGGCATCGACGTCGTCGTGGGTGGTTTCGCCCCCCATGCTCAGACGGAGTGACCCACGCGCCAATTCGGGACGCACGCCCATCGCCGTCATGACGTGACTCGCCGACGTGGCGCCGCTCGAACACGCCGCTCCCGCCGAGGCACTCACCCCGGCTTGGTCCAGCAAGAAAAGAACTTCGTCACTCGACACTCCGGAAATGAGGAGGTGCACGGTGCCAGGGACCCGCTCGACACTTTCCCCCGTCACACTCACCCCTTCCACGGCAGTCATGGCTTTCTGGAGCCGCACTTGGAGCTCGCGACAATGTGCACTGTTGGCGACTCGTTCGTGACGCGTGAGTCGACACGCCATGGCTAAACCGACGGCGGCGGCTACATCCACGGTGCCCCCACGCAAACCGCGCTCCTGTGCTCCGCCAGGAACGACAGCTTCAATGGTGGCGTCACGTAATCCCAGAGCCCCCGCGTTCACGGGGCCACCGAGTTTGTGCGCGCAGAGCGAAATCAGGTGCGCGCTGGCGGTGCTCAGAGCCACGTCCATCCACGGGGCCGCGGCGATGGCGTCGGTATGCACGAGGGTGGTGGTGCCAAGATCGTCGAGTCGCGCCCGCAGGGCTTCGAGCGGTTGAATGATGCCGGTTTCGTTATTGACCGCCATCACGCTGACGACCGCCGTCGAGGCGTCGACCAACGAGGTCAACGAATCCAGTTCGATGCAACCATCCGCGCCGACGGGCATGAGGCGTGTCGTAACGTCGTCAAAGAGAGACTCCATGAGTTCAGCCGACGTCAGTACCGCGTGGTGCTCGAAAGCCGACACCACCACCGAGGTGTTCGCGTGGCTACGTCGAAAGCGCTGGACGGTTCCGGCAATGGCCAAGTGACAGGATTCGGTCCCGCCCGCCGTGAACAAGGTGTTAGTGGGGGTGACACCCAAGAAGTCGGCGACTTCGTCGCGTGCATCTTCGATGGCGCGACGGGCACGTCGCGCGGCGCTGTGCGTACCGGCAGGGTTGCCCACCACGCCGGTGGTCCAGGGCAGCATCGCCTCGAGCACTTCCGGTCGACGCGGGGCCGACGCGGCGTGATCGAAATACAAAGAGCTCATGCCACGAAATACGTTTTGGCGTTCACGAACTCGTGAATACCGTGCGTACCGAGCTCGCGACCAAAGCCGGAGTTCTTTATTCCACCAAAGGGAAGCTCGGGCGTCGAGGCCACCACCGCGTTCGCAAAGACCATGCCCGCTTCGATACCGGCGATGGCCTGTTCGATTTCCCCCTCGTCCTGCGCCCAGATGGATCCACCCAGACCCCACGGGGTGGCGTTAGCGAGTTCAATGGCCGCGGCCAAAGTCTCCACGACGTGCACCACGGCCACCGGGCCAAAGAGCTCTTCGCTACCGGCGCGCGAAGAAGCGGGAACATCCACGAGCACCGTCGGGGGGTAGAAGAATCCTGGTCCCTCCAGCGGCGCGCCGCCGCACAGGGCGCGGGCGCCCGCGGCGAGCGCGTCACGAACTTGTGCGTCCAAGAGGTCACGCTGGGTCGCGGATACCAATGGCCCCACCACGGTGGCGGGGCTCATGGGTTCGCCGACGACGACCTCGGACATCGCGGTCGCAAAGCGTTCGAGAAATTCCTCGGCACGTTCACGCACCACGATGAAGCGCTTCGACGCGATGCAGCTTTGCCCGTTGTTTTGCACTCGCGCGGTCACCGCCATCGGAATGGTGCGATCCATGTCAACCGACGAGGCCACGATGAACGCGTCGCTACCACCCAGTTCCATCACGCACTTCTTCAATTCACGCCCGGCAATGGCCGCCACTGCACGACCGGCACGTTCCGAACCCGTCAAGGTAACAGCGGACACGCGCGCGTCGGCGATGATGGCCTCTACCTGGTCCACCTCCACGAAGAGGTTGGTAAAGACACCCCGGGGTACACCCGCACGAAGGAAAAGGTGTTCGAGATAGTCCGCGACCCCGGGGACGTTGGGGGCGTGCTTCAAAATACCCACGTTGCCCGCCATCAAGGTCGGGGCGGCGAAGCGCACCGCCTGCCACATCGGAAAGTTCCACGGCATAATCGCCAACACGGCACCGATGGATTCGTAACGAACACCCGAGGCCGCGGCCGAGGTGGCAATTGCCGTCGGCGCGAGCAGAGCTTCGGCGTGTTCGGCGAAGTAACGCATCGTCATCGCACACTTGGAGGCTTCCCCCTTCGCCGCGGCGAAGGTCTTACCCATTTCGCTGGTCATCAGGGCTGCGACGACCGGAATTTCGCTCTCGAGTAATTCCGCCGCGCGCACCATATAGGTCGCGCGCTCGCCATAGTTGAGGGCTCGCCACGAGAGGTACGCCTCCTGCGAAAGTTGCAGGGCGGCTTCTACCTGGTCGGACGTATGCGTGGCGAAGCGCTGGACGACTTCTCCGGTGGCGGGGTTAACGGCGACAAAGGGCATATCCCCATTCTGGCAGTTATTCCTGCCGCGTCGTCGTGTCGGGCGTCGCGCTAATAGTGCTCACAATCTGGGGGCGCCAGAGCGCAATCGCGACGAGCCCCAACAGGGCCACCGCGCCGAACAGGCTGGTCACGGCACGGAGGCCGATGAGGTGGCTGAGCGCTGCTTGGATAAGAGCCCCAATGGGATAACAGATCGACAGGGACATGGTGTAGAGCGCCAGTATCCGCGAGCGCTCTGGCAGCGGCGCGTGGAGTTGCACGGCGGTGTTCAGTCCCGACAAGATGCCGATGTAACTCGCCCCCATTACTACCAAGAGCAACGAGGCCGCCCACAAGTTCGGTGATGCGCCGTAGGCGATGACCCCACAGCACATTCCCGTCGCCGACAGCAGAGAGACGAAGCGTCGTGAGGTGCGCCGCGCCAAATTCGGCACGGTGACCGCACCCATCACCGCACCCAGGCCCTGGGCCATCATCATCCACGACGTCCCCACCCGACCCGAATGCAGGGTTTGGATGGCCATCGAGGGGATCAGGGCGATAAAGGGGCTCAGGAGGATGGCCACCACCCCGACCGCGATGATGGCGTAGCGACACGAGGGCTGGGACCACGCCGCACGGGCCCCTTGGCGAACCTGCTGAGTGAACGAGACGACCTCGTGGTGCACGTTGCGGGGCGTCGTTTGTACGAAGGAGAAGATGATGACCACCGCAATAAATGACGCGGCATTCGCCGCGAAGCACCAACCGGGCGAGGCCACCGCCAAGACGATGCCCGCCACCATGGGCCCAAAAATTCTTCCCAGATTGAACTGGGCCGACGATAAGGACACGGCGGCCAACACTTCACCCTCACCGACGAGGTCCGGGAGCAAGGACTGCCACGCCGCCCACGACGCGGATGAACACACCCCTTCGACAATGGCCAGAAGGACACACACCAAAGGCTGGAGGTGATGCGTGAGCTGCAAGACGGCCAAGGCAATGGCCGTGAGAGCCATGATGACATTTTGTAACTGAATCCACGACTGTCGATGACGACGATCAGCTACGACGCCGCCAATGGGAGAGCCCACGATGCTCGGCAACCACCCCGCCGCGGTCATCATTCCAAGCCAGATGTTGTTATGGGTAGTTTCGGTGAGATACACCCCCATCGCGACCGACTGCATCCAGGTACCGATAGAGGAAATGAACGACGAGCTCAGCGCGAGAGAAAAATTGCGACGGCGCAGTGGGGCAAAAGAACTGGAGGCCATCGACGTCACGCTACACAGGCGCGAGATTTCCTCGGCGCCCCCTCAGCGGGGAGTTACTTCTTATTGTTCTTTTGGCGCGGGCGGAATGCGAACCACCAAATAGAGGCCACGGTCGCCACGAAACCCAGAACCCCTACGGTTCCCTTGACCTTCTTGCCGCGCTGTGATGAGGTGGACGCCATACCCCCATCGTACCCAGCGACAGCCACACGCGCATTGCGCCTCTGGATTCATCACCACGGTTCCAAATTGGCCCTCGGTATGCTGATGGACATGTCCGCACAGCGTTCCACACTCGGGGACGCACTCGATCCGACCAGAAATAGTTTGAACTTCCTCCGGCTCGTGCTCGCCCTGGCGGTGTTGGTCTCTCACGCCTACTCCATTGGTGGTTGGGGCTCCGGGGCCTGGTTCGGAGGAACCGCTCTGGGAACGGTCGCCGTCTGTGGTTTCTTCGGCATCAGTGGCTATCTCGTCGCCGGTAGTGCCGAACGTAATAGTTCCGCGCGCTACCTCTGGCAACGTTGCCTGCGAATTCTTCCGGGATATTGGGTGGCCCTCGTGGTCACCGCGGTGGTCTTTGGCTATCTCGGATGGACGGCGCAGCACCTGCCCGGGAATTACTTCCACGCATCACCCTCACCCTGGTCCTTCATCGGCAACAACTTCTTCCTGGACTATCGGCAGATTCTGATCGGCTCCGCCACGTGGAACGGATCTATTTGGACTTTGTTTTACGAATTCCTTTGCTACCTCGTGGTAATGGTGTTGGCGCGACTCAAGATACTTCAGGCGCGCACGGAAATTTTTATTGCGGCGGCGGCGGTATGGTTGCTCCAAATTGTCATCACCTTCTGGCCGCACAACGAGCGCACGTTTAATCCACTGCACTTTTGGATACCGGAATACCTAATCAAATTTCTGGCCATCTTTCTCGTCGGGAGCGCCCTCTACACCTGGCGACACCACGTGGTGGACTCCGGGTGGATCGCTCTCGCGTGCGGGTTGGCCTTCTTCGGCAACTTGTACATGGGCGGATCGCTGCCGTACTTGTATTTTCGCGTGTCGGACCTGGGAGCACCGCTCCTGGCCTATCCCCTGCTCTGGCTGGGAGCGCACCTGCCCTTCCATCGAGTCGGCGCCCGCAACGACTACAGCTACGGCGTCTACATTTACGCCTTTCCCGTGACCACACTCCTTACCTATACCGGAGCGTCGCAGATGGGGTACTTCGCTTTTAGCTACGCGGCCATTGCCTGCACGGTTCCCCTCGCGGTTGCGAGTTGGTGGCTGGTGGAACGACCCGCGCAGAAACTCAAACGCGCGCGCTGGCCACGACGGAGTACGACCGTAACTAGTTAGTGTCGGCTTTTTCAACCCAGACGGATGCCTCACGCTCATCATCGAGTTCCAAGGCCGTGGCCGTGTGCGGGCCGGCCTGCGTGAGAATCTGCGCGGCCAGGACTTCCGCGGCCAAGGTAGCGAATCCATCGGCCAGGTCGTCGATTCCCGTCACGTAGAGAACGATTCTGTCAGAGACGTCCAAGCCCGAGTTCTTGCGGAGATCTTGCACTTGTCGCACCACGTCACGCAAATAGCCGCGGCGCAGCAGTCCGTCGTCCAGCGAAAGGTCGAGGGCTACTACTTCGTTAGCTTCGCGCGACACCGCGAAGCCTCCCTGACTGCGCACCCGTAGTTCTACGTCGTCAGAGTTCAGCGAGAAAGTCCCCGTGGAGACGCTCACCTCAATGCTGCCACCAGCTTCGAGCGTCTCGGCGACCGACACCCCGTCGAGGGCGGCCAGGGCGTCTTTGAGCTCCTTGACTCCCTCACCCACGCGCTTGCCGAGGGTGCGGAAATTCGGTACCAGTTCGAAACTCAACACGTCCGCCAATTCGGAGCCGAACTCCAGAGCGTCCACGTTCAATTCGTCCTCGACCACTCCCACTGGCGGCAAGGGTGTCCCGGGCGCCACGAAGACCAGAGCCCGGTGCAATGGTTGACGTACTTTGACACCCGCTTCGGCTCGCGCGGCACGTCCCAGAGAGGTCAAACGCCGTGCCACTTCCATCGACGCCTCTAGTTCGTCGTCACATTCGTTCACACGGGCTGCCGGCCAGTCGGCTAAGTGCACCGAGTCGGACTCGGGACGCTCGAAGAGCGCGCGGTACATGGTGTCCGACACGAAGGGGATGAACGGCGCCAACAAGAGCGAGAGGCGCTGGAGGACTTCGAGCAAGGTGGCCTGGGCCGCCAGGGAGTCGGATCGTGGGGCCAGAGGGTCGGTGCGCCAGAAACGGCGACGACTGCGCCGGACGTACCAGTTGGACAAATCATCCACGAAGCGCATCAGGGCGTCGGTGGATCCCTGCGGCTCGTAGCCGTCGAGGGATTGCGTTACCTGGTCGGTGACGTGCTCGAGACGAGAAATAATCCAGCGGTCCATATCACTGCGATCGGCGCGTGAGGGAATTTCTGCGTCTGCGGGGTCGAAATTATTCAGTGAGGCGTAGGTGGTGAAGAAACTAAAGGTGTTCCACAAAGTCCCCATCATGTCGCGCAGGGAGGCGTCAATGGCTCCCAGACTCGCGCGCGTCGGCGTCCACGGAGAACCCTGTGAGAACATCCACCAACGCAGAGGGTCAGCACCGCGAGTTGAAAGTACGTCCCAGGGGTCAATGACGTTGCCGACGGATTTGCTCATCTTCTTGCCGTCCTGATCCACGATGTGACCGAGACAGAGAACGTGTTCGTAGGGCTTGGCGCCGAAGACCAAGGTGTTCACGGCCAAGAGTGAGTAAAACCATCCGCGGGTTTGGTCGATGGCTTCCGCGATGTACTGCGCGGGAAAGGCAAAGGCTTCGGCCGAACCTTCGACGTGGGGGTAGCCCACTTGGGCAGCCGGCATTGCTCCGGAGTCGAACCACGCGTCAATCACAGGCTCGACGCGGTGCGCCAACTCACCGCAGGTGCGGCAGGGAACGAGGACGTCATCGATGGCCGGGCGGTGTGGGTCAATCTGCGATAGATCCGTGCCGGTCAGGGCGGACAACTCGGCGCGCGAACCGATGCAGGTCAGGTGATTTTCGGGACAACGCCAGATAGGAAGAGGCGTTCCCCAGAAGCGGTCACGCGACAGTGCCCAGTCCACGTTGTTCTTCAGCCATTCGCCGAAGCGACCTTCGCGAATATGTTCTGGGTGCCAGTCGATGGTGTCGTTTTCCGACATCATCAATTCCTTGAACTGACTAGTGGCGATGTACCAACTTGGCTTACCCCAATAAATCAAGACCGTCGTGCAACGCCAGCAATGCGGCAGGGAGTGGACGTAGGGGAAGCGGCGAATGAGTATTCCGCGACGTTCCAATTCGTTGTTGATGTCGGCGTTGGCCTCGCGTACGTTGCGACCTTCCAACCAGGAAACGGCCGAAGTAAAACAGCCATCAGGTCCTACGGGGTTAAGGGTAGGTAGGCCATTCGCCCGCGCGACCTGACGGTCCACTTCACCGAAGGCCGGCGACTGGTGCACCAGGCCGGTTCCGTCATCGGTAGTGACGTAGTCCGCCGCCACAATGCGACACGCGTCGCTGCCTTCGGGTAAGTCGACGTCGTCGAAGGGTCGTTGGTAGTGCAGACCGATGAGAGCGGAGCCGGGGAAGGTGGCGGTGACGATGGCGCCGCCACCGAACACCGATTCGGCCAAGGCTTCGGCGACGATGACGCCGTTCACCACGCCGTAGGTGACCTCAGAATTCACGGCCACGGCCACGTTGCTCAGCAGAGTCCACGGAGTGGTCGTCCACACCGCAATGTGCGTCGCGCCCCCGAGATCCTTGCGGGTGTCGGCGTCACTGAGGGCGAAGCTCACGTAACACGATTCGTCTTCTTCATCGGTGTAGACCCCAGGTTGACCCAGTTCGTGACTCGAGAGCGCGGTACCGCAGCGTGTGCAGTAGGGAACGACCTTGAGGTCCTCATACAGCAGTCCGCGATCGAAGAGTTGTTGCAGCTGCCACCAGACGGATTCGACGTAGCTGGGCTCGTAGGTGAAATAGGCGTTGTCCATGTCGACCCAGTAACCAATGCGTTCGGTCAGACGGGCGAATTCCCCGACGTAGGTCTGCACCGACTCACGGCAGAGGCGGGTGAATTCGGCGATACCGACTTCTTCTTCGATGGCCTTCTTGCCCGAGATACCCAGTCTCTTTTCCACTTCGACCTCGACCGGCAGGCCGTGGGTGTCCCAGCCCGCACGACGGGCGACGTAGTGGCCCCGCATGGTCTGGAAGCGACAGAGAAGGTCTTTATAGGAACGTGCCCAGACGTGGTGCAATCCCGGCATGCCGTTGGCGGTGGGAGGTCCTTCGTAAAAAACCCACGGCGTCGCGCCCACGCGTTGTTCCATGGAGCGCCGGAAGATGTCCTGCTGGCGCCAACGCGCCAACTCGGCTTCTTCGACGGCCACAAAATTGATGTCGGCGCTGACGGGACGAAACACACAACTCCTTTAGTTCTTCTTATCGTAGTAAATGCCTTGCATCATTCGAACCGAGGGCCTCGTACGCTACGTAGGTGGCCCACATCAGCGTTGCGCGTGAAGATATCGAATTACCCGGACCACGCGCCCTCGTCTTTGCCGCTCTCGACGAGCTCGACCGCCGTTACGGCAATGATTCCGATCGCGCGCACTTGGATTGGAGCGAACTCACGGGACCTCGTGGATCCTTCGTGGTCGCGCGCGTGGATGGTCACCTTGCCGGTGGCGTGGGTCTGCGCTCCATCCTCGACCCCGCCGACGCGCGGGGTGAGATCAAGCGACTCTGGGTGCGCCCCGACCTGCGGCGCGCGGGAGTAGCCGGTGCTCTCATGGCGGGTATTGAAGACGAAGCGCGGCGACTGAACTACCGACAGCTCTATTTAGAAACGGGTATCAAACAGCCCGAAGCCATTGCCTTTTATGAGCGCATCGGCTGGACGCACGTGGAGTCCTTTCCACCGGGGGCTTTTACCTACCCCAGTGGCGTGCGCTTCACCCGCGTGCTCAGCGACCAAACTGCTGATCCAACCACGTCGCGCTGAGCTCGTCGAGCGAGTCCAAGACGAGGTCGGCGATCACGAAGGTCGGCGCGTGTCGCTCGTCGGCTGCCGGCACGGCCACGCAGGTGGCTCGCGCCGCCTTGGCCGCTATCACCCCGGCTTGTGAGTCTTCGAAGACCAGACAATCTTTCGGATGGCAATCGATGTCCAGGGCGGCGGTAATAAAAACACCGGGATGGGGCTTACCGAAGGGTTCGAACTCGGCTGAATAAATCCCGACAAAACGTTCGCGCAGCGAAAAGTGATCCAAACAGCGGCGAATCAGGTCGATGGGGGTGGAACTGGCGACCACCACGGGGCCACGCTCCGCACAGAGGGCAATCGCCCGTTCGGCTCCGGGCAAGAGTCGCCCTTCGCTCTCCACGAGGTCTCCCACGCGTTGGAGAATCTGTTGCACGACCTCGCGCGTCGACGGTCCCGTCCAGGCATGGCGCTGCCACCAAAAATCCACCACTTCGGCGACGTACATGCCCTTGGTGAGGCGGGTCCCGTCCTGAGGAATCACCACACCCAGGGAGCCGAAAATCTCTACTTCCGCCTTGTGCCAGAGGATCTCGGAGTCCACGAGGAGTCCGTCCATGTCGAAGAGGGTCGCGCGAAGAGCCATAGTCTACTTTCTCACATTCACCGCGCCATCTCTGTACGGTGATGAGGTGACCACCCTGCGACCCGCACGTTCCGCCGACATCGACGAGATCGTCGATCGCGTGGTGCGCGCGCGTCGTCGACACGCAGACGGTGCCGAGGATTCCATCGATGTCGGCGCCTTGCGCCGGGAAATGAACGATTCTCTCGCCGACATTTCGGTCCTCACGAACAGCACAGGTCTCGTCGGGCACCTTCGTGGAACAATTCTCGAGGGAGGTTCGTTTGGCCGTGCGCTATGGATGAGCCCCGACGGTTTCTCTTGTAACTCCGCGGAAGATTTACTGGCCTTGGTGGAGGGCTGTCGACCTTCGTGGATCGAAGCGGGAGCGACGGCGGCCTACGTCTGGGCACCGCTCATCGACGCCACGACCTGGGAAGAAGTGGGATTCCAGCGCGTCCACGCCCGTGGCGTGCGTGTGCGTGGCGGTGACCATCCTGCCGATAGTTTCCCCGAGGGCTATCGCGCGCGACGAGCTTCTCTCGACGACCTCGACATCGCCCTCTCTCTCGACCACGCCCAGACGGCGAGCGACCCACAGACCGATGGGCTCCCGCCCGGTCCGGTGGACGAGGAATGGCGCGAAACTCTCGAGGATCCCGACAGCTCTTACGTCATTGTTGAATACCACGGTATTGCCGTGGGGCACGCGGTGGCTTTCCCCCTGAGCGCGCACACCGGAAGTACGCAGTCACGTCTACATCTCAGTGGCGTGGTCATTCTGCCCGAACACCGCGGACGTGGAGTGGGCCGGGCAATGGTGCGTGCCGTACTCGACGCTGCCGCCGCGCAGGACGACACGCAGGTAGAAGTGAACTGGGACACGCATAACGAGGTGGCTCAGAATTTTTGGCGGGCTCTCGGTTTTCGAGAGACCCACCTACGACTGCGAAGAGTCCTGAACTAGTTCGCCAGCGACGCTTCGATGGCGCTGACCAAGGAGGGATCCTCGGGAGTCACCATGGGGCCAAAGCGGGTCACGCTGCCGTCGGCCGCGATGAGGAACTTCTCAAAGTTCCAACGGATGTCGCCGTCCACGCCGTCGGCGTCGGCCACCTGGGTGAGCTCGGCGTAGATCGGGTGGCGGTCGTCACCGTTGACGTCAATCTTCTCCATCAAGGGGAAGGTGACACCGTAGGTGGTGGAGCAGAACTCTTGAATCTCCTCAGCGCTGCCGGGCTCTTGGCCGAGAAACTGGTTGCAGGGGAAACCCACCACGGTGAAGCCACGTGACCCGTAGGTCTTTTGTAATTCTTCCAGACCGGTGTACTGCGGCGTCAGTCCACACTTCGAGGCGACGTTGACCGCGAGAATCACTTGGCCGGCGTAGGCGCCAAGGGTGGTGTCGCTGCCGGAAAGGGTCTTGAGGGGTGAGGTGAAAATTGTCATGTCGGTACCTTATCCGGCGGACGCAATTCGGGCGCAATCTAGGCTACGGCCATGCGCGCAGCCACAATTGTCAACGGTTCTCTCGTCATTGCCGACCGACCCACCCCCGTCGCCGGTCCGGGTGACGTACTGATCGAAATCGCCAGCGCCGGCATCAACGCCGCCGACCTGCTGCAACTCCTCGGCTTCTACCCCGCCCCCGCAGGATCCCCCGCGGATATTCCCGGACTCGAAATTGCCGGCCACGTGGTGGCCGTCGGCCCCCAGGTGGACGGCGAGCTCCTTGGTCGTCGCGTCTGTGCCGTAGTGGGTGGTGGCGCCCACGCCACGCACGTCGTCGTCCCCGCCGAGCACCTCATTCAGATTCCCGAAGGGGCTGACCTCATCACCGCGGGGGGCTTCGCCGAAGCGTTCTCCACCGCCGCTGACGCCCTTATCACGCAAGGCGAACTCGCAAGTGGTCAACACCTCGTCGTTTCCGGCGCCGCGGGTGGCGTCGGAACAGCGGCGGTACAGATCGCGGCCTCGCTCGGCGCACAGGTCACGGCCGTCACTCGTGGCGACACGCACCACGCCGCTCTGCAGAAACTCGGTGCCCGCACGACCACGATTAATTCGCCCGAGATGTCCTTCGCGCCCGTCGACGTATTGCTCGAACTTATCGGCGCGGCCCACCTCGAGGTGGCGCAACGCTTCCTGGCGCCGCGTGGTCGGGTAGTCATTATTGGCGTGGGTGGTGGTGGACGCGCCGAGATCGATCTGCTCGCCATTATGCAGCGACGTATCCGCGTCACGGGATCGATCTTGCGGGCGCGGCCCCGTGATCAAAAAGCCGAGGTCGCCACCTTGGTGAACGAGGTGGTGCGGCCCTGGTGGCAGTCGGGTCAGGTACACGTGCCGGTGGCGGAAGTGGTCGACTTCTCTCAGATCAATGATGCCTACGAGCACTTCCGCGTGGCCGGAAAACTCGGCAAGATTATTGTCCGGATGTAGGAGCAGAACGCTAGGTTGAGCCCATGTCCGACGTCGCGATTCCTCGCCCCCACCCGTCGCGACTTTCCCCCGAACGCCGTGATTACCAGGTGATCGTGGAGGCCCACGAAAGGGCCGTACGGGCGAAGGAAACCTTCTACCGTGATCCCACCACGGGTCTCTACGTCTTGACCTGCGCCACACACCTCGAACGAGGTTTCTGCTGCGAGACGGGATGCCGTCACTGTCCCTATCTGGGCTAGGACCTGAGGAAACTCTCCAGCGACGTGTGGGGGAGTTGGTGCGCCGCGGCGACGGGGGCGTAGAGGATTTCGCCCTGGGCCACGTTGACCCCTTCGGCCAGCGCCGCGTCACGCGCGACCGCTCCGCGCCAGCCGTGCGCCGCCAGGGCGCGGGTGTAGGGAAGAGTGGCGTT
>Ga0136642_1000047_pt1 | contig 77776 bp, 57 predicted proteins | sample LowCatLa1302831Y_FD_115313 | JGI IMG/M metagenome (GOLD analysis project Ga0136642, IMG submission 115313) | Freshwater microbial communities from Lower Cathedral Lake, Yosemite National Park, California, USA - 13028-31Y | ecosystem: Environmental > Aquatic > Freshwater > Lake ... | reverse complement strand
TTTCATCGCGAAACACGCCAGCGACGGCTGGTTCGAGGTAGCGTGCTTCTCTGACCCGGCCTACTCGGGCAGCTCGATGAACCGGCCCGGGATTCAGGCCCTGAAACGACTGATCGAGGCCGGCGAGGTCAAGGTGGTGGTGATCTTCAAACTCGAACGCGTGCTGCGCAGCACCGACGAATGGGGGCCGTTCCGGTCGTTCCTCCAGCAACACGGCTGCCGGCTCGTCAGCCCGACGGAAGACCTCTCCGACGTTAGCCCGTCTGGTCGATTGAAGAACAACCTTTTGATGAGCGTGGCGGAATACGAGCGACTGAACACCGCCGAAAAAATCCGCATCAAACTCAACGAGCAGGCGAAGCGTGGCTTCTGGACCGGCGGACAGGTGCCGTTCGGCTACGTTTACGATGAAACGCTCCAAGGGCTCAGCCCGCACCCAACCGAAGCCGCGACTTTGCGCCGCATCTACGAATTGGCGGCCAGCCTCACGTCGCTCACCCAAATCGCGAATACGCTCAACGACGAGGGTATCCGCACCCGCGCGCGCATCTTCAACCGCCGTAGTGGCGCCAAACAGAACGTCGGCGCCGTCCCGCCTAGCCATGGAGAATGCTTCGGCTGCTCGATCTACACCGACCGGCAAAACGCCATTGCGAAAAAGGCAAAGGTCGATCCTGCCGCTGGACTCGGATAACGCGCCGTCCGCTCCGGCTTTTGGGGCGTGCCCAGACGGCACCTCCCGCGGCAAATCAAAACGCCTGTTTGCGTCGATTTATTGCAACCACTCCCCGGGGTGTCCGCAATTCGCCGTTTCAAAAATTATAGGCTGTTCCCGAAACACAGGGAGGCGTATGAGGCTGGACAACTCGGTGACAGCCGGTTCCTTGTCTCCCATTAAAGCATAGACCCTCGCAGGACCGACCGTGCGACCACTGTCTGAAGGACACACTCATCTCGGGCGTATTAGCGCGGCTGCCGTCTATCCGGCATCCCATTTAATGGGGATAGTGATTGAATGTGCCCATGCTATATTCACGCACAACCCCTCGTGCGGCGCCGTCGGCTTTCCCGTCGATACAACGTGCGAAGCGAGCATAATCGCATAAAAATCCGATGAACCAAGTATCCCGACCTAGCTTTGCTCCAGTTACCCGCGGTGACCTGACGCGTCGGCGCTTCGTCGAAACCCTCGGCATCGCTGCGGCGGCGGCGGTCGCCAGCCCAGCGCTGCGCGGCCAATCCCCGACCGCGAAACCTCTCGCGCTCGGTATGGACACGCATTCCCTCCGCGCAATGGGCTGGAAAGCTCCGCGCTTTGTCGAATACGCCGCGCAGCAGAAACTCGATGCCGTTCTCTTCAACACGCTCAAGCAGTTCGAGGGCCTTGAGTCGGCCTCACTGCGTAAGTTGAAGGAGACGGCCGAGCGCCAAGGTATCCGTTTCTACATCGGGGTGGGCAGCGTGGCGCAGCATGGGACGCTGTTCTCCGCCGAATTCGGTAGTCCCGAGGAACTGCTCGCACTCGGCGTGCGCGTGGCCGCAGATCTCGGATCGCCTGTTATCACTTGCCGAATTGGCGGTTTTCCCGACCGCAGCACGCCGGGCGGCATCGAAGCGCGCATCGACGAAGTGGTGAAAGTGATCAAGGCGGTGCGCAGTCGCGCGGTGGATGCCGGAATCAAGATCGCCGTCGAGGATCATGCTGGCGATATGCGCTCCGAGGAACTGCTGGGCTTGATCCAGGCCGCCGGCACCGACTTGACGGGCGTGATGCTGGATCCGGGCAACGCAGTCTGGGCAATGGAGGATCCGATGCGGCAGCTAGATCTCCTCGGCCCCCACGTGCTCTGCGCCAGCGTCCGAGATTGGATGGTGTGGGAGACGCCGGATGGCGCGACCTTCCAATGGACGCCGATTGGCGAGGGGCTCATGGACTTGCCGCGCTTCGTGTCGCAGATGGTGAAGCTGTGCCCGGCTGCGCCCATCAACCTGGAGATTATTTCAAATTCGCCACGGCCGATTCCATTTCTCAAGCCGGAGCACTGGGCGGTGTATCCTCGCCTGCGCGCGGCGGACCTTGTTCCGTTCCTCACGTTGTGTCGGCGCGGCCATGCGCTAAAAGTTGAAACGGCGCCCGCGGGCATGAACACACGTGAATTCTACCAACAACAGCAGCGCGCGGATTTGGAGCGGAGCATTGCCGCCATGCGCCGCCAAGGCGTGGGGCGAAACGCCTGACTCCGCGCGCGAGCGACTCCGACAGTCATTCACCCCTTAGAACTATGAAAATCCGGTGTTTTTTTACCCCTGTGCTGCTGTTCGTAAGCCTCTGGCTCGCCACTGAAGCAAGCGTCGCCCAACCCAACGAGGACCGGCCCAACATCGTGGTCATTTTGACCGACGATCAAGGTTTTGGCGACCTCGGTATTCAGGGAAATCCCGTGCTGGAAACACCGAACATCGACGCACTCGCGCGTGCGGGCGCGTCGATGAAGAACTTCTACGTGAGCCCGGTTTGCGCGCCGACGCGCGCGAGCGTGATGACGGGACGCTACAATTTTCGGACTCGCGTAGTGGACACCTTCAAGGGCCGAGCCATGAAAGAGCCCGCGGAGGTGACTTTGCCGGAACTGCTGCGCGCTGCGGGCTACGCGACAGGAATTTTCGGAAAATGGCATCTGGGTGACAACTATCCATTTCGTCCCACCGACCAAGGATTTGACGAATCACTTGTTATTCGCGGTGGCGGTCTCGCTCAGCCCTCCGATCCGATCGAAAACAACCGACGTTATACCAATCCAATCGTGTTTCGAAATAACCAGCAGGAGCTGGCAAAGGGATTTTGCACGGACGTGTTTTTTGACGGCGCGCTCGAATTCATCGGCAAATCGCAACAGGCCGGCCGGCCGTTCTTCGTCTACCTCACGCCCAACGCCCCACACGTGCCGCTGCACGATGTCCCGCCGGCGCTCCTCGCGAAATACAAGGGGAAGGATCTCTCGTCCGTCTTGGTGAAAGGTGGCCAAGACGCGGACACTGTCGCGCGCGTTTATGCGATGGAGGAAAATATCGATCAAAACGTCGGACGTTTGATGGCGCGTTTGAGATCCGACCCGGCGCTGGCGAACACTCTCGTGATTGTCTTCTTTGACAACGGACCGGACGGTGATCGGTTCGTGGGCGGTTTACGCGGGCGCAAGGGCCAAATCTATGAGGGCGGAATTCGCACGCCCTTCTTCGCTTACTGGCCGAGCCGATTCAAGCCGGGCACCGCTCACGCGGAGATCGCCGCGCACATCGACCTGATGCCAACGCTCCTTGAGGCGGCGGGAGTAGCTGCACCGGCCGGCTTGAAATTCGATGGCCGGAGCGTTCTCCCGTTGCTGGAGAACCGCGCGACCAACTGGCCGGAGCGCTCCCTTGTATTCCAATATCATCGCGGCGAACAACCGATCGCTTGGCACAACGCGGCGGTCCGCACGCAGCGGTGGAAACTCGATCACTTCACTGGGCGCGAAGCACTGCCGGAGGAGGCGCCCTTCCAACTCTTTGACCTCGAGGCCGATCCAGGAGAGCGCCATGATCTGGCCGCGACCCAGCCTGCGATCGTCGAGCAGCTGCGGCAAACCTACGAGCGCTGGTTCGCGGACGTCGGCTCGACCCGACCCGACAACTATGCCCCGCCGCGCATCATCATCGGATCGGATCATGAGACCACAACGGTGCTCACACGCCAGGATCTGCGGGAGCCGGAAGGCGCGAACAAGGGTCACGCCTCGGTTGGCGTGTGGCTGCTGCGCGCGGTGCGCGACGCCGGCTACTCGATGGAGCTGCGCTGGCCAGAGCCTGTGGCGGCAGGCACGCTCGAACTCCATATCGGCGCGACGACGCGCACGGTCGAGATTCCTGCCACCACAGATCGCGTTTCCGTCGATAGCGTGCAGATCCCGGAAGGTGATTTCAGTTTTTCCGCGATTGTTCGCCGCGCCAATGGGGTCGATGGCGCTTACCACGTGAAGCTCGTGCGGCAGAGCCTATCACGGGGGCCCTGATTGCAGAATCCGGCTTCAGCCATCTCAATCGTTCTTTTCGGAATTATCTTCTGCAGGTTTTGTGTCCTTCCAAAGGTTAATCGGCACGTCGTTTTTCTGCGGTAGGCCGGGTGTGCTGCGGCCGTCGGCGACGTATTTTTCCAGCAGCTTTGTGAGCCGTGCCACGAGCTCGGGGTGATTCGCATATTCATTGGTACGTTCACCCAGGTCGGCACTCATGTTATACAATTGCACGGGAGGCAGTGCTTTTGCCTCCGCGCTGCGGGGCTTGGGCAAGCCCCAGCCGCCGGAGCCGGAGCACAGTTCCAATTTCCAGTCTCCCTGCTGGATGGCGAACGATCCGTTGATGGAATGAAACACCACCGCCTCGTGCGCGGATGCGGTCGACTGGCCAAGCCACACTGGCAGCATGCTTACACTATCCTCACCGGCATCGGCTGGCAGCTTTACTTGCAGGATGTCAGCGCAGGTCGCCATGAAATCGACGAGGCTGGATAACTGACCGTTGGTAGAGCCGGGCTGAATTTTTCCGGGCCAACGCACAAAGGCGGGCACGCGGTGGCCGCCGTCCCAGATGTCCGATTTGTGGCCGCGGAGTTCGGCGCTGGAAAAATGGCCCATCGCCTCGAGTTCCTTGTAGCGCTGCTGATTGCCTTTCTCGGCCTCCTTCTTGGAGAAGCCTCTGGACTCCAGCTGCCGCAGTTGTTCGGGACCGACGCCGACATAGGGAGCCACGCCGTTGTCACTCGTGGCGATGAGCAGCGTGTTGTTGACCGCACCGCTTTTGTCCAAGGCGTCGAGCACCTGACCGATAGCCCAATCGGTTTCCATCACGTAGTCTCCGTAGTCGCCCAAACCACTCCTGCCTTGCCAATCTTTCGTGGGAACCAACGGCGTATGGGGCGAAGGAAACGCCAGAAATAGGAAGTAGGGAGATTTCGCTTTGGATATTATTTCACATGCTTTACGCGTCAGGGTCGGCAGCACGTCCATTGCCTCAAAACTCGGCGCAGCCGCTCCCTCGCGGGACCATTTCCTTTGAATCACCGTGACTGCCTCGGTGAGGTGATCATTTTCGATGAAAACATACGGCGGCATGTCCAGCGAAGCGCTGATACCGAAGAAATAATCAAAGCCGCGCGTAGTCGGTCCGTTAGACACTTTTAGCTCATGCGAGTCTTTGGGAAGATCCATGCCCAAATGCCACTTGCCCAGGCAGTGGGTGGAGTAGCCATGTTGCTTCAGCAAACCGGCCACGGTCAACCGGTCGGCGGCGATCAGCGGTGGGCTGTAGCCGTTGAGCACGCCACTCTGTTCGCGCGATCTCCAATTGTATCGGCCTGTTAGAAAACTATAGCGACTGGGCGTGCAAACCGCCGAAGTCGAATGGATGTTGGTCAATGTCATGCCCTGCGAAGCCAGGCGATCTAGGCACGGAGTTGCGATTTTGCCCCGGTCAGGATTCAGGCAATGGACATCGCCGTAGCCCAGGTCGTCGGTCAGGATGAAAACAATATTGGGCCGTGACTCTTCGGCGGCGGAACCGCAGAGCAAGCATGCCCATAAGAACGCGATGACATAAAGAGATAGGGTGCGGTTCACGGCCATCATAAGATCAGTAGTCTCATAGCATCATTTTCACATAGGATAACCTAGCTACAAAGACGTTTGCCTACTCCGCCGAGAGTTACGCGAGTCCGAGCTTGCGCAGGACTTCGGGCGGCGGGCCGTCGAACGACGCGAGCGGCACGTTCCCGACGTAGCCGATGTCTTTCATGCCCTCGGGCGTCGTGTAGTAGCCGCCCGCGGTGAGGTCGCGGTAGCGTTTGAAAAACTGCGCAGCCTTTTTCCTCTCGGGCGCGGCGGTGGCAACGTGCGCGATGTCCTCGCACAGACTATTTTTCTGCCGCAAAATCAAGCCAGCGAAATCACTTCCGAACCTGCGTTGCGACTCCGCCTCAAGCCAAGCCAGACCTTCAAGGATTACCCCGCGATCGCGATCATGATTGGGATAGGGGGCACTGATCCATTCGTCGATAAACTCAGGAACTCCGACGGCTGAAGCCGCGGGCGAGGTGCCGTCCGCGGGTAGGATTGTATCGCACAGGGCGACCGCTGTGCGCCGCTGCTCATCCGTCAGCGTAAGCGGCCATAAATCACCGGGTTTGTAAGACTTGAGCAGATCGGGATCGGTGCCGTAACCGCTGGCCCGATGCGCCGGCGTGTCCACGGCGGCACCAAAAATTTGTTCCTCGGCCAAGGCAGCTGAGGCCGCAACCGTGAGCATCCATTTGATCGCCGCGCGACGATTCATAGGTGATTTTTTTTCTCTGTTCATGTCAGGTTTCCGCGTTGTAGTTCTTCGAGCAGGTGGTCGCTCATGCGCCACGCAAGAGCCATGATGGTGAGCGTGGGGTTTTTGTCGGCGTTTGAGCAGAACGAGGCCGCATCGCCCAAGAATAGGTTTTTGACGTCCCAGGTCTGGCCCCAGCGATTGGTCACGGATGATTTTGACGAGTCGCCCATTCGGGCGCCTCCGACCTCGTGTTTAACGTTACCGCCAGGCCGGATGGCCTTCAGCGGATTTTCCGCCGGCGGCTTGCGCACCTTTCCGCCCATCGCTTCGATTAACTGCGCAAATGTTTGCTGCGCGTGCGTGACCTGCCGCAGCTCATGGTCCGACCACTTCCAGTGAAAACGTAGAACGGGCACGCCCCACTTATCCTTTACCACCGGATCGAGTTCACAAAACGAGTCTTCATTCGGGATCATTTCACCGCGGCTGCCAAAATTCACGAACGACCCGTAGTATCGCCGCGCGTCCTCCTTGAATTTGCGCCCGAAACTCCCGCCAGTGATATCGTCAAGATTCGCCGTGATGCCAAGTCCGGGCATTTGCCGACCTGGATGGAATTCGATGTGATAGCCGCGTGCGAAGCCGAGCTTGCCCGCCAGTTGCTCGCGATACAGCCACCACGGTACGTAAACGTGCGAGCCGCCCGCGCCGTCTTCGTTGTGCAAGGGCAGCGACTCCAGCAAAGGAATCTGGCCAGCCAATTCCGTGCCCACCGTGTCCATGATGTATTTTCCAACCAGCCCGTTGGCATTCGCGAGGCCGTTCGGGAACTGCGCCGATTTTGAATTCAGCAGTATTCGCACGGTGTCGCACGAACTCGCTGCGAGCACCACCGCCCGGCCCTTTGCGCGGTGCTCCAGGCCCGTAGCCTTGTCGATAAAGATGACTCCGGTGGCCTTGCCTTCGTCGTTGACCGCCACCTCACGCACCATCGCGCCGGTTACAATATCGAGATTTCCAGTGGCAAGCGCCGGCGGCAAATGTACGGTAGTCGACTGATAGTTCGCCTTGATCGCGCAACCGCGCCCGCACGAGGTTGCCCAAAAGCACGCAGCGCGGCTGCGCATCGCGTCGGCGAGAATTCGCTGTGCCTTGGGATTACCCGGGTGCAACAGCGCGGGCAACCGCTCCGCATCTTGCCGCACGCTCAAAACGGCGCGGTGAATAGGGACGACCGGCATCCCCAGTTTTTTCGCGCGCTGTTGCGCGAGCAACTCGGCGGCGCGGGCCTTGGGTGGCGGCAGCAACACGCCGGGCGACGAGTCGGGAGCGTTCTCCAGCCCTTCGTTCGAGCCAAAGACCCCGACCAACATCTCCACTTTGTCGTAATAGGGCGCAAGATCCTCATACGCGATCGGCCAGTCGAAGCCGAGGCCGTCGCGTTGATGCGGTTTGAAATCGTAGGGCCCGAGGCGGAGCGAGATTCGTCCCCAGTGGTTCGTTCGGCCACCAAGCATTCGTGCCCGCCACCAAGTGAAACGACGATCCGGATCTTCGGACGCGTTGGTGTAGGGCTCTCCAGGAACGGCCCAGCCGCCATCGATCGTGGCATCGTAAAAACCCATCGGTTTGTCCGGCGTGCTGGTGGCGCGGAGTGGGGCGTTGGCGTCGATCTGAAACATCGGCGTCTCCTTAATCGGATCGTAATTACGGCCGGACTCCAGCATTAGCACTTTCGCGCCAGCCATTGTAAGCGTGTAGGCCGACTGTCCGCCGCCGGCTCCGGAGCCGACGATGATGACATCGTATTGAGACTGCATTTGGACTGGAGGAATGAAAGGCATATAGCGGTAAAACGTTTTTCGGGCATCCCCGGACTTCGCCCGGGCGCTTGAGCTTAGAAGGAGTAAGTGGTCGTGAAGCGGATTGATCGCGGCTCCATCAGGTCGAATCGACTGTAGCCTACTCCACGGCCGCCTGGCACAATGAAGGTCGGCGAAGCCGTGACCGGTGTGGCCGAGAGTCGCTGCGGGATGATGCCATCCTGATTGAACAGATTCGTGGCGTTGAATTGTAGTGTGACCGGATTGTGCAGCCAACCGTGCGGCACACGAATTCGATATCGAAGCATCATATCGACGCCAGACAGAGTTCGGCCGATAATTTTATTTCCGGACGAGTCGAAACCGATTAGGCCTGCACTGCGCCAACGGTAACCGCCGCCAAAACTAAAGCCGTTGAGTCGCCCCGTCGTGAAATCATACGCGGTAAAGAGGCTCACCTTGCGGGGGCGCAGGCCCCAGCCCTGCTCATTGGTAAGCTTGTCGTTGTTGATATCGTTGATTATCCCCATAATTTCTTCCGCAACCGTGATCTGGTTGCTTGTGACAAGATTCGTCAGGTTGGCCCCGGGGGCTTTGCTCCCGAGCGCGATCCACTGCGCCACCGTTCCGGTTGGCGTGAATGCCGAGGGGTTGATTGAGAAGCTTCCGTTCGAATTTTGAGAAACGCCTTGTTTCACGAGCTTGCCATCGTAAGTGAACCCATACCACGAAATCGCATCAGCCGAAGTGTTCTCGCGAAGTGCATTAGTGTAGGAGTAATTGGCAATTAACCTCCAGTGAGGCGTGATGTTCGCGACGGCGCTAATTTCGTAGCCTTTCGAATTCAGGTCGAATAAGTCGGCTCCTACGGGTGGCGTCAGCCCCGTGTAAAGCGGTGCCCAACTGCTGGACGTATAGGGCAGGCCCGGCCCAACGAGCGCAGATTGCAGCGCCTGCCCAATTGCGATGTTGCGCAGATTGTAGCGTGCATTGATGCCACCGCTTTTTGTCTGTCCTTGTTGGTTCGTGGTATACTTGACGACCTTGAGCGACAGCCTGCCCGAGAAGAGATCGAACGAGAGCCCGTAGTCACGGCCTTTGCCCTTCGACGGATCAGCAATTGTGCCATTGGGAAACACTTTGTCGGTAAAAGTTGGGATGCCGATGTTGGTAGAACTGTTTGCGATCAAAGATAGCCAGTTGGTGGCGTGTAGCACGACGCCTTGGGTGCGCGTAATGCCTTTCAGGGAATTGACCGTGGCGGACGCTGGGTCATGCGTGCTCACCGGCGTCTTTAGAATCGGATCCGTGGTAAAACCAAATGAAGTGATGTTGCCTTGGTCAGTGCGGTAGCCAATAGTCGTGATCAGGCGATCTCGGAGGAACCGGCTTTGGGCTACAATCAGCTTGGTGTTCATTTCCTGTGCAGCATCGGAGTTTCCAGAGCCCACAGCAGAATCGATCCAGCCAACATTGCGGTTCGTCCCGCCGATATTTAGCGAGGATGGGACAGAACGCCAATCGGCAGCGATGAACGAACCCGAGTTGGCCTCGTTGAGATACACACGCTCGGTCAATAGGTTGTTGGCGTTGGTCGGAGTCGCACTGAATGGCGCGCCCAGAAAACCGAGCTGGCGCTGGTAGTAGCGATCAAATTCATTAGTGCGCGAATAGAGGCCCGCAAATCGGTGGCGCCCGATCCATTCCCATTTTTTGGAGTCCAAGTCGTACGAAAGGCTGATGCGCTGCTCTTTAGAGCTCGCGCGGTGCAGATCGCCAAACCACGACGACTCGATGTAAAGCTGGCCGACGTAGGGATTGGCTGGCCCATTGAGTCCCAGCGTTCGATTGGGATCGCCCGAGATCATTGGCTGGGTGTTCTTAATGACGGGATTGAAAAAGTGCGTATCTTGAAAATTGTATCCTACGTTTACGTTTAGTCGCGAAGTCACCTCCCAATCTGCCGTCAGCGTGTAATTGGTGAGCCACTGGTCGCGAAACATTCCCGGACCGCCGGAATTGATATTAAAGGGCAGAAATTTCGGATCATTGATGGCAAGCGTCGCGCCCGTCACTCCGGCCGCGCCATTTGGCCCGCGCACGGCAGGGTTGTTGTATGATCCCGTGAGATAGGTGCCGGCGGAGTCGAAAAGCGTGCCGCTGCCAGGGATAAAAACGAAGCGTTGCGTCGTGTTGCTGGCTGTGCCGTAACGCGTGGCCACGCCAAGTGCGATTTGAGCAGCCGTCGGAGCAGCCGCGGTCGGCGCGAACGTGACCGCGTCAACGCCGAGAGCCTTGCGGTTGTCGAGCCACGCGAGGCCTCCGTCGAACGCACCGAACGGCGCGACAAGCGAATTATTTTCATGGCCGCGTTCACCCATCGCGCGGATCGTAATTTTCTCCGTCGGCGAAAACGTGAGCGCGGCAAAAACCCGGTCCTTGTCTTGAAAACTGGGTTTGCGCCATCCGGCGTTTTCTTGATGCACACCCGCGACCGCAAGACCGAGCTTCTTCGGCAGAATCGCTCGATTAAGGCGAAATTCCGTCCGATTGGTCGCGCTGTTGTTGTTTCCAAATTGGTAGGAAATACGGCCGCTATTGCGGTAGGCAGATGCCTGCATCGAAGTCTGGTTAATCATACCGCCGGCACCGCCGACGCCGAAGAGAATGCCGTTGGGCCCGCGGCTCTCATCGTAGCGATCAATTCGGTAGCTGTCGTCCACCGTGATGCTTTTGAAGTAGTCGAGTCCTTGCGAGGCAGTGATGCCGCGCACGTCGATCCGCTTTACGAGGTTCGGCCCTCCCAGATAGTTGTTGGCATTCGGGGCTGCAGACGTGTCCTGCAAGTTCATTTGCGCGCTAGGCGAGTAATCGGTGAGCTTTTCGATCTGATTGAGGCCCAGATCCTCCAGGAGTTCCTTGGTGTAGACGGTCACCGAGGCTGGCGTATCGCGGAGGCTCGTGTTGAGGCGGCTGCCCGCCAGCGTGTTCTCGGCGCGGTAACCTTTGTCCGTGCTCGCGTCGATCGCGAACGGACTGAGTTTGACCACATCGTCTGGTTTAGAGGGTGGGGCGGCGGGGGTCGGAATGCTTTGCGCAAGTGCGCCGGTAAACGAAAGCAGAACAAGCAGTATTCCTTGGTATGGTATGCGTCGATTCAAGGGTGGGTCAAGGTGTTTGGGGTTGAATTTCGAATCGCCTGCGCCAACGCTCGGACGCGATCGCAGCCGCTTCGAAATCGGGGTAAATTTGACGCGCGTTGTGGGAACGAGCGAATTAGTCATTTTATTCTACCCCTCCGATCAACGGTATCCCCATTAAAGGGGATGTAATTCCCTTAAGCCTCATGTGAGTATAGGGCTCGGTTAAAAGGCCCCTTTTGCGACGTCTACTGAAACCACTTCCACTCTCGCCCAAAGATGAAATTGAAACTAACCAGCAAAACTAAGCGTGGCATTGCGCGCATTCTCCTTTTCCTGACCGGATTTTATTCCGGCTGCCTACCCCATGCGCACGGCGCCGTCACCAAAGCGGAACATCCCAATATCGTGCTAATCCTCGCCGATGACCTCGGCTACAGCAGCGTGGGATGTTTCGGCGCGAATCCGGCGCTGGTCAGGACGCCCCACATTGATCGCTTGGCGAGGGAAGGCGCGAGATTCACCGATGCGAGCACTCCGGCTTCAGTCTGCACGCCCACCCGTTACGGAATACTCACCGGACGCTATTGCTGGCGCAGCTCCCTAAAATTCGAAACATTGCCAGTGTATGCTCCGCTGCTGATCGAGCCCACTCGTCCCACCATTGCCAGCATGCTCCGTCAGCAAGGCTACCTGACGGGTGCCATCGGCAAATGGCATCTTGGTTATGGCACTGCCAAGCATGTTGACTTCACCGTGCCGCTCGTTCCCGGCCCACTGGAGGTAGGATTCGATTATTTCTTCGGCCTTCCTCAAAACAACGGGGACGTTACAGGAGTCTACGTCGAGAATCACGGCGTGGTCGGCCTCCGCTCGGCTAAAGTCACGCCCAGTGTGGACAAAACCCATTACGGTCCACCGTACGCGGGATTCGATGCGCCCCGAAGAGTCGAAAGTGAAAACATGGTCGTGTTGGGCGACCGAGCGCTCGATTGGCTAAAAACGACAACGCCCCAACAGCCTTTCTTCTTATATTTAGCGCCCACTGCGGTGCATGAACCGATCTGGCCTTCAAAGACCATGACCGGCACGAGCAAAGCTGGCCCGTTCGGCGATTTCATCCACGATCTCGACGGACTGGTCGGCCGTGTGCTACAATTTTTGGATACCAATAAACTCGGTGAAAACACGATTGTGATTTTCACGAGTGATAACGGCGGCGTGCTTCCGTTCGGAAGTGGAGATAAGAATCCATCAATAAGAAAAGCGATCAGTGCGGGCCTGAAAATGAACGGCGACTGGCGCGGCGGAAAACACAGCGTTTACGAAGGGGGCTTCAAAGTCCCTTTCATCGCGCGGTGGCCTGCCCGCATCAAGGCCGGAGCCGAGTGCTCCCAAATGATCAGTTTGGTCGATCTCTTCGCCACGCTTTCAGAGCTCACGGGCCCGAATCTGGACAAAGGCACCCGGGGCGGGGATGACAGTGTCAGCTTTCTGCCGTTGTTGCTGGGGCGGACTGCGGAGGCGAGTCGCGGCTCGATGATACTACACAGCGCCAAAGGGAACTTCGCGATTCGAACAGGGGATTGGAAGTATATCGAAGGCAGCGCGCATCCCGACGTGCCTCCCGCGCAATTGAAGCGCGCGGCGGAGGAATACCATCCGCAGCTCTACGATTTGCGCATAGATCCCAGTGAAAGTAAGGATGTCAGTGCCGAACACCCGGAACTTGTCGCCAAATTGGCGAAGTTACTGAACGAATCGCGTAATCAATCCGGCTCGCGGCAAATCGCCGCAGCGAACCCGGCAAACCCGTCCCCTTGATTTTATCAGTAATCCGTGGCATTGCAGCAGATTGATTCTCCGTTCCGTGCGGAGCGGATTGCAGCGTAGGACCCCAACGCCTTCGTTGAAGTTCCGGCACTATCAGACGGGAACACTGGGCTGCCGTGACTGCTCTGGCTCATCCCCTTAAATGGGGATGCCGCCGGAAGCTCTTCAGGTGATAGGATCAATTTGCCTAATCCATGAATATCCGACCCCTAATGATGCATGCTATTGGCGGTGCGTACACTGCTATCTTATCGCACTCTGTTTTCGCCATTGCGGTCGCGCTATCGCTTCTACCATCAGTTCACGGGGCCTCGACGCCCGCGCCAAATGTTATTTTTTTCGCCACGGATGATCTATGCGATTGGGTCGGCCCGTTGGATAGTCCAATACGTGCTAAGACCCCTAACATGGATCGCCTGGCGGCCAGGGGGGTGACGTTTATGAACGCACAATGCAGCGGCACATTCTGCGCCCCATCGCGGAGCGCGGTCTTCACGGGGCGTCACCCGGCGACGACCGGTGCATATACGACGCAAGTTTATTTCCGCGATCACCCCGAGCTGCGGCCCCTGCAAGTGGCACTGCAGCAGGCTGGCTACGAGACCTATGGCGCGGGTAAGCTATATCACCATCCTGCGGGCTATGTTGATCTGCGGGGATGGACTGAATTCTACGTTAGGACGCAAGGGCAAAAGGAAACCGGCTGGCCGGTCGACGTCTGGCGGCGCGGCGCGCCGTTGCCTGCGGCTTTGCCCTCTAGCCCCTACGCCCGCGAACGTGGAATTGTCGCACCCAATCCCGGCTTCATGGAATATGCCCCGTTGCCCAACGAAGCCGAAAAGAACATGTCAGATACCCTGCATACCGACTGGGCCATTAGCGTGCTGCAGCGGAAGCACGAGCACCCGTTTTTCATCGGTTTGGGACTCTATTCACCCCACCAACCAAATTACGCGCCGCAAAAATATTACGATATGTATCCCTTGGATGAGATAAAACTGCCGGCGATCAAAGAAGACGACTCGAATGATCTACCGCCTGCTGTAAAAAAATCCATGGATCATCGGAAGGCGACCATTCAGGACAAAATCGTCGAAATGGGATTGTATAAAGAATATATAGGAGCGTATTTGGCTTGCACGAGCTATGCCGACGCTCAACTCGGACGCGTGCTCGATGCGCTTGATGCGAGCCCAAATCGAAACTCTACGATCGTGATCTTTTGGAGCGATCAAGGATTCCACCACGGCGAAAAGGGGCACTGGGGCAAAGAGACGCTCTGGCAGCGCACCGAGCACATTCCTTTTATCTGGTCCGGCCCCGGCATCGAACCCCATGCGAAGGTAGCGGCGACGGTAAGCGCGATCGACCTCTATCCCACTCTGGTGGATCTTTGCCATCTTTCACCCGACGCCGGATTGGAAGGCTCGTCGCTTGCCGCAAACCTACGCAACCCTTCCTCAGCCAAAGACCGCAACGTGCTCACGTGCCAAGTCATTCGCGGGGGTTACTCCGTCACCAATCAGCAATGGCGCTACATTCACTACGCCGATAATACCGAAGAGCTTTATGACGAGGGCAAAGATTACAACGAGTGGACGAACCTCGCCCGAGAGCCTCAATACCGCGCGGTGATGGATGAATTGATCAGGAGTGCGCCCAAAAATTTCGCGCCTGCGGGCCCCGAGGCTCGTCAATTGCAACTGGTGACCGAGGGCGAAAAATTCCATTGGGAGCTGAAAAAGGGTCCGCCCAAGAATAGAAATCGGACGGACGAGGCGGACAGATAACTGTCGCTGGTTTTGCGGCCGGGTTTCGATTTCAGTGGTCAAAGTCGCCAGGAACACCACTTAGCTGACCGGTTTTTCACGCTCGCCCCACCGCCGTTAATTTTTTTTAACCTCTCCTCCGTAATGCTGCATGTCCAACCCCTGATTTGCGTGGTCATGATTTCTACGGCGGCAATTGCCGCTGAAGCAAATCAAAGTGCGGCGGCAGTGAAGCCGGTAGTTGTCATTGAGTCTTTTTCGGCGGGCGGGCAGGAACAATTACTCGGGCTTGCACACGAGGACGCCCTCGCCCAAGGCAATTCGGCGGGCCTTTTTCGTTTGTATGAAAGTATCCAACTGCCGGTGAGTGCCCAACGTTTGGATTTTCGAATCGCACCGAGTTCCGAAAACGCCCGCGGTGCGGCACGGATCCAGTTTCGATTGGAAGGTTGGGATGATGACTGGCAGGAGGTCGATGGGCGGATGTGGTTATCGCTGCGATTCCTCGACGAAAAGGGAACGCTTATCAGTGGCGTGTCGTTGCCACGCGTCGGTCAGAGCCAGGGCTGGACGGGAGATCCCAATTCGGCGCCTTTTCGTGTCACCGGTGAAACGGTGATTCCTCCTCCTCGATCCCGGCAAATGCAATTTATGCTTTCCAGTGGACCACCGCACGCGACGGGCATTTGGCTGATCAAAGGTCTTCGGGTCTCCGCCGTTTCTGAAAATAACCAGTCTAGGACTTTGCACGAGATTAGTATCGATCAAGGCGACGGGCTCCAGCAACGCCAAGGAGCGCCTCGCGATTGGCGTCGCGAAGGTTCGAATATGGGCGCGCCGCAAGTGTTCACGTTCAACACCTCCCCAAGAACTCATGCGCTTGCCCTGATTGACACCGATGTGAGTAGCAGCGGTAGGTGGGTAAGTCTCGGCAGTAATCTGGTGGAGGTCGCACCAGGGATTCCCATTCGCGTAGAAACCGAGGAAGCCTTCTCCATCGGGGGTGGGGGAGCTCACGCCGCGTCCTATCATAAGCTTCCGGCGGGGCGCTATGATTTTCGCGTTATTCCGGTCGACGAGGTTGGCACCCAATCGGGTGTCGGTGTGCAGCTGCCGATTATTCTAGTTCCTCCGTTCTACGGCAGTTGGTGGTTTTGGGCGCTGGTTACAATTATTTCTGTTGGCGTGATCACCGTCACCGTCCGTCAAATTACAGGCAGACGCATGCAGCTCGAACTCGAGCGCTCCGAGCGTCGGCGGTTGGTTGAACTTGAACGCACGCGCATCGCGCAGGACATACACGACGACATGGGTGCGAGGCTCACGCAGATTTCACTCATCAGTAGCCTCGCTCTACGCCTTACGCCCCCGGAGAGTTCAAGTTATGCCGAGTTGAAGCGCTTGGATCGCACGGCGTGCGAGGTAGCGGCCGCATTGAACGAAATTGTCTGGGCGGTGAATCCCGCCCAAGACACACTGGAAAGTCTTGGAAGCTACATCAGTCAATATGTCACAGACGTCGTCAGTGGCACCGAGTTTCGCTGCTACCTGGATATTCCCGCGCTCTTGCCCTCGTACTTTGTTTCGAGTGTCGTTCGTCACCACCTGCTCATGGCCGTCAAGGAAGCGCTCTCCAATTCAGTCAAGCATTCCGGCGCCAGCGAGGTTCGGGTCAAAATGGATTTCGCCGAACCGAGACTCACGATCTCCATCTCGGACGATGGACAGGGCTTCGATCAGAGTGCGCGAAGTTCCGGCAACGGACTCGGCAACCTCCAAAACCGGCTCAAGGTCCTCGGAGGCGCCTGTGCAATCACCAGCCCGCTGGGGGTTGGCACGAGAGTCACCCTCACTGTAATGCTATCCGCCACCGCAGAGGAACCATGACACGCACGGTTGCTATCGTCGAAGACGACGCGGGGATCCGCGACAATCTTCAAGCCCTGCTCAACAGCAGCCTAGGCCTTCGCTGTGCGTGCGCTTGCAGTTCAGGAGAACGAGCGTTGGTGGATATTCCGCATTTCCGTCCCGATGTCGTCTTAATGGACATCAACCTTCCCAAAATGTCCGGCATCGAGTGTGTCGCGCGCTTAAGAGTGAAAATGCCTAACCTTCTAGTGGTCATGCTCACGGCCTACGACGATGGCGACAACATTTTCCGCGCACTTAAAGCAGGTGCGAGCGGTTATATGGTAAAGCGCCTCGCGAGTGACAAGCTGCTCGAAGCGATCGAAGATGCCTGCACAGGCGGCTCGCCGATGTCGTGCCAGATCGCGCGCAAAGTTGTGCAGTTTTTTCACCATGCCGGGACCGCGGAAGATGGTTCGGAGACTCTCTCACCTCGTGAGCACCAAATTCTCGACCTCTTGGTCACCGGGTGTTTTTTCAAGGAAATTGCCGGACAACTTGGAATCAGTGGTGAGACGGTGCGCACTCACGTAAATCACATCTATCAAAAACTTCACGTGCGGAGCCGCACTGAGGCGGTCGTGAAGTATCTGCGGACCAAGTGAGAGAGGAGCAGGCGTCCGGTTTGGATCATTGGCGCGCCGAGCACCCTCCTCCCGGGCAAGTTATCTGAAGATAGCCGTATCCCCTCAAATGGGGATGTCGTAGTAGCGGCCAAACTGATAGTTTCAAACGAAGCGTGGCGTCCTCGGCCCCGCTCAGTAACCGTTCGGTCGTCGTCGTCGCGGCTTAGCGCCCTGCTCTGGACGACTGCAGCACCCCACCCAATCCCCACCCGTCACTGATTTGGCCATGCTCAAAATCAGATATTTCCTTATCTTCTGCGTAGCCTTCGCTCTCGCAACGTCGACGCGTGCAAAAGAGGGTCGGCCCAATCTGCTCTTCATCATGGCCGACCAGTTGCGCTGGGATGCCATGGGCTGCGCCGGCAACACGGTTTTGAAAACCGCGAACCTCGATCGATTGGCTGGGGAGGGCGCGCGTTTCTCCAAATTCTATTCGTCGTGTCCCGTCTGCACGCCGGCGCGCACGGTCATTCTCACCGGCCACGCCCTCGAATCCAATCACGTCTGGAGCAACGCCAACGTCGACACTTCCGATCTGCCCGCCGCGTTTCTCTCGTTCGATCAAGTCCTGCTGCGCAACGGTTACAAAGGCGAATATTACGGTAAGTGGCATGTGCCTTATCGACTCGCACTCGACTACACGCGGCCCGTCCGCTGGCTCAACGGCAAGAACAAGCCACCGCAGAGCAAGGCCGATATGTCCGACTCCGACGCCTACCGCGCCTACGTCCGCAAAAACGTCCCGGCGCTCGCCCCCAAATCTGGCCAGCTCCTCCAGAAAAACGGCGCGTGGCCCTACACGCCGATCCCGCTCGATGAAAATTATGGCAGGGCCACGTCCGAGAAAGCCTCGCAGGTTGAAGCCTACGGCCGTCTCGAAATCCCGCCGGAACACAGCAGCACCGCCTACACCGCCAAGGAGGGACTCGAAGCCCTCGAACGTCTCAAAGGCGGGCCGTTCACGCTGACGATCTCCCTCGATCCGCCGCATCCGCCGATGATCACGCCGGAGCCTTACTACAGCCTTTATCCGCCGGAGAAAATTCCCGTGCCGGCGAGCCTCAACGATCCGCGCACGAATTCGCCCTACGCCGATCGCAACAAATCCGCCGACGATGCGCGCTACCGCGACCCGCAAAACATCCGTCAGATGACGTCGATCTACTACGGTATGGTAGCTGAGATCGACGTGTGGGTCGGGAAGATTCTCCAGCGCCTCGACGAACTCGGCCTCGCGGAGAACACCCTCGTCATCTTTACGGCCGACCACGGCGAGGAACTCGGCGAACACGGCATGCACGGGAAATTCGTTTTCCACGAGGGCTCGGTTCACGTTCCCCTGCTCCTGCGCCTGCCCGGCGTGATCCCCGCGAAGACCATCGTCAACGCCCCCGCTTCGCAGCTCGATCTGTTCGGGACGATTCTGGACTACCTCAACCAGCCTGCCCGGCCGACCGAGGGCCACAGCTTGCGACCGCTGATCGAGGGCAAGGAAAGTGGCGCCGGCCGCATCGCGATCTCCGAGTGGCCCGCCGCGAATCTCCCCGGCTTCATGGTGATCGATGGCCGCTGGAAACTTCTCTTTGGTCGCAACGCCACCAACAAGTCGCTCGACGCCCTTTACGATCTCCAGACCGATCCGCACGAGATGAACAACCTCATCGGCCGCAACCCCGACCGCGAAAAATCCCGGGGCGAAGCTCTGCGGATGAAAGGCCTGCTGATTGACTGGCTCGCGCAGGTCAAATCCCCCTTGCTCGAAACGGTCAAAGCCCGGCCGGTCATCGCCGGCTCGTAATCGCGAGTATGAAACGGCGCATCCGTCTGTCCCTTGTGCTGCTCGCGCTCGCCGCGATGCCCGCCGCTGGCGCATCCGCGACCGCGGACCGACCCAACGTCGTCCTCATCCTCGCCGACGATCTCGGTTACGGCGATCTCGGCTGCTACGGCCATCCGAAATTCCAGACCCCGAATATTGACCGGCTCGCAGCGACGGGCGCGCGGCTCACCCAGTTTGATTGTCCGGCGCCGTTTTGCGCGCCGACGCGTGCGAGCCTGATGACAGGCCGCTATCCCTTCCGCTGCGGGCTGACGGAAAATCCCGCGCCCGACGGTCAGCGCAGCGACGAGAACTTGCTTCACCTGCCGGAAAGCGAAATCACGCTGGCCCAGCTTTTCCAGCATGCGGGCTACGCCACCGGCATGATCGGCAAGTGGCACCTCGGTCACGCGAAACCCGAGTGGCTCCCGACGCATCGGGGGTTCGACGAATATCTCGGCATTCCCTACTCGAACGACATGCGCCCCGTGCAACTGCTCGAGGGCGATCGGCGCATCGACTATCCGCTCGTGCAGGCCAACCTCACCCTACGCTACACCGATCGGGCGATCGATTTTCTTCAACGCAATCAGACGCGCAATTTTTTCCTCTATCTCGCCCATGCGATGCCACACAAGCCGCTCGCGGCGTCGGAGGCGTTCTACAAAAAATCCGGCGCGGGCCTCTATGCCGACGTGATGGCCGAACTCGATTGGAGCGTTGGTCAAGTGCTCGCCACACTCCACGAACTCGGTCTCGACGAGAAGACCCTCGTCATTTTCACCAGCGACAACGGCCCCTATTTCGGCGGCAGCACCGGCGGACTGCGCGGCATGAAGGCCAGTTCCTACGAGGGTGGCTACCGCGTGCCGTGCATCGCGCGCTGGCCCGGAACCATTCCCGCCGGCCACGTCAACCACTCGCCCGCGGTGATGATGGATCTTTTCGCGACGGCCCTGAAAGCCGCGAACATCGCTCCGCCCGCGGATCGCGTGATCGACGGCCGCGATCTCATGCCCCAATTCACCTCGGCCGCACCCAGTTCGCACGCAGTGATTCTCGGTCAGCTCGGCCCGCGCCTCGCCGCCGTGCGCGACGCGCGGTGGAAGTTGCACGTTATCGCCCCACAGGACCCGCGGATCAAATTGCGCGATGCCGGCGAACGCTGGATCGATCCGCGTGCCCCCGACGGAGTGACGATCCTTGCGCCCTTCGAACAATTTCAGCCACGCGATCATCCCGGACTCACCACGGGCGACGCTCCCGCGCCCATGCAGCTCTTCGATCTGCAAACCGACCCCGGCGAACAGCACGACGTCGCCGCCGCCAACCCCGCAATCGTGGCGCGCCTGCGCCAGCTTTACGATGACCTCGCCAAAGACGCTTCGCGCGGGTCTAGGGCACCGTCCCAGTGACTCGCGCCATCCGCTTCGCGCTCCGACCACCACTCATGACACTCACTACAACGCTGCGATTAGTTGGCGCTGGCACGCTCATCGTCGCGCTATTCACGAGCTGCGTTAGCCCGACGGCAGCACCAGTCAACTCCGCCACACTCACGGGCAAGGTCATGGTTGGCTACCAGGGCTGGTTCAACGCAGAGGGCGACGGCGCCAAGCGCGGTTACAACCACTGGACAAAGAACGGCGGCCGACCGGCGGCGGACAACGTGCGCATCGATCTCTGGCCCGACCTGAGCGAGTTCCCCGCCGACGAGCGCTTCCCGACCGATCTTCGTTTCGTCGATGGCACGCGCGCGGAGGTGTTCAGCTCGTATCGCAGGCCGACCGTGTTGCGTCATTTCGCGTGGATGCAAGAGCACCGGATCGACGGGGTGTTTCTCCAACGTTTCATCAACTCGCTCGCTCGCGGCACCTCGCTTGCCGTCAACAACGCCGTGCTCGAGAATGTCCGGGCCGGCGCGCGGGAACACGGACGCGTTTACGCGCTCATGTATGATCTCAGCAGCCTGAAGCCCGGCAACGCTGACGTGCTGATCAACGACTGGAAAAAACTGCTGCGCGACACCCGACTCACCAGCGATCCAGCATACTTGCGTCACCACGGTAAGCCCTTGCTCGCGCTTTGGGGTTGTGGTTTCCGTGACGACGAAAAGCCCCGCCCGTCGCTCGATGACTGGCGGAGGATCATCACGTTTCTCAAAGACGACAAAGAGAGCGGGGGCCTCGCGATCATGCTCGGTGTGCCGAGCGGCTGGCGCACCCTCACCCGTGACTCGATCGCTGATCCCGCGCTGCTCGAACTTATCGCCCTCGCCGATGTGATCTCGCCGTGGACGCCGGGCCGCTATCGCACGCCGGAGGCTGCCACCGCCCAGGGTGCCCAGATATGGCAACCCGACGTCGCGTGGTGTCGCGAGCGCCACATCGATTTTCTTCCCGTGGCGTTTCCCGGCTTCAGCTGGCACAACATGAAGGGCGCGCCGCTCAACGCGATCTCGCGTTTGCAGGGCCGTTTCTTTTGGTCGCAGGTCACCGCCGCGAAACGCGCCGGCGCCGAGATGCTCTACGTCGCGATGTTCGACGAGATCGACGAGGGCACGGCAATTTTCAAGGTCACCAACTCACCGCCGGTCAGCAACGGCGTGCAATTCGTCACCTACGAAGGCGTGCGTTCCGACCACTACCTCACGCTTGCCGGCCTCGCCGGCGAAGTCATCCGTGGCGCCCGCCCCGCCACTGACGAACTCCCCATCCCGATCTCCTCCCTAAAATGAAACGTCCCGAATGTCTGCTGGTCCTGCTGCTCTGCGCGATCGTCGGTGCTCCGGCATTCGCGGCCGATTCGCGCAAACCCAACATCGTCTATCTCCTCGCCGACGATCTCGGCTGGGGCGATCTCAGCCACAACGGCGGCAAGATTCCAACGCCCGAGATTGACAAGCTCTTCACGCGCGGGGTCGAGCTGAACAACTTTATGGGCTGGTGCGTGTGTTCTCCTACACGCGCCATGCTCATGACCGCACGCCACCCGTATCGCGTCGGCACCGGGCCGGAAACCGGAGGCGAGTTGGCGCGGGAGGAAACCACCATCGCGGAGGGCTTCAAGGCGCATGGCTACCGCACCGGCATCTTCGGGAAGTGGCATAACGGCGAGGACCCAGACACGCCCGAATTTCGAAAAGCTTGCGAGGAGACTTACGGCCGGCAGACCCGACATGGCAAAGGTGGTCTTGGCGTGAACGCGCACGGGTTCGATGAGGCGTGGGTTTATTATGGCGGCAGCGTGGACTACTTCACGTTGCGCATCAGCGCCAACCGAGGCCCGGTGAGTTGGTGGCACAACTTGGAATACCGGCCCCAAGACGTCGGCTACGCGGAGGATCTGATCACCGGTCACGCCCTGGAGTTCATTCGTGAGAACAAGGATCGCCCGTTCTTCTGCTACGTGCCGTTTCATATCGTCCATGCTCCGTTGCAGGCGAAAGACTCGGATCTCGCGGGCGTGGACGCGAAGGTGACGGATCAAACCAAGCGCGTCTATGCCGCAATGGTGCAGGCGATGGACAAGAACGTCGCGAGCATCCTCGCCGAACTCGACCGGCTCAGCCTGCGCGACAATACGATCGTCGTTTTCACCAGTGACAACGGCGCGACGCGTGACGGCACCAATCTTCCCTTCCGCGGAGGCAAGCACTCGCTATTCGAAGGCGGCACGCATTTACCGACGGTCATCCACTGGCCGAACGGCAAGGTCGTCAGCGGCAAGTGGGATGGCTTGTGCGGCTCGCTTGAGATGTTTCCGACGCTGATGGCGATGGCGGGTTTGGACATGCCGAAGACGCGCCCGCTCGACGGTAAAAACGTCTGGCCTGCGCTGCGCGACCACGGCCCCAGCCCTGTCGAGAGCTACTACTGGTCGTGGCACGCCGAGGACGCGATTCGCACGGCGGACTGGCGCATGCACCGCTTCGCCGACCACAGCGAACTCTACGACATCCGCGCCGACATCTGTGAAGCGAAGGACGTCGCCGCGACGAATCCCGTCGTCGTGAAATCTCTCACCGCGAAAATGGACGCATGGGCCGAATCGCTCGGCGCGGCGCTGACGCACCAGCCTCCGCCGGCAAAACTGAATGCCAAGCCCGCGCCGGAGGGAGAAGTCGTTGAAATCACGGTAACGGTCGCGGGCAAGCCGAAGCCTAAGGACATACTCGTCGTGCCGTTCGCGCGATGGGAGGGCAATGTATTTGCCACCGACTATATCGAATATGACGTGGCCGTCGCGCCGAGCGGCCCGCTCAATGGCTTCTATTACTCGCCCTTCAAAGGCAACGACAGCAAGGGAGCCCGGCTCGACTTCAATCGTGGCGAAGGCTTCGACCAGTTCGGCCGCGAGCAAGTTTCCGGCCCGGAACCCAAGGGCGGCGCTGGCGTGTGGGAGCATCGGATAATCGGACTCTCAAGTTATGGGCCGGGAATTATGCCGGGACACGCAATCGTTTTCAAAGGCGCCAAGCCCGGCACTTACAAAGTCTATCTCGACAACCTTCGCATCCACCACGCCGACGGCAGCACTACGCCAATTTGGACGAGCAGCAAGGATACTAATTCAAGGAAAATCGAAGACACGGAGTTGTTCAAAGACATCAAGGTGCGGGCCGTGCCAGCCGCTGACGTTCGCCCGTGATCGCATCCCCCGACCCCTCATTGAAACAACCAAACACGAAAATAAGCGCATTCCTTCTCGCCACGCTTTCTCTGCTGTTTTTCAGCAGCGTTGCCTCTGCCGCCACACCGCAGAAGCCCGATATTGTTTATTTCCTCGCCGACAATCTCGGCTGGGGTGATCGGTTCAACGCGATCTGTCCCAAGCGAGTGGAAACGCCTTTTATTCAATCGCGCATTAAGGAATTCTCTTACCCGGAGAAAGCTTACCGAGAAATGGCATCAACCCAGCTGAACGGCCACATGGCGTGGCCCGACGAAATTACCACCTGCGCTCTCTACCTCGGGGCTGACGAGTCTGCAATGCTCAGTAGGAGCAACCTCATGATTGATGGCGGGGCGGAGTGCAGGCAAGTGACTGGTTCAGTGAGTTATTAGCACGCCTTTCGTTCTTGTTGAAATCACGTCTCCTCCGCCAGTTTTTCAATCAGTGTCGCCCGCTCGGGCTAATGACCGGAGAATTTCCGAAAAGCATCTTGCGCGACTGACCTTGGTCACTACGTTCGGTGCCGATAGTGTCTCAATAACCCAACTTTATCCATGGTCTCGGCAAACTCCGAATTTGGCTACAACGGCAAGGTCGAAGGCGAAGTAATCGTCTCTCGCGCCGACGCGGTCATTAACTGGATCCGCACTAACTCCGTGTGGCCGATGCCGATGGGCTTGGCGTGCTGCGCCATCGAATTGATGGCCGTCGGTAACGGCCGCTTCGACATCGCGCGCTTCGGCGCTGAGGTGATGCGTTTTTCCCCGCGTCAGGCGGATTGCATGATCGTCGCCGGTACCGTGACCTACAAGATGGCACCGGTGGTGCGTCGCATTTATGATCAGATGACGTCGCCCAAGTGGGTGATCGCCATGGGCGCCTGCGCTAGCTCGGGCGGCATGTACCGCAGTTATGCTACCTTGCAGGGTGTGGATCGGATCATTCCCGTCGACGTGTATGTGAGCGGGTGCCCTCCGCGGCCGGAGGCGTTGCTCGACGCGCTCATCAAGCTCCAGAGCAAGATTAAGACCGAGCATTCCGCCGGCCAACTTTTTAAGGCCTGAGTTCTGCTCTAGGTTAAACGCATTTTTCATATTCACGATGTCCGCTTCCGTCGACGCCCTCAGAGCCCTCAAGGCCAAATTTCCGCAGGTGACCGACCGCGCCAGCCGCGATTGTCCGGCGGTCGATGTGCCGACGCCGGACCTTGTCGCCGCGTTGAAATCGCTGCGCGATGAGGCGGGTTTTGATTTGTTGTCGGATCTCACGGCTATCGACTGGGCCGAGGGCGCGACACCGCGGTTCACGGCGGTGTATCATCTCTATTCGACCGCCTCGCACGCGGCCGTTCGCGTGGCGACGCCGTGCGTGGGCGATGATGCGGCTCCGGCGGTGCCGAGCGTGGTGGATATCTGGCCGGCGGCCAACTGGCACGAACGTGAGGCCTACGATATGTTTGGGATTAAGTTCGAAGGTCACCCGGACTTGCGCCGTATTTTGATGTGGGATGGCTATCCTTATCACCCCTTACGGAAAGAATTCCCGTTGGCGGGCATCGAGACGGCGTTGCCCGATCTCGAAGTGGCGGAGGAAACCCAAGCCAAAGTTATCCCAGCGCCTATGGTGGGTGGGCCCTTTGTTGCGTCTTCCGGCGAGATGAACCTCACCGAAGCCGAGCCCCGCGCTAAAGATGAGAGTTGGAACGAACGCTCCGCCAAACCCCAAGCCTGATTTAACGACGCCATGGCCACCGAAATTGCCTTTCCAGATAGCGCGGCGAAAGCCGCCGGCGCCGAGCAAGAATTTGCGCCGGAAAAGATGTCTCTCTCTATGGGGCCTTCCCACCCCTCCACTCACGGCGTGTTGCGCCTCCAGATGGAGCTCGACGGCGAAGTCCTCACGAAGTGCGACCCAATTGTCGGTTACTTGCACCGCGGCGACGAGAAGATCGCCGAAAACATGACTTATAACCAGTTCGTCCCTTACACGGACCGTCTGGATTATCTCGCCCCGCTCGCCAACAACATGGCCTACGCCATTGCGGTGGAAAAACTCGCCGGCCTCGAAGTCCCAGCGCGTTGCCAGGCGATCCGCGTGCTCACGGCGGAAATGGCCCGCATCTCGGCGCACTTGATGGGCCTCGGCGCGTTTGGCCTCGATGTCGGAGCTTGGACCGTGCTTGTGCACTCGCTCAATCAACGCGAGCATCTCTACAAACTTTTCGAAGAGCTCACTGGCGCGCGTTTCACGACGAGTTACACGCGTATCGGCGGCGTCTCGCGTGATGTGCCCGAGGGTTGGCTCGGCCGCGTGATCGCGTTTTGCGATCAGTTCGAGCCTGCGCTCGAGGAAACTTTGGCGCTGCTCACACGGAATAAGATTTTCCAAGACCGTACGGTCGGCGTGGGTATTATCACTAAAGCCGATGCGCTCGCCTACGGACTTACCGGGCCGAATCTCCGAGGTTCTGGCGTGGCGCTCGATCTTCGTAAAGACCGGCCTTACTCGGGTTACGAGCAATACGAATTCGACGTTCCCGTGGGCTCGAAGGGCGATTGCTACGATCGTTACCTATGCCGCGGCGAAGAGATGCGCCAGTCGGTGCGGATCATCCGCCAGATCGTCGCCAAGTTCCCCAGCGGCGATTGGTACGCGAAGGACGCACGCAAGATCTTCGCGCCGCCGAAGGACAAGATTCTCACGTCGATGGAGGAGTTGATTAACAACTTCATGATTGTCACCGAAGGCCCGCAGATCCCGGCCGGCGAAGTGTATTTCGAAGCGGAAAATCCCAAGGGCGCGCTCGGCTTTTACATCGTGAGCAAGGGCGGCGGCGTACCGTGGCGCATGAAGATCCGCTCACCCTCGTTCTGCAATCTCTCCATCCTCCCTAAAGTCTGCGTCGGTACCATGATGTCCGACGTCGTCACGTTGCTCGGCTCCCTCGACTTCGTCATGGGCGAGTGCGACCGTTAAGTTTTTCCGCGAACCCAGCTCGATGAATCTCAAGCCCGAAACACTTTCCAAGATTGACGAGGTAATCACGCATTACCCGACGAAGCGGAGCGCCACGCTCCCTTTGCTACACCTCATCCAAGAGGATGTCGGACACCTCCCGCCTGACACCAGCGAGTGGGTCGCCGCCAAGCTCGAGCTGCAACCGATCAACGTGCTCGAAGTGATCACGTTTTACCCAATGTTCCGGCAGAAGCCCATCGGTCGTCGGCACATCAAAGTTTGCCGCACGCTTTCCTGCGCGCTCCTCGGCGGTTACAAGACCTGCGCGACGTTTGAGCAAGAATTTCACACGCACCTTGGCGAAGTCTCGCCCGACGGCGAAGTCACGGTTGATTTCGTGGAATGTCTCGCCAGTTGCGGCACTGCCCCGGTTGTCATGATCGACGACGAACTCCACGAGAAGGTCGACGGCGCGAAAGCGAAACAGTTGAGCGACCAGATCAAAGCCGAAGCCAAGAAACGCTGACCCCCTTCCGTCCATGCGCGCTCCCGAACAACACCGCATCATCTTCAAGCACATTGATGAGCCCGGCTACACGAACGACATTGGCTGTTACCTGCGTAACGGCGGCTACGAAGTCCTGAAAAAAGCCGTCTCCCGCAAGCCCGAGGAGCTCATCGAGGAAGTTAAAAAATCCGGCCTGCGCGGCCGTGGCGGCGCAGGCTTCCCCTGCGGCGTGAAGTGGGGCCTTGTAGACCGCAAGAGCGGCAAACCTATTTATCTCATCGTCAATGCCGACGAATCCGAGCCCGGCACCTTCAAGGATCGCTACATCATGCACCAGGATCCGCATCAGTTGATCGAGGGCACGATGATCTCGTGCTTCGCGAACAATGTGAAGCAGGCCTACATCTACATCCGTGGCGAGATGCCGCACGGCGCCCGCATTTTAGAAAAAGCCATCGCCGAGGCTCGCGCGGCCAACTTCGTCGGCCCGAACATCCTTGGCACCGGCTATTCCTGCGAAATTTTCGTCCACCGCGGCGCTGGCGCCTACATTTGCGGCGAAGAGACCGGTCTCATCGAATCGCTCGAAGGCAAACGCGCCAACCCGCGCATCAAGCCCCCGTATTTCCCCGCCGTCCTAGGCCTCTACCAGTGTCCGACGATCGTGAACAACGTCGAGACGCTCTGCCACGTTAAGTACATCGCCGAACACGGCGGTGCCGAATACGCCAAGATCGGCACACCCGGCAACACCGGCACGCGTATCTTCTGCGTCTCCGGCCACGTGCAACGCCCCGGCTACTACGAGTTCCCCGCTGGCACTATTACGATGGGCCAGCTCCTCAACGACGTTTGCGGCGGCCCGCTCCCCGGACGTAAATTCAAAGCCGTCATTCCCGGCGGTTCCTCCGCGAAAATTCTCCGTTTCGGCGAACGCTTTAAAGGCAAACGGAAGGTCGGCACCGAGCTAGTCGACTACGATTGGGGCGTCGAAGATGTTCCCATGGATTTCGATTCCCTCGGTATGATCGGCACGATGGGCGGCTCCGGCGGCGTCATCGTCATGGACGACACCGTCAACATGGTCGAAGCCCTCGCCAACATTAACGCCTTCTACTCCCACGAAAGCTGCGGCCAATGCACGCCCTGCCGCGAAGGCTCGCTCTGGATGAAGAAAATTACCTCGCGCATGGTCCACGGCCAAGCGCGCAACGAAGACGCCGCGCTCCTCAAGAGCGTCGCCGACCAGATTCCTGGCCGCACCATCTGCGCCTTCGGCGAAGCCTGCTCGTGGCCGACCCAGAGCTTCATCGCCAAATTCGGCGACGAATTTAAACAGTATCCCGAGACCAAAAAGACCGCGAAACCCGTCGACGCGGTCGCGCTCGTTTAACCCTCTCCCGTCCCGATGATCGCTCCCGCCAAACCCGACCTCGTCACCGTCAACATCGACGGCCAGGAGATCGCCGTGCCGAAAGGCACCAACGTCATCGAGGCCGCCCGCCTGGTGAACGTCGACGTACCGCATTATTGCTACCACCCGAAACTCTCGGTCGTGGGTAATTGCCGCATGTGCCTTATCGAAATGGGCATGCCCGCCGTCGATCCCGCCACCAAGGCGCCGATCATGGACCCGGCTACCGGCAAGCAGAAGATCAACTGGATCCCGCGCCCCCAGATCGGCTGCGGCACCAATGTCTCTCCCGGCCTCCACGTCAAGACGACCTCCCCCATGGTTAAGGACGCCCGCGAAGGCGTCATGGAGTTTCTCCTCATTAACCACCCGCTCGATTGCCCCATCTGCGATCAAGCCGGCGAATGTAAACTCCAGGAACAAGCCACCGGTTACGGCCGCGGCTACTCCCGTTTCGTCGAACAGAAAAACGTTAAACCCAAGCGCACTCAACTCGGGCCCCGCGTCACCCTCGACGATGAGCGCTGCATCCTCTGCTCCCGCTGCATCCGTTTCTCTAAGGAAATCGCCAAAGACGACGTCCTCGGCTTCGTCGATCGGGGCAGTTACTCGACGCTCACCTGCTACCCGGGCAAGAAACTCGAGAATAATTACTCGCTTAACACCGTCGACATCTGCCCGGTCGGCGCACTCACCAGCACCGATTTCCGTTTCAAGATGCGCGTCTGGTTTCTCAAGCAGACCATCGCCATCGACACCGAATCCTCCGTCGGCGCCAACACCGTTGTTTGGTCCCGCGAAGGCACGATTTACCGCATCACCCCTCGTCGCAACGACGAGGTGAATGATACTTGGCTCGCCGACAGCGCCCGCGTCCTTTACAAGGCAGTCAAAGCTGTTGATCGCCTCGCCGCCACCGAGACCATTGAAGCCCTCGTCGCTCGTGCGGCCGCGCTCTTCCAGTCCGCGCCCGGCGCCATCGCCGTCGTCGGCTCCGGTCGCAGCACAGTGGAAGAACAATTCCTCACCCGCCACCTCGCCACCGCTCTCAAGGCTTCCGCGCAACTCGTTAGCCGGGTAGGGCAGGGTGACAAGCTCCTTATCTCCGCTGACCGTAACCCCAACGTCCGCGGCGCTCTTGTCACGGGCCTCATCAAGACGCTGCCCGCCCAGCAACTCACCGACCTCGCCACGCAGATCGACGCCGGCAAAATCAAAGTCGTCGTCGCCATCAACGAAGACCTTAGCGTCGCCGGCCTCACGACCGCGCAGCTTGCGAAAGTTTCCATCGTCTACCTCGGTGCCCACGCCAACGCGACCAGCGCCGCCGCTAAAGTAGTTTTCCCCACGCTCACCGTGTTTGAAAAGAGCGGAGCGTTTGTGAACCAACAGTTCCGCATCCAGAAAACGCTCAAGGCTGTTCCCGCCGCCGGTGGTGCGACCGACGACCTCGTTGTCCTCGCTCAGTTGGTCGTCGCCGCCGGTGGGGCCACGCTACCCGCCGAACTCGCTGCGCTATGGAAAGCTATTGCCGCCGAAGTCCCCATGCTCGCCACGATGACCTTCGCCAATCTGCCCGAGAATGGCTTGGTGCTCGATGCCACGCCTTTCGCTGCGTTGCCCTTTGTCGAAGGCGAGACCCTCCACTATAAACCCGCGCAACCCGCCGTTGCTGCTGCGATCGCCTGAACCGAAGCGCCGCCATGTTCGACTTTTACTTCGAAATCCCGTTTGTCATCCGCCTGATTTTGCAAGGCCTCGCCGTGATCATGGTGATCTTCCCGATCGCCGGCGCGTGCTCGATGGCCGAGCGCAAGATCGCTGCCTGGATTCAAGATCGCCCCGGCCCCAACCGCGCCGTTGTGCCGTGGGTCGCATGGATTCCGTTCTTCGGAAAATTTCTCCAACGTCTCGGCGTGTTTCACGTCATGGCCGATGGCGGCAAGATGCTGTTTAAGGAAGATTCACTGCCTGGGCATGTGAACAAATTCTACTTCGTGCTCGCCCCGATCGTCGCGATGATTCCCGCGCTCACGACCGTTGTCGCGGTGCCCTTTGGCGCGTATTTCGATGCGGCGGGAAAATTAATCCCGCTCGGGTTAGCGCCGCTTGATATCGGCATGTTGGCCGTGTTCGCGGTATCCTCGCTGGGGGTTTACTCCGCGATTCTCGCCGGCTGGGCCTCCAATTCCAAATACCCGTTTCTCGGCAGCGTGCGTGCCTCGGCGCAGCTTATCTCGTACGAACTTTCGATGACGCTCGCCGTGCTCCCGGTGTTTCTTTGGGTCAACGCGCCCGGCACCGAAGGTACGATGGGCTTCGCCCGCGTCGTCGAGTTTCAAAGCCAACCCGGTTTCTTCGGTGGCATGTGGTTTGGTTTTCTGATGCCAATCTCGGCCTTCATCTTCCTCGTCGCGCTCTTCGCCGAAACGAATCGTCAGCCGTTCGACACTGTTGAATCCGAGTCCGATCTTGTCGGCAGTTTTCATACGGAATACGGCGCATTTAAATGGGGTCTCTTCTTCGTCGCTGAGTATTCGCATATGCTCGTGGGCTCAGGCGTGTTTATGCTGCTCTTTGGCGGCGGTTGGAACCCGCTCCCTTGGGTCTCGCTCGCTACAGCCGTGGATTTCCTCGGCACGTTCCTGCCGTTTGCGCACGCGCCGCTTTTCGTTGGGATTTTGTCCATCGCCATCTTCATGGGCAAGGTGCTCGCGATGATCTTCTTCTTTATGTGGGTGCGCTGGACGCTCCCGCGTTTCCGCTACGACCAAGTTATGAAGATCGGCTGGCAGAAATTGCTGCCGCTCTCCATCGCCAACCTCCTCTTCTACGCGATCGCGATCGCGTTGATCCAAAAGTAATTTTCAACCGAACCGCGCCATGGCCGTCATCACCGTCGAACGCAAGCCGCTCACCTTTCTTGAGCGCACCTATCTCCCGCAGATCGCCGGCGGGTTGAAAACGACTTTCAAGCACCTCATCGCGCCGAAGAAAACGCTCGAGTATCCTGAGCAACGTCCGGCGATCCCGGTTGGTTATCGCGGCGTCCCGACGCTTGTGAAAGATCCCAATGGCCGCGAGAAATGCGTCTCCTGCCAACTCTGCGAATTCGTCTGCCCGCCGAAAGCCATCCGCATCACCCCAGGTGAGATTCCCGCCGATGAAGCGGATCGCGCGCACGTCGAGAAAGGCCCGCAAGCGTTCGATATCGACATGCTGCGCTGCATTTATTGCGGCCTATGCCAGGAGGTTTGCCCCGAAGAAGCGATCTTCCTTCAGAATCAATTTTCGATGTCCGGCTACACCCGCGCCGAGATGGTGAACCACAAGGATCGCCTCTACGAACTCGGTGGCACCTTGCCCGATGCCCACCACAAATGGGATAAGAAAAAAACCGCCGAAGAACACGGCAACGCCCACTAATCCAGCGTTGCCCGTTCTTCGCTTCGCCTTCATCACCGAATTTTTAAAGCCCGACCCGACCGACATGGCCCAATTTCTCTTCCTGCTTTTCGCGATCTTCACGGTGCTTTGCGCCGTGGGTGTCGTCGTGAACAAGAACGCCGTCAACGCGTCCATCTGTCTTATCCTTTGCCTTGTCGGCGTCGCCGGACTCTTCGTTCAGCTCGACGCCTACCTCTTGGCCTTTGTACTCCTTCTAGTGTACGCGGGCGCCGTCGCCGCTTTGTTTTTATTCATCGTCATGTTGCTCGACGTGCAGGGTAAAGAAACCTTCGGTCTGCGCGGCTTCCGCACGATCGCGGGTTTTGTCGCCTTCGCGCTTTTGCTCGCCGGTATCGGCAGCGTCGCTTTGAAAGGCCAGATTGTAAGTTCACCTCCTGTAAGCCTCACCGGCGGCGCGCAACTGAAACTGTACGCTTACCAATTATTCACAACCTACTTGTTGCCCGTGCAGATCATCGGTTTCCTTCTGTTGATCTCGATGCTCGGCGTGATCGTGCTCAGCAAAAAACACGAAATCGCGGAGGACGCCAAATGATGACCGCCAGTCTCAACGCCTACGTGATCGTTAGTGCCGTACTGTTTGCCATCGGCTTCTTTGGCGTGCTCATCCGACGCAATACCTTGATCGTCTTCATGAGTCTCGAGCTTATGCTCATCGCCTCGACGCTCGCGCTTGTCGCCTTCTCGCGTGTCAACGGCACGATGGATGGCAATGTCTTTGTCTTTTTCATTCTCACGGTCGCGGCCGCGGAGGTCGCCGTCGGTCTCGCCATCATCGTCGCGCTTTTCCGCCGCCGCCAGACGGTGCAGATAGACCAGCTCGACACCCTGAAGAACTGACGCCGATGACCATGCTCCAGCACGCTCTCCTTGTTTTGCTGCTCCCGCTCGCTTCGGCGGCGGTGATCGCGCTTTGCCTGCGCCGCTCCGGCGGTATCGCTTCGATTTTATCGACGCTTACGGCTGCTGCAATCGCTGGCTTCGCTCTTCTGCTCGCGCTCAATAATGAGCGCTTCAGCGAATCCTTCGAGTGGCTCCGCTTGGGCAACTTTGCCCTCTCGATCGGCTTTAAGTTTGATGACCTCGCCGCGCTGATGTTGGTGATTGTTGGAATCGTCGGTCTGTGCGTTCACGTCTTCTCGCTCGGCTACATGCACGAAGACGCGGCCAAGGCCCGCTACTTCGGCGGCCTCTCGATCTTCATGTTTTCGATGCTGGGTATCGTGTTCGCCGATAATCTTTTCATGATGTTCATTTTTTGGGAGCTCGTCGGCTTCAGCTCCTACTTGCTTATCAATCATTGGCATGAAAACGCCGCGCCCGCCGCGGCCTCCAAGAAAGCCTTCATCGCCAACCGCGTCGGCGACTTTGGTTTCCTCCTCGGCATCGTGATGTGCTACTGGGCCAACGGCACCGTTAACTTCACCGAACTCGCCACCAAGGCCGACACGCACGCCTTGGTTATTAGCACCGCGATCCCACTGCTGCTGTTCTGCGGCGCGGTCGGCAAGTCTGCCCAGCTTCCCCTTCAAGTCTGGCTCCCCGACGCCATGGAAGGCCCAACGCCGGTCTCCGCTCTCATCCACGCGGCCACGATGGTCGCCGCCGGCATTTACATGCTGTGCCGCATCAATGTTCTCATGGTGCCCGATGCGCTCACCGTTATCATGTGGACCGGTACCGCGACCGCGCTTTACGCCGCCCTCTGCGCCATCGTTCAGAGCGATATCAAAAAAGTGTTGGCGTATTCTACGCTTTCTCAACTCGGCTACATGGTCGCGGCGTTCGGCCTCGGCTCTTTGACCTTTTCGCACGCTCACGGCACCGACACGCATACGGTCGTCCTCGCTGCCGGCGTTGGCGCTGCGATGTTTCACCTCACCACGCACGCCTTCTTCAAGGCCCTGATGTTCCTCGGTTCCGGCTCCGTCATCCACGGCTGCCACCACGAGCAAAACATTTTCCGCATGGGTGGCCTCGCGAAAAAAATGCCGTTCACCTTCGTCACCTTCACACTCGGTGTGGCGGCGATCATCGGTTTTCCGTTCCTTGCCGGCTTCTTCTCCAAAGACGCGATTCTCTACCTCGCTTTCGCCAACAACAAAGCCGTCTTCGCGGTCCTCGCTCTCACGGCCGTTCTCACATCGCTTTACATGGTGCGCCTCTGGAAAATTACCTTCCTCGGCGCTCCGCGCTCCGATGCTGCGTCGCACGCGCACGAAGGCGGACTCGCGCTCACGGCCCCGCTCCTCGTGCTCGCACTTCTCACCGTGATTGGCGGCTATACGGGGATTTACCCCGATGTGTTCTCCGGCGTCTTCGATCTCATCCCTGAGGCGCACGGCTCCGATCACACTGTGATCCTCCTCACCAGTCTTGCGGTCATGGTGCTCGGCGCGGGCGCCTCGCTCACGCTTTACGGTTGCTCGGCGACGGATTCGCTCCAGCAAAAATCCCCCGGACTCTTCGGGGCGCTCACCGGCCTGCAGCTTTCCTTTGACCGCGGTTACGAATACTACGTCGCGAAAGTTCAGCAGCGCTTCGCCCTTTTCCTCAATTTCCTCGAGCAAATCTTCCTCGCCGGCCTCATCGTTCGTGGCTTGGCCGGCATTGTCGGATTGGTCGGCCTCGGGGCCCGTGCGCTCCATGTGGGTCGTCTCAACGTTTACGTTTACTGGTTCCTGCTCGGCATCGTGATCCTCTGGATCTACGCGACCTTCAATTTCTGATCCTGCGATGAGCACTCTGCCTTTCGATCCCCTCCTCGCCGCTATCTTCGCGCCGCTCGCCGTCGCGTTGGCCATCGCGTGCGGACTGCCCAAGCGCTTCTCCGTGAAGCTCGCCTACGTCGGTTTCGGCCTGCCGCTGCTCCTGGCGCTGCACGTCTGGTTTTATTACGGCACCGCAGCGCAGACTCATGGCTACGCGTTCCTCACGTCATATTCCACGGGCTTGGACAGTCTCGGCATCGGTCTGAAACTCGGCCTCAATGGCATTTCGCTCCCGCTGTTCGTGCTCGCCGGCATCGTCGGGTTTGCTGCCGGCATTTACGCTATCCAGTCAGGCGCCGAACGCCTGAAAATCTACCTCATGCTCCTGCTCGTGATGCAAGGCGGCCTGATGGGCGTTTTTGCCAGCGTGGATATCTTCTTTTTCTATTTCTTCCACGAACTCGCTCTCATCCCAACGTTCATCATGGTGGGTATCTGGGGTGGCCGGGACCGCAACTACGCGGCCATGAAGCTCACGATCTACCTTACGCTCGGCGCGATGCTTTCGCTTATCGGTCTGATCGCGCTCTATGTCAAAAGCGGCGCCCACAGTTTTGACCTAATCGAACTCCGCCGCGTGATCGCCGCCCAACCTTTTGAAGTTACGGTGCAACACAACATTTTCGGTCTCCTCGCCCTCGGCTTCGGCATTCTCGTTTCGCTCTGGCCGCTCCACACGTGGGCCCCACTCGGTTATGGTGCCGCGCCGAGCTCGGCCGCGATGCTTCACGCTGGTGTGCTTAAAAAATTTGGACTCTACGGTCTCATCCAGATCGCAATCCCACTCTTGCCCGCCGGTCTCATCCAGTGGTCGCACCCTCTCGCTTGGCTCGCCGTCGTCGGTAACGTCCTTGTGATCGGCTTCGTCACGATCGCCCAACGCGATCTCAAGCAGATGGTCGGTTACAGCTCCGTCATGCACATGGGCTATGCCTTCCTCGGTATCGCCGCGGGTTCGACCCTCGGTGTCGGTGGTGTCGTGTTGCTCATGGTCGCGCACGGCCTTTCGGTCGCGCTGATGTTCCTGCTGACCACCAGTGTTTATCACCGCACCCACACCTTCGCGCTCGATGAGATGGGCGGACTTGCGCAAAAAGCTCCGGTCTTGTCCGCGCTCTTCGTCGCTGCGACTTTCGCCGGCATCGGCCTGCCCGGCTTCGCCAACTTCTGGGGCGAACTCACCATTTTCGTCGCGCTTTGGAAATTTTCCCCGCTCATCACTATCCTCGCTGTCGCCGGGGTTGTGATCTCCGCGGTGTACGGCCTGCGCGCCGCGGCCCGCGTCTTCTTTGGCCCCGCCAGCCCGGAGTTCACTAAGATCGCCGCTGAGCATCCCGTCTCCGACCTGCGCTGGAGTGAACGTTTCCCGGCCCTGATCCTTCTTGCTGCTCTCATGTTCATCGGCTTCTGGCCGAAGTCCCTCTCCACCGCCCTCGATGCCACGCTCTCGCCCGCGCCCGCCGCGCAGGTCGGCGCCTCCAAGTAACGCTTCACCGCAATGGATATTTCGGTCCTTCAAACCCTAGCCAGTCGCAATCTATGGGGCGCCATCACCCCCGAGATTCTCCTCGGCGGTCTCGCTCTTGTGCTGCTCGTCATCGAGCTCTTGCTCCCTAAGGAACACGGCCGCATCGTGCCGGTGGCCGCACTCGCCGGCCTGGTAACCATCCTTGGCGGGGTGCTGTTCAATGCTCCCTCCGCTTATCTCAACCAAGAGACTTTCAACGGCCTGCTCCTGCACACGCACGGTGGCCAAGTCATGCGCGTGTTCTTTTTACTCGCGGCAATTATGGTCTGCCTGATCGCTCGGGTGAGTCTGGCGAAACAGTCGCTGCCTCGCGTTGAGTTTTACCACATCGTGCTCGTGGTCACCGCCGCGATGATGCTTCTCGCGCAGTCGAATCACCTCGTGTTGTTCTTCGTCGCTCTCGAGACGGTCACGATCGGCCTCTACATTTTAGTCAGCTATTACCGCACTTCACTTACACTCGAGGCTGGTCTTAAATACCTCGTCATGGGCGCGCTCAGCTCCTCGCTCATGCTCTTCGGTATCGTTCTTCTCTACGGAGTCGCCGGCAACCCTGCGCTCCCCGCGCATACCGCGCAGAGCATGCATTACGGTCAACTCGCCGCGTTCCTCGCCGCCAACCCCCATAACTTTCTCGCCAGCATCGGTATTGTTTTCGTGCTCGCCGGCGTCGCCTTTAAAATCGGCGCGTTCCCGTTCCAAATCTGGGTGCCCGACGTCTATCAAGGTGCGCCCACGCCCGTGACTGCGTTCCTTGCCGTCTCGTCTAAAGCCGTCGGTTTCACCGCGCTGCTCGCGCTCGCGGGCACCGTCTTCGCCAGTTACGCTTGGCTCGTCGCTCCGGTGCTCACGTTCTTCGCCGCGACTACGCTTTTATTTGGTAACTTCGCCGCGCTCACGCAGCACAACGTCAAACGCCTCATCGGCCTCTCCGGTGTTTCTCACGCCGGTTTCCTGCTACTCGGCGTCGCCGCTGTAAGTCGCGCTCCGATGGCTGTCGGTGCGATTTATTTCTACCTCTTCGCCTACCTGCTCGCCTCGTTCGCCGTGTTTGGCGTGATGGCCCACGTCGCTGGCGCCAACGACGCGGACCAAGAGCTCGATCACTACGCCGGCCTCGCCAAGGACCGCCCGTTTCTCGCGCTCGTCCTCGCCCTCGGCCTCGGCTCGCTTGCGGGTATCCCGCCGCTCGTCGGGTTCATGGGCAAGTTGTTCATCTTTATCGCGGCCTTCCAGGCCGGCCTCTACGGCCTGCTCGCCATCGCGGTCATCGGCGTCGTCGTTTCGATCTACTATTATTTCGGTTGGATCAAAGCCGCCTTCTTCGAGACGTGGGGCAAGTCCGCTGATGCACCTGCGCACCCCGAGCGTACGCCGGTTGATTTCGTCACCGGCTTCGCCCTCAGTGCGCTCGCGCTCGCCGTCGTTGTCCTCGGTTTTTACCAAGGCCCGCTCGGCGCCTGGCTTTCAGCCCGCTGAGTTTCGTTGGGCGCCGCCATGCTCTTGATCGGCCTCGATCTGGCGTGGGGCGAAAAAAATTCTGACGGCGTCTGCCTCATCCGTTACGCCCGTCGTCGCGCCCGCATACTCGGGTACGCTTACCCGCACGGCGACGTCTCGCTGATCGCTGCTTTGGGCTCCCATCTACAGCCCGACGAACTAGCCTTTGCGGCTATCGACGCGCCCATTGTGTGCCCCAATCCCACGGGTGCACGCCCGGTGGATCGGCTTACACATACGCTATTTCATCGCGAACACGCCGCCTGCCACCCCGCCAACCTCACGCAATGCCCCCGCCCGCCGCGCGTCCTGGCGCGCCTCGCGACCGATTTGGGCTTTGTAGCCGGTTGGCAAGGTTCAGCGCCTCGCCTCGCCGCTGAGGTTTACCCACACCCTGCGATGGTCCGACTTTTTCGGCTTCCACGCATCATCAAATATAAAAAAGGCCCGGTCGCAGACCGTCGCCGTGAATTTAGGCGCCTTCAATGTCTCCTTCGCGACTTACTCGCCACTGAGTTTCCTATTCTCACCCTTGACGCAGAAACGCCCGCGCTTCTCGTCGCCCCGTGGAGCAAACCCGTCGAAGACCGCACCGACGCGCTCTTCTGCGCGTTGATTGCTCTCTGGCACGTGCACCACCGCGGCACCCGCAGTGAAATCCTCGGCGACCTCGCCACGGGATTTATCCTGCTCCCCTCCAACCTAAGCGCGGCTAACGCCTAGAAATTGAGCCCAGCTGAGTTCTGCGGCTTGCTCTTTTCACTCCGCTTTGCGGCTATTGGATCGCGCATGAAAGTAACCGGCTTAGCCCTCGTCCCACCTCCGACCGCTGCCGATCTTCCCAAGGTCACGCCCGAGCTGCTCGCCTCCGTCCTCGCGCGCTACTCGCGCAGCAACGAGGGACTCGACGTCATCATGGCCAAGGTCGACCTCGCCAACCCGGAGGCCTCCATCGATCGCATCCTCAAATTCGTCGATTATGGCCACGCGTCCATCGGCGGTCTCACGGGCGGGCTCGCTATTGCCCTCGACGGCGTCTCGATGTGGCTCGCGTATAAAATTTTTGAAATCGCGCAAATGGCCGACGGCCAGGAATCCTCCACGCGCTACATCACGATGGACGCCGCCAACGTCCCCACCGCGGAAGAACTCGGCATCCCCGAGGATCTCGCGCCGCGTTGGCGCGACATCGTTGCCCGTTCCTTCTCCGCCTATCACGCCGAATACGCCCGTCTCGACGCCGTCGCCGTCGCCCAACCCGATCTCGTACGCCTGCCGCCCGACGCTAAACCCGCTGTCGTCACGCGCCTCCGTAAAAACTACGCTCTCGATCGCGCCCGTTATTTTATCCCGCTCGCCACGCGTACCAACCTGGGCCTCGTCCAGACTTCGCGCATGTGGGCTGTCACGGTCAAACACCTCGACTCGCTCCCGCATCCCGAAGCCCGCGCCGCTGCCGCGCTCATTCGGGCCGAACTCGTCAAACAATCCCCCCGCCTTACGCGCCACAGCTTCGCCGAAAAATCCTACGAGGAACAATCGCGCCAAGATCTCGCCGCGTCGCTCTCGCTCGGACTCGCCCGCCTGTCGGCCGCCCCGCTCGCCGACGAAGTCTGGGTGCACGCCGACCGTGCCACCGCGCCGTTTCTCGCCGAGACGCAATCCGTCGCCGAAGCGCTTAATCATCGCGGCAACCGCTACGCCCAACAAGGCACCGCCACCCGCCGCATGCGCGTGAGTTTCGCTTGGAACAACATGGCCATTGCCGAGCTCCGCGACCTCAACCGCCATCGTACCGGCCACCGCTACACGCCGATGATCCAGGCTGGTTTTTATCTTCCCTCGGAGATCACCCACGCCGCCCACGCCACGCTCCTCGCTGATCAACTCGCGCTCACCCGCGAGCTCATGCAACGCGGCTCGGCCACCTACGTTTACTCTCTGCTGCTCGGCGCCCAGACGCCCTTCGAACATAGCACGCACGGCGATAAATTCATTTACGAGGCCGAACTGCGCACCGGCATGGGCGCGCACTTCCGCTACGCCGACCACCTCTCCGCTGCGCTCCGAGCATTCTTCGCGCAAGTCCCCGAAGCCCGCTCCTGGGTGGTTGAAGGCACCGCCGAACCGGAATAGCCCGCGTGTTCGCCCTGTTCTTGTTCGATGAAAACTAGCCACGCATCCTGCTTCGTCTTGGCTTTGGCCTGTCTGTCATCCGCGTACGCGGCCGATGCCGCCAAAGTCGAATACGCCGAGCGCAACACACCCTTCGCGCCGGCTGCGAGCGTCACGCCGCCAAAAAAAACACCTGAGACCAACGCTGCGCTGCAAGAGCGCCGCGTCGCACCCAACGTTGTGCCCCAAGCCAGTACCACGACCGCCGAGCGTCGCGCTGCGACTGATGTCTCCGAGACGCGCGAAAAAAACCTCATCACGCCCGACTCAAAGCGCCCCGAGTTTAAGACGCCCGAGCGCAACGTCTACGATCATCTTCCCTCCAAATATCAGCCCGACACCGAGCACGAAAAACCCAAGCTCGTCGAACGTTACCGCACCAACGTCTCGGCGGACACCTTGACGCACCAAGGCCGCTTCACCGCGGCTGATCCCACGGCTAACGCTCGCATCAATCGATTTATTTTTCGCCGCAACGTCTCCACCCCGACTGGAGCCCCATCCGTCACCTCTGCCGGATCCGCCCCTGCGTACACGCAAAAGTAGGTCAGAGCAATTCAGATTGGCCGTTTTCGGGTCCTTCAATTCATCATGAAGTTTGGTCAGCTTTTGAACGGGCTGAGATTTCCTTACTTTCCGACTTATTTCGCGCGGCGCACGCGTTCTTTTTCTGCTTCACGTTCCTCTTCAAGCCGTGCGCGCTCGCTAACGATTTGCTTTTGGATTTTATCTACGTCCTCTGCATTTTGCGCGGCATAGGCCTGATTTAATTGCTGCTTCAGGAAGATTTCCCGCTCAGCGAGTTTACCCTTAAACAGGGTGTCGACATCCGCGAGACGAGCCTTTTTTTCGGGAGTGAGGGGCTTCTCCGCCGGCGAAGATTTATCGAGACGTTCCATTGCAAGTTCGTAGGCACTTTTCATGAGTTAAAGTATGATGGAGCAAATGGCTCGAATACACGGAAAAATTTATCGGCGCCGCCGGTCCGATCTATGGCGGAAACAATTTCGCTACGATAAAAGCTTTCGCCACACGCATACTCATCGCCATCTCGTTCCCGCTATCCTAAGAAACGCCTAGGTTAAGCGCAAATCGCCGCCGTTCCACGCCAAACTGAAATACCTTTTCATCCGTCTAGTTTCGCGGAGATTAACGTCACCGCATGTCCGCCGCTGACCAACCTGATTTTTTTGTCGAAAAGCCCGCGCCCGCTGCGACCGCTCAGGGCGAAAAACGTGCGGGCGCTCACCAACCGCTGGCTGCGCGCATGCGGCCGCGCCGTCTCGCTGAAGTCGTCGGCCAGGAGCATATTCTTAAGCCTGATAGCTTGCTCCCGCGGCTCGTTGCGCAAAATCGTTTCGGCTCACTCCTGTTTTACGGTCCGCCCGGTTGCGGCAAGACCAGTATCGCCGAGGCCATTGCGCACGAGACGGGCAGCCGCTTCGTGCGCATCAACGCGGTGATGTCCAACGTTGCTGAGTTGCGCGAAATTCTTGCCGCCGCCCGTCGACGTCCCGAGGCGGCAACAATTCTGTTTATCGACGAGCTCCACCGGTTCAACAAGTCGCAACAAGACCTCCTCTTGCCTGACGTTGAAGAAGGCGCCGTGCGTCTTATCGGCGCCACCACGCACAACCCTGGATTCTACGTCAACCCGCCACTTTTGTCGCGCAGCCATCTTTTTCGCCTCGAGCCTCTCGCCCCTGCCGCCATCGCGGGCGTTCTCGCCGCCGCACTCGCAGATATGGACCGCGGGCTGGGCGCACGCGGCGTCACCGCCGAGGCGAAACTCCTCGCCGATCTCGCGGTGCTCTGCGACGGCGACTTACGCCGCGCGCTCAACGCTCTTGAGGTGCTTGTACTCGGCTTGCCTGACCGCGCGCCGCTCACGGCCGCTGATCTTGAAGTTTTTGCCCGCGAGCGCCGCATCCGGTACGATGCTGACGAAGACGAACACTACGACACGATTTCTGCGTACATCAAAAGTTGTCGCGGCAGTGATCCCGACGCCGCGATGTATTGGTTGGCCAAGATGCTGGCCGGAGGCGAAGACCCGCGATTCATCGCGCGCCGCCTCGTGATACTGGCAAGCGAGGATGTTGGCCTAGCCGATCCCCAGGCGCTCCCGCTGACGGTCGCGGCGCATCATGCGTGTGATTTTATCGGCCTGCCCGAGGCTGAACTCACGCTTGCGCATGCCACGCTCTATATCGCGACCGCTCCGAAGAGTAATTCCGCTACGCTCGCACTGGCCGCTGCGCACGCGGCATTGAAAACTGCTTCAGTGCAAGCTGTTCCGCTGCCACTCCGCGACAAAAGCGGCGCCGCCAGCAAGCAAAACGCCCACGGTAAAGGCTACCTTTATTCACACGATTTTCCGGAAAATATTTCCGGTCAAAATTACCTCGAAAAACCGCTCACCCTCTACACGCCGAAGTCCGCCGGCTGGGAGGCGAAAATCGCTGACCGCCTCTTGCGGTGGCAGGCGTTAAAAATCCAGCGCACGACATGATGCTTCGGGTTTTTTTTATTTTCGTCGGGTTCGGTTTAATAAGCGCACTCAGTGGTTGTGGCCCGGCTCAACCCGAGGCCAAACCCGTCAAACGCGACGACGCCACGATCATGCGCGAGTGGCTCTACGGCCCGCGCTCCACCGTGCCAGGCATCGCGTGGCAACCAAGCGGTTTAGGTATTCGTCTTCTTGTGGCCGGTACCGGAGCAGTGCCGACGCGCGCGGATCGCGTGCGCGTGCATTACCTCTGTACGCTCAAGGATGGAAAGGTGATCGACGATTCGCGTACACGAGGCGGCCCAGCGGATTTGGTGATGAAGACGCTCATTGCCGGCTGGGCGGAGGGGATGGAAGCGCTCAAGCCCGGTGGTAAAGCGGAGTTTTTTGTTCCCCCCTCGCTTGGCTACGGCACGATGGGTGGTGGTGGTGTGCCGGCGGGCGCGGGCCTCATTTTTGAAGTCGAGCTACTCGCGGTGAATCCATAGCGGACGCGATGGAAAGAGCGCTTAAGTCGCGCACGTTCAGATCCGTTCTTTTGTGGACTTCATTAAGGCGCTGTCAGATCGCCGATATCAGTCTTCGGAAGGGCCGCGCGCAGGCGCGTGAGTCCGGTGGGGGTAGCTTTGCTGCCGAACAGATAGAGTTGGCGAATCGCGGGCATGCCGACGAGCGCATCAAGCGCATCGTCAGTTACGGTGGTCGAACAGAGGTTGAGGTAGGTTAGTTTTTTGAGAGCGCGCAGTTCGCCAAGTGTGGCCCCGGTGAGTGCAGTACGCTCGAGGTTGAGGCGCTCAAGGGCGACGAAGGTTTTCAACGCAGTAAGGCTGGCGTCAGTCAGGCGCGTGCCGCCGAGTTCGGCTTCGACGATTAATACGGCCAGAGGCTGAAGAGCGGCGAGTTCTGCATCGCCGAAGGTTTTTTCGGCTCCGCGAGTCTGGAGCGCCAGGCCTTCACCGAGTCGGTCGGAGACAGGCGTAATTTTAACGTGGAGCTTTTTCTCCAACGCGGCGATCTGGCCGCGGAGCGCACTGTAATCGCCAACGCGGGATTGATAGGCGGGCACGATGGGCGCCGCGATGGTTAGGCTGGGTCCGTTCAGGAGCGCGGAGATTTCGAGCGGGGCATCTTTGATAGAGGCGATTAGCGTGTCCCTCGATGCACCTTGCTTGATCCACCAACGAATGAGGGCGATCTCGCTCGCAGTTGGTCGGGCCTTTTTCTTAGGCGGCATGACTTTCTCGTCGGTGGGATCGAGGAGCATGCGCTGGAGCAGTTCACTCCTGACGGTGTCTCCGGGTGTGACGGCGGATTTGCCGGATTTGCCGCCAGCAAGAAGCGCAGCGAAGGTATCCATACGGTAATCCCCTTTTTCTTTATCCGCAGCGTGGCAGGAGAAGCAGTGTTTCTCGAGGATGGGGCGTACGGCGCCGCCGAAGACGGTATCGGTTGCGTAGGTTTCGGGTGCGGGTTTTTCGCGGATGCGTAAAACTTTTTTAACCGCGGGCGGGAGAGGCTCGGTGAGATAATCTTCACCGTGGTTGAGCGAGCCGCCTTGGTGGGCGGCCCATGCGAGGGCGCTCAGACTCGCGACAAGTGAGAGAACGTAAAGGCTGCGTGAGCGAGCGCGCATGAGCCAAGCAAGCGCGGTGGCGACAGCTACAGTGACGCCGCCCCAGAGGTGATTTTCCAACATGGTGCCTTCGTGGCCATCAGCGCGCATGAGAGCGAGGCCAGCGAAGACGGAGAGCACGGCGCCGACCAAACTGAGCGTGAGAACCGTGCCAGCGGTTTCGCGAAGCGCGGCGCTGCGGCGGCCAAGAATTTCTAAAAGTGGAACAAGCAGCAGCAAAGCGATCGGAAAATGAACGAGTAGTGGATGTAGCCGGCCGAGCAAGCGCAGCCCGCCACCGTGGGCGATGCCGTCGGGGGAAAATGCGAAAGCAGCGGCGATCGTGGCGGCGCTGAGTGCGGTAGCGACGCTTAGGCGGGGCAGGAGTTTGGGCGTATTGGCAGACATTAACTCGGGCGAGACGAACAAAGGAAAAGTAACAGGGATGGACGTCCCGCCAGTAGTGGAAAAATACTGGCGGGGTGCCGAAAAAAACTCAGCTCAGTTTACGCAGGAGCGTGAGGCGGCCGATGGGGAGCCATTCGGCGACGAGGATGTCGCCATTGTTGAGGAAGATCGCGCCGTGCGGCGTGATGAATTCGCCGGGCGTGAACTCAGCGCGCGATTGCGAGCGGCGGGAGCCGGTCTTGCCATTGTGCGCGATGCCGTCGCCGAGTTGGGCGATGACGTTATATTCCTTGTCGATAAGGCAGACTTGGCTGTCGAGGTCAGGGCAGAGCATGAGCTCTCCGCGAACATCGAAATGACAGGGTTGGCGCAGCTTGGTGTCGTCCTTGATCGTGCGGAGGTGTTTGCCGTCGAGCGTGTAGGTCTGGATGCGGCGGTTGCCGCGGTCGGCGATAACGAGGACCGGGTCCTTGCCGCGGGTATCGACGTATTGGCCGTGGGGGTTGCTAATCTCGTTGTCGCCTTTGCCGGGGGAGGAAATCTCGCCGAGGAATTTGCCGTCAATTGAGTAGCGGAGCATGTGGTAGGAACCGTAGCCGTCGCCAATGTAGAAATCGCCGTTGGGTGCGAAGGCGATGTTGGTCGGGATGAATTTGATGGGCGCGGCGCCGTAGGCAGCGTCTTCACGTGGGTAGCCTTTGGACCAGACGACTTCGCCGGTTAGGGTGGTTTTGATGACTTTGGAGCGCGTGGTGTCGCAGTGGTAGAGGAACTCTTGGTTGCCTTCCTTACGGACGCCGAGGCCGTGGGCGCCGCCGCGCATGTCTTCGCCGAAGGCGCGGACGAATTTACCCTTGGCGTCGTAAACAACGATGGCCTCGGGGCGCATGGAGGTGCTGTTGACGGTATGGGCGACGTAGATGAGCCCTTGGCTGTCTTGTGCAAGACCTTGGGTGTCGCCCCAGACGAGGCCTTCGGGCGCGGTAAGCCAATCATGGATCATCTCGTAGCGGTGGGCGCCGGTGCCGGTGATGAGTTGCCCGGAGCCAGCTTTGTCGGCGGCGCGGATGAACGGCACGGAGAACGCGCTGACGGCCGCGGTGGCGGCGACTTGGGTGAGGAAGGAACGACGAGTTTGCATAGGGTGCAGGGGGGATGAGTTGGGATTGAGCAGAGGAAAAAGAGTTAGGCGAGCAGGCCGCGGAGCACTTCGCCGTGAACATCGGTGAGGCGGAATTGGCGTCCTTGGTAGCGGTAGGTGAGGCGTTGATGGTCGATGCCGAGCAGGTGCAGGATCGTCGCTTGCCAGTCGTGGACGTGTACGGGGTCTTTGACGACGTTGTAACTGAAGTCGTCGGTCTCGCCGTAGGCGATGCCGGGTTTCACGCCGGCGCCTATCATCCATGTGCTGTACGCGGAGCCTAGGTGGTCGCGGCCGTGACCGTCGCGTTTGGTGATATCGCCCTGCACAAAAACGGTCCGGCCGAATTCACCAGCGAAAATCACGAGCGTGTCTTCGAGCAAGCCGCGTTGTTTCAGGTCGTTGATGAGAGCCGCCGTGGGTTGATCGGTGTCGCGGCACTGAATCTCTAGTTGCGTAGAGAGATTGCGATGTTGGTCCCAGCCGCCGTGCATGAGTTGGATAAATCGCACGCCGCGCTCGGCTAGGCGGCGGGCGAGCAGACAATTACGCGCGTAACTGCCAGGACGGTTCACATCGGGGCCGTAGCTGGCGAGTGTCGCGGGAGATTCTTTTTCGAGCTCGAGGAGGCCAGGGACACTAGCCTGCATTTTGAAAGCCATCTCGTATTGGGCAATGCGGGTATCGGTCTCCGGGTCACCGTGAAGATCGAGCTGGTGGTGATTGAGGCTGGCTATGTCGTCGAGTAGCGCCCGTTTCTGGGCGCGATCGAGGCCTGGGGCGTCGTTGAGGTAGAGGACGGGTTCCCCCTCGCTGCGGAGCCGCACGCCTTGGAATTTGGAGGGGATGAAGCCGCTACCCCAGTAGTGTTCGTAGAAAAGTTGACCGCAGGTTTTTTCGCGGTCGGAGGAAGTCATCACGACGAACGAAGGCAAATCCGCCGCGAGCGAGCCTAGGCCGTAAGTGAGCCATGAGCCCATGCTCGGGCGGCCAGGAATCTGTGAGCCAGTGAGGCAAAACGTTACGCCGGGAGAGTGGTTTACAGCCTCGGTCCGCATCGAGCGGATGAGGCACATATCGTCGGACAACCCGCCGATATGCGGGAGTAATTCGCTCAGCCAACGACCAGAGTTGCCGTACTGCCTGAACGGTTTAAGGGCGGGCAAAATAGGAAATTTTTTCTGTGAGGCCGTCATCGTCGAGAGACGATTGCCGCTGCGGACCGACTCGGGGAGTTCTTGGAGGCGGAGTTTTTCGAGGCCCGGTTTGTAGTCAAAGAGGTCGACTTGGGACGGGCCGCCGCCCTGCCAGAGGAGAATCACGCGTTTGGCCTTGGGCGCGAAATGCGGTAGGCCGTTGCCGGAGGCGGTGAGCGCGGCGAGGGCGTCGGAGTTGAGTAAGGATGTCAGCGCAGCTGCGCCGATGCCGGTGGCGCTGCGGCCAAAGAATTGGCGGCGGGTGAGTTGTAAGTGCGCTTCGCTCAGAGGGTTCATGATTTGGTCAGCGCTTCGTCTAAGTTGAGTAGTGCGAGACAGACGGCGGTGTAAGCGGCGTGTTCAGCGCTGGAGAAAGCAGGATCGCGCGGGATGGCGCCGACGGTGAGAAACGCTTGGGCGGAGTCAGGATCGGCGGTGAAGCGGGCAAGTTGTTTTTCGAGGCTGGTGCGGAGCAGTTTTTTCTCGGCGGCATCGGGGTCTCGGGCGAGGATGAGGCGGAAGGCGTGCGCGAGGCGTGTGTCGCGGAAGGACGCGGCGCGGAGCGTGCGCGCGGCGAGGGCGCGAGCGGCCTCGATGAAGGTCGGATCGTTGAGCGTGGTCAGCGCGTGTAACGGCGTGCTGGTGATCGCGGTGCGGACCTTGCAGGTGTTGCGCGCGGAGGCGTCGAACATGTTGGAGGGCGCTACGGTGCGGCGCCAAAACGTATAGAGGCTGCGGCGGTAGAGGTCTTCGCCGGTGGACTGCGGGTAGGTGAAGTCGCGCTCTTTGGTGATCGCGAGCGAGTCCCAGATGTCGGCGGGTTGGTACGGATAAACGGGTTTGCCGCCGAGGCGATCGACCAGGAGCCCGGAGACAGCTAGGGCTTGGTCGCGGATTACCATCGCGGGCAGACGAATCCGAGCGCCGCGAGCGTAGAGGCGATTTTCTGGGTCGCGCTCAAGTAGCGCGGGTGTGACTCGGGAAGATTGGCGATAGGTGGCACTGGTGACGATGAGGCGATGGAGTGCTTTGGTGTTCCAGCCGCCGTCCCGATATTCCACGGCGAGCCAATCCAGTAAGTCTTGGTGAACGGGTGGGTCGCTTTGCACGCCGAAGTCTTCGCTAGTTTTGACTAGGCCGAGGCCGAAGAAGGTCTGCCATTGGCGGTTGACGATGACACGGGCGGTGAGGGGTTGCGCGGGACTCATGAGCCAGCGCGCGAGGCCCAAGCGGTTGCGCGGCGCATCGGCGGGCAGCGGCGGGAGAAACTCAGGCGTAGCGAAGGAAACTTTATCGAGGCGCGTCTCGTAGTTGCCGCGCTCGAGGATGAACGTGTCGCGGGGTTTAGTGTCCTCCATGACCATGACGCGCGGGTAGTCGTCGACTTTGAGGCGGGCCAAATCGGCGAGCAGCTGGGCGAGCTCAGGATGGACCTGAGCGAGGCCGTATTTGAAAAAGTAGCGGCGCAGGTCGCCGTTTTCCAGCTCGGGGCGTTCTTTGGCAGTGCGGGCGGCGGCGGCGCGGAGGGCGGGAACGGGAAAAGTTTCGTCGGTGGCAATCTGGGCTTCCCAATCAACGCGGAGTTTGACGAGGAGTTCGTCGGATTTGAGGGCGGCGAGGCGGGCTTCGACGGCTGCGAGTTGGGCTTTGTGTACGGGCGTGGCGAGGTCGAGGACGGGCGCGGCGGTGCGGACTTTGTAAGAGGAACCACCGACGAGGCCGGTTTCGGGCACGTTGTTAAACGCTGCGAGTAGCGAGTAATAATCGCGCTGGGTGATAGGGTCGAATTTGTGGTCGTGGCATTGGGCGCAGGCGAGGGTGAGGCCGAGCCAGTTGGTGGCGGTGGTGTCGACGCGGTCGAAGAGGGTGACGTGGCGTTGTTCTTCAGGGATGGCGCCGCCCTCGCCGTTGAGGAGGTGGTTGCGGTTGAACGCGGTGGCGATGCGTTGATCGATAGTGGGGTTGGGCAGGAGGTCGCCGGCGAGTTGCTCAATGCTGAACTGGTCGAAGGGTTGGTTGGCGTTGAGGGCCCGGACGACCCAGTCGCGCCAGATCCACTGGAAGGTGTCGCCGTCTTGTTGGAAGCCGTTGGAATCGGCGTAGCGCGCGGCATCGAGCCAAGGCAGTGCCATGCGTTCGCCGTAGTGAGGGGAGGCGAGGAGACGATCTACGAGGCGTTCGTAGGCGCCGGGTTTTTTGTCGGCGAGGAAGGCGGCGAGTTCGGCGGGCGTGGGCGGGAGGCCGGTGAGATCCAAGCTGACTCGGCGGATTAACGTCGCACGCGGGGCCTCGGGCGACGGGGTTAATTTTTCAGTTTCTAGGCGGGCAAGGACGAAGCGGTCGATGGGATTTTGAATCCAGTTTTCGGAACGGACGGCGGGCGGGGTTGGTCGCCTCGGGGCGGAGAACGTCCAATGTGGGGTGAACGGCGCGCCCTCGGCGACCCACCGGCGGAGGGTGTCTTTTTGCGCGGGGGTAAGGACGCGGTGTGAGTCGGCGGGGGGCATCTGCTCGTCTTCCTCGGTCGAAAGGATACGGGCGATGAGTTCGCTCTCGGCGGGTTGGCCAGGGACAACGACTTCGTTGGCGAGTTGGCCCTCGCGGGTGTCGAGGCGGAGCTTGGCTTTGCGTTTGGTGGCGTCCTGGCCGTGGCAGTAAAAACAGTTTTCCGCGAGGATGGGGCGGATGTCGTGGGTGTAGTCAATCGAGGTTGGCACCGTCGCGGCGAGCGTGGGCACGATAGTGACGACGAGAAATAGCGGGAAAAATTTTAACATGCGCGGGGCGACGCAGAGCGATCAGGCGAGCAAATCGGTGATGACCTTGGCGGGGAGTACGCCGGTGAGTTTCTGGTCGAGGCCTTGGAATTTGAAGGTGAGGCGTTCGTGATCTAGGCCGAATTGATTTAGGATGGTCGCGTGTAGGTCGCGGATGTGGACAGGGTCTTTTACGATGTTGTAGGAAAAATCGTCGGTCTGACCGTAGCTGAGGCCTGGTTTCATGCCGGCGCCAGCCATCCACATACTGAAGCAGCGCGGGTGGTGGTCGCGGCCGTAATCGTTGGGCTTGAGCGTGCCTTGCGAATAAACGGTGCGGCCGAATTCGCCGCCCCAGATTACAAGCGTATCGTCTAAAAGACCGCGGCGTTTGAGATCGGTGATGAGGCCGTAGGTCGGGCGATCCGAGTCTTCGCAGAGTGTCTTGATGTTGTCGGGAAGCAGGCTGTGGTTGTCCCAACTGCGCAGGAAAACTTGGGTGAAGCGAACGCCTCGCTCGGCGAGGCGGCGGGCCATGAGACAGTTGTAGGCGAAAGTGCCGGGCTCTTTGGCCTTAGGTCCATAGAGGTCCCAAGTGGAAGCGGGCTCGTTGGAGAAATCCGTGAGTTCGGGCACGGAGGTCTGCATGCGGAAGGCGAGTTCGTATTGGGCGATCCGGGCGTTGGTTTCGGGGTCACCCACGGTTTCGTAAAGCTGACGGTTCACGTCGTTGACACCGTCGATCATGGCGCGACGGATGTCGCCATTGACGCCGGGAGGGTTACTCAAATGCAGGACCGGATCATTGCCAGAGCGGAGGGCGACTGCTGCGTATTCTGGTGAGAGAAAGCCGGAGGCCCACAGGCGATTCGAGAGCGCCTGGACATTGCGCGTGACGGGCATCTTTGAAGTGAGCACGACGAAGGTCGGGAGCTCGTCGTTGACGGCGCCGAGACCGTAGGAGAGCCACGAGCCGAGCGAAGGTTTGCCTGGAAACATGTTGCCAGTGGTGAGCTGCAGAATTGCCGGCTCGTGGTTAATCGCATCGGTATGAAGGGATTTGATGACGGTGAGATGATCGGCGATTTTTGCGGTCCAAGGGTAGAGCTCTGAGACCCAATGGCCGGCGCGACCGTGTTGGGCGAATTTGTAAAAACTCGGGGCCACGGGTAGTCGTGCCTGGCTGGCGGTCATGCCCGTGAGAACTTGGCCTCCGCGGACGGACTCGGGGAGGTCGGTGTTAAAAAGAGGTTGGAGGCCGGGCTTGTAATCCCAGGTCTCGAGCTGCGAAGGTGCTCCGGCCATGAAAAGATAAATGGCGCGTTTCGCTTTGGGGGCGAAGTGCGGGAGTTGCGCGGCGAGGGCGGCCCCGTCGGCGGGATGGCTCGCGGCGCGAGCTGACGAAGCGCCGCGGCCTGCTATGCTCGCGAGGCCGGCCCAAGCGAGGGCTTTACCAGAGCGGCCGAGAAAGTGACGGCGGGTTTCGAGGCGCAACCATTCGTCTTTGAGTGATTGGGGTACGGGTAGGTGCCAGATCGTGGGGTTTTCGCCTCCGTGGTCGGAGCAGAGGTCGTGGGAATCGTGGGGAGCGGACATGGCGCGGGCGGTTACTTGGTGAGAAATTCGTCTAGATTAAAGAACTGGCTGGAGACGAGCGTCCATTGCGCGAGTTCGACGGGGTCGAGATTTTTCCCGACGGGCGTTTCGCCAACGGCGAGGAGGGCGCGGGCTTCGGCCGGATTTTTTTCGTAGTAAGTAGCGAAGGTGGCGCGCGTGCGTTCGAGGGCGGTGCGTTCGGCGGGTTTGAGCGCGCGGCCGAGAGTGAGACGCCCCAGGGCGTCAAGGCGTGCGGTGGCGTCAGTCGAGACAGCTACGACCCGCTCGGCTAGCTTGCGGGCGGCTTCGACAAATTGGGGGTCGTTCATCGTGACAAAGGCCTGCAACGGTGTGTTGGTGCGGGCGCGGCGGACGCAGACGAATTCCCGCGAGGTGGCGTCGAACGTTTCCAGGCTCGGCGGCGGGGAGGCGCGTTTCCAAAATGTGTAAACGCTACGGCGGTGGAGGTCTTCGCCGGTGCCTGGGACGTATTTCTTGGTGTTAGATTCGGGCATCGCAACCTCTTCCCAGAGGCCGGGAGGTTGGTAAGGTTTGACGGGGGCCCCGCCGATTTTGTCGACGAGAAGGCCCGAGGTAGCCAGGGCGGCGTCGCGCAGCATCTCGCCGTCCATGCGGAAGCGCGGGCCGCGGGCGAGGAGTTTGTTGCCGGGGTCGGCGGCGAGGAGTGCCGGAGTCACGGTGGCGGATTGGCGGTAGGTCGCGGAGGTGACGAGGGTGCGATAGAATTTTTTCACGTCCCAGCCGGTCTCGCGGAACTCGACGGCGAGCCAATCGAGCAGCGCGGCGTGCGAGGGCCGTGCGCCCATGATGCCGAAATCGCCGGCGGTCTCGACTAGGCCGCGGCCAAAAACTTCCTGCCACATGCGATTTACGGTGACGCGGGCGAGGAGTGGTTGTTCGGGGGTGAGGAGCCACTCAGCAAGGGCGCGGCGATCTGGGCGCATACCGGCGGGCAATGGCGGTAAAAAGTGTGGCGTGCCGGGGGCGACGCGTTCGACACGGGCGTAGTAATCGCCGCGTTTCAGTAGATCGGCGTAGGCGGGTTGAGCGCGCTCGCGGGCGACTAGGGTGGGCGCGCCACCGCGCGTGAGTATGTCGATGCGGTTGTCGAGGATGGCGAGCTCTGTGGTAATTTTTTTCGCTTCCGTGTCGATCTGGCCGAGGAAGAATTTTTCGGCGACGACAAAGGCTTCGTCCGTAGTCCAGCGGGTGGGTTCAGGCTGACGCGCTATGATCTCGGCGGCGACGTCCTCGAAGGGCAGGCGGGCAACTTCATCGGCGGCGAGGGCGCGGCGGTAGAAGCGGATGTCTTGGAATCGGCCTTCGCGTAGCGGATCGGAATCATCGCGGCGTCCTAGGTAGGTGGTCGCCTCGGTGCGAATCGTGGTAATGCCGGAGAGTTTGGATTCGAGAGCGGCGCGGCGGAACAGGCGGATGTCGGGCGCGCTGCCCTTGCGGAGAGGTTCGCTGTCGGTGTAACGCAGCGGGGCGGCGGGTGTGAGCAGTGGGCGCCGCGGGTCAAGGTTGTCGCTGCGGACGGTGCGGCGGATCGCTTTGCCGTTGAGATAAATCTGGAGGCCGTCGGCGCGGCGGGAGCCGTCATAGCTGAAGAAGACATGTTGCCAGTCCCCATTGGGGAGCACGTCGCGGGATACGACGGTGAGTGCGCGACCGGTGGGGCCGTCGGCTAAGTTGATAACAAGGCGGTTTTTCTCGAAGAAAATTTCCCAGCCACGGCCCGAGCCTTTTTCGGGCGAGTGGTAACGGGAGATTAGGGTGCCGTCGCCGGTGCCGCCGCCGCCAGGTTTCGCGCGGGGCATGAACCAGCCGCCGGCTGAAAATGCTTCTTGGGCGTCGACGTCACCTACGCGACCTAAAGGCAGGCGGGTAAAGATATCAAAGCGAGCACTGGGCCAGAACCACGAAGATTCGCCCCAGACGAGGGGATTGGTGTCGGCCTTGAACGTGGCAGGGACGGCGGTGCCGGCAAAGGGAGCGGAGTTTGTTACGATGTCGCCTTTGGCCTCGTCAAAGCGGATGCGCAGTTCGAGGCCGGCGGGTGAAACGGGTTGGGGGCGGGCGCCGGTGGCGAGCCACGTCTTTATCGTAGCTGCGGAATTTTGGCGAAGCTGGTTAAGTCGCGTTTCGAGGGCGGCGCGTTCGTTGAGTGCGGCGTTGACCGCGGGGAGGGCGGCCGCGGTGGGAATGCGCAGGACGGGGAGCGGTGCCTCTATGTTGAAATCCCAGGGTTTGTCGGCGGTGTTATTCAGAAACGCGGCGAGCTGATAGTGGTCTTTTTGGGATATGGGATCAAATTTGTGGTCGTGGCAGGCTGCGCAACCGGTAGTTAGGCCGAGGAACGTTGCGCCGAACGCTTCCACGCGGTCGCGGGTCAGATTCATGGCGACTTCTTCCGTGACTGTTCCGCCTTCGTTGGTGGTGACACTGCAGCGCACGAAGCCGGTGGCAGCAAGTTCATCGATATTTTTGGCCGGGAGGAGGTCGCCGGCGAGTTGTTCGCGTACAAAGCGATCGAAGGGTTTGTTGGCGTTAAATGCACGGATGACGTAATCGCGGTACGGCCAGATCGCGCGGTAGTTGTCAAAATGCAGGCCGTGGGTGTCGCCGTAGCGGGCATAGTCGAGCCAGTAGCGCGCCCGGTGTTCGCCGTAGCGAGGGCTGGCGAGGAGGCGGTCGACGGCGCGTTCATAGGCATCGGGTGCGGAGTCAGCGAGGAAGGTGGCGACTTCGGCCGGAGTAGGCGGGAGGCCGCTTAGATCGAAGGTCACGCGGCGGATCAACGCGGCTCGCTCGGCTTCTGGCGAGGGCGCGAGGTTTTCTTTTTCGAGTCGGGAAAAAATGAAAGCGTCAACGGGGTTTTTAATTTTAAGCTGCGAATTGGCGAGCGTGGGCACGGCGGGACGTTGTGGCGCGATGAAAGCCCAGTGGTCTTCATAAACGGCGCCTTCGCTGATCCACTGGCGAAGTAGAGCGACTTCTTCTGACTTGAGCGTCTTGTGCGCCTCTGGGGGAGGCATTACTACTTCTGGGTCTTTCGAAAAAAGGCGTGTGACTACCGAGCTTTTTTCTGGCTGCCCTTTGACGATGGCAGGTCCGTTTTTGCGCGGAGCGAAGGCATCAGCGGCGACGTCGAGACGGAGTTCAGCTTTGCGGGTGTTTTTATCCGGACCGTGGCAATGGTAGCAGTATTCGGAAAGGATGGGTTGAATGTGCTCGTTGAAGGAGACTTTCGCGGCGGCGGTTCTAGGGGTGGACGCGGCGACAGCTTGAGTGGATGTAGACGGAGAACGACCACAGCCCAATTGGGCGAGCAACAGCATCGAACTGGCGGTGATCAGACTTATAATTGTAGCGAGACGAAGGCGGAGCATGGTCGTGGGCGCAAAGCAGATAGCCGGAGATTTTTTGGGTAAACCGCGCCAGTGCGCGTGATTGAAATTTCAGAAATAAATAGAAGGCAGAGCGTTTGGGCTATGGGAAGCGCATGGTACGATTAAAATCTAAATTCCCCATTGTAGCGACTGCAAGGTCTGAGCCTCACGTTTTTAAAAAAATATACTGAAATTTCAGGATCTTTTGCCCGAGAAGTGGGGGTCGAGCAGTGAGAAACTTGGCTTAAGGGCTGCTCTTAAAGCTTGGCGCGCGAGTCGCTCGCTGAATCACTACAAATTATGGTTACCCCGCATTCTTCTGGTGCCGCCGAGGCGCCCAAGCCTTGGTATTATCTCAGCCTCACCAAGCAGATCATGCTTGGTCTTGTGATTGGCGTGGTGATTGGCGTGATTCTCTCGGGTCTGACCCCGGCCTCACGTTCGGTTTGGGATTCGTGGCTGGTATTGGTCCGTGATATTTTTCTGCACCTCATCAAGGTCATGATCGCGCCGCTCGTCTTCGCTAGCGTCGTACAAGGTATCGCCGGTACTGGTGATATGAAGAAGGTTGGTCGCATTGGCGCCAAGGCTTTACTCTATTTTGAAATCGTTACCACGGCGGCTCTTGCCGTTGGGCTTTTGGTCGTAAACTTCGTCAAACCCGGCGTGGGCTTGAAACTCGCCGGCAGCGCGGCCGCTCTCGGCTCGGCCGCTCAGAATAAACCGCTCACCTTGATCGAGACGATTTTGCACTCGTTTCCGACGAGCTTGATCGACGCGATGGCACGCAACGACGTGTTGCAGGTCGTGGTGTTTGCGGTGTTTTTCGCGATGGCCGTCATCGCGGCCGGCGAAGCAGGTAAGCCCGTGCTGATCTGGTGCGACAGTGTGACTCAGGTCATGTTTAAGTTTGCCGGCATCATCATGAAATTCGCTCCGTTCGGCGTGGGTGCGGCGATCGCGGTCACGGTGAGCCACCAAGGCGTCGATGTGCTTTTCAGCCTAGGTAAATTGGTGCTCACGCTATACTTCTCGCTCGTGATTTTCGTCGTGGTGATTCTGGGCCTGGTCATCGCGATCGCTAAAGTTCCATTGAAGGCGTTTACTCGCGCCGTACGCGAGCCGTTCACCATCGCATTTACGACGGCAAACAGCGAAGCGGCGCTGCCCAAGGCCTTTGACAACATGGAAAAACTCGGCGTACCCCGAGGCATCGTCGGCTTCGTTTTGCCAGCCGGTTATACGTTTAACCTCGACGGTTCCACGCTGCATTTGGCCGTAGCTTCGGTGTTCATCGCGCAGGTCGCGGAATCTACGACGGGCATCCACTTCGGCATCGGCCAGCAAATCACGATGATGTTGACCTTGATGATCACCTCAAAGGGCGTGGCGGCAGTGCCGCGGGCCTCGATGGTGGTGTTGATCGCGGCGCTCCAATCCTTCGGTTTGCCGCTCGAAGGGGCTGCGATGATTCTCGGCGTAGACGCGCTCCTTGATATGGCGCGGACGTCCGTTAACGTGCTCGGTAACTGTCTCGCCAGTGTTGTGGTCGCCCGTTGGGAAGGTGAATTCGACGACAAGAAAGCGGCCGAAGGTTTCGGCGCCGCTGAATTCAAAGCCTGATTTGCCGCGCGGCGCTCGCGCGGTTCAAGCGTATCGGTCTTCTATCCAAGGATCTGCGCCGTTGGAGTAGCCGCGCACTTCCCAGAATCCTAGTTTGTCCTCGGCAAGAAAGGTGATGCCTTTGATGAACTTCGCGCCTTTCCAAGCGTAAAGTTTCGGCACAATCACGCGGGCTAATCCGCCGTGTTCGCGCTCCAGCGGCGCGCCGTCGAACAACGTTGCGACAAGTACATCGTCATCCAAACACGCGGCTAGGGGTAGATTCGTTGAATAACCGTCGTAGCTCGTGAAATATACAAACTGTGCTCCGGGCTTTGGTTGGGCGAGCTCGTATAATGTCGTGAACGCGACTCCACCCCAGCGGCAATCGTATTTGCTCCACGTTGTGACGCAGTGAAAGTCACTCACATCTTCGACCTGCGGCAAGGCGTGAAAATTTTCCCAATTAAGCGAAACCGGTTTTTCTACCAGACCGTCGAGCGCGATTGACCAATCTGCGGTCGTGATCGCGGGTTGTACGCCGAGATCAAGCACCGGAAAACCATCGGTGAGTTTCTGGCCTGGCGGTAGGCGATCTTGCGAGGCCACGGCGCGCGCTGTGACGCCACGGGACTTTTGTTTCTCGGCCCATTTTTGTTTCGCTTCGATGTAGCGTACCTTGGACATGGCGAAAATAGTGATGCGTGCGGAAGTTTTCGCAAGTCCATCTACGTGGCTTCAGTCTCCTCGACTTGATCAAAATTGAGCGCCGCTTCAATGGGGGCGCGGCGACGCTGATAATACAGCGCCATACCTCCTTGATAAAGCAACGTGATCACGCCAAAAATTGCGTTCGAGATATTCGCGATGATCCTTAAAAATTCACTTTCATTGACCCCCGCGGCAGCGATCGTCTCTCGCTGTTCCGAGGATAGGACCATTTGCACGGATTCGAGGTCGAGGTGCTGCGAGCGATAGCCGACGTAGGCCAGCACGATGACAAGAAGATATAACTGACTCCCGATGAGCCACGAGACGCCTCGCTTGTTGCCATTCAGTAATAAGCCCACGCCGTGCAACTCCAGCGCACCCGCTCCGGACACGAGCACGCCGATGGCCGCGCCAGGGATATCTTTGCTCGCTGCGCAGATCAGGCCGAAAACGCCCGCCACCACGAGTTCACTGATGCCATTGAAGCGGGCGAACCGAATAACGCGGTATAAAGTCTCTTTGGGAAGCAAGGGCGGCGCACGCATGGAGAGTTGTCATTCCCGCGCCGAGCCCGAATCTCAAGCCTCTTTCCTTGGCTGCCTCCGAATCACAACGTCCCTTTCCCTTCCGCATCGAGTTCCCTCCCGAGCTGCCGATTAGCACGCGCGCGGACGAAATCATCGCGGCCATCGCCGAAAATCAGGTCGTGATTCTCGCTGGCGAAACGGGTTCTGGGAAGACCACGCAGATCCCAAAAATGTGTCTTGCTGCCGGTCGCGGCCAACGTGGGCGCATCGCCTGTACGCAACCTCGTCGCGTCGCTGCGCTGTCTATTTCGCGCCGTGTCGCAGAGGAATTAAACGTCGAATGGGGCCGCGAGGTTGGCTGTAAAATTCGTTTCAACGACCAGACCACGCCGGCGACCGTAATCAAATTTCTCACCGACGGTATGTTACTCGCGGAGGTCCAAGGTGATCCGTTGCTGCGCGATTACGACACGGTCATCATCGACGAAGCCCATGAACGCTCGCTCAACATAGACTTCCTACTCGGCCATCTGCGCACGCTGCGTTTCAAGCGGCCCGAGCTCAAAGTTATCATTACCTCCGCGACGATCGACACCGAGGCTTTCAGCGCAGCATTCGACGGCGCGCCCATCATCAAGGTTGAAGGCCGCACGTATCCAGTTGAAGTCATTTACGCACCGCTCGACGGGCTCGGCTCCGATTACGACGAAAACGACGAGAACGAGGAAAAGTCTGACGCCGCCACTGTGGCCTCCGCCAAGGCCGAGGCGCTGCACTACATCGACGGCGCGGTCGAAGCCGTGGAACGCATTGCGCACGAAAGCGAACGCGGCGATGTGTTGGTGTTTTTGCCAAGCGAGCGCGATATCCGAGAAGTCGGCGATCTACTCGAAGGTCGGCGCTTACGTGACTGCGAGATCGTGCCGCTCTTTGGCCGGCTCTCAAACGTCGAGCAACAGCGCGTCTTCGCCACTACGCAGCGCCGCAAAGTCGTGCTCGCGACCAACATCGCGGAAACGTCCCTGACTATTCCTGGCATCCGTTTCGTGGTCGATACCGGTTTGGCGCGCGTGAGCCGCTACACAGCCACAGCGCGCACGCGGCGTTTGCCCATCGAGCCGATTTCCCAGTCCAGCGCCGATCAGCGTAAGGGTCGCAGCGGCCGTGTCGCCGAGGGCATATGTATTCGATTATATTCGGAAAAAGATTTTCTCGAGCGACCACGCTTCACTGAGCCCGAAATTCGGCGCGCGAATTTGGCGGATGTTATTTTGAGGCTGAAGGCCTTTGGGCTCGGCGACATCGAACGCTTTCCCTTTATCAATCCGCCGGCGCCGAAGGCGATTCGCTCGGGTTACTTGCTGCTCGAGGAAATCGGCGCGCTGACTACGGAAGAAATCGGTGAACTTGTGCGACCTCTGACGCCTGTCGGACGCGAACTCGCGCGGTTGCCGGTCGACCCCACCGTCGGGCGCATGATCTTGCAGGCGCGCACGGAGAAAGCGTTGCGCGAAGTCCTCGTCATCGCCGCCGGCCTGAGCATTCAAGACCCGCGTGACCGTCCGATGGACAAACAACAAGCCGCCGATGCTGCCCACCGGCGCTTTGCACACCCGGATTCAGATTTTCTTACGCTCCTAAATATCTGGGAGGCTTTTCACGACGAGTTTGAGAGGCTCACGCAGGCGAAGTTACGTCGGTTTTGCCGCGATCATTTTTTGAGTTACACACGCTTGCGCGAATGGCGTGACGTGCACGCGCAATTGCTTGATACTTTGCGTGAGCGTGAGGCTTTTCGAATGTCTTCGATTTACGACAGCACCAGTGAACACGCGGAGCGAAATCCGGATCAGGCGCTCGCATTCGGTACGCCCGGATATCGCGCGATTCACTGTAGTGTTCTCTCCGGCTTGCTCGGCAACATCGCGCAACTCGACGAGGACAACGGCGGTTATAAAGCCACCAATGACCGCCGCGTGAGCTTGTTTCCCGGCTCGGTTTTGTTTCGGCGCGAAGAATCCAAGCGCGGTAAACCCGATTCCGCGGCGGCGCCCAAGAAAGGCCCGAAGACACCGCGCTGGATTATGGCGGCGGAGATGATGGAGACGACGCGGCTTTACGCGCGTACCTGCGCGCGCCTGGATCCGCTGTGGGCGGTTGACCTCGGAGCGCACGTGGTGCGCGTGTCGCATAGCGAACCGTTTTGGAACGAGGAGGCGGGACGCGTCATGGTAAAGCAACGCACTCGACTCTACGGCCTCGAACTCGAAAGCCGCGCCGTCGGTTATGGGAAAATCAATCCTGTACATGCGACGGAAATCTTCATCCGCGAAGCGCTTGTAAATGATACCGTTGTTTTCCCGCTCGATTGTTTACTTCATAACCGTGCCGTACGGGCGAAAATCGAAAATGCGCTCACGCGTACACGCGATACGGGTTACCTCAATCTCGACGAGGCGATTTATCGTTTTTACGTGGTGCGACTTATCCCGGAGGAAAATCCGGAGCACATTTCCTCGGTCGCTGAGTTGGTCGATCTCGTGCGTGAACGTCGGGGTGCTGAGCCAGATTTCCTCATGCTCGAGCCCGAGGATTTGCGCGATCCTGAGACGCTGCAACACGACGCGGTGGCGTTTCCTGAAGCGCTGCCCTTGGCGAATTCAGCCTTACCGCTCGCGTACTCGTATAAACCGGGGCAGGCGGATGACGGCGTGACGCTCGACGTCAATGTGCGCGACGCTGCAACGCTTACAGCTGCCGCGCTCGACTGGGCGGTACCTGGACATCTCGAGGCGAAGGTGGAGCATTACCTGAGGGCGTTGCCTAAGAAATTGCGACGCGCATTTGTGCCGTTAAATGAGAACGCGAAAAAATTTGCGGGCTGGGTTGCGGCGCGCGACCGGCTCACGGACCGACGCGAGACGTTAACCGAGGCTTTGGCGGCAGAGTTGCGTGAACGCTTCCGGCTTGGGGTGCAGGGGAAAATTTGGGATGATAAACACCTGCCTGACCATTTCCGCGTACGCGTGCGCGTCGTGAATGATAATGGCGTCGAGCTCTGCGCGAGCCGTGAGCTGGCGCAGATCCACGCGGCGCTGCAGCAGCGGGGCCGCGAGGCGACGGTCGCGGTAGCGAAGGCCGAGCCCGAAGTGTGGCGGCGCGCCCGCGCTCAGCGGGAAAAATCGCCGCAAACGACGTGGACCTTTGGCGATATTCCAGCTCGCGTGCGCGTGAGCGAGCAGGCGGGCGTGCCCGTCGAAGCGTTTCCCGCTATGGTGGTAGAAAATGGCGGCGTGGCGTTGCGGCTCGCGCGAACGCCGGAAGAAGCGCAGACGGCGACGGCGCGCGGACTGTCGGCGTTATTGGAATCTAGTGTTCGCTACGAATTAGGCTGGCTGGAGCGTGACTTGAAGGCGCTGCGCGAGCTCGGTGCTTTGTTGGCGACGCTGGTACCGCTGGCGGATTTACAAGTGCACGCGCTAGGTTCGATTCGGGCTTGGGTATGCGATGCAAAACGCGTGAGTGCGCTTACGGCGACTGCGTTTGGCGCAGCGGTGGATCGGGCTAAAGCGGATTTGCGTGGGCTGGTGCCGCGGTATGTCGAGCAGTTGCGGGAGATTCTGACGTTGCGGCTAGCGCTCGAAGTGCACGTGACGCCGTATGCTGGACTGGCGGGAGATTTGGCGGCGTTGTTACCTGAGGATTTTGTCCGGGCGACGCCGTATGCGCAGCTCGCACATTTTCCGCGTTATCTTAAAGCCATGAAGCAACGCGCGGATCGTTGGCGGCAAAATCCGGTTAAAGATACCGAGCGGGCGCGCCAGTTGGCGCCTTACGTAGCCGAGGCGGTGAAACTGAGAGACCGTGATGAGGGCAGTGCGTTTCGGTGGTGGGTAGAGGAATTTCGCGTGAGTCTTTTTGCGCAGGAACTGGGGACGGCGGAGCCGGTGTCAGCGGTGAAATTGGATCGCTGGCTGGCCAGTTTTGGAAAAGCAGGCTTCGTGGAAACGAAGTCCGAGGCACCGCCCAAACCGGTGGCGGAAAAATCACCTGGACCGGCTTCGATTGTACCGCTGGCGACCGTTAAAATGCCGGACAAAAAAAGCGGGCCACTCAAAAACTTCGGCGCGTTGGATAAATTCATCCAACGTTAATATCCTGACGTTGCGATTTTCCCCCGGCTTAGTTTAATATAATACGTTTTTCCTGCCCGATGCTTCACCCCTTTTTCACTCTGTCTGGCGCTGCTATCGCCATTTTGTTCTACCCCCTAAGTTTCTCCACACCTCTGGCCGCTGCTGAGCCGGTGCAGTTCGCACGAGATATTCAGCCGATTTTTGAGGCGAGCTGCGTGCAATGCCACGCGCGCGGTAAGGAAAAGGGCGGCTTCAGCTTGGAAACACGGGCTGATTTTCTTGATGGCGGCGAAAATGGAGTTGCGGCGGTGGTAGGCCGCAGCGCGGAAAGCCCGGTGATGAAACTCATCATGAGTCTGGATGCGGAGACGGTGATGCCGAAAAAAGGTAAAAAACTCACGCCGCAACAAGTGGCGATTTTTAACGCTTGGATCGATCAAGGCATGGCCTGGCCGCAGGAAATTAATTTCGCCAAACACGAGCCGGCGAATCTGCGACCGCGGGAATTGGTGAGCTTGGAGGTTCCGGCTGCGGCGGCAAATCCCGTGGATGGTTTTGTCGGGGTGAGCATGGCGCAACAGGGCGTGACTTGGCCGCTGCTCGTCGATGATCGTACATATGCGCGGCGCGTGTGGCTTGATACCATTGGGCTCTTGCCGCCACCGGCGGAGTTGGATGTTTTTGTCGCCGATAGGGCTGCGAACAAACGCGAACTTCTCGTGGCGCGGCTTATCGAAAATCGCCAGGCATACGCGGAGCATTGGCTGACGTTTTGGAATGATTTGTTACGCAATGATTACAAGGGCACCGGCTATATAGACGGTGGGCGCAAGCCAATCACCTCCTGGCTTTATACGGCGCTCGCACGAAATTTGCCGTATGACCAATTCGTTGCTCAGCTCATTAATCCCGGCGCGGAAGCCGAGGGGTTTACCAACGGCATTCTTTGGCGTGGCGCGGTCAACGCTAGTATGGTGCCACCGATGCAGGCAGCACAGGGCCTTGCACAGGTGTTTCTTGGCGTGAATCTCAAATGCGCTTCCTGCCACGATAGTTTTATTAACGAATACACCCTCAAGGACGCTTATGGTCTTGCAAGCGTGTACGCTGATGGACCCCTCGAAATTGCCGAATGCGACAAACCTACCGGCCATATCGGACAGGTGAAATTTCTGTACGGTGAACTTGGGTTGATCGACGGCAAAGCGGACCCAGCTACCCGCAAACGACAACTCGCGGAGATCATCACTGGGCGCTCGAACGGTCGCTTGCCGCGCACAATCGTGAATCGCCTTTGGCAACGTTTTATGGGCTACGGTCTCGTCGAGCCCGTCGATGAAATGGATAAACCTGCTTGGTCGCCCGAGCTCATGGATTGGCTCGCGGAGGACTTCGTGGCGCACGGCTACGATCTTAAGCATACTATCACGCGCATTCTTACTTCGCGCGCCTACCAGTTGCCGGTGGTCAACGTCGGCGAGATAGAGGAGCACTACGTGTTTCGTGGTCCAGGCGTGCGTCGCCTAAACGCTGAACAATTTTCTGATGCACTGCTCACGCTCAGTGGTTCAGAGCATGCAGCTAAAGCCGATGCGCGGTTGAATCGTGAAATCGCGTTGAAGGAATTGGCTTCCGTAACTTTACCGCTGCAGCCCAAGTGGATATGGACTAATCTCCACGCTGCCACCAAGACAAAGCCAGCGGCAGTGGTGTTCAAACGCGAAGTGACGCTTGCGACACTACCCACGGAGGCGTTCATCGCAATTGCCGCTGATAACAGCTATGCAATCACGATCAACGGTCAAGCTTACGGAGCCTCCTCGAAACGGACAAGCGCTGGGCCAGATCTGATCGATATGCGGGGAAAATTTAAAGTGGGTGTGAATACGCTGAGTATCATGGCGATCAATCTTACGCCTGAAGGCGCCACGCCGATTCCGCCCGCGGTCATCGGGCCCAACGGCAAGGCCTTACCTTTTGATCCCAAAGCGCCGCAACTTGAATTTCCGCCCGAGGCCAACACCTCAGCCGGGCTCATCCTCTACGCCCGCTTAAGGGCGGAGGGCCAAGTCATGGATTTTGTTTCCGATGCGACGTGGACGACCGACGTGGAGCCGGTTTTTGAACTCGGCGGTGTCGAACTCGCACCTTGGAAACACGGGACGAGTTTCATGGAACTCGCGGCGGCGATGCCGGAAAAATTACCCGTGCAGCGCGCGTCATTGTTGGCGGCGGATCCTTTGATGTTGGCGCTGGGTCGGCCCAATCGTGAGCAAGTCGTGACCGTGCGCCAAGGCACGGCGACGACGTTGCAAGCGCTCGAATTGACTAATGGCGCGACGCTCGCCGCGACTTTGAAAACAGGGGCTGAAAAAATCCTGGTGACCGCGCCGAAAGATCCCGCGCAGCTCGCGACGACGCTGTATCGTCAAGCTCTCAGCCGTGGCCCGACGCAGGCCGAACTCGCGTTTGCGACGCAACTCTTGGGCTCGCCGGTTCAAGCCGAGGGCGTGCAAGATCTGCTCTGGGCGCTGGCGATGCTACCTGAATTTCAACTGATCTACTGAGTCCCGATTTCACCCGCGTGCTCCTGCCATGAATCTATCTCGTCTCGTTGCTCAACACACCGCTCGTCAGGCTCGGCCCGATTTGTGGTCGCGTCGTGATTTTCTCAAAACGGCGTCAACCGCTACGCTCGCGGCACTCGCGGCCGGTGGGCCGCGTTCGCTTTTCGCGGCTGGGGAATTGGAAAAAATCGCGCCGACAGCCGATCGCGTGATTGTGTTGTGGATGGCGGGCGGAATGGCGCACACGGAGACGTTTGATCCTAAGCGCTACACGCCCTACGCGCCGGGACTCGATCCGAACGAAGTATTGAGCACGTTTCCCTCCATCCCAACAAACGTCGACGGGGTGCATTTTTCGGCGGGGCTCGAACATCTTGCTCAAGTGATGGATCGCGGGACGTTGATTCGCGGCATGCAGGCGGCGGACCTCGGCTTTATTCTTCACTCGCGGCATCAATTTAATTGGCACACAGGCTACGTGCCGCCGCAGACGGTCGCGGCGCCGCACATCGGCTCCTGGATCGCGCGCACGCTTGGACCGCTCGATCCGGCGATGCCGGCGTTTATCAATATCGGCCAACGTTTCGATCTCGGTGAAGGCGAAGAGTTGAAGGCGTTCACGACGGCGGGATTTCTCGGGAGCGAGTACGGCCCGTTCAACGTCGCATTCCCCGAGCAAGCGGCGGATGCGGTGCGGCCGCCGGCGGGAATGAGCCCGGGTCGTTTTGCTAATCGGGAGAAATTTTATCGTGAATTGCTCGCGGCCAGTCCGATTGGGCGCGAAGGCAGCGGCTATCAAAAAGATTCGCTCCTGCGTTCGATGGACAACGCGCACCGTCTGCTCAGTTCGCCAGCGGCGAAGGCGTTTGATCTCTCGCTTGAGCCGCTGGAGCGAACGCGGAAATATTTTCCCAGCTTTGAGCCCGGCATGCGGTTCGACGCGCCGCGCGATCGGTTCGGCGCAAAATACGAAGAGAGTATGATTGGGCGGTTTGGTCTGGGTTGTTTGCTTGCGCGGCGACTCTGTGAATCGGGCGCGCGTTTCATCGAGGTGACTACGGAGTATATTCCCTTTCTTAATTGGGACACGCACGAGAACGGGCACGCGCGGCTCGTCGGTATGAAGCAGATGATCGACGCGCCCATCGCTCAACTCGTACTCGATCTTGAGGAACGCGGAATGTTGGATCGCACCTTAATCGTGATCGCTAGCGAGTTTAGTCGCGATATGATGCTCGAGGGCAAACCGGAGAAAATCGTCAAAGACCAAGTGCCGGTGCCCGCGGTGCTCAACGACGCAAAATTCTACGGTATGCACCGTCATTTCACGGCGGCTGGCAGCGTGTTGATGTTTGGTGGAGGTATGAAGCGCGGCTACGTCCACGGCGTGACGGCCGACGAGCGCCCGTGCAAGACGATCAAAGATCCGGTCACGATCAGTGATTTGCATGCTTCTATATATCGCGCGGTTGGGATCCCGGCGAATCACGGTTACGACGTGGAGAAGCGGCCGTTTTACGTGACCGCCGATGGCAAGGGCCAGGCGGTGCGGCCGTTATTTGCCTAGGGCCTAGAGGCGTTTGTTATGAGCCGAGTTAATTTTAGACCTTTTGATTCAAGCGATTTACAATGCCCTTTTTGAATTTACCAGTGCTCCTCACGACTCATTGCCGATTGCGACAGGTGATGTGGTAAGCGCGGGTGTCGGACTGAAATGTTAGTCGCGCTTGCCGAAGCGTAGGACGTAGCGGCCCCAGCGTCGGGTTAGACGTAGCGGCGCGGCGAAGGTGGCAGAGAGTTGCGACGCTGTAAGCGTTCGGGTGCGCGCGCCGGATGCGACGACCCGCCCCGCTCGCATTAGCAGTGCGTGGCTGAAACACGGCAGGATTTCCTCGACGTGGTGCGTGACGAGAACTAGCGCCGGGGTGTTTTTTTTGCGCGCGAGCCGATCTAGAAAACGTAGAAAATCTTCGCGGGCGACGGGATCAAGGCCGGCGCACGGCTCGTCGAGGATCAAAAGGCGCGGGCGGGCCATGAGGGCGCGGGCGATGAGGACGCGTTGACGTTCGCCTTGGGATAGGAATTGCCATTCGCGGTTGACGAGGCGAGCGGCGCCGAGCGAGCGGAGAAGTTTTTTTGCCGCGACGATGTCGGCGCGAGTAGGCGTGAGCCAGAGATCGAGTTGGGCGTAGCGGCCGCTGATGACCGTTTCGATGGCGGGCTCGGCTGCGGGCACGCTGGCTTGGAGTGCGCTGGTGACGATGCCGATTTTGAGGCGGAGCTCGCGCCAGTCGGCTTCGCCGTAGCGCTGGCCGAGGAGAGTGATGTCACCGGAGCTAGGCGAGAGGTAGCCGAGAAGCGCTTTTAGGAGCGTGGTCTTGCCGCAGCCGTTACCGCCGAGAATCACCCAGTGTTCGCCGCTCCGGACACACCAATCGAGGCCGTGGAGAATTACGTTGTCGCCGCGGGTGACGCGGAGGCTGGAGATTGCGAGAATCGGGGCCATTAGAGTTCACAATGAAATCTGGCGCGGCGCGGCGTCAATCGCCGCAGCGGAGGCTAGGGTTGCGTGGGGGCGCCGGACGTTGTACGGTACGGGTACGCGAGTTGTTAGCTTTTTAACGCGCACCGAATCATGAGCACAATCACTGTTTATACCTACGCGAACTGCGATAGTTGCCGCCGAGCGGTGAAATGGTTGCGGGCGCAAGGATTGGATTTTGTGGAGAAACCGATCCGCGAGAAGCCACCGAGTGTGGCGGAGTTAAAGGCGATGTTGGCGGCGCAGGGAGGGGAAATGCGGAAACTTTTTAATACTTCCGGTTTGGATTATCGAGCGCAGGGACTCGGGGCGAAGTTGTCGGCGATGACCGAGGTGGCCGCGCTCGCGTTACTCGCAGGCAATGGTAATCTCGTGAAACGCCCGTTTCTCTGGCGCGCGCCGGATCAGGTCGGGTTGGTGGGTTTTGACGAGGGTCTTTGGGGCTCGGCTTTGCTCTTGTCATGATCACCCCCGAGCCCAAGGTCATCGAATTGCGCATGCGTGAGATCGCGCAGCTGTTTAATTCGCTAGATCCTTCGCCGTTTCTGGAGCGTGACTTGGATGCCAACGCCGAGGAATTTATCGTCAGCTGGGCTGCTGAAATACCGATGCACTATGAGCTGAAGTTGTTGATCCATCTGGTATCTCCGCCAGCACCCACGATCAATGTAAGCGAGGCCGTGCGCAGTTATTTTCATCATCGTGCGGAGCATAAGCAGCGGCAGTTTTCGCAGCTGTTATGGCGCGGGCGGTTGAGTCTTTTGGTGGGGGTTTTGTTTATGGCGGCGTGTTTGGCTGGATCGGAGCTCGTGAAATTTATCTCGAACGGTGCGGTGGAGAAGATCGTGCGAGAGGGGTTGCTGATCATGGGTTGGGTCGCGATGTGGCGGCCTTTGGAGATTTATTTGTATGATTGGTGGCCGTTGCGGACGGATCGGAGGAATTTGCAACGGCTTGCGCGGATGGAAGTAACTGTCATAGTCCCTGTTCAATCGTTATGAATCCGCTGCAATCCACCGTTCGCTGGCTCGCCAAGCACACGTTATTTCCTGTGAGTCGGCTCGATGCTCGAGCGGAGGCTATGATCTGCGTTTCGGCGCTCGCCGCGGCCGAAGAGGCGGCGGCCATGGCGGCTACTCGGCACTTGGTGAAGTCGCGCGATACCGCCAAGGACGCTGCGTTGCGCTCCTACAATCACCGGCGCAATTTGGTCCACTATGTCTGTGATAACGCGGCAAAAGTCTGAGCTAGAGTGAAGATCCGCCCAGCTGCACGAAGTGGACTACGCGCGGCGGTGGCTAGTATTTTTCCCTTAACATGACGTTGATCGACTCGCACACGCATTTGGAATCTTTTGCCGAACGCGGCGAGGTCGCAGTCGTGCTGGAACGTGCGGCGGCGGCGGGGGTCGCCGAGATGATCGCGATTGGGACCTCGCCGGAGGATTGGGCGCTTTATCGGAAATTGGCGGCAGACCACGTCGGCCGCGTACATTATACTGTCGGGCTGCATCCGTGCGCGGTGGAGGCCAACTGGGCGGCAGCGTTGGCTCAGATCGAGGCATTTTGGACTAGTGGCGCTGTGGCGTCGCGACCGGTCGGGCTCGGTGAGTGCGGGTTGGACCGTTTTCATCTGCCGAAGGATGATCCGGTAAAGGCGTCGGAGATTTTTGCGTGGCAGCGGGCGGCGTTTATTGCACAGCTGGAGATCGCGCGGTTGCGGAGTTGTCCGCTGGTGGTTCATTCGCGCGGGGCGTTTCAAGAGTGCGTGGAGCTGATCGACGCGAGCGGCGTGGCGTGGGAGCGAGTGGTATTTCACTGCTTCACAGAAGGAGTCGCAGAGATGTCTGAGTTGCAGCGACGTGGCGGCTATGGATCGTTTACGGGGGTCTTAACTTACAAATCGGCGGACAACGTGCGAGCGGCGGCTCTGGCGCAGGGCTTAGGGCGCTTGATGCTCGAGACCGATGCGCCGTACTTGACGCCGATACCGCATCGGGGGAAGCCTAATGAGCCGGCGTATTTGCGCAATACCGCGGACTTTGCGGCGGGAGTTTTTGGGGTGAGCGTCGAGGAAATCGCGACGACAACGACAGCGACGGCGCGCCGTTTTTTTGGGCTTTGACGGCCGCCGCCTGAGGACTCCGAACCGGCACGACGCGCGTGGTCCTAAAAAAGGCGGCCAGATTTGGGCCGCTCAAAGTTAGGGGATGCGGAATCTGGCGAGACTAGGAGCGAGCGGAGTTGCTCAGGCTTCGTCGAATCTCTTGGCGAAGAGCGCGTCTAGTTCTGCGAGCATCTGTGCGGCGTCGTCGCCAGTAGCGAGGAACTTGACCTTCGAACCGTTGCAGGCAGCCAGCATCATGAGGCCCATGATGCTCTTGCCGTTGACCTGTTCCTCGTCTTTTTCGACAAAGACGTCGGCTTTAAACTTGTTGGTGATGCGGACGATCATCGCGGCCGGACGAGCGTGGATGCCCATTTTGTTCTGCACGATCAACTCCTTGGTGAGAGGTTGGGTGGCAGTGGATGTGGCGTCGCTTTTGTTCATGCAGGAGTGGCGGGACTGAGGTATCTACATCTAGATGCTTGCCTCGGCTTGCAACCTCAAAGCCGGACGCTACGGTGGTGGGGCTATGTCGAAACTAGCGCTCGTCGTTCCCTGCCGCCTCGAATCTACCCGCTTCCCGCGCAAGCTTTTGCACGAGATTAGGGGTAAGCCGCTGCTTATTTGGGTGGCAGAGCGGATCGCGCGGGAGGCACCTGAGATCCCTTTGTATTTCGCGGTGGATCATAAGCTTTTGCGTGATTGTGTGGAGTCGCAGGGGTTTCGGGCGATTTTGACTCGTTCTGACCATGCGAGCGGTACGGATCGGTTGGCGGAGGCAAATGAGGTGATCGGTGCTGACCAGGTGATCAACGTGCAGGCGGATGAGCCTTTAGTCTCCGCGCGGCAGATCCAGGCGCTATCGCAACTTATTTCTGGGCAGGTGGATATGGCAACTTTGGCGACTCCGTTCACGACGGCGATGGACTTTGCAAATCCGAATCAAGTAAAAGTCGTCTTTTCGCCAGGGGCGCAGCAGGCGTTATATTTTTCGCGTTCGCCTATTCCGTATGCGCGGGATTTGGGTGGACGGGTGGACGATGCATGGGTGCGGGCGAATCCGTGTTTCCGGCATCTAGGACTTTACGCGTACAAGGCGGCTTTGCTACAGAAATTCGCGAGTCTACCGGTCGGTCGTTTAGAGCAGATCGAGAAATTGGAACAACTCAGAGTGCTGGAAAACGGCTATACGATCGCGTGCGGATTGACGCAGGATCCCACGATCGGTGTCGATACACTGGAGGACGCTGAGAAATTCGAACGCTGGCTCGGCTGATGGCCGAGTTGATGCGATTTTTTAAACCAGCTGGCAGGCTAGTACCTGTCCAGGCGATTAGATTTTCCCGGCTTTGCGGGAGGCAACCATGTTGTAGAAATCGACGAATAGTGGGTCTGCGTCGTTCGGGCCGGGGGCGGCTTCCGGGTGGTATTGGACGCTGAAGACTGGGAGTTTGGTGTGGCGCAGGCCTTCAACAGTTTGGTCGTTGAGGTTGATCTCGGTGACCTTGGCGCCGTTTTTTTCGAGGCTGGAGGGGTCGGTGGCGAAACCGTGGTTTTGGGCGGTGATGGAGACTTTGCCAGTCTCGAGGTTTTTCACCGGTTGGTTGCCGCCACGGTGGCCGAACTTTAGCTTAAACGTAGTGCCGCCGAGCGCGTGCGTGAGCATTTGGTGGCCGAGGCAGATACCAAAAATTGGGTAATCGGGAATCAGCTTCGTCACGGTCTGATGAACGTAGCTCAGGGCGGCGGGATCGCCGGGGCCATTTGAGAGGAAAACGGCGTCTACTTTATGCTCACGGATTTCTTCGGCGCGGGTCGTAGCGGGGAACACGTGTACGTCAAAACCGTGGCGGACTAGTTTGCGGAAGATGGTGTGTTTTGCGCCGAAATCGAAGGCGGCGACTTTAAAGCGCCTAGTCGGGGGTGGCGGGGTGTTGAAGGTGGTCCCGACTGGAAGGTAAGCAGCGTTGTAGTTCGAGGCGTCGCTCCCAGACCAGAGGTAGGGGGCTTTACAGGTGACGTCTTTAACGTAGTCGGAGCCGGCCATATCGCGCCAAGAGCGGGCGAGTTTCACAGCTTCTTCGTCGGAGAGAGGCAATGTACTGAGGCAGCTCTTCATGGCTCCATCGACGCGGAGTTTTTTTGTGAGTGCTCGCGTGTCGATCTCGGCGAGGCCTGGGATGCCATTTTTCCCTAGGTAAGCGTCGAGGGAGATTTCGCTGCGCCAGCTGGAGACGACAGGTGAGAGCTCGCGGATGACGAAGCCGGCGCACTTGGGGCCGGAGGATTCTTCGTCGGCGGGCGTTAGGCCGTAGTTGCCCACTTGGACGGCGGTCATGGTGACGATCTGGCCGAAGTACGACGGGTCGGTGATTATCTCCTGATAACCGGTCATTGAGGTGTTGAAAACGCATTCGCCGGCGATGGTGGCGGCGGCGCCAAACGCACGGCCGCGAAACACGCTGCCATCTTCAAGGGCTAGGACTCCGGGTTTGAACTTGGACATTAAAGCCGAACGAAAAGACGTCGTGTGCCCCGTGCCAAGGGTTTTGTGTGTCGACGGGGCTCTTGGAGCGAAAAATCTTGGGCGCTCGGGGTGCTGGTGAATTTCGAGTAATCGCGTTGGCCATTTGACAGCGATGGTTAGGCGCCTAATCGTCTCGTTTCTACACCATCGATGCCCTACACCGAAGACCGCTCTGCCTGGCATGAAGGCCAAGGCCTCTGGCAACATGTCCCCGCGAGTGACTGGAATGACTGGGTTTGGCAGCTCAAGAACCGGCTGACTAGTGTCGCCCAGCTCGAGGAGCACATGACGCTGACGCCCGACGAGAAAGCGGGTTGCCTCTTTGCCAGCCACAAACTCGCGCTGGCGATCACGCCGTACTTTTTTAACCTTATTGACCGTAACGATCCAGAGTGTCCTATCCGTCAGCAGGTCATCCCGCGGGGTGGGGAAGCCATCCTGAGCGAGGAAGAGACGCTCGATTCACTCGGTGAGGACGAACATTCGCCGGTTCCTGGCTTAGTCCATCGCTATCCGGACCGAGTGTTGTTTTTGGTGACAGATCGCTGCGCCGCTTATTGCCGCTATTGCACGCGAAGCCGTCTCGTGTCTAACGCTCAAGATTACAATTTTCACCCCGAGTTTGAGCAAGGGCTGCGCTACATCGAAAACCATCCGGAAGTCCGTGACGTGTTGATCTCGGGCGGTGATCCGTTGCTGCTGTCGGATAAAAAACTCGATCACTTGTTCGGGCGGTTGCGTGCGATCAAGCATTTGGAGTTTATCCGGATCGGCTCGCGTATACCGGTATTTTTGCCGCAGCGCATCACGCCAGAGTTGTGCGAGATTTTCAAAAAACACGGCCCAATCTGGATGAGTATCCATACCAATCACCCTAAAGAAGCTACAGCAGAGCTGCGGGCTGCGTGCGAGCGCTTGTCGTTCGCTGGCGTACCTCTGGGTAACCAAACGGTTTTACTCAAAGGCATCAACGACGACGTCGATATCATGAAAGCGCTCATGCACCGTTTGTTGCGGATGCGGGTGCGGCCTTATTATATCTACCAAATGGATCTGATCACAGGCGGAGCGCACTTCAAAGTCGATGTGCGCAAAGGTATTGAGATCATTCGGGCCTTGCGCGGGCACACAACCGGTTACGCCGTACCGCAGTACGTGATTGATGCACCGGGCGGCGGGGGCAAAGTGCCAATTAATCCCGACTACGTCGAAAAAATCACCGACACCGAGGTCATCTTTCGCAATTACGAGGGCCAGCAATTTCGTTACCCGCTCACGCACACACCGCGTCTTGCTGGAAATGAGGGGGAATTGTCCGTGGTCGGCGCTGCCGAAACATCCGCCCCGCTTGCTCGATCGATGTTTAAAGACTGATAGTTAGTGACTTAAGTTTTTCCGTTTTTTCGCGAGATTTTTTTGAGCGTTTTGCTCCATCACGCATCTATCTCCGTGTAGTTAGCCACGTCCTGGTAAGACGCTGGTTGTTAGCAGTTCTTAAGGTTTGCTTGGTGTTAGGTCACAAGAGCCGTCCCTTAATCGGGGCGGCTTTCGTGTTTCCAGAGGGCGACGGGGCGATAAATAACAGCTCCCGTTTTATTTTAGATTTTTTTGAGCGTTTTGATTTTTGGCGCATCTACCTCCCCGTAGTCACCATCGTCCTGGTAAGACGATGTAGGTTAGTTGTTCTATACGGTTTGCTTGGTGTTAGGTTACACGAGCCGCTCCTTCATTAGGGGCGGCTCTTGTGTTTTAGGTGGCTAGCCTTGCCAATAAGGTTTTTCTTGCCACTTGCCGAGTGACGCGGCTTTTTCCGCATCGCCTGTAGGGGTGTCTTCCGCGGAAGACTGAGATTGCGGCGCGATTCGGCCGCTGGACCCTTCGAACCTGAACGGATCATGCCGACGAAGGAAACAGCAGGCGCGGATTGCGCCTTTTTTAAGGGTACGACTCGCGCCCCTTTTTTCGGGAGTCAGTTCAGGACGGGCCTCATCCTACATGAAACCTCCCTGCCGAATCCTCCTATCAATCATCGCTTTTTTTTCGGCGAGTGCCCTTTTGCACGCGCAAGCGAACCCTTCCGCGGCATCCGCTCCGACGGTCAATCTCGCACCGGTGTTCGTCACCGCCGATCTCTGGTCCTCGCCGCTGGCAAAGTTGCCCGTGAGCGTCACGGTGTTTGACGATGCCGCGTTGCAGACCGGCGGCGTGCGGCATTTTGGCGACCTGGTGGATCAGATCTCGAATCTCACGTGGACCGGCGGCACCTCGCGGCCCCGTTACTTCCAAATCCGCGGCATCGGAGAAAATTCCCAATACGAGGGCGAAACCCCCGATTCCGCCGTGCGCTTCATGGTCGACGACATGGATTTCACGGGCCTCGCCACGCTCGGCGGCACGTTCGATGTGAGTCAAGTTGAGGTGATGCGCGGGCCGCAGGCCGGCGCCTTTGGCGCCAACGCCGCGGGCGGCGTCGTTCGGCTCGTGACTAACGCTCCGACTCCGTTTTGGACTGGCCGCGTCGAGACCAACGCCGGCCAAGACACCCTGCGTGAAGGGGGTTTCGCTCTGGGTGGGCCGCTCGTCTCCGCCAACCCCGAGCGCTTCATGGTACGCCTCGCCGTCCACCAAAGCCGCAGCGACGGCTTTCGCCACAACGTCACCCTCAATCGCGATACTAATGCGCGAGACGAATTCACCGCGCGCCTTCGCTTCACTGCTGTGCTCTCGCCCGCATGGCGCTGGGAAGGCGCCGTCTTGTTTTCGAATGTGAATAACGGCTTTGATGAATTCGCGCTCGATAACAATGGCCGTCGCACCTTCAGCGACCAGCCTGGCCGCGACGAGCAACGATCCACCTCCGCCAGTCTCCGTGGCACCTACTCGGGTCTGGCCGGCGCACGCCTCACTTCCGTCACCGGAGGCAGTCGCGTGAAATCGGTTTACTCTTACGACGACGATTGGACTGCCTCCTCGTATGCCGGTTTTAGCGATCTCAGGCGCACGCGCTCGTTCAATAACCAAGAACTTCGTCTCGATTCTACCGCCACGCGTGCCGCGCTCGGTTGGATCGATCGTTGGACGCTCGGCGCATTTTTCTCCAACACCGACGAGACCAGCTCTTACACCGATAAGGATCCCTATGACGTCCGTGGTCTCAAAACCCGCTATAATGCAGATAACTTCGCCCTCTTCGGTCAGATCGCTCACGATCTCGCGGCCCACACACGTCTAATTGTCGGCCTCCGTACCGAGCGCGTGAATCTCGACGGTCGCGGGATCAAGACCCGCTATAGCGCCTCGCGCGGCACCTACGATCCAGAAATCACGCTACATCCGTCCTTCGCTGATACGCTTCTTGGCGGCAAGGTCACCATTGAGCACAATCTTACGTCTGACGTGCTTACTTTTGCCTCTGTCACGCGTGGTTACAAGGCCGGCGGTATCAATATCGACGCGCGTATCAGTCCGCCCGCCGATCCGCTCACCTACGGCACCGAGCAACTCTGGAACTATGAAGCCGGCCTCCGCTTTCATGCTCTCAACCATCGGCTCACGGGAGAAATCACCGCGTTTTATCTCGATCGATCCAACCCGCAGGTGCGCGACTCCGCCGGCTTCGGTGGCAACTATCGCTTTTTCACTGCCAATGGGCGCACTGCACACATTGCCGGTTTCGAGTCTGCCGCTTCCTACGTTGTCACGCCGATGTGGTCAGTCCGCGGTACGCTTGCGCAGATGAGTTCGCGGCTCGATCCGTTCAAGCTCACTAACGGTAACACCGGTGGCGGTCGTAGTCTCGCGAATACCCCGCGCTTCGGTTATACGTTCGGCACGGATTTCCGCCGCGCTGCTGCAGCGGGGGTTATTGGCCATGCCGAGATTGTCGGGCGCGCCACGCAGTTTGATTCCAATAACCAAAACGAAGCCCGACGCGCTTTCCACCTGTACAACGCCAGCCTCGGTTACGCATGGCAGCAATGGACGTTTACCGTGTGGGGCAAAAATCTGCTCAACACGCGCTATGAAAAACGCGTATTTTTCTTCGGCAACGCCGATCCTGATTACATAGAGACACGCTACGAAGATCGAGCTGATCCACGCCAACTCGGGGTGAGCGCGTCGTATCGTTTCTGAGCTGGGCAACCACGCGCGTTCAGCGTTGAGCGGCGGCGATTTCGTCCTCACGTTTGCTTTATGATCGGACTTCAAGACGGCGCGGGAGCGCTCGCCAAAAAGAAAAAAGCGGAACGTGTTTTTCCTCTTCATCTAACCGTGCGCGGTACAGAGCCGCGCGTGTGGCGGGTCTTGCTTGTGCGCGAATCAATGTGGTTGTCCCGGCTGCATGATAGTATCCAAGTGGCTTTCGATTGGTTCGATTATCAGACGCACGTTTTTAATTTTGAGGACCTACGTTTCGGCAATCCGCTCAAGCGGCAGGAGGTACTAATCGAGGATGATCGTGACATCTCGTTGGCGGATCTCGATCTGGAGAATCGGGCATCGTTTACTTATGGCTATAATTTCTCCGAGGGCTGGGTGGTAGATATTCGCATCGATAAACCGGTGCCGATGGAGAAGGGCCTGCGTTATCCGCATTGCGTCTCAGGTGAACGCGCGGGACCGCCGGAGGATTGCGGCGGGCTCGAGGCGTTTCACGACATGCTCGCGTGTCTGCGCGAGCCGGACACGGAGCTTGGCCGGGAATGGCGCGAGTGGATCGGCCCCGATTACAATCCCGAGGGGTGCGATTTAGTGAAGATTAACGCGGCGCTTCGGCGTCTAACGAAGTAAGGCCGGCGCGCGCGTTTTTATCGTGTTGTATCAAGGCGCCGGGGTGATCCGGGCGATGCGGTTAGGCAATAGCACGTAGAGTGCGCCGTCGGGACCACCGATCACGTGGCGGATGCGACCAATATTTTTGAAAATGATTTCCTGGGCGACGACCTTGCTGTCGATAAGTTCAATGCGGCGGAGTTCTTCAGCTGCGAGCGAGGCGACGAAGAGTTGGTTTTTCCATTTTGGAAAAAGATCTCCGGTGTAAAAATTTGCGCCGCAAGGGGCTATGGAAGGCACCCAATAAGTGAGAGGTTGTTCCATGCCGTCTTTAGCTGTGATATCTACCATGGCGGTGCCGTCGTAATTCATACCGTAGGTAATTACAGGCCAACCGTAGTTGAGGCCTTTTTTGACTAGGTTGAGTTCGTCGCCGCCGCGTGGGCCGTGCTCGGCATCGAAGAGTTCGCCGGTCACTGGGTGGAAGGCTAGGCCTTGCGGGTTGCGGTGGCCGTAGCTCCAGATGGTGGTGTCTGCTTTGGGATCACCGATGAAGGGATTATCGGTGGGGATGCGGCCGTCGTCGTGTAGCCGGTGGACTTTACCGTTGGGGCGCGCGATGTCTTGAGCATGCGGTCCTTGGCCGCGCTCGCCAATAGTGAAGAAGAGATAACCTTGTCGATCGAAGGCAATTCTGCCGCCGAAGTGAACGCCGCCGGCTTTGATGTAGTGCTCGAGTTTGCCTTGGTAAATTGTCTGCTGGTCGATGAGGGCGCCCTCTTTGATTTTACCGCGAATGATACGCGTGAGGCTAACTTTGGTGCCATCGGCGTTTTGTTGTGGGTCGCTGAAGGCGAGATAGATCCAGCCGTTTTTCGCGTAATCGGGATGGGCAACGACGTCGAAAAGTCCGGCTTGACCGCCGGTATCGACGGAGGGCACGCCGCTCAGGGGACGATCCGCGAGTTTGCCATTATCGATGAGATAGAGGTAACCACGTTTTTCGGTAACCACAGCTTGGGTTGGCGAGAGGAAAGCAAGAGACCAAGGTTCTTTGAGTCCTCCCACCCAGGTGTTCAGTTGGTAGGCGTGAAGCTGACTTTGCGCCGTCATGGAATCGGCGGGTTTGACGAACTGGGTTTTTTCGCGAGCAGACTTAGCGCGGAGTTCACGGATATAAATGACCATCGCGCGGATTTCTTTGTCGGGAATCGCGGCGCCCCAAGCGGGCATGCCTTTGTCGGGAAAGCCGGTGCGGATGCTTTTGGCTAGGCTCTCGTCGTCGCCGCCGTTGGTCCAGACGTCGTCGAGCATTGAGGGAGCCATGGCGCCCTCGAGATTTTTGCCGTGGCAGTTGGCGCAGAGAAGTTGGAAGCGCTCAGCGACAGTGCC